>Ga0299915_10000016_pt1 | contig 128255 bp, 97 predicted proteins | sample RVTome_13_FD_200263 | JGI IMG/M metagenome (GOLD analysis project Ga0299915, IMG submission 200263) | Soil microbial communities from uranium-contaminated site in the Upper Colorado River Basin, Wyoming, United States - RVT92D227 (version 2) ...
CGACAACATCTTCCGGTTCACGCAGGCGGGCTCCGAAGTGTCGGCGCTCCTCGGTCGCATCCCCTCGGCCGTCGGTTACCAGCCGACGCTGTCGACCGAGATGGGCGGTCTCCAGGAGCGCATCACGTCGACGAAGGATGGCTCGATCACCTCGGTGCAGGCGATCTACGTGCCAGCCGACGACTTGACCGACCCCGCGCCGGCCACGGCGTTCGCCCACCTCGATGCAACCACGGTGCTCAACCGCGCGATCACCGAGAAGGGCATCTACCCGGCCGTCGATCCGCTCGACTCGACGTCGACGATCATGAGCGCCGCCATCGTCGGCGAGCGCCACTACAACGTCGCCCGCGAGGTCCAGAAGATCCTGCAGCGCTACAAGGATCTGCAGGACATCATCGCCATCCTCGGCATGGACGAGCTGTCGGAGGACGACAAGCTGAGCGTCTCCCGCGCGCGCAAGATCGAGAAGTTCATGGGCCAGCCGTTCCACGTCGCCGAGACGTTCACCGGCATCAAGGGCGTCTTCGTCTCGCGCGAGGATACGGTCCGTAGCTTCGAGGAGATCCTGCAGGGCAAGGTCGACGACCTGCCGGAGCAGGCGTTCGAGATGACCGGCACGATCGACGACGCGCGTGCCAAGGCCGCCGAGCTGGCGAAGAGGACCTGATGGCGAGCGGGCTGCCCACGATCCTCGGAGTGAACCTGGTGACGCCGAAGGGCGTCGTCGCGCACACCGAAGCGGACAGCGTGCAGGCACCCGGCGAGCTCGGCGAGTTCGAGCTGTTGCCGGGACACATCCCACTGCTGACGGCGCTCAAGCCTGGTGTACTGACGATCGGCACCAAGGAGCGAGCTCGCTACGCGGTGTCCTCGGGGTACCTGCGGGTCGATCCGAGCGGTGCGGTCGAGATCCTCGTCGAGCAGGCAATGCCGTCGAAGGACATCGATGCCGAGGCCGCGAAGCAGGACCTCGTCAAGGCCGAGGCCGAGCTCGCGAAGTGGGGCGACAAGCCGCTCGACGGCGACTACGTGAACGTGCAGCAGCGGGCCGGCTGGGCTCGCGCTCGCATCGACACCGTCGCGCACTGACGTGCAGCTCGCGACCGAACGCCTGATCCTCCGCGAGCTCGTCGAGGAGGATCGTGAGGCCGCTGGCGTCGCGCACCCGGCACACTGGGGCAAGGGCTACCTGACCGAGGCCGCACGAGGGTTGCTGCGTTACGCCTTCGAGGAGCTCCGGCTCCATCGAGTGGCCGGCGACTGCGATCCTCGCAACGTGGCGTCGGTGGGCGTGATGGAGAAGCTCGGCATGCGGCGCGAGGCGCGCGTGCAGCACGGTCGCGATCGCATGGTTCGAGCCGTACGCGCCTCAATTCCAGGAGGCCGTGTCCGTGGTGCGGATGACCAGGCCACGCACGAACTTCGCCATGCGGACGAGCTGCGGGCGCGAGACTTTGTCCTCGGTGTCGGTCGGCCGGTGGTAGTCATCGTTGAGGCCGGTCGAGAAGTGGATCGCGAGCACGCCGGCGTCGCGGAAGATCCAGTCGTCGGTGCGGCGAGCCTCGCCCACCATCTTGAGGAACCCCGGGCGCACCGAGAGCAGCGAGAGGCCGGCCTCGGTGGCGGCGGTGGTGGCGATGTCGGACAGGTCGGGGTCATCGGATAGGCCGACGGCGGCGAGCTTGGCTTCCTCGTTGACCGACGAGGCAAAGAAATTTCGGCCGACCATGTCGAGGTTGTAGACGGCGCGGATCTCGGCGACGGGAACGCTGGGCGCGGCCAGGTATGCCTTCGCCCCGGCGAGGCCCTCCTCCTCGGCGCCGGTGAACAGGAACACCACGCGAGCGCTCGGAGCGCGCCGCAGCTCGCGAGCCACGGCGAGTGCGACGACGACCCCGGAGGCGTTGTCGTCGGCGCCGGGATGCATCGCGCCGCCGACGACCCCGAGGTGATCGTAGTGTGCGACGACGACGATGGCCTTGCCGGTCTTCGGGCCCAGCTCGGCGATCACGTTCGACTGGCCGGGGACACTGTCGATCGGCTGGAGCACCGGGGTGTAGCCGGCGGCGGTCAGCTCGTCGGCGAGCCAGCGCGCCGTGATGCGGGCGTCGCCCGAGCGCGAGCCGCGACCGGAACGATCGCGGTGCGTGAGCCACTGAAGATCCGCGACGAGGCTCGCCTCCGACATCGGATCGCGCGCCGGCTCGTCCGGGACCACAGGGGGCGGCCTGGGCGGGCTCGGTGGTGGCGATCCGCACGCGGCAACACAGACGAGGACCAGCCACCGCACCGCCGCTACTCTGCCACGCGCTCGAATCGCGGTAGGTTCGGGACGTGACGTTTCGCGATGCGTTGTACCTCGTCCCGACCGGTCCCAAGTGACACATACTCGGCCGGTGGATGCGATCCTGCAGCGCGTGGCGCTCGTGCTCGAGTACCCGGTCGTGTTCGCCCACGACGTGTTCGCGGTCGAGAGCACGGTGGTCGTCGACGTGCTGTCGGCGCGCGAGCCGGCGCGGCGTCACCGGGTCGTCGCGATCGTCGATGCGGGTGTGGCGGCGGCGTGGCCGGGGCTGCTCGGCACGATCGAGGCCTACGCGAAGCGGCACGTGGATCGGATCGAGCTCGCGGCACCACCATGGACGATCCCCGGCGGAGAGGCGGCCAAGGATGTCGCCGTGCTCGACGACGTGGTCCGGCGGCTCGCGGAGCTGCGTGTCGATCGGCACTCGTTCGTGCTCGCGGTCGGTGGCGGCGCGGTGCTCGACGTCATCGGCTACGCGGCCGCCACGGTCCACCGCGGGCTGCGGCTCGTGCGCGTGCCGACCACCGTGCTCGCGCAGAACGACGCCGGCGTCGGCGTCAAGAACGGGATCAACGCGTTCGGAGCGAAGAACTTCCTCGGCGCGTTCGCGGCCCCGTTCGCGGTCATCGACGACAGCCGGTTCCTGACCACGCTCGATCGGCGTGATCAAGCGGCCGGCATGGCAGAGGCCGTGAAGGTCGCGGTGATCCGCGATCCGGTGTTCTTCGAGTGGATCGTCGATCATGCGCCCGCGCTCGCCGCGTTCGACCTGCCGCCCGTCGAGCGAATGATCCGCCGGTGCGCCGAGCTCCACCTCGCGCACATCTCGGGCGGCGGCGATCCGTTCGAGAGCGGCAATGCGCGACCGCTCGACTTCGGCCACTGGGCCGCGCACAAGCTCGAGATCCTGACGAACCACGAGCTGCGCCACGGCGAGGCGGTCTCGATCGGCATGGTCCTCGACGGCCGGTATTCCGTCGAGGCGGGCCTGCTCGACGAGCGCGCGTTCTCGAGCTTCGTCGGCGTGCTCGAGCAGCTGCGGCTGCCGGTCTGGCACGACGCGCTGCTCGATCCAGACGAGCTGCTCCACGGGCTCGACGAGTTTCGCCAGCACCTCGGCGGCGAGCTCACGATCACGCTGCTCGCCGGCATCGGCAACGGCGTGGAGTGCCGCGACGTTCGCACCGAGCTCGTGCGCAAGGCGCTCGAGTGGATGCGCGGACGACGGCAGTCATGAAGGTCGCGGGCGCGCACCTCACCTACTGCACGAACATCCATCCCGCCGAGAGCTGGCCCGAGGTCCGCGCGAACCTCGAGCGGTTCGTCGTCGCGGTGAAGGCGAAGGTCGCGCCGGACGTGCCGTTCGGCGTCGGACTGCGGCTGTCCGCGCGGGCGGCGTACGAGCTCGCGGCGCCGAGCGAGCTGGCGGCGCTGCAGCGCCTGCTCGCCGAGCACGGCCTCTACGTGTTCACGATCAACGGCTTTCCGTACGGCCCGTTTCACGGCACGCCGGTGAAGGCCGAGGTCTATCGCCCCGACTGGCTCGAGCCCGAGCGCGTCACGTACACGAACCGGCTCGCGGACCTGCTCGTCGAGCTATTGCCCGACGGTGTCGACGGGACGATCAGCACCGTGCCCGGCTGCTTTCGCGCCCGCGTGGCACCCGATGCCGGCGTGCGCATGGCGGGCCACCTCGCACGGTGCACCTCGCACCTCGCCGACCTCGAGCGGCGCACCGGACGTCACATCACGCTCGCCCTCGAGCCCGAGCCGTGCTGCTCGATGGAGACGCTCGCCGAGGCGATCGCCTTCTTCGGCGCACATGACTTCGATCGCCGGTACCTCGGCATCTGCCTCGATGCGTGCCACGCCGCCGTCGAGTTCGAAGACCTCGGCGCCTCGCTCGCGGCCCTGCGTGCGGCGGGCATCTCGATCGCGAAGGTCCAGCTCGGTGCCGGCCTGCGCATCGCGCCCGTCGGCGACGCCGAGCGCCGTGCCCTCGCCCGGTTCGCCGAAGGGGTCTACCTGCACCAGGTGGTCGCGCGGCGAGGCGAGGAGCTCGTGCGCTACGTCGATCTCCCCGACGCGCTCGCCGACCCCGACGCCTCGGACGAGTGGCGCGTCCACTTCCACGTCCCGATCTTCCGGGCCGAGCTCGGCGAGATGGGGAGCACTCAGGCGTTCCTCGCCGACCTCCTCGTCGAACATGCGCGCGATCCGATCTCGACTCACCTCGAGGTCGAGACGTATACCTGGGACGTGCTGCCCGCCGAATTTCGCGACGAGCCGATCGTCGATGCGGTCGCGCGCGAGCTCCGCTGGGTGCTGGAGCGCCTGCGATGAAGCTCTCCGTCGCGCTACGGCTCGGTCGCGTGTCCAACTTGCCGACCGTGACGAGCAACGTGCTCGCGGCCGTCGCGCTCTCGGGCTCGGACGCCGAGTGGCCGGCGATCGCCATCGTCTGCGTCGCGATGTCGCTGCTCTACATCGCCGGCATGTTCCTCAACGACGCCTTCGATCGCGACATCGACGCCCGCGAGCGGCCCGATCGCCCGATCCCTTCGGGGCAGACGAGCGCGATCGAAGTCTTTGCCGCCGGCTTCACGCTCCTCGCCTTCGGCGTACTCACCATCGCGGGACTGGCGGTCGTCACCGACGCCGGCTGGGAACCGGTTGTCTCGGTGATCGTGCTCGCGGGCCTGATCGTCCTCTACGACATGAACCACAAGGGCAACCGGTTCAGCCCCTTCATCATGGGCCTCTGCCGCGTCGGCGTGTACACGACCGGCGCCCTCGCGACCGGGGCATCCCTGTGTCCAGCGCTCCTGCTCGGCTGCGGTGCGCTCCTCGCCTACCTCATCGGCCTCACCTACGTCGCGCGCCAGGAGAACCTCCTCAAGCTGACCAACGTGTGGCCGCTCGCCTTCCTCGCGATCCCGTTCCTCCTCGCGCCGCCGCAGGGTCACGGCCCGTTCGCGTTCGCGGTCTACATCCTGTTCCTCGGCTGGGTCCTGCGCGCGCTCAAGCTCGTCATCACCCGCCAGATCAAGCCGGCCGTCATCGGCCTCATCGCAGGCATCTCGCTGCTCGACGCGCTGTTCATCGTTCGCCTCGATCACCCGGTCATGGCCGCGATCGCCGTCGGGGCCTTCGTGCTGACGACGATCTTCCAGCGCAAGATCCCCGGCACGTAGGGACGGTTTCAACTAGCGAAACTTAGGACGCCCAAGTCCATGAAATCGCATGTTGGCTCGGGGACGGTTTCAATTTGCGAAAGTTGCGTTGGGTCTCGCGGGTCCGAACGCAAGTTTCGCAAGTTGAAACAGTCCCTCACCGCGCGAGTGATCTCGAGTGCTTGCCGTTCGTAAGTTTCGCTAGTTGAAACCGTCCCTGAATACGTGGTCGAGCACGAGCTGCTTGATCGAGGTCGCCGCGATCGGGCCCTCGGGCAGCGGCTCGCTCGAGATGACCAGCGGGCCTTGCTCGGGCGAGTCCGTGAGCCGGCCGTGCGAGCCTTTGACGAGCGATGGGTCGAGCGGGATGACGTCGAGCAGGACCCGGAAGCCCATGGCCCGGCGAGCGAGCTTCCAGCCGACGGTGGCCTTGGGCGCGATGAGCTTCGGATCGAGGAAGAGCTCGACGGGGTCGTAGCCGGGCTTGCGATGGATGTCGACGGTGCGCGCGAAGTCGGGGGCGCGTTCGTCGTCGGTCCAGTAGTAGTAGGTGAACCACTTGTCGGCGGCGCTGATCGCGACGAGCTCGCCGGAGCGCGGGTGGTCGAGGCCGGCGGCGCGCTTGCCCTCGGCGTCGAGGACGCGCTCGATGCCGGGGACCTTCTCGAGCAGGGCCTTGACCTCGGCGACCGGCGTGTCGCGAATGTAGACGTGCGCGACCTGGTGATCGGCGACGGCGAAGGCCTTCGAGGCGCCGGCATCGAGGAGCTCGCGGCCCTGCTCGGTGCGGATGGCGAGGAGCTTCGCGTCGCGGAGGATCCGGTTGATGTGGACCGCGCCGTTGACCGCGGTGATGCCGTACTCGGAGAGCACGATCACGCGTGCGTTGTCGGCCTTCGCGATCTCGATCAGATCGCCGCACAGCGCGTCGACCTCGCGAAGCGCGGCAGGGATGCCGGGGCCGCGAGGGCCTTGGCGCTGGAGGTCGTAGTCGAGGTGCGGGAGGTAGACGAGGGCCAGGGTCGGGTTCTGTCGGCGCCACACGTCGACGGCGGAGGCGGTGATCCACTTGCTCGAGGTGATGCCGGCACGCGGGCCCCAGAAGTCGAACAGCGGGAACTGGCCGAGGGTCTCTTGCAGCGAGGCGCGGAGCTCGGGCGGCTGCGTGTAGATGTCGGGCAGCTTGCGCCCGTCGGCGGGGTACATCGGCCGTGGCGTGACGGTGAAGTCCGCGGTCGAGTACATGTTGAACCACCAGAACAGCTTCGCGCACGTGAAGCTCGGGTCGCGGCGGTGCGCGTCGTCCCAGATCTTGTCACCGCCGACGAGGTGGTTCGATTGCTTCCAGAAGCCGATCTCGGCGAGCTCGCGGAAGTACCAGCCGTTGCCGACGCAGCCGTGGCCGCTCGCCGAGTCGGGGTGCCCTTCCGGGGGCAGCCCCGGGAATCGACCGGTCGTGAACGTCGACTGCACGCTGCAGGTCACCGCGGGTAGCACCGTCGAGAGCGGCCTCATCGCGCCGGCCTTGGCGAGCGCGGCGAGCGCGGGGGTGTGCTCGCCGACGAGCTCCGGCGTCAACCCGACCACGTCGAGCACCATCGTGCGGCGCATTCAGTCGATTCTCGGAGTCTGACCGCGCAGCACCGAGTTGCCTTCGTGGAGCTGGCGCTGATCGATGACGAGCGGCACCTCGAGCTCTTTCGGATCGAGCCGCCCGCTCTGCGCGAAGAACGCGATCGGATTGCTCCAGAAGATCGTCTCGAGCGTGGCGTCGGCGATCCCCGCGGCACGCATCGCGTCGCGCGTCTTCGGCACCTTGAGCGGATCCGAGACGCCCCAGTCGGCCGCGCTGTTGACGAGGATGCGCGCGGAGCCGTACTGCTTCACGAGCGCGACCATGCGTGGCTCGTCCATCTTCGTCGCCGGATAGATCGAGTGCCCGGCCCAGCATCCGCTGGCGAGCGTGAGCGGCAGCGTCTCCTCGGTGTTGTGGTCCACGATCGTGAGCTCGGGCGCGAAGCCGACGTCACGGATCAGCGCCAGCGTCCGCTCGCAGCCGCGCTTCTTGTCGCGGTGCGGGAGGTGGATCAGCGCCGGCAGCTTGTGGGCTCGGGCGAGCTCGAGCTGCGCCGCGAAGCACTTGTCCTCCGCGGGCGTCAGGTCGTCGTAGCCGATCTCGCCGACCGCGACGACGCCGTCCTTCTCGAGGTAGCCGGGGAGCAGCGCGAGCACGTCGTCGACGAGCGCGGGATCGTTCGCCTCGCGCGGATTCATCCCGAGCGTGCAGAAGTGCCGGATCCCGAACTGGTTCGCGCGGAACCGCTCCCAGCCGAGCAGCGACAGGAAGTAGTCCTCGAACGTGCCGACGTGCGTGCGTGGCTGACCGATCCAGAACGCGGGCTCCACGACCACGGCGATGCCGGCCGCGGCCATCGCCTGGTAGTCGTCGGTGGTGCGCGACGTCATGTGGATATGCGGATCGCAGAGCTTCACGGGGACCTCCTGATCAACCGGGCGTCGTCGGGAATCGGGCGGCCCGCGGCGCGGCGCTCGCTCGCGTAGGCCTCGACCATCCGGACGAGCTCGTCGGTGGTGCGCGAGGCGAGCAGGGCGATGCGGCCGACCGGCGCGCCGATGAACAGCGCCTTGAGCACCAGCTGGTTGAACGCAGCGTCCGGGAAGTGACGCGCGGGGTACGCGTTGTCACAGGCGATCGCCTCGAACACCGACTGCACGTTCGTGCGACACGCATCGACCGCGAGGTCGACGAAGCGCTCCGGCTCGGGCAGCGCCGCGAGCACCCGCAGCACCGCCTGCTGCTCGCGGATCTCGCCGCGCCGGATCAGATCGCGCACGAAGACCACGTGCTCCTCGGGAGCGAGCGAGCCGATCGCCGCGAGCACGAGCGCCGCGCGAGCGCACTCGTCGACCCCGGAGCTGCTCGACCACGGGATGCGCAGTCGCTTCGCGTCGTCCTCGGTGATCGGTGCGCGTCCCAGCCGCCGCCCGGCCGCCGCGAAGGCCGGCGCGAAGCCCGCGCGATCGAACACCAGCTGCGCCGTCAGCCACTCGACGCCCTCGGGCGGCGCGAGGCGCGCGACGACATCGACCAGCTCCATGATCAGCTCGACGGCGTCGTTCGCCACGCCGCGAGTAGACGGCCTTCCGAGCGTGAGCGCAACGGCTACGGCAGGACGGGCCTCGAGCACGCCATCACCCCGAAGGACGTTCACGCTACCCATCGCGGAGGCTGTTATCGTCCCGAGGATGATCGAGCTCCACGTCCGGTTGGGTCCCTCGCTGACCCGAGAGGAGTTCGTCAGGAAGCACCCGCCGTACTCGATCGCGCTCGATGGCTACGTCGGCACCGAGCCGTTCCTCCACCTCACGCCGGCCGGTCCGTATCGCAACTTCAATCACCACGAGGTGGTCGATCGCAGCTGCACCACGGCGACCTGCGAGCAGGCGAGGCGCGCGGTCCTGCTCGGGATGTACGAGCTGTTTCGCGAGACCGGCCGGCGTCGCGCGGTATTGTGGGTCAACGACTGCGATCAGGACGTCTGTCTGTCGACGTGGATCCTGATGAACCCGGATCGCGCGGGCGAGCCGCTCGTCCGCGTGCTCGCGTCGATCGAGGATCTGCTCGACATGTCGAGCGGCACGTTTCCGATGCCGCACGAGCGCGATCTGCTCGGACAGGTCCGCTGGGTGTTCGAGCCCTACGCTCGGATCCGGCCACGGCTGCTCGCGGCAACCGCCGACGACATGCGCCAGGTGATCGCCGACGTGCATCTCCGCATCGATCAGTTCACGGTGGGCCGCGCGGGGCACCTCCCGCTCGAGGGCGAGTACCGCAAGATCGGCGGCGGCGAGTGGTGGATGGTCGAGGTCGATCAACCACAGGCCCGCGAGCGCATGGTCTCGGCCGGCGTGCGCGCCGCCGTCGAGCTCACCGGCCGCCACGGCGATCGCTGGCTCTACTCGGTGTGGCGACGGTCGGAGTACATCGTGTGGTTTCCGGTCCGCGAGATCCTGCACGCGCTCACCGGCATCGAGCTCGCCTCGGGAGGTACCGGGATCTGGGGTGGTGCCGACAACATCGGCGGCTCGCCACGGCCGACCGGCTCGTGCCTCTCGCCGGCCGCCGTCGAGCAGGTGGTGAGCGACGTCGTCGCTCGACAATCCAAGTAGACTTCTCGGATGCAAGCAGGAGTGCTCGTCATCGCCGCCATGCTCGCCGCGTGCTGGACCGGCAGCGAGCAACCGACGACGGTGCAGAACATCGCGCCGAAGCCCACCGAGCCGGCGAAGCCAGCGCCGGAGCGGGTTCCCACCGAGGGCACGCCCGGCCACGCGGTCTACAAGTTCGAGCGCTTCAAGAACGCGATGTGCGCGTGCGCCGATTCCGCGTGTGCCACCAAGGTCACCGAGGAGATGACCACCTGGGCCACCGAGATGTCCAGGACGATGGGCAAGGACGATCGCCCCGACCCGGCGCTGGCCAAGCGAATGTCGGCCATCGGGGAAGCCTTCGCCAGGTGCATGACGGCCGCGATGACGCAGACCCCGTAGCCCTCAGGGCGTGCAGACCTCGTCGCAGGTCGGGATCGAGGTATCCGGGTCGAAGGCGGGATCTCGGATCTCGCCGCACTCCTGGCTCGCGAGCTCGTCGCTTCAGGTCTGGGCCTTGTCCGGGTGGAAGATCTCGCTGCCGTCGCAGATGTTGTCCGCGGTCGCGTTCTGGCACCCGGCATCGTTCTCGAACTGCGTCACACACCCGGCCTCGGTCGCAGGGAGGCCGAGCGCCGTGCGTTCCGGATCGGTCAAGCACGAGTACAGACGCTCGCAGTACGTCGCCGCGAACTGCTCGCATGCCGCTCGCCGCAGCCCGCTACCAGTACGAACCTGCGCATGGGGACCTCCAGCCGTTACGGTATCAGCGCCGCGAACGTCGCGCGAAGTCTTCGAGGTCCGCGAACGTGCCGGCGAACACATCGAGATCGACGGGGCCGTCGATGCCGGGGACCCGGCCACGATCGGTGTGCTGCCAGAGCGTCCAGGCGGTCCACGGCGGCGGGATCGTCGGGCAGCTCGTCGTGTAGTGCGCGAGCCAGAGCGGCTGGGTGGTCAGGTCCGCGCCGCCCACCTTGTTCCGCCAGAAGTCGGGGCCGGTGTAGATGATCGGCTCGACGCCGAGCTTCGCGCGCACGCGCTCGATCCAGATCTGCACGCTGCGCCTGATCTGCGTGGGAGACTTGCCGCCATCGGACTCGAGATCGATCACCGGCGGAAGCTCGCCGCGGTCGTGCTTGATCGCGGCGATCAGCAGATCGGCTTGCGCCGTGGCGTTCTCCTCGGGACGGAAGTACTGATACGCGCCGCGCAGGATCCCGACCTTCCTCGCGTTCGCCCAGTTCTTCACGAACATCGGATCCCCGAACGTCGTGCCGTCGGACGCGCGGATGAACGCGAACAACACCCCGGCACGCCGCACGCGCTTCCAGTTGATCGTCTCCTGGTGGTACGAGACATCGATGCCCGGGGTCGTCGGACCCTGCCGGCAGTCCGGCGTCGCGACCTGCTCCTCCTCGTCGTCACCGCCGAACAGGTACGCGAACGCGATCAGGAACGCGACGCAGCTGGCGAAGGCAACGGCGAGGACCGGCCAGCGCGACTTGCGGGGCACTCCGTAGTAACTCGCACATCGGCCCGAGAATTTCGATCAGTTGACGGCGTCTCCCGTCGCGTAGTTGCGGCACAGTGAGCCATGGCGCTCCGGCTCGGCGGCCTGGCCGACCTCGATCCGACCGCGGTTCCGCTGCCTGCGGGGACCGAGGTCACGACCCGCGTCGATCGCACCGTCGACGGCGAGCTGCGGCCGCAGGGCGCGACGGGCCGCGTCTCCCGGATCGACGGCGATCGCGTCGACGTCGTCTTCCTCGACGGGCGAACGGCGACCTACCTTCGTCCCGAGGTCGTGCCGCGCAAGCTCGGGGTCCAGCGCTACGCGCAGCGGCGAGCCGCCGCCTGGGATGATCTGAAGGCGTGCGTGGTGATCGACACCGTCGTCGGATCGCGGGCGTGGGGCGTCGCCGACGAAGGCTCCGACGAGGATCACCGCGGCGTGTTCGTGCTGCCGTTCGCGTGGACGACCGGGCTCGTCGATCCACCGCTCGATCTGATCTCGCTCGACGGCTCGCAGACGTACTGGGAGCTCGGCAAGACGATCCGGCAGGCGCTGCGTGCCGATCCGAACACGCTCGAGATGTTGTTCGCGAATCCGATCGTCATCGATCCCATGGGCGCGGAGCTCGTCGCGATGCGTGCCGCGTTCCTGTCGCAAGAGATCTACGGCAGCTTCGGCCGCTACGCGATCTCGCAGCTCGATCGGCTCGATCACAACCAGCGCCTCGCCGAGCACCGCACCACGATCATCGGCTGGCTGCGCGACGATCCGGCACTCGAGCTCGATGTCGCCGCCGAGCGGCTCGCCGAGACCGCGCGGGTCGCCGCGCCGACCCGCGCCGATGCGGTCGCCCGGTCGCGCGAGTACATCAAGCAGCTGTATCGATCGATGTACGACCAGGGCTCGATCGCGGCCAACGACTGGGCCTCGCTGCGCGCCGCGGCCAGGACCGAGCTCGAGCTCCCGCGCGATCTGCGACCGAAGAACGCCTACAACTTGATCCGGCTGCTCGACCTCGCGATCCGCTGGCTCGCCGGTGAACCGCCCGACGTGCGCGTGTCCGATGCGCTGCGCCCGACGCTGATCGCGATCAAGCGCGGCGAGGTGCCAACGCCGGACGTGATGGCCCTCGCGCGCGAGCTCACGCCGAGGCTCGAAGGTGCACGGCAGACGAGCCCGTTGCCGAGACATCCCGATGTCGCGCGGGCCGAGCGCGTGCTGCGCGCGGTGCGTGCCGAGGCGGCGCGGCGCGACGTCTCGCGCGTGCCCGGTCCGTGGGGAGCCGACGCGCCCTCGCCACCGGAGGCACACTATGACGAGTGATCCGTGGCGCGTGCTCACCGAGGCGCAGCAGGCCGTCGCGCGCGGCTTCCTCGCCGACCGCGAGCGCGAACGCCGCCACCTGGTGATCTATCTGTCGGGCGCGCACGCGTACGGCTTTCCGTCGCCCGACAGCGACCTCGATCTCAAGTGCATCCACATCGCCCCGACCGCGGATCTGGTGGGGCTCGTGCCCGTCGACGATCCGCCCGACCTCATCCAGATCATCGACGGCGTCGAGCTCGACTACGGCAGCAACGAGCTCGCGGCGGTCCTGCGCGGCGCGATCAAGGGCAACGGAAACTTCCTCGAGCGGATCCTCGGCGAGCTCGCGCTGGGCGGCGATCTCGCGCTACTCGCCGAGGCGCGCGAGGTCGTGCGTCCGCTGTTGTCGCGGCGCGCCGGCCGGCACTACGGCGGATTCGCGGCGAGCCAGCTCCGGCTGTTCGACGACAAGCCCAGCGCCAAGCGCGCGCTCTACGTGCTGCGCACGACGGCGACGGGCCGCCACCTGCTGGCACACGGCGAGATCGTCACCGACGTCGCGCGGCTCGGCGAGCTCGTGCCGCGCGAGATCGACGAGCTGCTCGCGATCAAGCAGCAAGGCGAGCGCCAGGAGCTCGCGCCCGCACATGCCGCGGAGTGGCGCCTCCGGCTCGCCGCCGCGATCGACGCGGTCGCCGACGCCTGGCCGACCTCCGTGCTGCCGCCGGATGTACCGCCGGCCGCGCTCGAGGCGCTCGATGCCTGGCTCCGCGAGGTGCGGCGCCGCCTCTGGTGACGTGATCAGACGATGACGCTCATCATCGAGTACTTCGACGTTGCAGCCTGCTTGTACAGCATGACCACGGCGGCGAAGGCCTCGGTGAGCTCGGTGATCTCGGCCTTCTGATTCTTCTCGACCTTGTCGCGTAGCCAGTCGTTGTCGCCGGGCGCGACGAGCTCCTGGCCGTACCCGCCATGCACGGTCTTGCCGTGCAGCTGCCCGTAGCGATCCTTCACGAAGGTCGCCGGCAGCGCGGAGAGGGCCCCCGAGATCTCGGCGACGCGAACCGCTCCGATCACGCGTGCCTTGCCGTGCGCGCCTCCGGCCTTCATCTTCTTGCCGTTACGAGCCACGAGGGCATCGGCCAGGATCTCGTCCTTGCCATCGCCCAGCATGATGTCGAGTGCGTGCCACGTGTTGCCTAGATCGAGCAACCCGGGGATCTCCTGTTCCTTGCGAGCCTCGATGAGCTCGGTCAAGACGTCGGGATCCTCCTCGATCAACGCGAGGCGCTTCGGAGACAGCGAACAGAGCAAAGCATCCATGCCCACAGCGGTTACCTCTCGCTAGCTTTATACGAAATCCGCGCGGGCACGGTGGCCTTTGCACCAGTTCCGATCTTCAAGCTCAAAGTCTTGGTGCCGAGCGACGGGTGCCACGCCTCGAGCGTGTACGAACCCGGCGCGAGGCCCTTGATCTCGAAGCTGCCGTCCTCGGCCGTGACCGCGAAGAACGGATGATCCATCACGACCGCGTAGGCATGCATCCACGGATGCACGTCGCACACGACATCGACGACCTCTCCGGGCCTGGCGCTCGCATCGAGCGACAGCTCGGCGTCTTTGGGGGAGTGGGGCTTGTTCCACAGCAGCTTGCCGCCGACCGTCCCGTGCACGTTGTGAAACGTCCCGTCGCTGTTGCGGACCGCGAGCTTCTGTCCCGCGACGACTCCGACGACGCGGGGCGAATACATGCACCCGCGCTGGTCGATCACGACCCCCTGCGTCGGGGCGGTGTGCGTGCCGCCCGAGCCGTTCTTGATCCGTACGAGCACGTCCTTGAGCTTGCCCTTGGTGACGACGATGTCGACGGCGAGCTGGTCGGTCTTCGCGCAGTACGGATCGGTGTCGCGCACGAGCGGCTTCCGCTCGGGAGCCTCACCCTCGAACAGGATCGTGCCCTTGATCGAGCCCAGCGCCGGGGCCGGCTGCTTCGGCTTCGGCGTGTCGGCGAGCGCAGGCGACGCGAAGACGAGCAATGGAACAGCAGCGTAGCGTTTCATATCGGCGGCTTGGACGGGGGAGGGGCGGTCGTGTTCACCGAACATGACACGCCCGGGCGCCCGAACGGAATCAGCGCTCGCGGTTTCGGTAGGTCAAGCGGCTACGGCAGCTTCGCCGCGACGAGCCCGAAGGCCTTCGCGTACTCCTTGTTCTTGATGAACTCGAACGTGACCCAGACGCGGCCGATCTTGTTGTCGACCTTCACCACCGTCGCGGGCTTCAACCCACCGACGAAGTTCGCGAAGATCTTGTCGCCCGCCTTCAGCTTGGGTTTCGGGTCGAGCGCCGTGCAGTCCGCCTTCGCGAACGCCTTGAGCCGACCTGCGTGCCCGAGCATCAAGGCCTTGTCGCCCGCGACGCGGATCAGGTGACCGACGAGATGGTCCTTGCCGGCCTTGCAGGTCACCATCGAGCCGGGATCGAACGGCTTGCCGATCACCTTGAAGGTGTCGGGCTGGAGCGTCTCTTCCTGCTGGGCGACGCCGACGCCTTCCTTGTTCTTGGCCGGGTTGTCGTAGTCGAGGTCGAGGAAGAGCACCTTGGGCTGTTTCCGATTCTTGGCCTCGACGACGAGCGCACGCATCATGCCTCCGCCCCACGGTGCGATGACGGTGTCTCCCAGCTTCGCCGATCCGCCCTTCGGGATCGCGATGATCAGCGAGTTCGGCGCGACGCTCTCCTTGCTCGCGGACTTGAACTTCGACGTCTTCGGGCCGGCCTCGAGCAGATCGCCCGAATAGAAGATGACCGTCGAGTCGGCCTTCGCGGCGAGCTTGTCGTACATGGTCCGGTTGACGCCGAACACCTTGTCGCCGGGCTTGGCGGTGGTCTCGACGGCCGGGAAGTCGAAGCCCGGGATCGTGCCGTCGTCTTCCGCACGGGCGGTCGAGGTCAGCAAGAGGGTGAACAGGGATGCGGCGATCAGGATACGCGTGGACATGTCGGTTCGGCCCAGGTTCTCCGATGCGCATCGGCGTGTCGAGGCAAGGCGCCGCGTTCTGCTCGCAATTGTTCGAGCTACTCGAGAAGACTGCGGAGCATCCACGCGGTCTTCTCGTGCACCTGCATCCGCTGCGTGAGGAGATCGCAGGTCGGCTGATCATTCGCGGCCTCCGCCGCGCGGAACACCTCGCGTGCCGTTCGCGCCACGGTCTCGTGCCCTTCGACGAGACGCCGGATCATGTCATGGGCTTTCGGGACTCCGTCGTCCTCGGCGATCGAGGACAGCTCGACGAACTGCTTGTAGGTCCCCGGCGCGGGGAAGCCGAGCGCGCGAATGCGTTCGGCGACGAGATCGACCGCGAGCGCGAGCTCGTTGTACTGCGTCTCGAACATGAGGTGCAGGGTCTGGAACATCGGGCCCGTCACGTTCCAGTGGAAGTTGTGCGTCTTGAGATAGAGCGTGTAGGTGTCCGCGAGGACGCGTGACAACCCACCCGCGATCTCCTCGCGCGCTTTCGGTTCGATGCCGATGTCGATCTTCATCCTGGTCTCCATGGTTCTTGCTCGACGCCGGCGCAGCATACACGGCGGGCCCGGGACCCTCGAGATCCGCGCGCGATCGAGCGAGCTCGCGTGGCATCCTCGAGCTTCGATGCAGCATGCCCGGCGGTTATCCTGGTTGCCGGTCGTCGCGTGCGTGTGGCTCGCCCGCAGCGCGTCTGCTTCCCCCGCACCCGAGCCACCACGCGTCTTCGCGTTGCGAGCCGGTTGGGCGTACGGGGTGGGTGCCGAGCTGGAGTATCGACCTCGCTCGTGGGGGGTCGGGCTCAGTGGCGGCTACGTGCCGACGCTCGGTGCCGGGGGCTACCTGGGAGTCCAGTGGGGGGCGCGTCCGCTGCGGCGCTCGGGGCTCGTCGCCGAGGGTGGACTGTTTCGCGGGGTGCACAATCCCCTGCGCGTCGCGCGGACGGGGCTCGGAATCTACGCCCTCGCCGGATACGCGCTCGCTCGTGCCGACCGGCTGTCCGTGCGCGTCGTGGCGGGAGGTGGGGTGCCGCTCGGCGACCCGATGCACGCGGTCTCGTTCGAGCTGCTGGCAAAGCTCACGATCGGCGTCCTGTTCTGACGAGCCGCCTTACTTCGTCTGTACATCGCCGGCTCGGTCGCGTGATTTGTCGCGCGGGATCGCGGCGTGCTGGTGTACGGTCGGCCGCAATGCGACGACCCATCAACGCGAGTTTCGGCATGGTCCTGGTCGCGGGGTTGCTTGGCTGTGGTGGTGAGCCTGGGGCCACCCCCGACGACGCGACCGCATCGGGATGGCAGCCGCTCGTCACCAAGAGCTGGACGCTCCCACCCGGTGGCGAGCGGACCTCCGATATCCAGCTCCTCGATCTCGAGCAGGACATCATGGTGGGCGGGATCCGTCCGATCGCCCCACTCGGAACGCATCACACGCTGCTCGCGCGTGGGGCGTCCAATACCAACATCATCTACGCCTCGGGAGTCGGCACCAACGAGCTCGTGTTCCCGCCCGGGACTGGCCTCCGGCTGAAGGCCGGGACCCTGCTCGGCCTGCAGCTCCACATCTTCAACAACTCGGACGCCGACCTGGCGGGCCTGTCGGGCGTCGAGGTGCTCCCGGTTGCCCCCGACACGGTGACCAACGAGGTCGACCTGTTCCTGCCGGGACCGAGCGATCTCGTGCTGCCCCCGCAGGAGACCACGACCGTCGTGGCGACGTGCACGGTGAGGACACCCCAGACGCTCTTCGCGTTGTTCCCGCACATGCACCAGCTCGGGACCCACTTCAAGACCACGGTCTCCGTCGGAGGTGCACTCCAGGTCCTCCACGACCAACCGTACGAGTTCGAGCACCAGGCGTTCATCGCGTTCGAGCCGCTCGCGCTCGCGGCAGGTGACACGATCACCACCGAGTGCACGTGGAACAACACGACCGCGCAGGCGGTGACCTACGGCGAGAGCTCGACGACCGAGATGTGCTACTCGATCCTGTATCGGTTCCCCGGCGACGGCGTCGAGTTCTGCTCGCAGTGACTCGGGTGCGTTGACCTCGGGGTCAAGCTGCTCGCCGGGTAGGCGTGCACGATCGATTGCAGTTACGATGCCGCATGCTCAAGCGCGCGCTGGCGATGTTCGCGTTCGTGATGGTGTCGGTCGGCGTCGCGTTCGCGACCCATCCCGGCTCGAGTAGCGGCTATGCGGTGCTCGGCTTCACCGCCGACAGCAAGCACGTCTACTTCAAGAAGGGCCTGTTCTCCGTGATGATCACGGAGGAGTGGCTCGCTGTGTACGACGCCACGACGGGCAAGCAGAAGACGTCGCAGCCGACGCTGCGCAACTGCAGCCCGATGGACGACAAGCTCGATCCAGACGCGAAATGCGAGCGCGGCACGCCGATCGACAAGAGGTCGGGCGAGCGGACGATCGCGAAGATCCACCAGACACACGGCGGCGCCCCCGCAGCCGACAGCCTGCTTGCTGCGAAGGCGAAGCCCGACGGCGCGGTTGCGAAGAAGGACATCAAGGCAGCGGGCTACGTGCAGGTGTTCTCGGGCAAGGGGTTCGAGGTCAAGACCACCGTCAAGCTCGAGAGCAAGTCCCTCCCCGATCTGGCCGATGGCATGATGAAGACCGCGTTCTTCCAGCTCGAGCTCGCGATCACCGGCGGTGGCGCCACGTGGATGACCAAGACGCGGGTGCACGCCGATCCCACCGAGGATCCCGACAACGGCAACATCCTGCTGTGGACGAGCCTCCACGTCGACTCGCTCGCCGTCGCACCCGATCGCCGCGCCGTGGCGCTGACGTTCAGCGGCAAGCCGTACGTGATCCTGCAGCCGAAGCCGGCGGCGCCCACGAAGAAGTAAGATCGGCGCAAGCCAAAGTGTGCGCTGTGGTCGTGTCTCGACGGCGTTATCACGGAACGTCAGCGTCGAATCGTTCGCTAGCTCCGCAAGCCGCGGGGGGCGGCGGCGAACCGAGCTTGAAGTTCGTCGGAGAATCCCACGGCATCGGGGAGCGCTTGCCGCTCGCGCTCGCTGCAGGTGACACCATCACCACCGAGTGGACGTGGAACAACACGGCCGCGCAGGAGGTGACCTACGGCGAGAGGACGACGGGCTACTCGATCCGGTACCGGTTCCCCGGCGACGGCGTCGAGTTCTGCTCGCAGGGACCGCTCGGGTGCGTTGACCCGGCCAGCCGGCAACCCGACGAGCCAGCGCGCGAGTTCCCGTGCGATCTCGGGCCCCACCGCCTGGCCCGACGGTTGCGTCAGGGTGCGCGATGACGACGCTCGATCCACGCCGCCTCCTGCTTCTTCTGGCGCTGGCACCGCTCGCGACCGGCTGCGTCGCCGAGGATGATCTCGACAACCTCGATGTCGACGGCGAAGGCAAGTCCGACAATACGCCCAGCACGAGCCCCGATCGGCTGCTCGACGTGCCGTTCTACTTCTCGGTCCCGACCGACACGGTCACCGTCGCGCTCGATCGCGCTCGTTATCCTTACCCGACGCTGTGGAACCCTGCGATCCAGACCGGCCCCGTCGGCCTCCGCATCATCGCGGTCAAGCAGGGCAACGGGGTCGCGGCGAAGCAGACCGCACGGCGCGAGATGGCGACCAAGCTCGCACAGGCCGGCGTCCTCCAGGACGGCGACCTCGTGCTCACATTCCGGCCCGAGCTCGCGGGCACGATGGCCTACCCGCACATCCAGATGGGCGTCACCCACGCGGGGCTCGTCTACACGAAGAACGGCGCCGCGTTCAACATCGACAGCCCGCTCGACTCGACTTACGTCGGCCAGTTCGATGCCGCGCACTACGCCGGCAACGGTAGCGACGACGCCGGCACCGACGCGCTCCACATCGTGCGTCCCCGTGGCATGACCGACGCCCGCCGCGCGCAGCTGCGCGAATGGATCGGCACGCTCGAGCGCAACCTGTCCCGGATCAACGGCGCTCGCGCGCAGGTCAAGTTCCAGTCGGACTACCTCGTACCGAGCTACGTCAGCACGACGTCGACGACGCGGCAGACGGTGACGCGACTCGGGCTGATCCTCCTCGAGGTCGACCAGACGTCGAAGCAGCCCATGTACTGCTCGGAGTTCGCGTGGCACATGCTCGCGCTGTCGAATTGCACCGCCGCCGAGATCCGCAGCGCGCCCGCCGAGGGTGCGGCGTGCGTGGACGAGGTCTTCGCGCCGATGCCGCTCACCGCGACCGCCGCGACCGAGGTCGGCATGGCGGATGGCCCCCTGATCTCGCTGCTCGCGCTCCCCGAGGCCGACCGCGCTCCGCTGGTCGCCAGCATCTTCAAGACCGGCAACGCGGCGAAGCTCTCGGAGGGCCATCGCATGGTGTCCGAGGAGGTGGCGCCGCTCATGCCCCCGCTGCAGCAGCTCTACGACGCTCGTGCCGCCGGAGCGCCGGTCGAGGCGACCGCGCCGAGCGCCGCCCTGTTGAACACCAAGGTCGCCAACAACTACTCGCCGACGACGTTCCTCGTCCAGTCCATGGCCGGCGCCGCGACGCGCCCGTTCGACTACGTCGTCACGATCGGGTTCGTGAACGCCGCCGGCTTCGAGAAGGCGAAGCTGCTGGCGCAGCGCCCCGTCCCGTGATCACTCGCCGAGGCGAGCCGGCCGCGCACCCCAAGGGTACTTGCGCTGGCGTATGCTCGCGGGGTGGCGCTTCCCGTGACACCGGGCGCGATGGACGCGGTGCCGCCGGCGTTGCGGTACCGGGTGCTGGACCTGCTCGCGCTGCTGCCGGTGAACGGCGAGCCGTTCGAGGGGAACGCCGCCGAGCGACTGGGGCGGCTACTCGACGAAGGCGAGGCCTGGCTCGGGGCGGATCCATCGCTCGCCGAGCTCGGGTACTGGATGATCGAGCCGCGACACTCGATCGAGCTGCGGCGCCGGGGTTGCGCCTGGCTGACGATGTTCCCGGCGGTGGAGACCGCGAAGCGGCTGAGCGTGGTCGCGAGCGATCCGGCGACGCCGCTGCCCGTGCGCGAGCAGGCGATCTGGTCGCTCGCGTATCGCCAGCTGCGCGCGATGCACCCGTCGACGCTGTGGTCGCCCGAGGCGCTGCAGCTCGCCGACGAGGCGCTGTTCAAGATCGCCGACGCCGCGACCACCGAAGGCAAGCTCGTCTCGGAACTGCTCCCGCAGGCGCTGCGTCACGTGCAGGCCGATGCGCTCGCCGCGGTGTTCGCGCGCGCGCCCGGGCTGTGGGGCGATGCGCTCGAGTGCTTCGCGACCCCGCCGCTCGCGCGCGTGCTCTTCGTGTCGATCGACGACATCCAGCCCCAGCACCGCATCCGTGCGTTGCGGTTGATCGCGGCGACGCTCGGCGAGGAGGCGATCCCGATGCTGCTCGCACGGACCTCCGGCCGTTCGATCGACGAGCAGCTCGAGATGCTGTTCCTCGCGATCAGCCTGGCTGGCGAGCAACACCTCGGGCGGCTCGAGGACGCGCTCAAGGGGATGAAGTTTGCGGACCTGATGCGGCAACGCGCGCGCTGGCACCTCGCGAATCGCGGCGTCGTCCCGACGGTGCGCGGGCTGCGCGTCGCCCGGACCACCGCGACGATGCCGGCCGGCGAGCGCGCGGTACGGTGCGCGGAGGCGGCCGATGACCTCGGCATCCTGACGAAGTTCGCGCGTCACCCCGAGGCGTACCTCTACACGCTGTGGGGCTGGATGGTGCGGGGTGCAGGCGATCCGGTGAAGGCGCGCGAGCTCGTGGCGACCCATCCCGAGTCGCAGCGGCTCGTGCGCGAGCTCTACCTCGGTGACCTCGCGCGGCGCGGGCGCGTCAAGCAGCTGACCTTCGCGGCGCAGACCCTCGGGGCCGCAGATCTCGGCGCGCTGCAGCTCGCGATCTGGGGACGCCCGCTCGCCGCGCTCGAGCTCGCCGCCACGGCGCGGCTGCAGACGCCCGAGCTCGCGTGCGCGCGTGCGCTCGCGTGTTATCGCGCGGGCCGTCCGGATCTGACGGACCGAGTGCTCGCCGAGGACCTGCCTCCGGCGGAGATCACCGACGACGAAGCGCTCGAGCCGTTCCCGGGGCCCCACGAGCTGTGGTTGATCGAGCACGCGCCGATCACCCGGCCCGCGATCGCCGCGCTCGCGAACGGGCGCGACGGCGTGCTCGCGCTCGCGCACGCAGCGGCGCACGATGCCGAGCCCGATACGCCGTCGATCGAGGCGCTCGCGGCGGTGGTGCGCCGGCTCGGTCGCGGGCTGCGCGGCTCCACGGTGTATCTGGCGGGCGAGTTCAAGCACCAGAACCGCGAGGCGATCGCGGCCGCCGTCGAGCGAGCGGGCGCGCGGATCGTCGGAGGGCCGTTCCCCGGGACCGACTACTACGTGCACGGCGATTGGTGCGCCGTGCAGACGATCGCGCAGCTCGAGCGGCAGGGTGCGCGGCGGCTGCGGCGCGGCGAGCTGGAGGGCATCTGATGTCCGCGCTGCGCAAGCCGCACCGGATCGCGATCCTCGCGCCCGATCTCACCGTCGTGGGGAGCGACGCGGCGTACGAGGCCGAGGCCGCCCTGCTGTTGTGGACGACGTGCATCGAGCTGCTGCGACGCCACCCGGGGCTCGCCGTCTACGATGCCGAATCGACGCCGCTGTTCCCGCAGGACGACCACTTCGCGCCGCAGTACGCGACCCTCGGCGCGACTCCGACCGACGCATTCTACGCGCCGACGCGCCGTGACGAGCTCGTGTGGCTCGAGCTGAAGCTGCCCAAGGGCGCGGTCCGGCTGCACGTGGTGGCGCGCGGCGGCAAGCGCGAGTCGTTCGACTCGATCGGGCGCAGCCTCGGCGAGCAGATCCAGCAGGTGTTCGGCACGTGGCTCGGCACGCGCGGGCTCGGCCCCTTGCCGAAGCGGCTCGAGCCGGTCACCGCCGACGAGCTGATCGCGGTCGTCCGCGTGATCGGGCCCGCGCTCGTCGAGCAGGCGCGCTCGTGGACCGCTCCGGTCACCACCGAGCTGACGCTCGTGAGCGAGCACCAGGACAAGGCCCGACCCGAGGCCGAGGAGGCGAAGGACGACGACGATATCGGCGCGGCGGTCGACGCGCTCATCGACCTGACTCTCGAGACCAAGCCGGTCGCGCCCCCACGCCGGCAGATCGCGCGCCCGGTCGCGAATCGGCTCCCGGCCGCGCTGCGCGTCCCGGCGCTGCGCCTGCTCGAGCTCGCGCTGCGCGAGGATCTGAGCGAGCTCATCCTCGCCGCCGATCCGGATCACCCGCAGGCACTGTTCGCGAAGTTCGTCGCGCTCCGGGAGGCAGGAACGCCCGACTTCGCGCTGCTGCGCCGCGTGATCGCCGCATCACCCGGCTGGGCCCGGCCGTACGGCGCGGTCGTCGCCGAGGGCAATCCGAGCGGCGCCGCCCCGACGGATCTCGAGACCGTCGCGGGTGCGGGGATGGCGGCGCTGTGCCGGCCGGCGCACCTCGACGTCGTCGATACCGCGGCCGAGCACCTCCGTGCCGACGGCCGGATCGACGAGGCGGTGCGGCTCATGGAGCGTGCGGTGCAGCTGCACGATCGCGAATCGCGCGCGCATATCTCGCTCCTGCACCTCCACGGGTCGACGGATCGGATCGGTGCGTGGCTCGCGCAAGCCCATCGCTCGGCGTCCGTGCACGGCTGCCCGATGGATCCGTCGCTGCCGTGGTACCCGGACCAGATCCAGATCGATCTGCTCGCCGCGGACGCGCTGATGAACGCCGGCCGGCTCGACGAGGCGATCGCGCTGCGTGCGAATCGGCTCGAGGGTCGTGCGTCGACGTGGCCGCGCCACGCGAAGATCCTGACGACGTGGCGCAAGGATCCGCGGTTCGTCGCCTGGTGCTACGCGCGCGAGGGCTGGTTTCGCGGCGATCCCGCGCGCGCCGTCGAGGGCTTCGGCCGGATCGAGCCCGAGGACAGCGTTGATCTCGCGATCTTCCTCGACGCGCTCGTCGCGATGGGCCGCGAAGACGAGGTCGCGCTCGCGTGGGGCCAGTTCGGGCTCGGCCGGCGGCTCGCCGGTCCGGTCGCGCGGCTCGCGGCGGCGCGTTGCCTCCTGGCCGCCGGAGAGTGGCGGCGGGGACTCGAGGAGCTGTGGCGCGTCGAGCTGACCGAGCCCGGTCGCGACGAGCATGCCGCGATCGCGCGGTGCGGCCTGTTGCTCTCGCTGATGCCGCTCGAGGTCGCCGAGATCGCGCTCGCCGAGCGCGTCGCGATCGGCGCGCACTCGCTCGTCCGGCGCATGGCCCGCGACATCGCCGACTTCATCCCGGGCGCCGCGAAGAGCTCGATCGTGATGCGCGCGCTCGGTCACACCGGCAAGACCACGCCGTTCGAGTTCGATCCCGCGAGCCTCGCCGGGTTCGCGGCCGAGACCCGCGGGCGTGCCGCGATCGACGCGCTGTTCACGGAGCTGTGCGATCAGACCGAGGGCAACGAGCGCCACGCCGCTGCCGCCGGACGACGCGCCGCCCGACGCGGCACCAAGGTCGAGCGCGCGATCACGGTCATCATCGATCCGCTCGTCAACGCGGACAGGCTCGTCAACCGCTGGCTCGAGGTCGTGTTCGCCGAGGCGAGCGAGGACGATCCGGCGGCCCTCGCGCAGGCGGCCTCGTACGTCGCGGCGCAGGCCCTCGGCCGCTACCTCGCGGCGACCACCGCGCCGCCGAGCGTGATGGCCGGGGCGCTGCGCACCGTCGCCGCCGAGGCGCTCGCGCTCGTGCGGCAGCATCACCACGCTCTCGCCGATCGCGAGGCCCGCGCGCTACTCGGCGTGATCGATCCGCTGCTGCGACGCGTCGATCGCTGGGTCGGGACCGGCTGGCTGTCTGCGGTCGAGCGGGCCTGCCGGATCGACGAGCGCTCGGCCGGCGACGTCGCGGGGTTCGCGCGCGAGTTTGCCACCGTCGCGGCGAGGATCCTCGGGCCCGAGGAGGCCGCGGTGCTCTCGGTCTCGATCGCGCGCCTCCATCGCGAGCGGCCCGACGGCTGGGAGTCCGCCGCCGCCGCGCAGGCCTCGCGGCTCGTGCTGCACACCGGTCACATCGGCGTCGACGAATGGGCCGATGCCACCGCCGCGCAGGTTGCCGCCCGGACGATCGAGCTCGAGGACGCGGTCGATGCGCTGCAGACCGCGTGCTACCTCGCGGAGGGCACGAGCGCGATGCCGTGCGTCCAGGCCGCGCGCGTGCTGTTCCGTGCCGGGCGAGCGCCGGCCGCGCTCGGGATGCTGACCGCCGGCCTCGCGGTCGCCGGCACGCAGTGGCGCGCTCGCGAGCTGGCCACGCTCGCCGACGCCTGGACCCAGGCGAACCTCGACATCCCGCTCGCGTTCGCGGAGGTCGCGAGCGGGATCTTCGAGGCGCTGCAGCAGGCCGAGCCGGCACGCGCCGAGAAGCTTGGCCGGTGGGCCGTCGCGATCGATCCGACGAACGCCGAGGCCCACCGCAACCTCGGGCTCGCGCTCGCGCAGCAAGGCAAGATCGTCGACGCGCTGCACCACCTCGTGCGCGGCACGCGCGAGCAAGCGACGCAGATCCTCTCGGGCGTGCTCTACCAGAGCGGCAAGCTCGTCGAGGCGATGGCGGTGCTCGACTATGCCTCGCGCTGGTACGCGCGCGCGGATCAGTGGCTGACCTACGGCGGCATCGCCTACACCGCGATGGACAACCCGCGCACGAGCAAGGCCTACGCGCTCGCCTACCAGCTCGACCCCGAGGCCTTCGACGCCACGCAGCTCAACGCCTATGCCGGCGTGCTCGACGAGGTCCGCGACTACGTGACCTGCGAGAAGATCGCGAACCACCTGCTGCGCGTCGCCGCCGACGACGTGATGTGGAAGACCAACGCGTGGAACCACCTCGCGTGCGCCTACCTCGGCCTCGGCAAGCTGGAGGAGGCGGTGACCCTCGCGCAGCAAGCCGTCGAGCAGAACCCGCTCGCCGACAACACCGCGGGCTTCGCCGCGACCCTCGAGCGTGCGCGCAACGCGCTCGAGGCCCAGGCCGCCGGCGGCCGCGCGACCAGGACGACCACGCCCCCTCCGCTACCGCCGCCCGGCCGTCCGCGCGAGCCGGTGTTCGCGCTGCTCGAGGCCGGCGACTTCGCGACCGCGGCCACGCAGCTCGCCGACCGGAGCTGGCGAGTCCGGCGGGCCGCGCTGTGCGCCACGCGCTACCGATTCGCGTCGGAGAATGCCGTCGAGGTCACGCCACGTGCGCGTGCCGCGGCGGCGACCGTCCTCGCGGATACCGTGGGCACGCTCGATCGCGACGCCGTGGCGTGTCGCCACCTCGCGATGGAGCTTCGCGAGCAGGCCTACTTCGCGCGCGACCCGGTGCCTCGCCTCGGCGATCGGATGACGCGAGATGCCTTCTATCGCGAGTTCCGGGGGCGCGGTGGGGTCGTGCTCGGCGAGGACGCGCCGCCGCCCGTGCCGTTCAAGGACCGCGTCGTCGTCCCCGGCGCCAAGGTCGCGCGCGCCAGTGACTACATCGCGCTGCTCCGCGACCTCGCGGCCCTGACTCCGCGCGAGGCGCTCGCGCAGTTCGATCTCGACGAGGCCGGCTACCTCGAGGTGGCCAAGGCCTGGGCCGCGGCGCTCGAGAAGGATCCCTCGGTCGCGACCCTCATCTCCGCGGGGCTCGCGAAGCGCTGACTTGGAGGTCCGGAAATTCGGAAGCACGTCCTCGCGCCTCGCCACGCGAGGCCGCGCGACCTCGCGCAAGCACCTCGCTCGCGATCTCGTCGTCAGCTTCGTCGAGAATCCGAAGTTCCGGGCAAGCACTCAGCGCTCCGCGCGGAGGCCGATCGAGGGCAGCGGGATCATGTCCTCGATCGGTTTGCGCGTCGCGTACGTCGGGTCGTACTGATAGCGGACCACGCGCCCGTGGCGATACGAGTTCGCGATGTCGATGAAGCCGACGAGCCGCCAGCCGCGACGCTGCCACGTGCGCTCGACGCGGAGGTCGAGCTGATGGCTCGTCGGATAGCGCGCGGCGAACGGCGCGCCGAGCCGAGGGATGTGGCGATCGAGCTCCGGCACGTACGTGGCGCCGACGACGTCGGTGTACGTCATGCCGCTCGAGAGCTGCCAGCGCACGCCGAACCGCCACGCCCCACGTCGCGTGCTCGCGAGCGCGGTCAGCACGTGCGGCTGATCGGAGGCGGTGGGGCGCGACGCGGTGAACGCGCCATCGTCGCGATCGCTGCGGCTGTAGGTGTACGCGAGCCACGCGAAGCTGTCGCCGCGGCGGGCGCGGAGCAAGAATTCGCCGCCGCGCGAGCGACCTCTGCCGCCGCTGCGATACGGCAGCTCGTCGACGTCGGTCGTGTCCTCGATCACGAGGTCGCGGCGAGCGGTCGCGAACCCCGACGCGGCGACGGTGACCCCCTCGACGAGCTCGACCTCGACGGTCGTGGTGGCCTGGGTCGCGGTCTCGGGGCGCAGCACGGTCGAGATCCCCTCGAGCTGATCGAGATCGCGCGCGTAGACCCCGAGCGCACCACGCACCGCGACTGCTCCCCGCTTCCATGCGAGCTGCAGCCGCGGCATCACCCGGGTCTCGTGCACGTGGCCGTAGTGCTCGACGCGCACGCCGGACGTCACGACGGTGTGCTCGGTGGCCGCGAGATCGACGGCCGCGTAGGCCGCGGCGAGGTTCGCGTCGTAGCGCGCATCGACGTCGCGGATCGGCAGATCGTCCAGCCGCTCGGCCGGCAGGCCTTCACCCGGCAAGAGGAACGTGCGCGAACGGATCTGGTTGTCCTCGAGGCCGACGTGGAAGCCGGTGCGCAGCGCGAGCCGCGCGCCGAGCTCGATCGACACGTCGTCGCGCACGAGCGCGATCGCGTGCCGGGCGTGGAGCTCCTGGGCGGGGCCGAGCTCGGTGTCCCAGCCGTCGGCGCCGATCGCCGCGACGAGCCGATTGTCGACGCGCGTGCCGTCGTGCTTCCACGTGGCGATCACCCGCCCGAAGCGCCCCGTCGCCGAGAGCTCCGCGGGCAGGTCGCTCACCGGGTCGCGATTGACGATGCCGAGGCGGTCGTAGCTGGTGAGCGCGAGGATCGCGACGCGATCGCGGTTGCGCGGGCGCCACTCGAGCTGCAGGTGGCCGTCGTAGAACCGCGGTGGCGTCGTGAACCCGATCATCAGATCGTCGGGCACCGCGACCGGCGCGAGCAGATCGACCGTCGAGCGCCGCAGCCCGGCGCGCATCGAGAGCTTCCTCCACAGCGGCACCGCCACGTGCGCGCTCGCCTCGGTGAAGCTGGCCGACGCCTCGCCTCCCGCCGCCGTGATCGGCGTGTCGTCGGTCGTCAGCGCGACGACGCCACCGGTGGCGCGGCCCTCCTCGACACCGAACCCGCCGGGCGCGTAGGCGATCGCGCCGATCATGGCGACCGGCAGGATCGTGGTGTTGTTGAACGAGTGATAGAGGAACGGCACCGGCACGCCGTCGATCGTGAGCAGCGAGTCTTCCGGCGAGCTGCCGCGGATCACGAGGCGGCCGCCGGCGGTCGGTGGCGCGGTCCCGACCCCCGGCAGGCTCCGCACCGCGGCGAGCCCGTCGGCGCCACCGCCCGGCTGGTTGCGGATCTCGTCGCGGGCGAGCATCGTCGCGTCGCTCGCACCGGCGCGCGGTGCACGGTGCTCGATCTGGATCACCTCGGCGAGCGCGCCCTCGCGAAACAGCAACACCAGCCCGCCTGCCGCGACTCGCTCGGTCGACGGGTCGTAGCCCGGCGCTGCGATGGTGACGTCGGCGTCACTCGCGTCGAGCGTGAAGCTGCCGTCGAGCGTGGTGCGCGTCGCCGCGCGACGGGTCGTCACGGTGGCGCCCGCGATCGGCACCATCGTCACTCCGTCGATGACGGTCGCGGTGATCGGCGCGGCGATCGCGAGTGAGGGGAACAGGAGCAACGCGAAGCCAAGCAGACGAGCCATGCCCGCCACCCTGCGCGCTCGCGCGACGATCTCGCGTGGCTTCGATCAACGTGCGCAAGATTGCCTATCGGCGTGCGCTGCGCGATGCCGACGCGGCCGTCGGTAGTGAATCCTCGTCGAGAACACCGTGCTTCGAGACGAATGGCCTGCTTGCGAGATCAGGTCCCGCGGTTTTTCGCGCCGACCATGGCGGCGATGTCGCGCTCAGTGGACCGAGAGCGGTCGCGCGAGCGCGTTCATCGCCTGCGCGAGCTGCACGTCGAAGGCGGTGATGCCGCCGGCATCGTGGGTCGTCAGGTGAACTCGCACGGTGCGATAGACGTTGAACCACTCCGGGTGGTGACCCATCCGCTCGGCGACGAGGGCGGCGCCCGCCATGAAGCTGAACGCGGTCACGAAGTCGGTGAACTGGAAGCTGCGGTGAAGCTTGCCGCCGTCGAGCGACCACCCGTCGAGGGCTTCCAGCTCGCTGGCGATCTCTTGGTCGGTGAGCTTCTTGAGGTCCGGCATGGTCGTGGGCGGATGGTACCGGCAGATCGCCGGCGGTGATCGATGGTCGGCGGATATACTGGCCGCTGTGACGTGGTTCGACACGGCGCTGATACGCCCGCACGGCGAACAGTGGTTCGCAGGCGCGTGGATCGACCGCGACTGGAGGAACGTCCCGGGGCCGCTCTACACGACGGTCTCGTGCGCGCTCCGCCGCGACCGCGCTGTCACCGAGCACGCCGCTCGCAACTCCCGGGGGACCACGTACCTGTGGCGGCAACCGCGCGATGACCGCGAGCTCGCGAGCGTGGTCGAGCTCGCGCACGGCGCCCCGTACAGCGAGGACGAGTTCGGCTGCGATGGCGACCGCCACTGGACGCTCGACAAGATCCGCGAGTGGTGGTCGCACCGCGACGCGATCGCGGCCGTGTACCGCGAGTCGGACGTTCCAGATCTGTCGGGTTACTTCGAGACCGAGCTGCCGGCCTTTCTTCGTGCATACGCGTTCTTCCTGCTCGAGGGCCGCCGGCCCCGACCGCTCGAGTCGCTGCCCGAGATCGCGGTCCCGCCCAGGCTCGTGATCGCGCCGGCGGCAACGGCGTTCTCCGGCCCGCTCGAATTCGCGGCGCGGGCGCCCGAGCTCCTCGCGGCGCGCGGCCTCTCGCATGGCGAGCTTCCGTTCTGGGGTTGCGAGCGAGAATCGCACCCGCTCAACGTGCCGGGCCCGTTCTGGGCAGCGCAGACGGCGTCACGCCCGAAGCACGTCGCGCCCGGGAACCTGTGCTCGGGGCCGCACGGCACGTTCGTGTTTCGTCAGCCGGGCTCCCCACGCGAGCTCGACCTGGTGCTCGAGGCTGCAACCCAGGAGCCGTTGAAAGGGCTCGGGATCGCGAGGCGCACCGAGTCCGTCGACTACGTGCGGTGGTGGTGGAGGACCCGTCGCGAGCCACTTCGCGCCGCGCTCGAGGCCGCAGGGGTGACCGGTGCCGCGGACTACGTCGAACGCGAGCTCCCCGACTACCTGCGCGGCTACATGTTTCTGCTCGAGCACGATCGGCTCCCGAGACCCGGCGAGGAGCTACCCGCGTTCGTCCGCGTCACGCCGCCGAGCTTCTTCAAGTTCTTCTCGGATCAGCAGCACTGAACGCAGATCGTCTGTCACATCGTGGGGGGACTCGACGCCATCACCGCGATGGCTAACCTCACTCCGTTTGTACTATTGCTCGCCGCCTGTGGTTCCGTTACCAGCTCGGGCAACGATCCCGACGCCGGATCGGGCAGCTCCGGCGAACCCTCCGGCGACGCCCCGGATCCCGCGAGCGGGCGGTGCGATCCTGCCCGGCCGTTCGGAGCGCCGACCGTCCTGGGTCAATTCAACACCACGCCCGGCTTCCGATCGCTGACCCTCGCGCTCACCGCGGACGAGCTCACGGCGGTCGACTCGGAGCGGGGAGAGCTGCGCGCGTCGCGACGCCCCGACCTCGACAGTGACTTTTCGCTTCCCGGCGCCGAGCTGTTCGACCAGGTGAACGTGGGAATCGCGCTGGAGTCGCCGAGCATCACGGGCGATGGCCTGCACCTCTACTTCTCCGGCGAGGAGGGGTTCCTGCTCTCCGCCGCGCGCCCCGACGTCACGTCGTCGTTCGGCGCTGCACAGTCGGTGATCGTGCAGGGCCAGCGGCTCCTTCCCTCGACTGCCAGGATCGCGAGCGATGGCAAGACGCTCTACTGGATGGATCTGAACGGCGGCAAGCTGAATGCGGCAGGCGCGATCGACTCGGTCACCTTCGGTGCCGCGCAGATCGCGTCGACGATGGACGTGGCCGATCCGGTCCTCGCCGCGGACGAGCTGCGCCTCTACTACTCCTCGGGCGGCGAGATCCTCGTGGCCACGCGGGCAACCGTACAGAACGTCTTCGAACCCGGCGCGCCGCTGCTCGACGTGAACACCAGCGGCCGAGAGGCGCCGCTGTTCATCACGGCGGACGACTGCGAGCTCTATCTCCAGAACGATCTCGCGGGACCGGCCGGATCCGGCGACGTGTTGCACGTTCGTCGCGGACGGTGAGCGCGTAAGTCCTTTGCAGAGCTGGCGGTTCTCGCCTCGGCAGGTTTCGCGTCACATCCGAGGGGCTCGCCCACGCTATCTCTTCGATGAGGACCTCGACCAGCTTCTCGGACTCGCTGACGGGTACCGGCCTTTGCTTCGACCGCGGTGGCCGTCACCTGATCGCCGCGGAACCCGACGCGATCTCGATCGTGGCACTCGAGCGAGGCCTGACGACCCGGCTGGCGATCACCGATGCGCGCAGCGTCGCCGGCTTCGACGATCAGCTGTGGATCGCGACGCACGAGGACCGGCTCGTGCGCGTCGATCACGAGGGGCGTTCGCTCGGCGAGCCATTTCTGTTGCCGTTCGCGGCTCGGGCCACGCTGCAACCGGCGGCGTGTGGTTCGCCGGCCGCGATCTGGAACTCGACGCCGCGGATCGCCCTGACCTTGCCCGACATCGGAGGGCAGATCGCGCGCAGCGAGCTGCCCGAGGGTGCCGATGTGATCATCCCGCTGACCGGTCGACGGTTCATCACCGCACGCGGCGCTCGCCTCACCTTGCCCTCGGGGATGGTCGCGCAGCTGCCGTCGAACGCGAACGTGCTCGGCGGCACGGTGATGGAGGACGGCAAGTCGGTCACGCTGCTCGTGACGCAGGCCGGAGGTCGCCAGCTGATGGTGATCTCGCTCGGCAGCGGTCACGTGACCCATCGCTGCGCGATGCCGAGCTCGATCGCGCGGCTCGCGACCCGGCGCGGCATCGTCGTGCTGCAGCTCGAGCCGCGGCGGCTGTGCGCCATCGATCTCCACGCAGGTCGCGAGCTCGGCTCGTTCACGCTCGAGCACGACGCCGCGGACTACGCGATCGATCCCGCCGGCAAGCGCCTGGCGGTGCGCGACGCCGCGGGCGACGTCGAGCTGCATGACCTCGGCGAGCTGATCGAGCGCGTGAAGCCCGTCGTCGCGGTCTCCGCGGAGGAATCGGATCCCGAGCCAGCGGAGGCGATCGTGTCCGAAGCTCCGGCGGCCTCGCCTGACCCCGCTCCACAGGATCCGTCCGAGCCGGCCACGAGCTCCCCGTTCGTGTGCCCCACGTTGCTCGGGCTCGAGCCGCGCCTACCCGTCATGATCGATCACGCGGAGGCTCGCGATCATCTGGCGCGCGAGCTCCGAGCGGTCGCGTTCTGGACGACCCGTGCGATCGCCGAGGCCTGGAACACCCGCCGGCTCGGCTACGGCAACGAGGGCCGCCACCCGTTCGAGCTCGAGGTCGGCGCGATCCTCGGCCTCAACGACGGGTTCGCGACCGAGTACGTCACCGCCGCAGCGCAGCGCGTCGCCGAGCACGAGGCCGAGCTCGCGCTGGATCCGCGGTGGCGAGCCAGCGACACGCCGATCGGCGCGTTGCGCGTGGAGCTCGGGCTCGGCCAGCGCGCGATCGACGTGGTGATGGTCATCGCGGCGGCCTCGCTGCTCGGCGAGACCGCTCGGCTGTTCGGGATCCTCGCGAACGACGCGGGACGAGGCGTCGTCGACGAGCTGCTCGTGCAGCAGGTGCTCGGCTCGCATCATCTTCGTCACGAGGTCGCGGCCGAGCTCGATCCGCGCGCACCATTGATGCGGCTCGGGATCGTGCACGCCTCGTCCAGGCGCGCGCGGCCGTTCGCCGAGCTGTCGATCGATCCCGTGATCCTCGACCGGTTGCGGGCCATCGCACCCGACCTCGGCGCCGCGGTCTCGATCCGTGGCGAGGCGCGAGCGCCGGCGACGCTGGACCTTCCCCCTCGCGTGCTCGACGACGCGTGCGCGGCGCTCGGGCGACCGGCCCTGCGTGCGGCACGGATCGTGGTGCGCGGGCGCATCGGGTGTGGTCGCCGGACCCTGCTCGCGGCGCTCGCCGGTGCGGCCGGTCGCGAGCTCGCGGTGATCGACGCGCTCGCGCTGCCGCGCAACGCGGATGGCTTCGTCGCGGAGCTGGGCCATTCGCTGCGGCGATGTCACCTCGCGGGTCTAATACCGTGCGTGATCCAGCTCGACGAGGTCACGTTCGACGACCGCGCCGGTCGCGACATCGCCACGGAGGTCTTCCGGCTCCATCCAGGCCCGATCGCGCTGATCGCATCGCCTGATGCGAGCGTGCCGTTCGCGGCCGGTCACATCGCGATCGAGATCCCGGTGCTCGCCGAGTCCGTGCGTCGCGTCATCTGGGAGCGCTCGCTCGCCGACGTCGGGATCGTGGCCTCGGATGTCGATGCGATCGCCGCACGCTACAAGGTGGGGCCGGGCGTCATTCGCAGCGCGGTCGCCGCCGCGGCGCAGGGCGATCGAGCCAACCCGAGCGACCACATCGACGCGTACATCCGCCAGACCCGCGACGCGCGGCTCGGCCAGTACGCGAAGCGAGTCTCGCGGCTGGCCTCGTGGTCGAACATCGTCCTGCCGCCCGACATCCTCGACAGTCTGCGCGAGCTGATCGCGCGGGTTCATCACGGCAAGACCGTGTTCGAGACCTGGGGGATGCAGCGCACCATGGCGACCTCGCGCGGGTTGACCGCGCTGTTCCAGGGGCCGCCGGGTACGGGCAAGACGCTGGTCGCCGGCCTGATCGCGCGCGAGCTCGGACTCGACCTCTACCAGGTCGATCTGTCGAAGGTCATGTCGAAGTGGATCGGCGAGACCGAGCGAAATCTCTCGACGATCTTCGACGCGGCCGAGGACGGCCAGGTCGTGCTGCTGTTCGACGAGGCCGACTCGCTGTTCGCCAAGCGTACCGAGGTCCGCTCCAGCAACGACCGCTACGCGAACCTCGAGGTCAACTACCTCCTGCAGCGGCTCGATTCGTTCGAAGGCATCGCGATCCTGACGACGAACATCGGCCGATCGATCGATCAGGCCTTCAAGCGCCGGATGTCGTTCCGGCTGTCGTTCCCGTTTCCAGACGAGGACACCCGCGAGCAGCTGTGGCGCGCGCACCTGCCACCGGAGCTGCCGATCTCCGGCACGCTGGCGCTCGACGTGCTCGCGCGCAAGTACCAGCTCTCGGGTGGCTACATCCGGAACGCGTGCCTGCGCGCGGCCTTCCTCGCGGCGCAGGACGCGACCTCGCTACACCAGCGCCACCTCGAACGTGCCGTCACGCTCGAGTTCGCCGAGCTCGGGATGCTGTCGAACAGCGGCCCGATCGACTGACGGCTACTCGCGCAGCTTCTCCGAAGCGAGCGTGCGCAGTCGCTCCTTGACCCGCTCGAACTGCTTGCGCAAGGTCGCCGCCTTCTTCGTGACCTCGGCGTCGGCGGCGCCCTCGCCGAGCAGGACGATCGCGATGTCGCGCCACGCGAGGTTGCGATCGACCCGCAACACGAGGAGCGTCTGGTCCTCGTCGTCGAGCATGCGCCGGATCTCGCCGTAGACATCTTGCACCTGCGCGGCGTTCGCGCGGCTCGTGTTCCACACGTGCGTGACTGCATGTGCGATCGACGGCACCTGCGAGACCAGCAGCTCGTGTTGCCGGCGCGGCTGACCGCGGATGCGAACGGTCGCGTGGCGCGCGAGCATGTAGCACCACGTCCGCATCGAGCACCTGCCGTCCCACCGGCGGAGGCTCTTCCACAGCTCTTCGGACATCCACGAGAACGCCTCGTGGGCGTCGGCCTCGCTCGGCAGGATCGAGCTCAGCCAGCCGATCAGCTCGGGACCGAACGTGCGCAGGGCGTCCGCGGTGGCGCGATCGATCTCGCCGGCATCGATCAGCACGCGGAGCTGCGCGTCGACGTCCGGCGGTGGCGGCTCGGTCGTCACGACATCATCCAGTACATCGCGCCGGCTCCGAGCGCGGCAGCCACGATCCCGACCACGGCGAACCGTGCGAGCGGCGCGCGTGGCGGCTCGCCTGGCTCGCTCCGTCCACCCGCGTTCGCCAGTGCCAGGCGAAGCTCGTCGGCGGACGCGTGACGTTGTGCGGGATCGGTCGAGAGCGCCCGCGCGAGCACGGCACGGAACGCGGGTGGAGCCGGGGCGGTGCGGACGACCTTGGAAGCGTCGCGATCGTCGGGCAGGCGTCCGACCAGGCACTCGAGCAGCAGCAGCCCGGCGGCCCACACATCGGTCCGGGCATCCTGGTCGCCGCCGGTGCGCTGCTCTGGAGCCATGTAGCCCGGCGTACCTGCACCGAGCGTCGCCGGCCCCGCGTCGCTACCGAGCGACAGCGAGACGCCCAGGTCGAGCACCTTGATCCGTTCGTCGCCCGTGATGAAGACGTTGTTCGGCTTGAGATCGCGGTGCAGCACGCCGCGCGCGTGTGCGAACTCGAGGGCACCCAGCACCGCATCGAGGATCGTCAGCGCCTCGGCCATCGGCAACCGCCCGCGTCGCGCCAGCCGAGAGGCCAGCGTCTCGCCGCTCAGCAGCTCGAGCACGAGGTACGGATGACCTTCATGTTCGCCCACGTGGTGCAGCGTGATGATGTTCGGGTGGAGCAGCTGCGCGGTCGCCCGCGCCTCGCGCTCGAACAGGCGTCGCAGGCGTTCGTCATCGACGTCGCTCGGACGCAAGAGCTTGATCGCGACGTCGCGGCCGAGCCGAAGATCGCGCGCACGAAACACCACCCCCATCCCCCCGCCACCCAGCCGCTCGAGCAGCTCGTACGTGCGCTCCAGCACCTGACCGGGCACCACGGTCGGCTGCGAGTCGACCCGGGCGATCGCTCGGATCACGCCTCCCATCGTCGTCGGCCCCGTCGGAGGCTCGTCACGATCGTCGGATGTCGGCCCGCTCGCCACGTCGTGATCCTATCAGACCGCCGTCAGGCCGCCGTCGACGACGAGGGTCGTACCCGTCGTGAACGAGGCGGCATCCGAGAGCAGATACACCGCCGCGCCGGCGATCTCGACGGGCTGCGCGTAGCGTGCGAGCGGGGTGCGACCGACGACGTGATCGCGCAGCATCGGGTTGCCGACGATCGCCGCGGCAAACTTCGTCTCGACGAGTCCGGGCGCGATCGCGTTGGCGCGGATCTTCGAGCCGCCGAGCTCGAACGCGAGCGTCTGCGTCATGTTGATCACGGCCGCCTTCGTCGCGCCGTAGATGCCCTGCATCGGCGAGGCACGCATCCCGGCGACGCTCGCGATGTTGACGATCGCACCGCCTCCGTCGCGCGTCCGTGCGTGCTTCACGAGGGCGCGCGCGCAGTACAGATAGCCGCGCACGTTGACCTCGAACGTCTTGTCGATCGCGGCGTCGGGTGTATCGATCAACGGACCGAAGTACGGGTTCGTGGCGGCGTTGTTGACGAGCCCGTCGACCCGCCCGAAGCGCTCGACCGCGCGCGCGAACAGCGCCTCGACCTCGTCGGCCTTCCCGGTGTGGCAGGCCAGCGCGATCGCTCGCTCGGCGGGCAAGCTCGCGACGACGCGATCGAGATCCGCCTGCTTGCGCGAGGCGAGCGCCACCTTCGCGCCGCCCTCGATGCACGCCCGCACGATTGCCTCGCCGATGCCACGGCTCGCTCCGGTGACGACGATGACCTTGTCCTTCAGCATCCGGCGACGCTACCACCGCAATCGCCGGGTCGTGACCGTCCCGTCACCTGGGCGCGCTACCATCGCCCCGTGCTCACCGCCACGACCTATGTCGCTCGCCCGCCCGACGCGTGCTGGCGCGCGTTCACCGACCCGGCGGTGCTCGCGGCATGGGTACCCGGGCTGCGTCGCGTTCGCGTGATCGCGACAGGCCCGGACGCCCGCCCGATCGAGATCCAGTTCGAGTTCTCCGCGTCGCTGATCTACACGCTCGTCTACAGCTACGATCCGGCCGCTCGCGAGGTGCGCTGGGAGCCACGCGCCGGCAAGCGTGACGCGGTCCGCGGGCTCGCGCGCTTCGATCCGTTCGACGAAGGCACGCGGATCACCTACAGCGTCGAGCACGGGGACGGTCGGTCGCCCGCCGAGCGGACGTCACCGCAGGACATCCTCGATGCGTTCGCGCGCTGGATGCAGGACGCGCGGCGGTGAGCTACTCCTCGACGTTCGCCTCCATCATCTGGTCGTGCCAGTACCGGATCACGTGGCCGGGCACGGTGCGATAGACGGCGATGAAGCGGCCGTCGATGTGGGGCCACTCGATGTAGAAGCTCATGTGCTCGGTGAGCACGCGGACCAGGTCCTCGTGGAGCTTCCGATCGTCCGGTTCGAGCGTCGCGGGATCGGTCTCGCCGAGCACGGCATCGCGCACGAACGCGGGGCTGATCGCGCGCAGTTGCTCGCGCGAGGCGAGCAGCGCATCGAGCCGCTTGCCACGCTCTGCCTCGAGTGACTGCGCGGGGCCGCACTCCGGCATCCCGTCGTCGCTCGAGCGATGGCCTCGCGCTTCCTTGAACAGCAGCCCGTGCAACCGAGCGAGCTCGCCGTCGCGCGCGATCTGCTTGCGCCGGGTGGCCCACCCGCAGTCGCTCGCCTGCCAGGTGCCGTCGACGTGCTCGAGCCGAAATCCGGCGGCATCGTAGATCGACTCGTGGTTCGTGGAGTCGACGGAGTGGACGTAGACGCGCTCGTGTCCGAGCGAGAACGTGTCGAGCTGCTGGCGTTCCTGATCGACCGTGCCGACGTGGATCTGGTGCCGGACCTTGTCGGCGCCGGGCACGATCGTGAGCAGCGAGCCCGGGCCCGTGTTGGGGCCCGACGAGTCGCGCCCCCATTGCGATGGGGTCTCGATGCGTGACGTCGCGATGAGGGTGCCGGTCGAGTCGAAGTGCTTCCACTTGCCGGTCACGTGCTCGCCGCGGAACGCGCCGATCGCGATCGGGGTGCGAGCTGGCGTGTCGTGGAAGAACTGCCACTTCCCGCTGCGGTGACCGCCCCGGAACGAACCTTCGGCGGCGACGTTGCCGCTCGCGTGGAAGAACTTCCAGGCGCCGTGCGGGTGGTTCGCGACGAAGCGCCCTTCGGCCAGGCGCTTGCCGTCGGCGTAGTAGCTCGTCCATGCACCGGAGCCGGCCTTCAGCTCGCCCTTGCCGACGAGCTTTCCGCCGTCGTCGTGCCGGGTCCACTCCCCCTCCATGCGGTCCCGGCGGAACGTGCCGCGCGTCGTCCCACCTTCGCGCTCGCGCGCACGCTCGTACGGACCGTCGGGGATCTGCGTGACGTCCCAGCGATGCCAGGTGTCGGCGTCGGGCTCGATGTAGCCCGGCTGGATCGAAGCCAGCTCGTCGAGCGTCATGCCCGAGCCCTCGATCCACGCCCGGACCTCCGGCATCGCGCGCGCGATGTCCTCGAGGAACTCGAAGCGGTGCGCGGCGGCGATCCGCTCGGGGAGCGCGCGGCCGACCGAGCGCTCGATCAAGTAGCCGACCGCGCAGATCACCCCGCGGTCGTCGATGAACACCGGCGTGCGCCACGGCAGGTTCCGATTCTCGGGCGTGATGCCCTTCGCGATGTAGTCGTCGAGGTAGCCGAGCAGCTCGGCTCGCTTCGCGGCGAGCTCGGGCTTCGTCGCGGGTGCCGATGCGAGCACCGCACGAACGTGCTCGAGGTGCGTGCGCATCCGCAGCGGCTCGTCGTCGCGCGAATCCGGGGGTCTCCCGAACTTCGCCGCGAAGCTGTCATCGCCGACGTGGTGATTCGCACCCTCACGATGCGTGCTGTTCGGAGGCAGGGCCACGGCCGTGCTCGCGAGCAGGGTCAACGGCAGCGCACTCCATCCATGATGCATCCCGGTCAAACGGTTGCACCGACAGGACTATTTCACCGTCAGGCCAGCCGTTTTCGTGGGGACACTTGCGACGACAAACCCGCTTCGCCACGAGGTCTCGCGTTACACTGCAGCGTCATGGCCACGGATGATGAAGACGACGACGACGACGACGCGACGGTCGTGGGGGTCAGTCCGGATAGTGTCAGCCAGCTCAGCAAGGACCGCGCGTACCTCATCGTCATCGCAGGTGCGCAGGTCGGCGAGATGATCCCGCTGAAGAAGACCACCGTCATCGGGCGCGGCGCTGATGCCGACGTACGCCTCATCGAAGACAAGATGTCGCGCAAGCATTGCCGCCTCGTCGTCGAGGACGGCGTCACGTTTCTCGAGGATCTCGGCTCGAGCAACGGGACGTACGTCAATGGCATCCGCGTCCACCGCCAGAAGTTGAGCGATGGCGACAAGATCCAGATCGGCGAGACGACCATCCTCAAGTTCACCTACAACGACAGCCTCGAAGAGAACTTCCAGAAGCAGATGTACGACTCTGCGCTGCGCGACGGGCTCACGAAGATCTTCAACAAGAAGTACTTCCAGGATCGCATCCGGGTCGAGTTCGCGTTCACGGCGAGGCACAAGACCGCGCTGTCCCTGATCCTGTTCGACATCGACCACTTCAAGATGGTCAACGACACGCGCGGGCACCTCGGAGGAGACCGAGTGCTGGTGGTGCTTGCCCAGCACGTGCTCAAGGTCGTGCGCGTCGAGGACGTGTTCGCTCGCTACGGCGGCGAGGAGTTCGCGGTGCTGTGTCGCGAGACGGACGTTCGTTGTGCCAAGATCCTCGCGGAGCGCATCCGCGTCTCGATCGAGCAGCTCCCCATCGTGTTCAATGGCGATCGGATCCCCATCACGGTCAGCCTGGGCGTCGCGATGATTCCCGACAGCCGGATCACCGACGTGGATGGCTTCATCGGTGCGACCGACGCGGCCTTGTACGAGGCGAAACGTAGCGGACGCAATCGCGTCATCGCTCGCCCGTTGCCCTGAGCGCTCGTTCCGCGCGGGCCTTCGCCTTGCCGCGGGATCAAGGGTCGCGGGTCGCCACGCGGGGAAGGCGGTAGTAGGGAACGTGTGCGCCGGGCACGAAGCCCAGCTTGATCGCGAGCTTGTACGACGCGACGTTCTCGAGCCGACAGGCCCAGACCGGTTCGACGCCTCGTCGCAGGCAGTCATCGATCAACGCGCACGCGACCAGCCGCGCGTGACCCTTGCCTCGGTGTCGGGGGACGGTCTCGATCCCGATCTCGAGCTGCGTCCCGTGCCGGTACGAACAGAAGGCAAGCGCGCCGAGCTCGCGGTCGACGATCGCGCCGAACCCGCCGCCCTGATCGACGAACTGCGTCGCGGTCCGCCAGAATCGCTTCGGCACCACGCTGCCCTCGAACCGCGAGAACATCTCCTCGGTCGCCGGCACGATCGTGGCGCGTGCCATGGCCGCCGCGACGTGAACGCGCTCGCGGAGATAGGCGTCGCGATCAAACGCGAAGTTCACTCGCCGGCACTTCAGCGCTTCACCCGCGAGATCCTCGGGCGAGCCCTCCGCGACCAACCGATCGCGGAGCACCGCCTCGACCGGGTCGCTCCAGGTGTTCGGGTAGACCTGCAACCACTCCGCGTGATGCGTGGCCGCGAGGAGGTGGTCGCGCAGCCACTCGAGCCATGGCTCGCCACCGCGGCGTCCCCACAGCAGCGCCATGCCGTAGGGATGCACGGCATACAGCGCGTGCGGCTCGCGTGGATCGTCGGCGTAGATCTGACCGTCCACGTGTCGACACAGGATGGACTGAACGAACAGCGTGTTGATGGGGATCGCGCGGAGCTCCGCGAGCACCCCTGGCCAGGCGCGAGGATCGAGGTTCACCGGAACGGACGCTGGCAGCAGCGTGCCGCAGCGTCAACGCTCGTCCCGCTGTGCCGATGGTTTCGGGATCCACCTGTCGTTAGAACACGTAGCCGACGCCAACGCCGAAGCCGCCCGCGACGGAGGTGTACGAGACCGAGTCTCCGCCGCCCTCCTTGGGCTTGACGTTGCCGAGCGAGATGTTGAGCTCGGGGCCCGCCTGCAGCACGACGCGGCGGCTCGGGAAGTACGCGAACGGCATGCCGATGCGCACGAGCACCGCGGTCTGGGAGAGCTCGGTGACCATGCCGCCACCACTGTCGATCTCCTGCGTGCCGAGCAACGCTCCAACCCCGAAGGTCGGCCGCAGGAACGCGCCGAGCCCGAGCCGCACGTGGAGCGTCGCGAACGCGGTGCCGCCGAAGGCGGTCGAGCTCTGCGTGTCGCCGACCTTGTCGTAGTTGAAGAGGAAGCTCGCGCCCGCCGAGAAGTTGTTACTGATGAAGTACTGGAAGCCGGCGCCGCCGAGCGTCGAGATCCGCGTGTTCGAGACCTCGCCCGACTTGTCGTAGCTGAGGACGAAGATCCCTCCGAGGTCGATCTCCTTCACACCCTTGTGGATCGCGGTGACCTTGCCGGGATCGTTCGGATCTGCGGCAACGTCGTCGGCGTGGGCGATCGCCGGTGCGACGGCGAGTGTCAGGAGGGACGCGAAGGCAACGCGGCTTTGCATGTTCGTAGGATCGGAGGAACAACGGGTTGCATACAGGCACGGCGCGGCAAATCGCATGGTGGGCCAGCCCACTCGAAACGATCACGCCATCAGGTTGACGCGGAGCGTCAGTGCGGCCATAAAATGAATGACCGTTCATTCACCGCAAGAGCGAGGGCAGTATGTCGAACCAGAATTACTACAAGGCCAACCTTCGCGACCTCAGCTTCCTGCTGTTCGAGCAGTTCCACATCGAGGAGCTGCTCGGCAAGGAGCCGTTCCCGAACTGGGGCAAGGACGAGGTGATCGCCGTCCTCGAGGAAGCGTACGGCTGGGTGCAGAAGCACATGGGGCCGTACAACGCGTCGGGCGACGACGAGGGCTGCAGGCTCGAGAATGGTCAGGTCCGCGTGCCGGCCGGGTTTCGCGAGACCTGGAAGGCGCTGTTCGAGGCCGGCTGGCGCACGCTCGCCGTCGAGGAGAAGCACGGCGGACAGGCCGGGCCGCTGACCCTCGCGATGATGGTCGAGGAGTTCATGTGCGGCTCGAACACGTCGTTCAACATGTACCCGGCGCTGACCCAGGGTGCGGCCGAGGTGATCGTAGCGTTCGGTACGCCGGAGCAGCAGGCCACCTACGTGCCGAACCTGTTCAACGGCAAGTGGGCCGGCACGATGTGCCTCACGGAGCCGCACGCGGGCTCCGACGTCGGCAGCGCGAGCACGCAGGCGAAGCGCCGGTCCGACGGCAAGTACGACATCAAGGGCACGAAGATCTTCATCTCCGGCGGCGATCAGGACATGACCGCCAACATCGTCCACATGGTGCTCGCGCGTACACCCGAGGCGCCGGCCGGCACGAAGGGGCTGTCGCTGTTCATCGTCCCGAAGGTGCGACCCGACGGCCACGCGAATGATGTCGCCGTCGCCGGCATCGAGCACAAGATGGGCATCAAGGCCAACGCGACCGCGCAGCTCGTGTTCGGTGACAACGACGGGTGCATCGGCGAGCTCGTCGGCACCGTCGAGAACCGCGGGATGTCGCAGATGTTCCACCTGATGAACTTCGCGCGCATCGGCGTCGGCCTGCAGGGCCTCGCGCTCGCGTCGTCGGCGTACCTGAACGCGCTCGCGTACGCGAAGGACCGCAGGCAGGGCAGCTCGATCAAGCAATGGAAAGATGCGACCGCGCCGCGCGTGCCGATCATCGAGCACCCCGACGTGCGCCGCATGCTGCTCGACATGAAGTCGCGCGTCGAAGGGATCCGCGCGCTCGCGATCAAGCTGACGATGCACCTCGATCGGGCGAACGCGATCGAGAAGACCGGCGGCGACAAGGCGCTCGCCGAGTACCACACCGGGCAGGTCGATCTGCTCGTGCCGCTGCTCAAGGCCTACGGCAGCGATCAGGCGTTCCTGGTCTGCTCGACCGCGATCCAGACGTTCGGCGGTGCCGGCTTCCTCAAGGACTGGCCCGTCGAGCAGTACTGCCGCGATTCGAAGATCTTCTCGATCTACGAGGGCACGAATCACATCCAGGCGATGGATCTCGTCGGGCGCAAGCTGATGTCGCGCGGCGGCGCGAACATCGGAGCGTTCGGCAAGGACGTGGCGACGTTCATCACCGCGAACAAGGATCACGCGACGCTGAAGGAAGGCATCGCGATCCTCGCGCACGCGATGGAGTCGTTGACCTCGACCGGCAACAAGTTCATGCAGTGGTTTGGCGGCGGCAAGATGGAGATGGTGCCGACGGTCGCGAACCGGTTCCTCGAGATGATGTCCGAGACCGTCGTCGGCTGGCTGTTGCTCGAGCAAGCGGTGATCGCCGAGGCCGCAGGTGCGAAGCTGGCCGCGGATCACCCGGACAAGGCGTTCTATGACGGCAAGCGGTTCGCCGCGCAGTACTTCGCGTTCAACGTGCTGCCGACGGTGGCGGCGAAGGGACAGATGATCTTGCGCGAGGATCGCTCGATGCTCGACATCCCGATTGCGGCGTTCGCACCCGGAAGCTAGCTCCGCATCGCGACGCGGTCTCGTCAGGGCGTGCTCGGTTCTCGAGTGGTCCGGGTTTGCACCGAGCACCTCGTCGGAATTCGTGTCAGTGTCGAAGCGATGCGGTCCCTGCTGATCTTGATCGTCGCGGCGTGTGGCCCCGCGGCCGCGCCGCCGATCGTCGCCCGACCTCCCGCCGCTCCGCCGCCCGCGAGGCCGGCCTCGACCTCGTGCGGTGATGCCGGGGTGATCCTGCGCGGCAGGGTCGACGATCCGAGGAAAGCCGGCCCCGCGAAGGAGGCCGTGATCGCGAGCGCGTGTCTCCACGACCACTGGGACTCCGAGACCCTCCGGTGCATCGGCAGCGCGCCGATCCCGCAGGACTGCCTCGACAAGCTGACCGAGGCACAACGCGAGACGCTGGACACGAAGCTCGTCGCGTGGGGCGATCTGTTCGGCGAGTCGGTCGAGAGCCGCGGCGGCGGTGACGATCACGCGATGGCCCGGGTCGTCGAGTGCTCGTCGGGAATCGGCAACGTCGCGGCGTACGCGCCGGTGCTCACCGTGACGGGCGAAGCCAACGACTTCGCGAGCGCGCTGCGCAAGCAGGCGATCGAGGAGCTCTGCAACGACTCGTGGTCGAACGAGGTCAAGCAGTGCTTCGAGGATGGCGGGCTCGCCGAGACCTGTCGCGCGCAGCTCGAGGCGCACGAACAGACCGCCGTCACCGACAAGCTCACCGAGATCGATCAGCTGGTCGCCAGGATCGCGGTCATGAAGCAGCAGCCGGCGCGGTTCGACTGCAAGAAGCTCGTCGCCGTGCACTACGGCGACGCCGCCTGGAAGGGCAAGGCCGAGCCGCGGCCCGATCCGAAGGCGACGCGCGGGGAGCTCGCCAAGGTCGCGGCCGAGCGCAAGCAGATGATCGCGGAGTCGCGCACGCTGATGACGAAGGCATGCACCGACGAGCGCTGGAGCGCGACCTCGCGTGCCTGCATCGCGACCGGCGGAGGCGACGCGTGCTTTCGCGGCGCCTCCATTCCCGCGTCACGCTGGGGATTCCCGGCGGTCGGGGTGATCGCCAAGACGGGGATCCCCGAGTGCGACGCGTACTCGGCGGCGAACGCCGCGCTGCTCGCGTGCAACAAGTTCCCGCAGTCCGCGAAGGACGCGGTGATGCAGGGCTTCGAACAGCAGCGCCAGCTGTGGCACAACGCGACCACCGATCAGAAGGCGGCCTTTGCGAGCATGTGCAAGCAAGCGGACCAGGCGATCCGGCAAGCCGCACTGAGCCTCGGTTGCTAATCGTCTTGCACAGGTAGCCAGGCGCTGTAATCGCCAGCTACTCGAGTAGCCACACCGCCACAGGCTGTCGAGATCACGCCATTGTCACGTGGCGTCGATGTTGCCAGAGCCCCTGTCATGCGGACTCTTGTGGCAACTGGACTATCCATTGCGGTCGCGGCGCTCGCCGCCTGCGGTGGCGATGACTTCGAAGTGACGCCCATTTACAATCACGCCAACGGGCGGGTGGTGGTCGAGATGTCACGCGGCATCGACGGTGGCGAGAGTCTCTACGTGCGGGTCCGTCGCGGTAAGTTCGGTGTGCTCGACTGCGCGAAGCTGACGAACGAGATCGCGGCGGTCGAAGGTGCGATCGGCTCGCGGATCGATGGACCGTTCGTCGACCCCAAGCTCACGAAGCCGTTCTACGGTCCCGAGTGGGCCCAGGAGCCGACGGCCGAGATGCTCGCGCAGCTCGCCGATGGCACCGACTCGATCATCGACGTCTGCCTGATGGACGGTAGCGACGTCGTCGCGAAGATCGAACGCGACCTGTTCCAGGCGTGGGACGCCGGCCGCAAGGAAGGACTCGGCGGCAAGGCCGACGACCCGAGCGGCGAGGTCCGGATCAACAGCCCGCTCGAGTACGGCGAGCGTTGCGTCAACGAGCTCGGCGAGATCCCGTTCTTCGAGAAGACGGGTGACGGCGCGTACACGACCTACGACTGCCTCGAGTCGACGGCGATCCCGATGACGGTCACGCAGGCGGACGGCACCATCAAGCCGCCGCTTCAGGACGGCACCGAGAGCGCGTGCGACAACCCGCAGTACATCTACTCGCTGTGCGAGGCCGGCCCGCGCGTCGCGCAGCGCACCAACGAGCAAGGTACGCGCTGGGTGCTGCTCTGCCGCAAGAGCATCGGCGGGTTCGCGTCGAACCAGTACAACGACATCGCGATGGTCGGGCACAACCCGTTCACCGGAAAGACCTGCTTCTTCCAGAACGCGCTCTACTCGAAGACCGACGGCGCGAAGATCCCGCACCCGGCCGACAAGGAGCAGTCGCAGGACCTGTGGAGCGGCGTGCACGGCGGCCGTGGCTCGGGCATCGAGTGCGCGAACTGCCACGACGCCGACCCGTTCATCCACACGCCATGGATCGACGGTGCGGTGGATTCGAACGGCCGCCCGATCGTGCCGAAGATGGGCATCGATCCGGACCTCGCGCTCGGCGCGAACGACACGCCGTACTCGCTCGTCAACCTGCGCGGTCAGGGCTGGACGATGCCGAAGCAGCTCGTGTCGTCCGAGGCCAACGCGTGCCTCAAGTGCCATCGCATGGGTGATGGCCGGTGGACCGACGACTGGCTCGAGCGCCTCGAGGGCACCGACACGTCGTGGAACGCCATCACGAGCGAGAAGTTCCGCGAGTCGCACAAGAAGTACTGGATGCCGCCCGATACGAACTTCACCTCCGATGCGATGTGGGACACGTCCGACTACAAGAAGGCGCTCGACTTCATCCAGGACTGCGGCTCCAATCCGACGAACGCCGCGTGCGTGTGGCGCGACATCCCGAGCCAGATCGGTGGAGACACCGGTGGGACCGGCAAGCTTCGCAACCCGGTCGAGCTCCCCGACGACGAGCTCGCGAAGCAGGCGACCACGCTGATCGGCTTCAACAAGAACGCGCCCTCGACGGTGTGCGCCGAGTGCCACGCGCCGAACGAGCCGACGCTCCGCGACTGGCAGGCGAGGACCGACACGGCGCTCGGCAGCTGCCTCACGGCCACCGAGGGCGGCGAGGCGCGCGAAGAGCAGCACGCCGAAGTGGCCATCGGCCACAACGAGGTCAAGCAGTACGGCCCGTTCGACGTCGCGGCCGGCGCGCACATCGAGGTCCACATGACCGGCACCGGCGACGCCGACCTCTACGTCAAGCGCGGCGAGGCCGCGACCGACGCGGTCTACGACTGTCGCCCGTACACCGGCGAGTCGAACGAGTCGTGCACGCCGATGCAGTTCAATGCAGCAGGCCCGGCGAAGTTCTACGTCGCGGTGATCGGCTTCGCGGCCGCGAAGGTGGACGTCAAGGTCAACTGGAAGGAGCCCGGCAGCGCGACCCGTCCCGCGAAGGACATCGTCAACTGCATGCGGCTCGAGCCCGGCAACAGCGCCTCGATCTACTCGCCGAGCAAGCTCGGCATCTACTCCGCAGGGGCGCACCTCGGCTGGTTCCAGGACACCTTCAAGCAGGCCTTCCCCGACGGTGAAGGCGGCAACACCGCCGACACGTGGGCGCTCGACTACGGCAAGTTCAAGAACCGCGTGTCGATGCCGAAGGGCAACCACCCGCGCTTCACGCAGGGAGAGTTCGACATCATCGCCGAGTGGTTCGCGCGCGGCCTGCCACGGCTCACCACGTACATCGCGCCCGACAGCGGCCCGACGTCGTGCACGCAATCGATCTCGCCGCAGGTCGGCACGCACGTCGGCCAGATGGCGACGCAGGGCTGGAGCGCGGTCAACCGCGGCGCCGGCATGAACATGTTCGGCTGCGGCGCGGCGACCGATCCGCGGCAGTGCCTCACCTCGGTGCCGAACGCGACGAGCAAGAGCTACGCGAGCGGGTGGACCAAGACCGGCACGCTTCGCATCCTGCGCGAGCTCGACTTCAACACGTTCTACTGGATGCGTAGCTCGCCGGACGGCCGCTTCGTCGCGAACGGCGCCACCGGCGACGGTTCGGTGATCAGCGATCTGCAGACGGACAAGGACATCCGGGTCGACGCCGCGTACGACCCGGGCTTCTTCCCCGACAACCGCGCGTGGGTCTTCCAGGGCACGCCGATCGGCGCCGGCTTCTGCTCGATGGGCCTGCTCACATCGAACCCGGATCGCATCAACTTCAGCGAGTCGCAGTGCAGCTCGATCGGGAGCGTGAGCCTGTATCAGCACCTCGGCCAGGGCCTCGGTGGTGGTGACTACTTCGTCATCAACAGCCAGTTCACGAGTGACAACCCGAGCGGCGCCGTGACGCACGATCCGAACGCCGGCTTCGCGAAGACCGCCGAGCTCAAGCTGACGCCGATGATCTTCGACGGCACGAAGTACGTCGGCAAGCCGCCGGTCACCTCGGTCGCACCGTTCGAGGGCGACAGCGTGCTCTCACCGTCGACGAAGCTCGTCGTCAGCCGGTTCGGCAACGAGGCCGGCCAGCTCGGCTACGTGCTCCGCCGCGTCAACGCGACCCCGAACGGCGCCTCGTACGACGTGACCACCACCGAGGTCGGGCGCTACTGCACGCAGGGTGCGAAGCCGTCGGTCTCGTTCGACGAGCGCTACATGGTCACCCACCACTACGTCGGGGCGAGCGACTTCGCCGACCTCGGCTTCGCGTCGGCAAACGATCCGGGCTTCCAGGCGATCCTCTCGAAGGGCAGCGCGAACATCATCGTGGTCGACCTCGTCACCGGTGCACGCACCCGCGTCACCACCATGCAGGCCGGCCAGTACGCGCTGTTCCCGCACTTTCGCTCGGACGGCTGGTTCTACTTCCTGGTCCGCGACTCGAACACGGGCAAGGAGTACGCGGTCGCGAGCGACGCGGCGCTCGGGCTGTAGCCTGTCGCGGCGAGCGAGATGGCGCGCTGACGATCGAGCTCGATCTCGGACAGTGCGCAAGAGGCCGACCTGTAGCCTGGCGGCCCGCCCGCGTAGCAGGATCGGCACGCTGTTGCTACAGCGTCACGCGTGAAGCGCGCGTGAAGCGAGGCCACGGACGGCACGGAACGGCGGATCGTGACGAGGTGGCGGGACCGGAGAGATCACGACGGATGGTGCGGATGCTCGCGGGTGCGAGCAACGAAGAGGAGGCGCGCGCCTACCTCCAGGCGCGGCTCGTCGTGCTCTGGAAGTTCATGTTCTGGGCGTACCTGATCCTCGTGGCGTCGCAGTGGGTGCTGTACGAGCTGCTCTACCCCGAGATCCGGCCGCACTATCAGGGCGCGATCTACGTGATCGCGACGGGGTCGCTGGCCATGATCGCGCTCATCTGGCGCGGTGTACTCCTGCGTCGCACGTTGACGGTCGGCCGGCTCTACGCGCTCGACATGTTCTTCGCGGCCTCTTGCGGCGCGGTGCTGGGAGCGGTCGCGCTGCTGGCGTATGACTTCCGGCCGTCGCACTACACCTGCCTCATCTATGCGTCGTTCAGCGTGTTCACGCGCGCCATCGTGATCCCGAGCAGCGGGCGGTGGACCGTGATGACGGCGATCGCCACGTTCATCCCGATGATCGGCGCGGCCCTCGTGCTGTCGATCGAGATCACGGCCGATGCTCCTGGACCGGTGTTCTTCGTCGGAGCCACGCTGCTGAGCGGGGTCGCCGTGCTGCTCGCGACCACCGGATCGCGCGTGATCTACGGCCTACACAAGCGGGTGAACGCCGCGGTGCAGATGGGCCAGTACACGCTCGACTGCAAGATCGGTGAGGGCGGCATGGGCACCGTCTACCGCGCGCACCACATCATGCTGCGGCGGCCGACCGCGGTGAAGCTGCTGTCGCCGGACCGCGTCGGCGTCGAGAATCTCGAGCGGTTCGAGCGCGAGGTCCACCACATGAGCCAGCTCACGCATCCCAACACCGTCGCGGTCTACGACTACGGTCGCAGCCCCGACGGCGTCTTCTACTACGCGATGGAGTATCTCGGCGGCGGGATCGATCTCGAGAACCTCGTCCGCAAGCACGGCCCGCAGCCGGCCGGTCGCGTGGCGCACATCCTCGCGCAGGTCTGCGGCGCACTCCAGGAAGCACACGAGCGCAAGATCATCCATCGCGACATCAAGCCGGCGAACATCATCCTGTGCGAGCGCGGCGGCATGCCCGATGTCGCGAAGGTCGTCGACTTCGGGCTCGTCAAGGAGATCACGGCCGACGCCGGTCCATCGACGCAGGTCATCCTGGGCACGCCGGCGTACGTGGCGCCGGAGGCCGTCACGGACCCCAACTCGATCGGCCCGGCGGTCGATCTCTACGCGCTCGGGGCGGTCGGCTACTTCCTGCTCACCGGGCGCCGGGTGTTCGAGGGCAAGACGGCCGTCGACGTCTGCGTCCAGCACGTGACGATGCTGCCGAGACGGCCCTCCGAGGTCGCCGCGATCCATAGCTCGCTCGAGCTCGAGACGATCATCATGCGGTGCCTCGAGAAGCGGCCGACCGATCGGTTCGCCAGCGCGCTCGAGATGGCCGTCGCACTACGCGCGTTGCCGGCGACCAAGGCCTGGGACGACGCGTTCGCGCAGCGCTGGTGGCGCGAGTTTCGCGACGCGCAACAGGCGGCCGCCGTGGCGAGCACGACACCGACGCACACGATCACGGTCGATCTCGGCGCACGCCTCATCCCCGAGGAGACGTTCGGCAGCGTGAAGGCATAAGCCTGCAGGAACGTGAGTGTGCATCAGCGCGAACACCTCAGGACTCGAACAGCGAGTGAAGCCGCTGTACCGAGCACTACAGCGACCGAGACCATCGCGGTAGACCTCGAAGAACGCACGGCAATCGATCGGGTCCGGGACGTGAGAATCGCGTGAAAGGTCGGACCACCTGATGTCGATCGGATACACCCCAGGCATGGACAGCGCGCTCGTTGTGCTCGTGATCGTGGTCGCACTGGTAGCGATCGACGCGATCGGAAGGCTGGACGAGCGGCGCCAGCATGACCCGAAGAAGGATGCCGACGCTCCCATCACGACGACGGGCAAGATCGTCGTCGATCTGACCGGCAGGGATGGAGATTAGCGGCCGGTCGCCAGAGGGCGCGGGCTAGAATGGGCCGTGTTGCGGACCGCGTCGATCCTCGCCTTGGGCGTACTCGCGTGCGGTGACAACCTCGTCGACAAGGCGGCGGTCTGCCAGCTCGGCACGGCGACCAGCGCGGCCACCATCGAGGACCGCAGGGTCATCGGGCTCGCGGCGCCCTACAGTCCGGACCTCGGGCTCGCGGCGCGTGACGCCGAGCTGGAGGGATCGATCGCGTCCCGGCGACAGGCGGCCTGGCAGATCGTCCTACGAACGTTGCGCCCGGTGCCGCTCGGCGACCCGAGGCTCGCGTCCAGCTTCGGCGGCACGCAGCCGGTGATCCCGGCGTGGCACACGTGGTACGCGCGCGATGACTTCGAGCGCGTGTTCAAGAAATTGTATCGCGATCTCGGTCCCGACGGCCGCGCGATGCGTGCACCGCTCGATGCCGACGTGGGCTTTCAGTGGAACGCGATCGCGCTCGACTCGGATCCGGCGTGGCCCGAGCAGCGCTACCTCGACTACCTCGCCGCGATCGACAGCCCCGAGAAGGCGAACGGCGTCGGAGGCGCCTCGCGCGTCGGCTACAGCCCCGGCGCGATGGGGCACATCATCGAGAGCTACGCGAAGCAGTACGCGTGTCGCACGTCGACCGATCCGGATCCATTCGTACCCGATCCGATGCGCACTCCTCGTGTAGTGACGCAGTCCGAAGCCGTCGACGTCGAGCCATGCGACTTTCGCCTGCTCGGTCCGTTCCAGGCCGGCAACGGCAACGTGCGCGTCACGTCGCGTGGCGACGGTGACATCGATCTCTACGTCCGTCGCAACACGCGGCCCACCACCGACCTCTTCGACTGCCGCTCGAGCGGCGACGCCAGCGACGAGGAGTGCAACGTCGCCGGCAATGGGCCGATCTACGTCGGCGTGTTCGGTGCCGACGCCTCCACCGCACAGATCGACGTCGAGTACCTCGCCGAGGACGTTCGCGATCCGACCTGCCTCGAAGGCGAGCTGCCGCGCGACGGCGTGCTCGTGAAGGCGGACTGGCGTCGCCAGCTCCCGGGCGAGCTCCTCCCGATCTACGACTCGAGCGGCCCGCGCATGACCTCGCGCCTCGCCGGCGACGCGCAGTGGAACTCCGACGGTGTCGCCGACCCACAACCCGCGGACATCTACACCGTGGTGCTGCCGAGCGGCGCGCGCTTCCGCATGCCGGCGCTCCACATCATGTCGAAGGAGCTCGACCACTGGGTCTGGATCACGCTGTGGTACTCGCCGCAGCCCGACTCCGACTTCGGCGCCGATCGCCCCGCCGCGATCGCCGCGCTTCCCGGCCCGTGGCGAAACTACAAGATGTGCGTCACCACGAGCTACGTCGAGCGCGACACCGATCCGCGCGGCGGCCAGCCGGGCTCGCTCGGCGACTCGCTCGCGGCCGTCCACGGTGGCGTCGGCGCGCCGACGTGGTGCTCGAACCCGTACATCGAGCAGGGCAAGGGCAACGCCGCCACCAACTGCATCGGCTGCCACCAGCACGGCGGCACCACGCTCGCCCCCGAGAAGATCCTCGCCGACGAGCCGCAGCGCGGCACCACTCGCACGCGCAACAACTTCTTCACCGACTACCTCTGGGTGATCAAGGGCGGCGGCGGCGAAGACCTGTCGTCGGTGATCCAGGCCGAAGTCGACTTCTGGGACGCGAACGATCCGTAGCTCCGATCTGGCTGATAACGCACGCGAATCATCCTCCGTCACATCGGCCCGGCGACCCGACGCTATCTCCCCGAGGACGCCCATGAGCCACGAGAGACAGCACAGCCACGTTCAGGCCGACACCACGCCGACCGCGCAGGATCACGACCTCACGCCCGGCAAGGTGTCGCGCAGCGCACTGTTCGACGCACCCACGCATCCCCTGATCTCGGGCCTGCTCCATCGCAAGGCGCGCGATGCCAACGGAGTCGCGTCCGGCGCCGAAGTTGCGGTGGCTGCCGCGACTTCGAGCACCGGTGTCTCGCTCCCCGACGTGGTGATGCGCAAGTTCGAGGCCTCGCTCGGTACCGACCTGTCCGCGGTGCGGGTGCACACCAGCGGCGAGTCCGCAGCCGCTACGAGCGCCGTCGGTGCGCGCGCCTATACGATGGGCCAGGACATTCACTTCGGCGCAGGTCAGTACGATCCCTCGAGCCAGGGTGGTCAGCACCTGCTCGCGCACGAGGTCGCACATACCGTGCAGCAGCGCGGCGGTTCGCCCACGCGACAGCACAAGCTCGAGGTCTCGTCGCCGTTCGACGCCGCGGAACACGAGGCCGATCGCGCCGCCGATGCCATGGTCTTGGGCCACCAGGCAACCATCGCCTCGGCACCCGTCTCGACCGCGCGCACGATCCAGCGGGATGCCGACGCCAACGCGTCACAGAAGGACGAGATCACGCTCGCGATGCGCACGGACACGCAGAACGCGATCAACCTGTGGCGCCAGAAGGCCAACCAGTGCGTGCTCGAGACGTGCGCCTGGTATGCCGACAACATCGGCCGGTTCCTCTCGCTCACCAGCAGCAACCCTCGCCTGTCGTGGACCGATGGCAAGCTGTTCGGCGCGCTCGCGGCCGTGACCGGCATGGCCGTCAGCAAGGGCACCACGGCCCTCGCCGTCGCGAGCCTCGGCGCCACGATCGGCGCGGCCGGTGGGCCGCCGGGTGCGATCGCAGGCTTCATCATCGGCAAGGTCGCCGGCATGGTCACCGACGAGATCCTCACCCTGATCAAGGGCCCGAGCCAGGTCGGTGCCAACCACGCCGCGGCAGCCGGTCAGGCCGTCAACGCCTCGGCACAACGCTTCTTCCAGCAGGCGACCGAAGGCCAGCAGATGGTCACTACGGCATTCAACAACGCCCAGAAGAACCTCAATGCTGCAACCACGGGCGATGTCGGATCCCGCATCCGCGACTGGGCCATGGCCGAGCACGCCGCCGCCAATCCACCGCCCAAGGGAGACAAGAGCCTGTTCGATCGCATGTACAGCGAATGGTCGCTCGAGCACACCTCATTCGATCGGATCCCGACCCGACTCGCGCCCGGCAGCGGGGTCGATCAGGCGCAGTGGCTCAATGCCCGCCGCGATGCCAAGCCGATCGGTGGCAAGCCGATGGAGCACCACATCGATCTGTTCGCGTATCAGACCCGCGGCTTCCTCGCACGGATGGGCCTCGCGACCGATGTCACCGATGACATGATCGCCGCGGCCCAGGGCATCACGTCGCAGAACGCGGGTGCCTTGATGAAGCGCTACGACGGCAAGCCGCTCGTCTTCCGCACCGGCAACCCAGGAACGCTGCTCGGATTCCTCGGCAAGTACATCGACCTCGACACGACGATGGATCCGAAGGCCCCGAAAGACATCACCGACGGCAACGTGACCATCACCGTCACGCCGCACCTCTCGATCTTCGCCGGCATGGACGGCAACGGCGAGGGCGCGATCACCGCGAAGAACTTCAGCGTCCACGCGACGCTCCCCGATCGCCAGACCTACACGTCGAAGGCGCCGATGGATGCCGGCAAACCCTCGATCGACTACGGAACCGGCAAGCCGAAGGGCTACAACGTCGGAACGATCGAACCGTGACGCCGATCGGCGGCGGCTGATGCGCCGGGGAGTCGTCGACCGACCCATCGCGCAGTCGTCGGTCGAGCGCATCGTGACGCTCTCGTCGACCTGCGGCGGTCGAGTCTTCAGACGTGCACGCACGATTCCCTACCGAGGTAGGCGTGCTTACGTGCAAGCGATCCGGTGACAGCACGCGCTCGCGTGCCAGCCCGATTCGGGTCGCATTCTCGACGCTTCCGAAGAGGCTTGGAGAACGCACGACTCCCGTCGACGATCGAGCGATGCACGTTCAATTCAGTACGGCGCTCGTGGTGGTGGCGGTGCTGTCGTCGGTGGTCCTCGTCATGAACCGAGGCGACCGGCTGTTCCCGGTGGTCGCGGCGATCGCGAGTGCGCTCGAGGCGCTGATCGTGTTCGGGATCGTGCAGCTGTCCCTCGGCAAGTTCCGGATCGACGTGATCCTTCCCGCGATCATCGTGATCGCGGCTGCGATGTGCTGGGGACGTTCGTCGGACAAGTCGATGACGACCGCGTCGACCGCGCTGCTCGCCGTCGGGTTGCTCCAGCTTCTGTTCGCGCTCAGCCTGTTGCAGTGATCGGATCGATCATCGCGATCGCGAGCGCGGGTCTGGCGAAGTGAGCTGCGAAGCGCATCCGTTATAACAGAGGAGCATCTTGCGCAACGGATCTCGTTCCCGAACCTGCAAACGGGCGCGCCCGGGCTTTCTCGCTTCGTTCTCCGCAGTTCGGGAGTTTCGGCAGCCAATCCGGAGGCGCGTCGCGTGTTGTGTGAGGGAGAATCTTGCGAGATGGCGGACCTGGAGCTGACTGTCCTGTCGAGGGCGAGCGAGAAGCTGGGGTTCGTGGCGGGGGTTGCGGTGACCGACACCATGATCATCGCGCTCGGTGGAGTGGGCAGGGATCCGGCCGTGGTGGCGTCGTCAAACGCGCGTGATTTCGTGCCGCGCAACACCCCGCACGGGCTCGGCCTGCGCGACGTGCTCGCGGTGGGAAACCAGATCTGGGCATGCGGCGAGTCCGGCCAGCTCGCCTTCACGTGCGACCACGGGGAGAGCTGGCAGGCGCTCGAGACCGGAACGAAGAGCTGTCTGTTCGGGCTCGCGCTCGGCACCGATGGCGCGCTGTGGGTCGTGGGCGACGATGGCTATGCGGCGCGCGTGTACAGCGACCGATCGCTGCGCGTCGACTTCGGCACCGCCACGCGGCTGTCGGCCGTGTTTCCGGTGCGCGACGAGATCGTCGTGCTCGGCTCCGACGGCCAGCTCCGTCGCTGGCGCGATCGCAGCGTGACGGCGGTCGCCTGCGGAGCGACCAAGCCGCTGAAGTGGATGACGATCACGAGCAAGGGCACGTGGATCGTGGTCGGCGATGGCGGCTTCATCGCACGATCGGCCGACGGCCAGTGGTTCTCGCGCGTGACGAGTGGCGCCGTGGTCGATCTCGAAGCGGTCTACACGATGCCGGATGGCCGGCTCGTGATCGTCGGCGATGGCGGCAAGATCCTGATCTCGTCCGACGACGGCCGCAGCTGGCGCGCGTTTGCCGACGAGCTCGGCTCGGTGCACCTGTGGTCGATCGAGCGGTTCGGTGGAGGCGTGCTGATCGGCGGCGACCACGGGCTGATCGTCAAGCTCGCGCCACCCGGTGATGCGACCTGGAGCGAGCGGGTCAACGTGTTCGGCGCGGCCGCGCAGCTCGACGCGGTGTTCGAGCCCGGACCAGGAGCGTTCATCACGAACGGACTCCCGGCGTACCTCGACGCGATCACACGGTCCGAAGGAGCGTTCACGCCGCCGAGCGACGCCGGCACCGCCGCCGCCTTTCGCGACATCTACGGCGTACCGCTTCCACCCGAGGCCGAGCAGCTGTTCGCCGCCGTGAGAGGCCGCGGCACGTGGGATTGCTTCGAGGAGCTCCGGCTCGATCGCGACCTGCGGTCGAGCGTCGGCGACAACCTGTTCGAGTCGATGATGCGCCGCAACCAGCACGCCTACCTCGGGACGGAGCTCGTCGAGGCGTTCTCGGGCGTGTTCGGGATCGGCTCGCAGGGGAACGGCGACACCTATCACCTCGAGGTCTACGAGTGGGGCGGTCCGCGGCAGGTGCTGCACTTCGACCACGCGGCGCACGCGTTCTCGGGTGTGTTCGCCAGCTCGCTCGACAGCCTCGTCTACCTCGCGGCGCTCGTGAAGGCCGGCGATGCCGGCAAGATCTCGAGGCAGACCTACGAGGCGGGGCTGCAAGCGCTGCGAGGCAAGATCGCGCCGACGTGGCAGTTCGCGATCGCGGACAAGGACAAGGGCTTCGTGAGCCTCGAGCCGCAGCGCCGAGACACCGAGTTCTTCTTCCATCGCTCGCGCTGGATCACGGTCTTGCTCAAGCACGACGGTGTCACCGGCATCTCCGATCTGCCGGGCCTGTTCATGGCCGACTTCAACCAGGTCATTCCGTCCGACCAGCTCCCGGCGCGCTACGAGGCGTGCGAGAAGTTCATCCCGACGGCGCTCTACGCGATGTGGCGTGCGTATCTGTTCGACGAGCCGGAGCTCGAGCGGTACCTCGAGATCAGCCGCCGCCACGCGGGGCGCCTCGTGCGCGATGCCGCGAAGTTGATCGACGAGCTGCGCGCGGGGCGCAACGAGCTCGGCACGATCAAGGACGTGCGGGCGCACCTCGAAGCATTTCGCGCGCTCGATCTCGATCCGCGACGCGCCGACCAGCGCAAGCTCGACGCAGAAGCTCGTGTGGGCGCCTCCACCTCGCGCACGGACGAAGCGGTCGCCGAGCTCGGCGTCGCGCAGCCCGATCGATCGGAGGCGAGCTCGCAGATGATCGTCGCGCTCGACGAGCTCCATGATCTGAGCGACGGCGAGCGCGAGCTCGCGGTATCGCAGCTCGCGAAGCAGCTATCGCCGGAGATCGAAGCGCTGCTCGGCAACCTCGTGCGCGACGACAAGCTCGCGGGCGAGCTCGCGCGGCCGCCGAGCGACCACGACGACGAGTCACCGGGCTGGGACGCGATCGATCGGGCACTCGCGCCGATCTATGGCGACGCCGAGCCCCTGCATTTCGGAACGAGCATTCCATACACGCTGGGTGGCAACGATCCGATCCACGGCATCTCGGCCTATGCGCGTACCGAGCCGGTGCCGCACTGGCACTTCGTCACGTACGGCTTCACCGACCTGTTCCACAAGGAAACCGACGACCCCGAGGAGAGTGGCTTCGGGTTCGAGCTCACGTTCCGCCTCGCGAAGCCGCCGGACGAGGAGCAACCGCCGGTGTGGGCACTCAACTTCCTGCAGAACCTCGGGCGCTACGTGTTCGGCACGGGCAACCGATTTGAGGTCGGGCACAAGATGGGGCTCAACGGACCGATCGCGCTCGATCACGACACCAGGATCACCGCGATCTGCTTCGCCGAGGATCCCGAGCTCGGCGAGCTCACGTCCAGGTTCGGCAAGGCGCGCTTCGTCCAGATCGTCGGGATCACCGACGACGAATACAGGCTGATCCAGGAGTGGTCGACGACCGGTCTGGTCGACATCTTGAAGCAGCGGCTGCCTCACCTCATCACCGACCTCGCACGCGACTCGGTGCTCGCCGACCCGGCGACCGCGGCCGAGATCGAGCAGCGCGTGGCCCAGGAAGGCTCGTCGGAGGATCTGACGTTTGCGGGCGAGCTGTCGCTGGAGGTCGACGACGGGCGGGTCCGGATCGAGCTCGGCGCCTTGTACGCCGCCACCTTGCCGCGGGCGATGCGAGGGCGGATCCGTCATGGCAGACCCTACGAGCTGCGCGGACGTGGTGCGTCGTTGCACCTGAAGCCGGGCTCGACTGCCGGCTATCACCACGAAAACGGCGAGCTCGTCCTCGAGATCACGCAGGAGCTGGCACGCGAGCTCGAGGCGAAGCTGGGTGCGTCGCTCGCCGGGACCTATCGGTTCGACGCGTGGCCCGCGCTGGTGATCGTGGTGACGCCGAGCTTCATCCGCAGCCAAGGTGGCGAGGCGATCGAGGTGCGCGGCATCGCGGATGCCGATGAGGCACGGCGGATGATCGCTGCCGAGAACCTCCGCATCGCCGAGGAAGCGGACGAGGACGATGACGACGATGACGACGACGATGATGATGATTACGATGATGACGATGATGACGATGATGACGATGATGACGATGATGACGATGATGATGATGACGATGATGACGATGCGCCTCCGGATCCGGCCAGGCTGACCGCGGCTCTCGGCATGACCGAGCGCGCCTTGCGGCTGTCGCCGGACGATACCGACGTGCAGTTCACGCACGCGATGCTGCTGGTCGATGCCGATCGCGGCGGGATCGAAGGCAAGGCCGACGAGCTCCTGACCTGGTTGCCGCGGTTCGCGCCCCAGGTGCGGATCAACGTGGCGGTGCGGCTGGGAAGCCTCTCGCACGCGCGGTTCGCGGATGCGGTCGACCTCGCGATCGGCGAGGCGTTGCCGCTGCGAGTCCTGGCGGATCGCACGATGTCGGTGGGAGGTGGTGCCGCGATCGCATCGTTTGGCGATGTGGCACAGGAGCTGTTCGGCGAGCTCGGCGAGGCGATCCTCCAGCACGCACCGACGAAGATGGGCAAGCTCGCTCCGCTCCTGCCGGACGACGTGAATCTGCTGTCGGAGCTGGCGTGGAAATCGATCCAGGCATCACAGCGCGACGCGGCGCTCGCGCTCTACGATCGCGTGCTGGCGTTGCCGATTCCCGACGAAGGCGACGACCGCACGAACTACCTGCGGGCGATGAACAACGCGTGCGTCCAGGCGCATGCGTCGAAGGCGTACGACGCGGCCATCCGGATCGCGGACCGGGCCCAACCGGTGGCGCACGAGAACCCACACATCTTTCACTCCGCGGCATGCGCGTACGCGGCAGTCGGTGACTACCTCAAGGCGTTCGAGCAGGTGAAGCTCGCGATCGCGCACGACTACGATTTCATCGCCAAGGTCGAGGTCGACAGCGATCTCGGTCCGTTGCTCGAGTGGCCCGAGTTCAAGGCACTGTTCCGCGACTGGCACGCCCGGCTCGAAGGCAACTGATGGCGGTCCAGGTCCACGGGCACGAGGCCAAGCAGGGCGAGACGTCATTTGCATTCCTCGTCTTGCGGTTCGTGCAGCCGGCGGATCGATCCGGACTCGTCGAGCTGGTCCGGCACGTCGCGGCGATGATCCCCGATGCCGAGGGCTTCATCTCGGAGCTCCCCGACGAGCTCGAGGAGACGATGCGGATCGTCGGCATGCCGTGGCTTCCGCCGGAGGCAGGCCACGCGGTCGACACGCAGCGGCGGTTGATCGAGACGGCGAGCGCCAAGGGTGTCGAGGCGGCGTGGTTCTTCCAGACCGGCACGGGGCTTCCGGATCTGAGCGAGGACGACGACGAGGACGAAGCAGAAGCAGCGAACGGCGAGGCCTCGACGGGCGCGATCGGCTCGGACGAGGAGCCTGCCAATGGCAGCGACAAGCACCCCGACGACACCGCCATCGGAGCGCGCCACGTGACGACCGATGAGGGCTGGTCCGACGATGGCCTGGGGGACGTGACCGCCCGGACGCGCCCGATCGAGGTGGGCGACGTGAATGACGACGAGGACGCGAACGCGGTGGGCGCCGGCAGGATGGCGAGCAGCGCCGACGCCGATGACGACGACGCGGACGACGACTCGGACGATGACGACGACGATGCGAGCTGGTCACACGGCCCTCCTCCTCAGGTGGCCGCGGTACGGTTTCCGGTCGACGGCTACCCGGCGATCGTCGAGCAGCTCGACTGGGAAGACTTCGGGATCGCGTTCAAGCTCGCGGGGCCGTTCATCCCGGGGGAGAGCACGGTGCTCCTCGGATTCCACGCACTGTGGCTCGCGCCGTACGGAGGCCGCTATCGCAATGCCGCGGTCACGATCGACCGCAAGCATCATGCGGCGCACCTGTGGGTCGATCGGTTCGCGGTGCCGTCGTCCGCGCAGGAGCAAGTGCACCACTTGCTCTGGGTGGTGACCAAGCTCGACGAGGTGACGCCGGTGCTCCATGCGCGATTCGGTGGCGCGACGATGGCGCAGAAGTACGGCGGCCTCATGGGCGATGCGAGCGAGCCCTTCGTGCTCGGAGGCAATCCGTTGATCGCGGTGCACGCGGGTGGGGGCGAACGCGCGGTCGACGCATGGATCGAGGGTCAGCGAGACTGGTCGAACGAGGAGGTCGCGCAGATGCTGCGCGAGCTCGCGATCGAGCTGGTGACCTCCATCGATTCGTCGGACGACGACGGCGATGCACACGCTGAGGTCGAGGCGCTGTTCGAGGCCGCAGGGCTCTCGGTCGGCGATGCCGAGGACGCCGACGTGGACGACGAGGACGCCGACGAGGACGCCGAGGACGATGACGACGATGATGACGACGATGATGACGACGATGACGTCGAGGGCGATGAGGACGATCGCGGGCGGTACATCACGAGCTACGCCGGTGCGGTGCTGGCAGCCCGTGCGCGGGCCGGATTGCTCGACCACCGGGTGGCCGTGGCGCTGCGGCCGATCCTCGCGATTTCGGAGCAGTACGAGCATCGCCGCCACGCGGTGATCGACATCCTCGGCGCGATCCGCGATCGCGCGAGCGTGCCGGCGATGATCCAGATCCTCGACGACCGGAACAGCCTCGACTCGATCGGCAGGGAGGAGCTCCTCAGGGCCACGACGATGGCGCTCGGTGCGATCGGCGATCCGGCGGCGGTACCCGCGCTCGCCAGGGTGGTCGCGGCTCCGGGCGATCACGACGACGAGCTTCGGCCAGCAGCGGCCGAGGCGCTCGCCGCATGCCTTGCAGCCGCACCAGAGCCGCGCGATGTCGACGACGCGGTGCTCTCGGCACTGCTCGACGTGATCCGCGAGAGCAACGATGCCGAGCTCGACGCGGAGACGCACTTAGCGTATGGCCGACTCGCGCAGCAGCTGGCACCCGCTCGCCGCGAGGTCGCGAGGCGCCGGCTCGACGAGACCGAGCCCACGCACGACAACGATGATGACGTGACCTCGAGGCTCGCGCGAGAGGCCGCGCTGGCACTCGCGCGTGGTGGTGCACCGGACGCTGCAGCGGTCGCGAAGCTGCGTCCACTCATCCACAAGGCCCTCACGAGCCTCGACCACGATCACGAGTACACGGTGAGAAACCTTCGCCTCGCGCTGCGGGTGGCGGAGGCGTTGCCAGAGCTCGTCGATTCCAACGACCTGCTGTGGCTGACGCGATTCGCGGAGCTCGAGATCCGCGCGCGTGCACACGCGATCCTCGAGCGGCTACGCGAGGCAGTGCCGGCGGCGCCGGTGTTCGATCGCCGCGCAGCAGCGGCACTCGACGATGACGCGCTCGTCCGCCTGATCGCCGAGCCGCACTTGCTGGGGCATGGGGCGCTGATCACCGAGGCGAGAGAGCGCAAGCTCGCCGCGGCTCGCCCCTCGATCCTCATTGCCGTGCACGCCGTGATCGATCGCGCTCGCGAGGGTGACGCGGAGCTGCTCGATCCGGACACGCGGATCCTGGAGGCCGCGATCCCGACGCTGCGCGGTGGTGGGCTCGACGACGCGACGGCTGCGTTGTTCGATCGCATGCTGCGCCACTCCAACCCCAACGTGAAGCGGGACCTCGTGCACGAGGCGCCTGCCGACGAGCGGCTGCGCGGCGGCATGGCCTACGTGCGGTCCGAGGGCGACGGCTGGCAAGCGAAGGCCGCGAAGCGATGGCTCGCCGAGCTCGATGGCAAGCGAGGCGTACGACGCGGTCTGCGAACGAGCTGGGTCGCCCGCGATCGTCGATGACGAAACCCGCGATCCGTCGAGGATCGCGGGCTGGGCGGTACACCGACAGCGCCTACCTGATGGTGCCGTGTCTCCCAAGGTGCCGTGACTCCATCGATCTGGTTTGCAGACACGTCGGTGTGTTGCGGGCTCCAGTTCGGTCGCCACCCCGGACGGACCCGAACGGCTACCCCACCGTTCATCCATTCCAGGTCCGAAAGGGCCAACTATCAATCAACCCAATGAAGCCAACGCGCAACCAAGCCGGTTTCACTCTCCTCGAGCTCATGGTCGTGCTGGCGCTCATCGGTGGCCTCGCCGCGGTCGCGCTCCCGAGCTTTGCTGGCTCCTCGACCAAGGCGAAGCACAACCTCGAGGTCGCCGCGTTCATCGCCGAGCTCCGCGTTCGCCAGGAAGAGTTCAAGATCGAGCAAGGCCGGTACCTCTCGACCGGCGTGAACGAGTCGGACGCGTTCCCGACCACCCCCAGCTTCGGCGCGCAGCCGCTCGGCGCGCAGCCGGCCACGTGGACCCAGCTCAGGGTCCGGTTGCCGATGTCGGACGCCGCGTGCACGTACGTCGTGATCGCCGGTGGCCCGAACGACAGTGCAGGAACCATCGCGACGACCTCCTTCGCGTACGTGAAGCCGACCTGGAAGAGCTGGTACTACGTGCTCGCTCGTTGCTACCAGGGCGAGACGGACACGTACTACTTCGCGAGCAGCGAAGGGGACACGATTCGCCAGCTCGGTGACAACCTCCCGGTCGCATCGGGCGTGAGCGCGACCACCCCGGTGGCCCCGACCCCGGCCGTGACCCCGGCCCCGGCCCCGGCCCCGGCCCCGGCCCCGGCCCCGGCCCCGGCCCCGGCCCCGGCGCCCACGACCGAGCCGACGCCTGCGACCACGACGACGCCCACCACGACCACGACCACGACCAAGAAGAGCACCAAGAAGAGCACGACCAAGGACAACGACAGCGACCAGGACAGCGACCAGGACAGCGACCAGGACAGCGACAAGGACAGCGACAAGGACAGCGACAAGGACAGCGACTGAGACGGCAGATAGCCCGATCGAAAACGGCGCCCACGAGGGCGCCGTCTTCGTTTGCGGTGCGACGCGATGCGCTACTTCGCCGAACCGGAACCGGCGGGAAGCTTCAGCGCCTCGTTGACCTTGATCTGCGCCAGATCGAGGATCTTGTTCGCTTCGGCATCGATCAGGAGCGCGAGCTGGGTCTGGAGCTCGTTCGCGAGATCGTCGAACATCTTCGCGGGCCGAGCCTTGAAGTCGTCGAGGAACGCGAGCCCGGCGGAGAACGCCTCCTTCGCCTGCTTGCAGAGCGCCTTGGCCTGGTCACCACCGCCACCGAGCTTCAGCGACGCGCACGTCAGCTCCATGACGGCCTGCACCTCCTCGAGCTTCGTCATCAGCGGCGTCAGGGCGTTCTGGATCGTGTCGGCAACTTGCAGGGCGAGTGGCTCGACCGCGGAGCGCACCTGACTCGACACCTGCGCACGAACTTCTTCGATCTTGCGGGCGGTGCCGGTGTCCTTCATCAGCCGATCGAGCTCGAGCTTCAGGTTGCCGAGCCGACCCGAGGCCTCGCCGAGCCCGGCCTTGAACGTGCGCAGGGTCTTGATCCCGTTGTCGAGCTGGGCGACGACCTCGTCGACCGTCTTCAGCTGGTCGAACTTGCTCGTGAGGTTCTTCCACTCGTCGAGCTTGCGGAACGCGTTGAGGAGCTCGATCGGTGCCGCGGCGGTGTCGACCTTGTCGAGGAGCTTCGCGAGGTCATCGAGCCTCGTCTGCTGGGTCACCACGAGCGCGACCTTCTCGGCCGTGAGGACGACGACGCATGCGCCGTCCTTCACGACGTTGCCGGGCGGGCACGTGATCGACTTCTCGGGCTCGACGGGCTTGGTGGTGTCGACCGAGCCGGTCCCGCTACCGGCGCCGCCGGGTTCCTGCTTGGTTCCACAACCGGCGAACGCGAGCATCAAGACGATCGCATACTTTGTGCGCATGGCCGGAACGTAGTACGGCCACGGGCCATCCGCTAGGATGCGCGGCCCATGGTGCTCGATCCGGATCGGGACTACAGCGTCGAGATCGGCCTCGACGAGTCGGACGATCTACCGGCGCTCGCCGCCCGGCTCGCCGCGCAGCTCGAGGTCTCCGTCGGAGATCTACCGCCGCTCGAGGTCCGCAAGCGCTCGATCGACGCGCGGCGCGGTCGCGTGCGGTTCCATGTCGTGCTCGGCGCCCTGTCGTCCGGTGAGCTGGGCGGGGCGCCACTGCGAGAGGTCTCCGGGCCGCCGGTGGTGGTGGTCGGCGGTGGGCCGGCGGGCCTGTTCTGCGCGTACGAGCTCGCGCGGGCGGGCACGAAGGCGATCCTCGTCGACCGCGGCAAGCCGGTGCAGGCGCGCCGGCGGGACCTCAAGGGGCTCACCCGGCACGGCCGCGTCGATCCCGACAGCAACTACTGTTTCGGCGAGGGCGGGGCGGGCACGTACTCCGACGGCAAGCTCTACACGCGCTCGCACAAGCGCGGCGATGTTCGCGACGTCATCGAGATCCTCGCGGTGCACGGCGCGCCGCACGAGATTCTCGTGGACGCGCGGCCGCACATCGGCTCGAACAAGCTGCCCAAGGTGATCACGGCGATCCGCGAGCGGCTCGAGCACGCGGGCTCGGAGATCCGGTTCGGTGCGCGGGTGACCGAGCTCGTCGTACGGGACGGTCGCGCGATCGGCGTGCGGCTCGACGGCGGCGACGAGATCATCGGCCGCGCCGTGGTGGTCGCGACCGGCCACTCCGCTCGCGATGTTCACGGCTGGCTCGCGCGGGCGGGCGTGCGGCTCGAGGCCAAGGCGTTCGCGATGGGCGTGCGCATCGAGCACCCGCAACCGTTGATCGATCAGATCCAGTACGGCCGCGCCGCCGGTCACGCGAAGCTCCCGCCCGCACCGTACAAGCTCGCGTTCACTCCGAGCGACGGCCGCGGCGCCTTCTCGTTCTGCATGTGTCCCGGCGGCTGGATCGTCCCTGCTGCCACCGAGCCCGACGGAGTCGTCGTCAACGGCATGAGCCTGTCGCGTCGCGATTCGCCGTACGCGAACTCGGGGCTCGTCGTCGGGATCGGGGTCGCCGATCTCGCGCGCCTCGGCCTCACGACGCCAACGGGCGGCGTCGAGCTGCAGCGTCGCCTCGAGCAGGCCGCCGCGCTCGCCGGTGGGGGCGAGCTCCGCGCCCCCGCGACACGCGTGACCGACTTCGTGCGAGGCAAGTCATCTTCGACGGTGCCGGCCACGAGCTATCAGCCCGGCCTCACCGCCGGCGACCTCGGCGCCGTCCTCGACACGACCGGAATCCCGCTCGCCGCGCGGCTTCGCGAGGCGCTCGCTGCGTTCGACCAGCAGATGCACGGCTACCTCACGGAGGACGCGGTGCTCGTCGGCGTCGAGTCGCGCACGTCGTCGCCGGTGCGGGTCCCGCGTGACGCCGAGCGGCTCGAATCACCGGATCTCGCCGGGCTCTATCCCTGCGGTGAGGGCGCCGGGTTCGCCGGCGGCATCGTGTCCGCCGCGCTCGACGGGATCCGCGTGGCTCGCGCGATCCTCGTCCGGTGACGATCGCGGGTCGCGGTGTCCCGACGGCGTCCGTGCGAACATCGCGCGCCGTACATCTCCGTGGGTCCTCGTGCCCGCGGCGCTGTTGCTCGCGTACGCGATCGCCCGGGCCCCATCGAGGAGGAGGTCTCCGACGCGGCCGAGGCCCCGCACGACGAGGTCATGGAGGGGATCGAGCGCAAGCGCCTCACCGCCGCGCTGCGCGCCGCCGGAGGCAACCAGTCGCACGCGGCCAAGGCGCTCGGCATGCCGCGCACGACGTTCATCAACAAGCTCCGCCGCTACGGCATGCTCTAGGCAACGCCGTCAGCGCGGCAGCTGGTTCCACATCGTATCGAGGGTGTCGATCGCGAGCCAGCCATGCTGCTTGTCGGGCACGAGGCACAGCACGACGCCGCTGCGGTCTCCGACCCGTACGTTCTTGGTCGCGGCGAAGCTCAGCTTCGAGCCGTTGCCGCCGGGCAGCTTGCCCTTCCCGAGCCACGCGTGCTCGAGCGTGTAGACGCCGTTCACCGGCGTCGAGATCCGCTGTCCGGCGTACGCGAGCACGTCGCACTTCTTCCACATCGCGGTGTCGTCGGACGACACGAGCTTGCCGGTGGCGACCTCGAACTCGAGCGTGCGCTGCGACGTCGTCGTCAGCCGGAGCGTCTTGCCGAGCTCCAGGTCAACCGGTCGATCGGCGACCCACTGGTAGTGCGAGGTGCTCGCGCTGACGAGCTCCATGCGCCCGATGAGGTCGCGCATCGAGTACTTCGCGAGCTGCTTGCCGTCGCGGAAGAACACGAGCGCGTCCTTCGTGTCGAACTTGTCGTCGCTCATCGGGTAGTGGTGGAGCATCGCGACCGAGCGACCGTCCGGTGACGCGTAGATCGAACCGCTGATGAAGTACCCGTTCGCGACGCGGTTGACCTCGCGGCCGCTCGCGTCGTGCGCGATGAAGCCGATGCAACCGGACTTTCCGATCGGCTTGATGTTGTCGGCGGCGCGGCACGTGTGAGCGACGGAGTCGGCCCGAGCGGTGGAGCCGGTGACGAGGGCGAGCAGGACCGCGATCGTGCGAAGCATGTCGGGCACCAACGTATATAGCCTCCGATCGATCCAACCGCGGCTTCGATCGTCCCGGATCGACGAAGCGCTAGAACGCACCACCGAAGCTGAACAGGAACTGGCGCTCGCGATCCGCGCCATCGAGCGGGACCGCGACGTCGAACCGCAGCGGCCCGATCGGGCTGCGCCAGATGATCGACAGCCCGACGGAGCGCTGGAGCAGCGAGCTCGTCGGCCCCCAGGCGATGTCGGAGTTGTGGCGTAGGCCCGCGTCGGCGAACCCCGCGATCGAGATCCCGGCCTTGCGCCAGATCGGCAGCTCGAGCTCGATACGGCCGATCGCCTCGAGGTTGTCACCGACGAGGTTGCCCTGGTCGAGCGCGTAGCCGCGGACCTCGGCGTGACCGTCGTGCTGCAGGCGATGCGCGAGCGGCACGCCCATCGGATCGCGGCTGCGCACCAGGCTCGCGTGACCGTGGAGCCGTAGTGTGAACGGGCCGAGCGGGCGTGCGTGCTCGAAGAGGCCGCCCACCCGGTCGAGCTGGTACTCCGAGCCGAGGCGCCGATCGGCGCGCTCCGCGAACAGCTCGAGGCGAGTGCCGTGTCGCGCGAGCACCGGTGCGTCGAGCGTGTTGTAGGCGATGCCGACCCCGAGCGACGCGAGGATGCCCTCGCCGAGGTTCGGGGCCAGCATGCGGGTCGCGGCCCCGTTCAGCTCGCCGACGTCCATCGCGACTCGCTCGATCTGGTAGCGCGCGTAGATCCGCGTGTTGCGATCGAGCCGGCGGCCGAGCGTGACCGCGCAACCGGCGCCCTCCCGGGTGAAGCCGGGGTACGTGCGGCGCGTCGAGAACATCTCGCTCCGCAGCTCGAACCTGGTACCGAGCAGGTCCGGCACCTCGTGGGTGATCCGGAAGCTCTGGTGGATCGCGGAGAGGTCGGCCGTCAGCGCGAGCCGCTGACCGGTGCGGAACAGATCATCCTGCACCACGCCCGCGTGCGCGAGGAAGCCGTCGTCGGACGAGACGCCGGCGCCGAGCTCGAACCGACCGGTCGGCTCGCGCTTGCTCGGTGCGGCCCCGGTCTCGACGACAGCGTGCGATGGCTCGTCGTCGGCGTGGACAGGGGCACTCGCGGCGAGCAACGCACCGACGAAGAGCGAACGAGGGCTCACCATGCGGCGCTCTGACCGGACGAGCTCTGCGTGCGTTGCCCGACTGCGGCGCGGCAAGACCGCGTGGCCTCGATCGTGCGACGTGCATCGGTCGCGCGGCCGGTCCGGTCGGAGGCGGCGCGGCAAACCGCGGCACGAGCTACCGGGGCGCGAGCTCTGGAAACAGCCGCGGCACGCAGCGCGCGGCGGCCCGGGCGTCGCGGGTCTTGTCGAGACACTCGGCCTCGTCGACGGTCACGTCGTGGTGCTCGCACGCGCTGCGATGCTTGTCGATCACGGGCGCTCGGTCCTCGGGCTCGGCGTAGTTGCCGAGCTCGAACGACGTGAGCTGCTCGGCGACGACCTCGCAGTCGGCGGGACGATTGCCGACGTACCACGACAGCGCGATGGCACCCGCGGTGGCCAGGACGAACGCGACAGCGAACTTCATGTATGTCGTTGGACGCACGAGCTGGCGGGTGCCTTGGAGCGAAGTTGGGCCGGTGCGCTTGACGCCCACGGATGGCCGAGTGTTTCTAACACTGCAGCATGTTGTGGGACGAGCTTCCATGGGTCATCGGGCTGTTCGTCGCGGTCGTGGTCACGGCGGCGCTCGTGAACCGCGTCCGGCCTCAGCAGCGACGCCGGATCCGCCGGCTCGTCGTGACCTACACGATGTACGCGGTGGTGGTCGGGATCACGCTGGCGTTCGATGCGATCGATCGGCCGAGCTGGGCCGCGAGCATCGCGGTCGCCGCACAGCTCCTGCAGGCGTACTTGCTCGTCATGCTCGCGGCGACCCTGGTGTTCACCGTGGTCCTGCCGTCGGTCGGAGCCGAGCTCCCGATGATCGCGAGCGATCTGATCGTCGGGCTCGGCGTCGTCGCCGCGACGCTCGTGATCCTGTCGCGCAACGGCATGAACCCGACGAACGCGCTGGTCTCGGGAGCCGTCGTCAGCGCCGTGCTCGCGATCTCGCTGCAGAGCACGCTCGGCAACATCCTCGGCGGGGTGGCGCTCCAGCTCGACGGCTCGATCCAGGAGGGCGACTGGATCCAGCTCGACAACGGGCGTCAGGGTCGCGTGCGCGCGGTGCGCTGGCGGCACACCGTCGTCGAGACGCGCGACTTCTCCACGATCATCGTGCCGAACGCGCAGCTCCTCGCGCAGAGCATCACGATCCTCGGCAAGCGCGACGGGCTCGCGACGCCGCAGCGGATCTCCGTGGGCTTCAGCGTCGACTTCCGGTACGCGCCGAGCGAGGTCACGCGCGTCGTGACCGAGGCGCTGCAGGCATCTCCGATCGCGAATGTCGCCGCCGAGCCCAGGCCGATCGCGGTGTGCCTCGATCTGGCCAAGGACACGCGGGAGGCGTACGGGTCCTACGCGGCACGGTGTTCGATCAACGATCTCGCGACCGAGGATCGGACGAGCTCGGCGATCCGGGCACGCGTCTACTCGGCGCTTCGGCGCGCGGGCATCCCGCTGTCGGTGCCGGCGCTCGTGGCTCACGCGGAGACGCCCGACGAGATCGTGGACAAGCGCAGCACCCGGGAGGCCGAGGAGCGGCTCGTCGTCCTGAGGACGATCCCGCTGTTCCAGTCGTTCAACGAGGACGAGCTGCGAACCCTCGCGCGAGGCATGAACCGCGTCTTCTACACCGACGGCGAGACGATCATGCGACAGGGCAGGGTCGCGAAGTGGCTGTTCGTCCTCGCGTCTGGCCGCGTCGAGATCCGCACCAACGTCGATCCCGATGGTCCGGGCGGAGAGCCGGGCCGGCCGGTGTTCGTCGCCGAGGTGACCGCACCCGGCTTCTTCGGCGAGATGGGGCTCATGACCGGCGAGCCCCGCGCCGCGGACGTGATCGCGACGACCGACACCGAGTGCTTTCGCCTCGACAAGGATGCGTTCGAGAAGGTGCTGCTCGCGCGCCCGACGATCGCGAACGAGCTCTCGGAGCGCCTCGCGACTCGGCGCATCGAGCTGATCGCGGCACGCGACGGGCTCGACCCGAACGCGAAGGAGGCGCACCGCGACACCGAGCGCGAGCGCATCCGGCGCGCGATCACGAGCTTCTTCGGGCTGTGAGCGTCAGACAATGCGCTTGATGCCTTCGCGAACCCCGACTTTCGGCTTCCAGCCGAGGACATCCTCGGCCCAGCCGCTGCCGTAGCGCAGCCGCGAGAGCGCCGACTGCAGGCGATACATCGCGATCGGGCTCTGGCGCTTGAGCAGCCCGAACGGGTACTCGCTCAGCTTGCCGAGTGCGAACACCACGAAGCGCGGGATCCGTAGCAGCTTGCGACCGTCACCGGCGAGCTCGAGCACGTCGGTCTGCGTGAGCTGTTCTGGATCGATGATCTGGATGATCTCGCCGCCGACGAGCTGCTTGTCGACCGCCGCGATGATCGCGTCGACCACATCGTCGATGTAGACGAGCGGAAGCTCGAGCGTGCCGTCGCCGAGCACGAGCCAGCGGTTCCCGGCCGGCCGCGCGATCGCGCCGTTCAACAGCGGAATCCCGCCGCCGAAGATCTGACCCGGCCGAAGGATCACGCACGGCAGGCCGAGTCGCCCCGCGGCCGTGACGCGTTGCTCGGCCTCGAGCTTGGCTCGCGTGTACGCGCCGCGCTGGTCGGGGCGTGGCTCGAGGGCGGCGGATTCGTCGACGAGCTTGCCTGCAGATCCGGCCCAGTCGATCACCGCCATCGACGAGATGTGCACGAGCTGCTTCACGCCGTACTTCGCGCACGCATCGAGGACGTTCTGGGTCCCGACCACGGTGGCGCCCCGGTGCTCGGGCCACCCGCCCTTCATGGCGGCACCGACATGGATCACGGTCTCCGCCCCGTTCACCGCGCGGTCGACCGCGAGCGGATCGCCGAGGTTGCCGAACGCGTACTCGACCCCGTCGAGCGGGAACCGTGGCATGCGGCGCACGAAGACGCGCACGCGATGGCCGTCATCGATCAAGCGCTTCACGGTCGCGCGACCCACCGATCCGGACGCCCCGGTCACGAGGAACGGCACGCGGGCCGAGACCGGAAACTTCGCGCGCTTCGAAGCGTGCTCGGCATCCGCAGCCCGCGCGACCTTCTCGACCCAGTGCACGACCACGGCGGCGTCCTCGACGCTGACCGGCGGCGGCTCACCCGCGGCGAGGCGACGATAGAACTCCGCGACGAGATCGCGCAGACCCTGATAGGCCTGCACCTCCTTGCTGATGAACTTGAAGACTCCGATCGGGACGTCGATCAGCGGCTGGAACGAGTCGGCCATCGCGTTGGCCAGGCGCTCGGCGGCCTTCGGTAGCGGCGTGTTGCGACGGCGGCTATTGAACATCGCGAACAGATCGACGCGAAGCAGCCCCTGCGTGCCGTGGATGATCAGCTGGCTCTGCATCGGCTTGGCGTTCCACGTCAGCTGGAACTGACCGAGGCCGCGCACGCAACGGACCATCGCGCGCCACTCGTCGAACGCCAGGTTCGGATCGCCACCGAGCGATCGCCACTGGGCGTCGATGTCCTCGATCGGTCCGAGCAGCTCCTGGATCAGATACAGGCAGTGCACGCCGATGTCGCGGAACGGATAGCCGGCGTCGCGATACCACGGCGGCAGCAACCCACCTTCGTAGACCGGATACTCGGAGCCGCGCAGGATGTCGACCGCGACGACCTCGCCGAGCGCACCGGAGCGCACCGTCTCGAGCGCGCGGCGGATCTGCGGATCGAACAGCAGCGAGTGATTGACGCTGACCGTGAGGCCCTTCGCCCTCGCGATCACTCCGATCTGGCGCGCCTCGGCCTCGTCCTCGGCGACCGGCTTCTCGATCAAGACGTGGCAGCCGCGCGCGAGGGCGGCCTGCGCGACGGCCGCGTGGGTCGCCGGCGGGGTGAGCCCGTGGATCACGTTGGCGCCGGCGGCGACGAGCTCGTCGAGGCTCCCGTACGCACGCGTCCCCCAGCGCTCCGCCGCTGCGGTCGCTCGCGCGTGATCGAGATCGTAGACGCCGATGAGCTCGACGTCGGGGAGGTTCCTCACCGCGGCGACATGAAACTCGCAGATGTTGCCGGCCCCGACCATGCCGACCCTGAACCGTGCGGTCGTTGCCTCGTGGCCCTTTGCTCGTACTTCAGTCATCGTGGTCCTCGTTTGCGTTGCGCGATGTCATCCACCTGGCGCGCCACCTCGTCGATGCGCGCGGCCCACGTCTCCGTCTTCATCGCCTCCGAACGCGCGAGCCGAGCACGAGGCCCGTTCTCGCGTAGCGCGCGGCTGATCGCGGTGACGAACTCCTCGCGATCATCGGCGATGTGACACAGGTGCGAGTAGCGCTCGACCTCGGGCACCGGAGTCGAGACGACGGGCAAGCCCGCCGACAGGTACTCGCGCAGCTTGAGCGGGTTGACGAACGTCATCCGCTCGTCGATGCGGTACGGAATCATCCCGACGTCGAAGCCCTTGCAGTACGCCGGCAGCTCGTCGTGACGCTTCTGCCCGAGGAAGTGCACGTTCGGCAGGCCGCGCAGCACCGAGACGTCGGCGAGCTCTTGCCCGATCAGCACGATCGACCATCCGGGCCGCGAGCGTGCGACGTGCGCGACGAGCTCGAGGTCCACCCACTCGCGCAGCGTGCCGTAGAAGCCGATGCGCGGCCCGGGCAGCGACGCGAGGTCGGGCGGCAGCGGGGTCCCCGGTTCGAGCGCCCGCGCGAACAGCGCGTGGTCGACGCCGTGGGGTGAGACGAAGGTCTCGGCGCAGGTGACCCGCTTCGCATCGGCGAGCGGCTGGTTGACCGCGAACACGGCATCGACACGCCGGAGCAGCGCGCGCTCCGCGGCGACCGTGGCGGCGCGATCGAGGTACGAGAACATCGACCACTCGTCGACGCAGTAGTAGACCGACAGCTCCTCCCCCAGCGTCCCGACGTAGTCGGCGACGGTCGGCAGGAAGGTCCAGAGCTGGAACCGATCGAGGCCGAGCCGCAGCCGGAGCGCGCGCACGAATCCCTCGATCAGCCAGCCGTTGAACGCACGCGCGGCCTGGGTGTGGGGGAGCGGTAACACGAGCGGCGTGGCGACCCACAGATCGTTCTCGACCCTGCGCGCCCCGTGGACGAACTCGAGGAGCTTCCGCCGGATCGTGCCGAGATCACGCACGCTCAGCTTGGGGGTACGCGTCGCGATCGAGTTCAGCCACAACACCCGCCGCGTCTTCGCGAGCTCCCGCAGCACGTGGTGATTGGAGGTGTGGTCGCTCTGCCAGTCCTTGGCGAACGCGATGATCGGTGTCGGATCTCGTTCCGTGCGTCCACGACGCTTCGAGCGTGGGCGCTCGACCGGCCGTGCAGGGGATGCCATGTCCGCGGCATCGGGTACCATCTCGCGAGCAGTGTTCTCGCTCAGCTCCATGCGGTTGCTCGCCATCGCCATCGCGTCGTGCATCGCGTGTGCCTGTCATCGGGAAGATCCGGGTCCGGCCCTGCAGATTCTTGGCGAGTCGACGCGCTGGCGGGTCGGCGATCCCATCCAGTCCGGATCGCCGTGGTTCGACGGCAGCAAGGTCACGCTCGTCGCGGCGCGCGGCGAGACCATCGGCATCCAGGTATTTCACCGCACACCAGGTAGCTCGAGCCTGCGCGTCGACGATCGACACGTGACCGTGAACGGGTTCACCGTCGAGCACCACGTCGTGAGCCGCCCATCGTCGAGCATGTTCGGTGGCTCGCGGGGTGCCGGCAGCTATCCGGATGGCATCACGCCCACGGCGACGCCCGGGACGAACCCGGCGTACTTCGAGATCGTCGTCGGCCGCGATGCGGAACCCGGCGAGCGAACCGGCGAGCTCGTCGTCGCGGGGCAGCACCTCCCGGTGACCTTGACGATCTTGCCGGTGACGCTGCCGCCGATCCGCCTCGATGTCTGGGCGTACTTCGATCAGCGCGAGCTCGCGTGGGCGCAGGGGCAGGGCGATCAGCCCGTGAAGGCAGCAGCGCGCGCCCCGAGCGCGACCGAGCGATCGTGCATCGACATGTTTCGCGCACACGGCGTACTGCTCTCACCCGACATGACGGTCGACGTGTGGCCGGCGCGCAAGGAGCTGCTGTTCGGCTTCAAAGACATCCCGGCGTGGATCCCCGAGGATCCCACCCAGGCCGGCGAAGCCGTCCGTGCGTGGATCGCCGCGACCGCGGGCACCGGTCAGGTTCCGTTCGCGATCCCGATCGACGAGCCGAGGACTCCCGAAGCACGCAAGCGCGTGCGCGAGCTCGCCGACGCCGTACGTGCCGCCGGCGGTGGCCCGGGCACGTTTCGGTTCGCCGTCACCGACTCGCCACGCCCCGAGTACGGCGACGTGATCGATCTCTACATCTCGTGGAACGCGTCGCACCTCGCCGGTGATCGCCACGATCGCTGGACCTACAACGGCAAGCCGCCGCGCGCCGGCTCGGTGGTGCTCGACACCCAGACACCCGGCATGCGCACCTGGGGCTGGATCGCGCACCGCTGGAGGATCCCGGTCTGGTACGTCTGGGACGCGCTGTACTGGCACGATCGCCACAACCGCAAGGGTGCGCCGCTGCCCGGCCGCGCGCTCGATCCGGCGGTCGACTCCGTCAGCTTCAACGACGGCGAGGATCATGGAAACTTCGATGGCGTGCTCGCGTTGCCGGATCCCAACGGCTGCAAGCGGACGCTGCGGCTCGCGGCGTTGCGCCGCGGGTTTCAGGATCGTGCCCTGCTCGAGCTCGCCGCACGCTGCGATCCCGCCGCGACCGCGAAGCTCGCCGCCGAGGTGATGCCGCGTGCGCTCGGCGATGCGCCCGACGACGGTGCTCCTGCATGGCCGGCCGACGAAGCCGCGTGGGAGCTCGCGCGACGCAAGCTGCTCGAGCTCGCGAGTTGCAACGGCGCGAAGTGATCAGCCGACGCGCTTCTTGAGATCGTCGATGTCGTGCTCGCAACGTTCGACGCGATCGCGGAGCGCCAGCTGTCCGGTCAACATGGTGTAGAGGTCGCGGGTCGCTGCGGTCAGCTCGATCGTGCGAGTTGCGCTCCGGAGCTCCGATTCACGGATCTCGTGTCCGAGCTCGTGGCGAACGAGCGCGATCTCGGCCCGTAGCTCGGTCCTGGTCTGGTCGAGCTGTTGATTGGTCTGGTCGAGCCGTCGATTCGTCTGGTCGAGCCGTTGATTGGTCGACCGGATCTCATCCCTGATCTCGATGAGGATCTGAACGGTCACGTCGTCGGACATCGCTGTCTCCATTGTATCGAGGCTGGGTCGATGCACCAGCAGGTTCGATGCCACGCGTAACCCACCGAACCCACACGAGCGATGCGCGAACGTGGCCGGATGTCGGACGTGATCGGGCCTCGAGACCACAGCGCTAGCGGCAGCGCCTACGAAGCACTCCGACGAGCAGCACCGAGAGCGCGATCGATCCGGCCCCGCCGCCGCCGGTATCGCAGCAGCCGCCGTTCTTGCGCCGCTGCGGGACACCACCGACGGGGATGAGCGTGCCGGCGGCGGAGCCGGCGAGGTCAGGCAAGGCGGGACCGATGCGTGCGTCCTCGGAGGACTGGCACTTGTCGTCGACGGTGAACACGAGCGGCGCGGGCTCGCGCGCCGGGCCCTCGGTGGCGACCGCGACCGTGCACTTGTCGCCGTCCCTGGTCACGGTGACCTTCGCCGGCGACGAGCCGTCGACGAGCACGACATGGATCGCACCGGCGGACGGCTTCGTCGAGTAGGTGACCGGATTCGCGGCGACGTAAGCATCCTGCGTGCCACGCCGCAGGTGCGTGACTCCAACGGCGATCGTCGCGACGGTGAGGTCGTTCGTCGCCGCGGCGTCGAGCACGTGGATCGCCTCGGGGTTCGGGCCGGGGATCGCGATGCGGTACTCGCCCGTCGGGAGGCGCGTCGTATCGCACTTGCCCCGAGCCATCTCCCAGCACGCACCGACCTTCGGGGCTCGCACCTCCGGCGTTCCGCCCGTCGGCGCGACGCGCCGGATGGTGAACGTCGACGCCCCGATCTTCGCGTGCGCGACGTCCTTGTCGAGCTTGAACATGGACGGCGATCGGAAGCGAAGGTGCATCTGCCGCTCGGCCGCGCCGCTCTCGGTGCGATCGATCACGACGGTGGTCGCGTCGGCGCGCTGCTTCCCCCACGGGATCAGGACGATGTCGCGGATGGCGAGCGGGATATCGCTCGCTCGCTCCTGGAACTTGTACTGATCGGCGTAGTCGCAACGCGCGGCGATGACGCCGGAGGCCGTCTGCAGCGCCCAGTCGAAGTGCGTGGTCTCCCCCCACGGCGCCTGGCTCGGGCGGTACTTGTCGAGGTGCTGCTTCGACTCGACCGTCGGTGCGTTGCTGGTCAAGGTCGACAGCGATCCGTACGGGCTCGGATCGATCAGCACCTCGTCGACGCCGCGCGTGATCATGAGGTTCCCCGCGCTCGGTGGGAGGTGATCGGCGTCGTACTGCGGCGGACAGATCGTCGCCATCCAGACACCCTCGCGCGCCCACGACGTGCGTGCGTAGAACGCGCTGATGCCGGTCGCGAAGTACGACGTCGGCCACTTGTCGAGGAGCGGCGAGGCCGGAGTGACGGCTCGCGCCTCGGCGACGGCCTCGTAGAGTGGCCATTGCTTCGTGCGCAGGCCGAGCCTCCGGATCTCGCCGAGCGCCTGTTTCTGCGCGACCTCGGGCGCCGGCCCGATCAAGACCGCGAGCAGGGTCATCACGTCGACCGGCATGCTCGGCGTCTTGATCTCGGCGTCACCGATCGCCGCGCCCATGTCGAGCGCTCCGGACCGCGCGTGGATCGTGCGAACGAACATCGACGTCAGCCACCGATCGATGCCGTCGACGGTGATGCCGTTCTGCGCGGCGATCCGGTAGGCGAGCGCGTACTCGGCCACCGAAAGCGGCGCGTACTGCCAGCCCTCGGGGAAGTCGCCGCCGTCGAACAGGCCCTTGGGCGCGACCGCCTTGGCCATGTCCGTACCCCACAGGTCATCGCGGACGTGATTCCACAGCTCGGTGTTGAACGCTCCACCCGGACCGCCCTCGCTGCCCTGTGCGATCGCCACGAGCGTCGCCGAGAGAACGTAGCCGGCGTGGTAGTTCGTCGCCGGACTGCGGTTGTGATAGCCGTTCTGCTTGTACCAGGCCAGCCACTGGCCGAATCGCTCGCGGGCGTGGTCGCGCAGCGCCGGCGTCATGTCCTTGTGGTCGTGGAGCCAGTCGTACGCGATCGCGACGTACGGCGGCACGCTACGCATCGCGTAGCCCGTGTCGCGACGGATGGTCTTCTCGCCACCGAGACGGTCCCCGATCTCCTGCTGGTCATCGAGCAACGCCTTGACGAACACGATCGCGGAGCGGGCATCGTCGTCGGAGCCGCGGACGGCCCACGCGATCAGGCACGCGTTGAGGCTCGCGGACCAATCGAAGCCCATGTACGAGTCCCTTTGGTACTCGCCGGGGTTCGTGCGCGTGTCCTCGCAGCGCGCGATCGCTCTCGCGACGGCGCTGTCCTGCTGCTTGGCCTGGGTCTTCCACGCCGCCCGCAGCGAGGCGTCGAGCAGGATGCGTGGCCGGGGGCCACTCGGCTCCGGCGCCTTGTCGGCGGCCGCAGGTGCGGTCAGGAGGAGGATGGCGAACGCGAGGGCTCGAGCAAGCACGAGGCATCATAGCGTGTTCACACCCTGTCGCTCGCGCCTGAACTCGTTCTCCTGGGTGGGCGCGGCGCGGCGAGCGCTCTGCTATCGTGGCCCCGATGTCGTGGCGAATCTTGTGTGTCGCGGGCGCACGCCCGAACTTCATGAAGATCGCGCCGCTGCTCCGCGCGTTCGCGCGCGACTCTCGGTTCGAGGCGCGGCTGGTTCATACCGGCCAGCACTACGACGACAAGCTGTCGAAGGTGTTCTTCGAGGAGCTCGCGATCCCGCGCCCCGACATCGAACTCGAGGTCGGTTCGGGTACGCACGCGCAGCAGACCGCCGAGATCATGAAGCGGTTCGAGCCGGTCATCGAGCGAGAGCAGCCTCACGGCGTGCTCGTGGTCGGCGATGTCAATTCGACGATCGGCTGCGCGATCGTCGCCGCGAAGCTGTTCCGCACCGAGCCGTTCATGACCCGCGCCGGGATGCGCCAGCGTCCGCTCATCATCCACGTCGAGGCCGGCCTGCGTTCGAACGATGCCGACATGCCCGAGGAGATCAACCGTGTCCTCACCGACTCGATCAGCGATCTGCTGTTCGTGTCCGAGCCGGCCGGGATGCAGAACCTCGCTCGCGAGGGCGTGGGCGAGGATCGCGCGATCTTCGTCGGCAACGTGATGATCGATACGCTGCTCGCCGCGCGCGATCGTGCGAAGACCTCCACGATCCTCGACACACTCGGACTGTCCGACGGCGGCTACGGCCTCGTGACGCTGCACCGTCCCAGCAACGTCGATGATGTCGTCGCGCTGCGTGGGCTGCTCGATAGTCTCGACGGGCTCGGCCTCCGCCTCGTGTTCCCCGTGCACCCGCGCACCCGCGCGCGGATCGCGGCCGCGAACCTCACGCTCGATCCGGCGCGCTGGCAGCTGATCGAGCCGCTCGGCTACATGGACTTCATTCGCCTGCAGTCGTCGGCGCGTGTCGTGCTCACCGACTCCGGTGGCATCCAGGAAGAGACCACCGTGCTCGGCGTCCCGTGCATCACGCTGCGCGACAACACCGAGCGACCGATCACTTGCGACCAGGGGACGAACCAGCTCGCCGGCACGCGACGCGAGGCGATCGTCGCCGCGTACGGACGGATCGACGAGATCCGGCGCGCGGCACGCGTCCCCGATCGCTGGGACGGCAAGAGCGCGGATCGGATCGTCGCTTCGATCGGAGACGTGCTCGGCGGTTGACCTGAGTCTCACGAGGCCGTCCGGCCGAGAGAGCGAGCATCTGGAACATGAGTCGGGTCCGCGTCTACATCACGATCGACACCGAGTGCGCCGAGGAGCGCGGCACCGCACCACCGCTCGGCTGGGACGTTCGCGTGTGGGGGCGGTTCGCGAACCAGCGCCGCGCACTCGGCATCGAGCTGATCATGGACGAGCTCGAGCGCTACGACCTGCGCGGCACGTTCTTCAACGAGGCGCTCGGCTCGACGTACTTCGGCGAAGCCGGGCTCGCAGAGGTGTGCCGGGCGATGGTCGTTCGCGGTCATGACGTCCAGCTCCACACGCATCCGATCCAGATGGTCGCGAACTGGCGCACGCTCGGCGTGGCGGCTGCCTCCGACGACATCGGCACGTATGCCGTCGACAAGCAGACGGAGCTGCTGCGCCGAGGTATCGCGATCCTCGAGCGCTGCGGCGTGCCGCCGGGCAGCGTGCTCGCGTTTCGCGCGGGCAACTTCGGCGCGAGCAACGCGACGTGGGAGGCGATCGCACGCGCGGGCATGGTGCTGAGCTCGAACTACAACCCGTGCTACTTCGCCAAGAACTGCCGGATGCGATCCGACGCCGCGTCCGCGGGGCTGTTCCAGGCCGAGCACGGGATCTGGGAGCTGCCGATCACGAACCACGTCGAGCCGAGCGGCGCGCATCGCCACGCGCAGATCACGGCGATCTCGCGAGCCGAGACGCGCGAGATCCTCGAGTCCGCACACCGGATCGGCCTCCGCGAGGTGACGATCGTGACGCACTCGTTCGAGCTCTATCACCTCGACTCGGCGAGCGAGCGCACCGGCCGGCCGAGCTCGGTCAACGTGGTGCGGTTGCGCGCGCTCGCGAAGTTTCTCGCCGAGAACCGCGACCGCTTCGAGGTCGACACCGTCGGCGCGCTGGCGCGACGGCTCAAGGATGGCACCGAGCGACCGCCGGTGTCGCCGCGACTCGCATCGACGCGCGGCCGCGGGTATCACAAGGTGCTGCGGCTCGCGGGCCAGGCGTACAAGCGGCTCGAGCAACGCCTCCCGTGGTCGCTGCCGGTCATCTAGTAGCCGTGTCGCTCCGTGTAAAGCCGATCCAGGTGATCTCTGGGGTGCCAGGTCTGTCTTGCGGCGCCGGCTCCGCACGTTCGGGCGCGGAATCTGCCCGGTCTGCGATGGTCACAACTGTCACGATCCGCGAAACTCGCGGTAATGCTCCAGGGCGAGAACATCGTCTGCTTCGCGAAGGATTGGTCCGAGGATCCTACGAGCAACAACCACGTGATGAAGCTGCTCGCGCGCGACAACCGCGTGCTGTGGATGAACTCGATCGCGACACGCGCGCCCTCGCTCACGAGCCGGCGCGACCTCGGCAAGATCGTCACGAAGCTGAAGAGCTTCGTGAAGGGCCCGATCACGGTCGAGGACCAGATGGACATCTACACGCCGATCGTGTTGCCGTTTCCACACAGCCGACTCGCTGGGCGGATCAACGAGCAGATCCTCAAGCAGAGCCTGCGCCTGCTTCGCAACAACCGAGACATGGACGAGTTCCAGCTGTGGAGCTTCATCCCGAGCGCCGCGAAGTACATCGGCAAGCTCGGCGAATCGCTCGTCGTCTACTACTGTACCGACGAGTGGTCGCACTTCTCGAGCGTCGACAAGGACAAGACGATGGCGCTCGAGCGCGAGCTGTGCCAGCGAGCCGACATCGTGTTCACCACGGCGAGCACGCTGCTCGAGCGCAAGCGCATCTACAACCCGGAGACGCACCTCGCGCTGCACGGTGTCGACCAGGCACACTTCGCGCGCGCACTCGATCCCGAGACCGAGCTCGCGCCCGAGCTCCGCGAGCTGCCGCGTCCGATCGTCGGGTTCGTCGGGCTCATCCAGGACTGGGTCGACATCGAGCTCATCCGCCACATGGCCCAGCGCCATCGCGATTGGACGCTGGTCCTCGTAGGCAAGTCGCTCGTCGACCTGTCGAGCATCGAGCGGCTGCCGAACGTGCGCCTGCTCGGCCGCAAGCCGTACGACTCGCTACCCTCGTACCTCAAGGGCTTCGACGTCGGCATCATTCCGTTCGTACTCAACGAGCTGACGCGCAACGTCAACCCGATCAAGCTGCGCGAGTACTTGTCGGCGGGACTGCCGGTCGTCTCGACCGACATCCCCGAGGTCGCGCGCTACGTCCGCGGTGCCGGCACCCTGGCGAACGCGTGCACGGTGGCCACGACCCACGAGGAGTTCGACGCCGCCGTCGAGTACGCGCTCGCCAACGATTCGCCCGCCGCGCGGCGCGCGCGCTCCGAGGCGATGCTCGAGGAGACCTGGGAGCGCAAGGTCGCGGTGCTCGGCGAGCACATCAAGCGCGTGCGCGCGAAGCGCCGCTAGGGTCGGGCACACATCGCGCCGCGCTCCTCGAGGGCTCGTGCGAGCCGTGCGACCACCTCGAGGCCCGCGATCGCCGACGACGCGTCGACGAGCTCCCCGACCTCGAGCCTCAGCTGTCCGGCCTCGAGGTGAACGGTCGGCCGGGGCTCGATCACCAGCAGGCGCGTGCGGACTTCATCGTCGAGCACGATCCGCGGTAGGTCGAGCGGTGACGCCCGGACCGCGAACGCGCTCGCGAACTCTCTGGATCCGTCCATCGGAACGATCCGCAGCGAGAACCGGTCGTCGATCGGACGCGTTGCCTCGATCGACGTCGTCCGACTCGCGCGATCGTACCGGAGCCGCATCGCGACGCCGTGGAGCGTTCCGTGCACGACGTGGTCGGCCTCGCTCGCGACGGCCTGGTCCAGGTGCGCGACGATCGTCTCCCACGCGACCTGGCGTCCCCGCCCGAACAGCCAGCCGAACCAGGGCAAGCTCAGCCCTGGAGGAGCACGGTGCCGGCGATCTTGCTCGCGCCGATCTGATCGATCGCGCGGCGCAGATCGCGAGTGGTCGAGCGGCGTGCCCGCAGCGTCAGCACCACTGCATCCGCGGCGTCGGCCATGAGGTTCACGTCGGCCGAGCCGAGCACCGGTGGTGCATCGACGACGATGTGGTCGTAGCCCCCGAGGCGCAGCCGCTCGATCGCGATCGCGAACGCGGGTCCGTCGAGCAGCTGGGTCTTCTCGATCCGCGGGTTGATCGCCGCGACATGCAGCCAGAGCTGCGGGATCTCGATCAGGCTCCACGGCAGCATCGGCTGGTGGCGATGCGCGGCGAGTTGCTCGGCGAAGCACCACGGCGGCACGAACTTGAAGATGCTCGCCAGCTGCGGCCGGCGGACGTGGGTCTCGACGAGGAGCACCTTCGCGCGCCCGCACTCGGCGAGCGACAGCGCGAGGTTGATGGCCGTCGTGGTCTTGCCGTCACCCGACCGCGGGCTCGACACCACGACGCACTGCGGGCGTCCGACTTCGAGCAGGTGATGGCGCAACACCCGGAACGCCGCGGATCGCTCGGAGTCGGGATCGATCACGAGCGCCAGCCGCGAGTCCAGGGTCTCGTCGGGAAGATGGTGCTGCGTCAGCCCGATCTCGGGCGCCGGTCCGCCGGGCACGAGGTGCTTGGCTTGCGGCGCCATCATCGCGGTCGGCTTGCCGAACAAGATGGTCGAGGTCTCCGGCTTGAGCGCCTGGATCGGGTTGTCGACGCGCGTCGCGCCCGGGTCGCTCGAATCAGAGTCGGAGATCGGGATCATCGGTTGGGTGACCAGCGGCAAGGGCGCGCCACGACGCTCGCCCGCCGACGGCGGCATATCGCCAAATCGGCCTCGTTTCGTCACGCGACGTCCTTTCGCGACTTCGACTTCGACTTCGACTTCGACTTCGACTTCGCCCGGACCGACGCCGGCGGGATGATGCCGAGCACGGCGATCCCGAGCTGGTCGAGGTCCGTGCGTCGATACAGCCGATCGTCGATCACCGCGAGGCCGACCGCGAGCGCGAGCCCGAGCGACAGGAACAGCACCATGCCGGCCATCAAGAAGATGGTCTTGCCCGGGCCGGCGGGGCGCACCGGCTTGAAGGCCGGATCGACGACCGAGAGCCGCCCGCCTGCCTCGGCGAGCTTCTGGTTCGCATCCATCACCGCGCGGAACACGCTATCGGACAGCGACTCGACACGCTCGCGCTGCTCGGCCACCGCACGCCGCAGATCGGTGTGCTCGGTCTCGAGCTTCACGACCCAGTTCGTGCTGGTGTCGACGGCGGCGGTGCTCTTGCCACCGCGCTGGGCGTCGGCGATCTGCTGCTCGAGCTTCTGGAGATCCTTCTGGAGCGTCACGCGATCCGCCGCCGTTGCCGGCGCGACCACCGTCTCGACCTCGGGCGGCACTGCTGCTTGTGCGTGCCGCAGCCGCTGCTGCGCCGCAGCGACCCGCTCCTGTGCCTTCATCACCGTCGGGTGGCGATCGGTGAACTTCGAGAGCGCATCCTCGAGCTCGCGGTTCGCCGACCCGAGCTCGCGCTGCGCCTCGCTGACGGCGGCCTCGGCGAGGATCCGCTCCTGCGAGGGTGGCGAGATGATGCGCTGCGGGGGGGCATCCGGGGGCGCGTCCAGGCGCGCCTGGATGCGCTGGCGCTGGCGCTCGAGCGTGTAGAGCTTCGGATTCCCCGTCGGTGTGTTCGTCTTCTTCGCCTGGTCGCGGATCGCGCGGATCGATGCGCCCTCCTGGCCGGCAGCCGTGTCCTGCGCGAACTCCGGGTGCTTGGCGAGGAACTCGGCGAGCGCCTGCTCGTGCTTGCGCAGCTCCTTCGCGGACGCTTCCTTCTGGGTCGTCACGAACTCGACGGTCGCGCGCGCCTGCTCGTTGCGCAGCGTCTCGTCCTTGTCCTGCAGCATCTTCGTCAACTTCTCGACGACGTGCTTCGCGCGTTCCGGTACGCCATCGGAGTAGACGATGCGAAAGGCATTGCCGCCGCGGGCTTCGAGCTTCACGGCCTGGCGCAGCTTGTCGATCTTGATGTCGGCGTCCGGCTCGTCGGGGAACGGGTCGAGCTTCGGATCGTTGATGATCTGCTCGAGCTGCGGGCGCGCGATCAGGAGCTCGCGATACTTGTCACCGATGTTGCGCTGCGCGACTTCCTCGCGGTTCGGCGACAGCAGCTGCGACTGGATCCGCTCCTGATAGAACAGGGTCGCCCACGACTGATACGTGCGCGCCTTGAGCACCGCGAACGCGAGTGAGAGCCCGCCACCCACGACCGCGAAGATCATGATCAGCCACCAATAACGCAGCGTCTTCCGGCCGAGATCGACCAGACGCTGCAAACGATCGCGAGGGGTTACCGCTGAGAGCGCCATCGGCCTCCGGATGGTACACGAGCCCGAGTAGCGCCACGTGCCTCCAGCGAACCGACGTGGTCGCCTGGGAATCCGGGCACATGGCCCAGCACGGGCAGGCCCAGTCGCGCCACGTCATCGGTGTCGTGAACGCGTGAATCGAAGGCGCCGAGGACCATTGCTGCCCCGAGCATCGCGAAGGTTCCGATCACGGCGATGATCATCGCGAGGACCAGCCCGGACTGCTCGGGCCGATCCGGTCGAACCTCGTCGACGATCGTGACCGTGGTGTCGAGGCGTGCCGCCGTGACCCGATCGGCCAGCGCATCGGGACTCACGACGATCTGCCCGAGCAGCGTCGCAGCTCGCTGCTGTTCGTGCTGGAGCGCGGCGAGGTCGACGAGCAACACCGCGGCGAGCCCGTGCTGTCGAGTGCGTCGGGCTTCCTTGAGCGCGGCTTGCTTGTTCGAGATCGCCGAGGTCATGCCGTCGACCTTCTCGTTCATCGTGTTGCGCATCATCTCGACCTCGCTCGCGAGCGCCTCGGACAGCTTGCGGCGCTGTTCGTCGTGGGTCTTGATGACGATCGACGCGAGGTCATGTGCGAGCTCGAAGGCGTCGTCGGGATCCTCGTTGGTGACCTCGATCCCGATGCGTGCGGATTTCTGCGCGGTCGCGTCGACGTCGTGAAAGTACACGAACGAGTTCTTCCAGATCTGGACGACGATGCGTCCGCGAAACTGTTCGAGCGCGAACTGTGCGCCGACCTTCTCGATCCGGCCCGGAGTGCGTTGCTCGATCAACTTGATGAGCTCGGCATCGGGGAGCAAGACCGAGACCACGTAGTCGCGGAGTTGATCGAACGGGACCCCGTTGTCGCGGTTCGAGGTCATCGAGCCTTCGCTGATCGCGAGCACGACATCGGCGGTGTACAGCCGCTGCTTCGTCGCGACCTTGTAGGTCACCGCCGCGGTGATGAGGAGTCCGAGCAGGATCACCGGAAGCGGCCGGATCCGCGTGCGGCGCACGATCCGTTGCAGCTCCGCGATCATCCCGAGCCGCGTCGGCTCCTCCGACTCGTACCAGCCGTCGCCGAGTGGAGGTGGGTGTGTCACGACTGCGTCTCCACGCTAGCACCCGCCGCGCCAGCGAGCACCGCGTGCAACGCCGCCGCACTCGCGTCCCAACCCCCACGAGAACCGAGCCTGGCCACTGCCTCCGGATCGTAGGGCGTACGCAGCGCGTGCGCGAGCGCTACACCGAGCGCGTTCGGGTCGCCTGGAGGGACGAGCGCGCCCAGCTCGGCGCTCGCGAGCAGGTCGGGCACGCCGCCGACCGCAGAGGCGACCACGCGACGACCACACGCGAGCGCCTCGAGCACCACGTTCGGCGTGCCCTCCGCGTGGCTCGGCAGGACCAGCACATCGCAGGCCGCCATCCACACCGGAACGCGCGCGAGGGGCTGCGCGTCGATCATCCGGACGCGCGCTCCGAACTGGTCGACCAGGGCCTCGAGCTTGCCTCGAAGCGGACCGTCACCGACGATCACGAGGGTCGCATCCGGAACCTCTACGAGGACCCGGGTCCACGCCGGCGCGAGATCGAGCACTCCCTTCACGTCCTTGAGGTTGCCGACATACAGCACGAGCGGACCGTCGGGCAGCCCGAGCTCGGCACGCGCGGCCGCTCGATCGCGCGGATGGAACAGCTCCGCATCGACCCCGTTCATCACGAGCACCACGCGATCCCGCGACACGCCGAGCAGGACGGCCGCATCTCCGAGCGCGCGGCTCACCGCGACGATGCGATCGGCGCGCGGTAACGCCCACTCGGAGAGCCGGCGCGGACCGGGCAACTTCGTGATGACGTTGATATCCGAGCCATGGAGCTTCACGACACACGGCACGCCGATCAACCGGGCCGCGATCACCGCCGCGAAGCCGTCGGGATAGGCCCACGATCCGAGGACGACATCGATCTTGCCGCGATAACGCAGGACGATCGGTGCGATCGAGGCCGCATAGAGCGGCCCCCACGTCGCGAGGGCGAGCCGCGGCACGAACAGCGTGCGCGGGTGCGTGACGTCGATGCCCTCGATGCGATCGCGACGAGGTACGGCCGCGAGCTTGCCGGCGCTCGACCACCGCGAGACCAGGCCGGCACCCGGAAACCACGGCACCGTCGCCATGACCTCGAGCGAGATCCCCGAGCGCTTCGCGAGCGCGGCGAACTGCTGGCGGTTGAACGGCGCGGCGAGAGGCTCGGCGGCGTTCGGGAAGATCTTCGTGATGGCGAGGACGCGAAGCAAGGAACGGCTAGAGATTGAAGACCTTGTCCATGCGCAGGAGCTTGAAGATCGCGAGCGGTTGGTCACGCGCTCCCGAGATCATGATCGCGCCACCGGTGCCGCGGATCCCTTTGTAGAGCTTCACGAGCGCGGCGACGCCGGAGCTGTCGATCAGATCGAGCGACGCGAGGTCGACCTCGACCTTCTTCGGCTTGGTCGTGATGATGCGGTCGATCTCCTCGGCCAGCGTGGGTGCGGTGTTGATATCGAGCGACCCGCGGATCGTCAGCTTGGTCTCGCTATTGGTCTTTTGAACGTCGAACGGAAGCACGTCAGCTCCTCCCGGGCCGGTTGCCCTGGGCTTCGGCTTGAATCAAGGCTAGTCGCTTGCACAGCCGCCACAGATTTGGCGGGCCGGGTTCGTAGGTCATCTCGTCGAGCATGGTCTTGGCAATGTGGATCCCCATTCCGCCCTCGGGAAGGCTGTCTTCGTCGAGCTCCGATGGGAGCGGGACGACCTCGTCGAGATCGAACGGGTTGCCGTGGTCGCGGACCTCGATCACGATCTCGCGGTCGGTCGGAGTGATCTCGATCGCGATCGCGCCGCCGCCTTTGCGTTTGTAGGCGTGGATCGCGATGTTATTGAAGATCTCCATGAAGGCGGAGACGACGGCGGTGTCGAACGGATGCCGCACGTCGGTCGACAGCGGATCCTCGGGATCGCGCTGGGTCGAGCACGAGACCAGGCGTGCGGCCTCGGCGACGACGCGTACCGCGATCGCCCGGTAGCGCAGCGTGCCTGGCACGGTCAGCCGGATGGTGGAGGCCATCGCGAGCAGGATAACCGATGACGTCCACGACAGCAGTGTGCGCGGATGCACCAAACGTAAGAACACCGCGAGACGGCGCTTCGAGGGCACGGCATCGGCGACGCGCGTGATACGCTGGCTTCGTGTTGCGCAGCGTTCGCCTCGCCAAGCGGGCGATCGACGTCGCCGGATCGGCGCTAGGTCTCGCCCTTACCGCGCCTTTGATTCCGTTCATCGCGGCGGCGATCTACATCGACTCGCCCGGACCGGTGTTCTTCCGGCAGCGACGCGCGGGGAGCTTGCGCAGCACCTCGGTCGAGAACGGCGTGAAGCGGCACCGCTTCGACGAGTTCATGATGCACAAGTTCCGGACGATGGCCATCAACGCCGAGGCCACCACCGGCGTCGTCGTTGCCGGCGCCAACGATCCGCGGGTCACCCGGGTCGGGCGGTTCCTCCGCAAGTCACGGCTCGACGAGCTGCCGCAGTTCTGGGACGTGTTGCGAGGTGCGATGAGCCTGGTGGGGCCGCGGCCCGAGCGGCCCGAGCTGCTCCAGGACCTGGCCTATGCGATCCCGCTGTTCGAGGAGCGCATGCGCGACGTCAAGCCGGGGATCACCGGGCTCGCGCAGATCTCGCTCGGCTATACCGGCTCGATTCCCGAGGGCAGCGAGATCGCCAAGCTCGCCGCGACGCTGCAGAACCCGTGGCAGCTCGAGGAGACCAAGGGCTCGCTCGCGGACGACATGAGGATCAAGCTGCTCTACGACCTCGCCTACACGGCGTCGCTCGAGCGGTTCGACACGTTCTTGCGGACGGAGCTCGGGATCATCATCAAGACCCCGCTGGTGATGTTGAAGATGTCCTCCGGGCGCTGACCTAATCCATCCGCTCGCCGGGCGTCCGCACGAAGTGGTGCCGCACGTTCACCATCGCCGAGTCGCGCAGCGTCGCCGGATCGATCAGCACGTCCTTCGCGTCGATCCGGACGGGCTCGGGCGCCGCGAGGATCCCGGTCTTGACGACTCTCCCCAGCCGCCCCGCGAGCGATGTATAGATCTCGCGCGATGGCCTCATCCACCCGCTGATCGCACCACCGCCGCCATAGCCGACCACCGCGCCTGCCACCTTGTCGACGAGCGCGGCGGGTAGCTTCGATCCGAGATCGACGAACGCCGGGTTCGGAACCGCACCGGTGTCGAACACCTTGGTCAGCCCCTTCGCCGCTCCGACCGGCGCGAACACGGCCTGTGCGGTCTTGTACGACGCGACCTCCGCGATCGCCGCCGTCAGATCCTGCTTCCCGACCCGCGCCCCGAAGAACGTCGGATCGACCTCGGACTCGAGCATCGCGTTGTCGATGAAGCCGGCGTCGTTGCACCCGGTCGCGATGAACGCGAGCTTCTTGCCCTTGAGCGCCTGCATGCCGGCACCGGCGTTCGAGAACAGCGCCCACGGGCGCGTCGTCGCGCCGCCGACGTTCGCGCTCGCGAGGAGCTTCCAGCCGAGGTTGGTCGCGTAACACGGGCCATCGATGATCGCGAAGTCGACGTTGGCCTTCGCGAGCGCGGCGATGCTCGCGTACGACTGCGCGTCGACCTCGAGCCCGGTGTTCTGTTCGATCGCGTTCGCCAGTCCCTTGACGTACGCGAGGCGCGCGGTCGCGGCGCCGAACTCCACCGAGGGCGCGTAGATGCCGAGCGTGACCTGCTTCTGGGCCGCGGGCTGCGCACCGGCCAGGCCGCACAGCGTGAGCAGGATGACCAAAGCCTCGAGAGGCCGTCCGGCCGAGCGAGCGAGCATCCGTAGATCGACCAAAGCCTCGAGAGGCCGTCCGGCCGAGCGAGCGAGGATCCGTAGATCGACCAAAGCCTCGAGAGGCCGTCCGGCCGAGCGAGCGAGCATCCGTAGATCGACCAAAGCCTCGAGAGGCCGTCCGGCCGAGCGAGCGAGCATCCGGAAACCGATGAAGGTGCGCATCAGAACCCGTAGATCCGTTTCTTCGCGTCGATCCACTTCTGCAGATCGCGAGACTGGACGCCCCGTCCGCGCGCCTTCTGCCACGTCTCGAACGCATCCTTCGGACGACCGAGCAGCTCGTACACGATGCCGAGATTCACGAGCGACTCGGGCGGACTGCCGCCGAGTCCTTCGAGCACGGCGGCATCGCCCTTGTCGAGCGCGAGGGCCGTGCGGTCCATCGTGACGCGCCGCTTGAGCTCGCCGGTTCCGTACTTCTCGGCGGACTGCAGCGACTTGCTCGCCGCGGCCGGCTGACCCGCACCCCACTGCGCGTACGCGATCGATTCCCACGACGAGGCCAACAGGTCGCGGATCTTGTCGCCGAATGCTCCGGTCTCACCCTCGAGCTTCGCGAACTCGGTGGCCGCTTGCTGGCGCGCTGGAAGGGTCCCGTTGCGGTAGCCCGCATAGGCGGCGAAGAACAGCGTCCCGATCTTCGCGTACGGCGGTTTGAGGTAGGCGCCCTGGTTGCCCTTCGTCGCGAGCGTCTTGAACAACTTCGCGGCATCGGCGGCGCGCCCGGCATCGAGCAGCGCGAGCGCGTACGAGAACTCGAATGCGAGCGGCTCGGTTCCGTCGAGCACGCTCGGATCGCGGGTCGCACGCTCGAAGTCGGCCGCTGCCTCGCCGGCCTTGCCGTCGCGCATCAGCTTCCAGCCGCGACGGAACAACGCGAGCGCGAGGTTTCGCTTCGCCGCGCCGCCGATGTCGGTATCCTGCGCCGATGTCTGCACCGCGGCCTCGAGCTTGCCGACCGCGCCTTCGAGATCGGTGTCCCAGATGAGCGGCGCCCACTCGGTGTAGATCTCGGCGAGCGCGCCGGTCGCGTTCGCTTTCTTCGCCTCCTTCTCGGCGGCCGCGAACAGCTCGATCGCCTTCTTCGGATCCGGGCGCGCCCCACACAGCGAGCTCCGGGCGAGCAGCCGTGCGCGCAGCACGCTATCGTGACCGCGGATCGACTCGAGCTTCACCAGCTGCGGGCGCGCCGCATCGCAGTCTCCGCGATCGATCGCGAGCACGGCGAGGTTCGTGATGGTCACGGGAGAATTCGGATCGATCGCGAGCCCCTGCTCGAGCAGCGTTTGCGCCGCCTTCACGTCCTTGCCGGCCTCGAACGCCTGCTCGTTGATCGTCAGCACGAGCGCGCGCCGGATCGTGACGTCGGCGGGCCGCACCTGCTGGGCGGCCTCGAAGCGCTGGCGGGCTTCCTTGAGCTTGCGCTGGTTGAACAGCGACTTGCCGGCGAGCACGAGCACGCTCGCCCGCGTCTCGGGCGTTGCCTTCGCGAGCACGGCCCCGGCGAGCAGCTTGTCGGTGAGCACGATCGCCTTCGCGTCCTGCTTCGCCTCGAGGTAGGCGCCGCCGACCTCGAGCGCGAGCTCGGTGCTGTTCGGGTTCGCCGCGTAGGCAGCCGACAGCTTCTCGATCGCGAGCACGAGGTTGGGATTCGGACCGGCGCCCCCGCGCGCCGGCAGCCGCCGGTACGTCTTGCCGAGCCGGATCGACAGCTGCACCTGCTCGTGCGGCTGGTTCGGCTTGAGCAGCTTCTCGGCGCGCAGGAACTGATCGAGCGCGCCGGGCCAGTCACGGTCCGCGAACGCCGTGTCACCGAGCAAGATGTAGCCACGCGCCTCGGACTTGCGCATCCGGGTGAACTCGCCGGCCGCGTTCCGCGCCTTCTTCGTCTGCTTGCGCGCGAGGTACGCGGTCGCGAGGTTGAACCAGACCGAGCCCGTCGCATCGATCCGCTTCGGATCCTTGACCACGCGCTCGCACACCGTGACCGCTTGATCGAACCGCTCCATGCCGGTGTACGCGGCGCACAGTCCGTTGTCGGCGTTGGTCTGCGCGTTCGGCCGCTTGCCGTGCTTGCGCTGGACCGTGTCGAACTGCTCGGCCGCCTTCCCGTACAGCTGCTGCGCACGAGCCTCGTCACCCTCGGCGATCGCGAGGCGCGCGACGGCGAGGTGCGCGAAGCCGAGGCGGACGCGCGGGAGCACGTCGCCGGACTCGAGGTCGCCGGGTCGGTTCGCGAGGTACGCGGCGTACGCGGTGGCCGTCTTCGCCGGATCGCGTGCGGCGTAGTACTCGCCGATCAACTTCTGGTTCGTGAACGTCTGCGGGCGCAACGCCACGACACGCTCGGCAACCTTGATCGCCTCGTCGCGCCGCTCGGTCTCCCACAGGATCAGCGCCTCCTGCTCGAGGACCTCCGGAGCGTTCGGGTGGCGCGCCTTGGCCTTCGCGAGGAAGTCGAGGCCGCCCTTGTAGTTCCTGATGATGATGAAGATCGCGGCGCGCTTGCCGTACGCCTCTGCGGACACCTGCCCGGGTGCCTTCGCGATCGCGCGATCGAACGCCGCCGCAGCCTTCTGCCAGTCGCCGTGCTCGAACAGGCGATCGCCATCCCGCAGATCATCCTCGACGGCCGCGCTCGCGACGCCGACCGCGAAGACGAGCGAGCACACCACCAGGGCCCTCACTGGATCCTCCCCACGACCATCGTGATGTCATCCTTGCGCGGCACGCCGCCGAAGTAGGCGGTCGCCTCACCGACGATCGCGTCACGCATCTCGCTGGGATCGAGCGCCGCTGCGCGCCGGACCGACGCGCGGAACCGCTTCTCGCCGTACTCCTCGCCCTTGGCGTTCTCGCACTCGACGATCCCGTCCGTGTACCAGACGATCACATCACCTGCGATGAGGTCCGTGGTCTTGGCGTCGTACTTCGAGGTCCGATCGTCGCCGAGCCGGTTGCCGCGGATCATCAGCGAGCCGAACTCGCCCTTGCCCTCGGCGACGCGGAACAGGTACGGGAAGTTGTGGCCGGCGTTGGCGTACGTGATCGTGCGGGTCTTGGGGTCGATGATCGACGCGAAGCACGTCATCACGAACCGCCGCTGCGCGCTCTCGTAGATCGCGTGGTTCATGATCTCGAGCAGGCGAGTCACGGTCACGTCATCGCCGTGTACGTGCCGAGCTACATCGCATGCCGCCTTCGCCGCCGCGGTGATCATCGCCGAAGGAACACCGTGACCCGTGACGTCGCCGATCACCAGCAAGATCTTGCCGCCGGCCAGCTCGTTCCAGGTCCACCAGTCGCCGCCGGTCTGTGCGGCCGGCTGATAGAACCCCGCGAGCTTGAGCGCGCCGCGGTCGACCGGATCGGAGGTCGGCACGAGCGTCTCCTGGATCGCCCTCGCGACCTCGAGCTCCTGCTCGATCCGGGCCTTCTCGGCGGTCTGCTCGAGCAGGATCGCGATCTGGTCGGCCATGAAGTTGAAGTTCTCGCCGAGCAGCCCGATCTCGTCGCCGGAGGTGATCTCGACGCGCGCCATCAGATCGCCGCGCGCGATCTGATCTGCGCGCCATGCCAGCTGCTTGATCGGCCGCGAGATCGAGAGCCCCTGGAGGATCGCGAGCACGGTTCCGATCAGCACGAACAGCGCGCCGACGCCGCCGGTGTACAGCACGGCTCGCCGCGAGGCCGCCGACTTCTCGACGTCGGCAGCGGCGGCGAACCAGTCGATCGGCGCCAGATCGTAGCCGAGCATCACGTAGCCCTGGCGCGGACCGGGCTCGCTCGCGAGCGCGCGGGCAGGGGTGGCCTCGGCGCCGGTGATCACCGGGTACGCGAACACGCGCAGCTTCGTGTCGCCGGACGCGACGTCGAACTTGACGAGCGGCGAGCGCTTGGAGGCGGCCGCCGCCTTCCACTCCTCGAGCGCGAGTCGCCACGCCACGGCCGTGAGCGGACCGAGCGCCGGACCGATCGGGTCGTGAAGCAGCGTCTCCTTGTTGACCTTGGTGCAGACCAGCTCGGGATCTTCGCGACAGTGCGCGACCACGGCCTGGTTGAGATCGAGGACGAGCGCCATCCGCAGCCCGTAGTCCTGCTGGCCGTCGGCCTCGTGCGTGTCGCTGCCGACCGTGCTGGTCACCAGCGTCAGGACGTCTTCATCTTTGCCCTTGTCGATCAGCGCGGGCTCGACGGCGCGGGCGAACAGCGGGGTCCCGAAGTCGCCGTTGACCTCGCGGCCGCTGCGAAACACCTTGATCTGCTCCCGGGTGGCCTCGTCGAACACCCGGCGCACGTTCATCACGTTGAGCACGCCTGACCCCACGACCGTCACGACGATCAGCAACGTCGTCGTGAGGATCATCTTGACCGAAAGGCTCGGTCCCCCGCGCTTGGCCATCCGGCCGGGAGATTATGCCAGCCGGACGTCAACTGCTACCATTCGTCCCTCGTGGAGCCCGCCCCCGCACTGCTGCAATTCCTCGCCGAGTTCAAGCGGGTCGCCAGCGCGATCGTCGACAGCTACTTCGTCGTCGATACCGAGCGCCGCATCGTCGATTTCAACCGCGCATTCTTCGCACTCCTGCCCCGGCAGGTCGCCCGCGGGCTCAAGGGCAAGCACTGCTACGACGTCCTCGAGCTCAACATCTGCAAGACCGAGTGCATCGCGCAGCAGTGCTGGGCCGACAATCGTCACGTCCGGCTCGACGAGATCTCCGGTGCGATCGCGGGCGAGGCGCAGAAGCTCCGCTTCATCCTGTCGGCGGTCCCGATCACCGACGAGCACGGCAACCACGTCGGGGCGCTCGAGATCCAGCGCAACGTCACCGACGAAGCCGTCGTCCAGGTCAAGTACCAGGAAATGCTCGAGACCGAGGCTCGGGAGCGCGAGCGCCTCGCCAATCAGGTGCGGGCCCGGACCAAGGAGCTGCTCGAGACGAACCAGCTCCTGCTCAAGACCCAGAAGGAGCTGCTCGCCTACAAGAAGGGCCTCACGGTCTAGCCGCTCTGATATCCTCGACGCGTGCGGCGCTGGATCGGGTGGATCGTGCTCGTCGGCTGCTATCAGCCGAACGCCACGACCGGCGCGCCGTGCTCGTCGAACCAACGTTGCCCGGACGATCAGATCTGCGATCTGCAGCAAGCACCGCCGATCTGCGTCGGCTCGCTCGGCGACGGCGGGGTCGAGCCGCCCGACGCAACGCCGATCACGTGCGTCGACAGTACCGGTTGTCCGGCGGCGGCTCCGGTCTGCGACAACTCGGTCTGCCGCGGTTGTCTCGCCGATGTCGAGTGCTCGAGCGACGTGTGCCACGAGCTCGCCGGAACCTGTGTCGCCGAGGCCGCGACGATCTACGTCGCGATCAATGGCGCGACGACGGGCTCGTGTCCGCGGACCCAGCCATGCGCGAGTATCGAGCATGCGCTCGACCAGGTGTCCGCGTTCCGGACCACGATCAAGCTCGGCGACGGCAGCTACCCGGAAGACGTGAAGCTCGACGGCTCGGGCCTGCCGATCCTCCTCTCGGGAACGGACGCGCTGCCGGCCGGCGCCACGCTGACCGGCAACCTCGGCCAGGTGGTCGACCTCGTAAGCTCGAGCAACGGCGTGCTCGAAGGCGTCACGATCACGAGCGGCAGCACCGCGGTGGTCACGCGTGGCAACCTGACGCTGTATCGCGTCGAGGTCGCCGGCGCGAAGCTCGGCATCGACATGCGTCAGGGGTTCCTGCGCGTGCTCGAGTCGCGGATCGCGGGATCCGCGGACCAAGGCATCAGCGCGCAGGGCGGGAGCTTCGAGCTCGAGCGCAGCTTCGTCGTCGGTAACGCCGGTGGAGGGATCGAGGTCGGCACCGCCACGGCGACGATCGTCAACACGGTCCTCACCGACAATGGATCCACGACCTCGTCGTTCGGCGGCATCAAGTTCGCGACCATCGGAGCGTACGCGTTCGAGTTCAACACGGTCTCCCGGAACGTCGCCACCAGCGCGGCCGCAGCCGGGGTTCAGTGTACCCAGCTCGTCTCGATCGAGAGCTCCATCGTCGCGACCAACGGCCCGGGCCCACAGATCTCACCGACCTGCACCGCACGCTTCTCGCTGTTCTTCCCGTCGGGGCCTTCGCAGGGCACCAACATCATCGGTGCGCCACTGTTCGACAACGCGATCAACGGCCACCACATCCAGGCGAGCTCGCCGGCGCGAGACGCGGCTGATCCAGCGGCCACCGAGCGGATCGACATCGACGGAGATTCGCGCCCGGGCGGCGCGCGGCGTGACATCGGCGCCGACGAGATTCCGTAAGCGCGATGGAGGTCTCGCTCGATGGAACGAACATCCTGCTCGGCACGCTCGCCGGCACGATCACGGGCGTCCTCGGATCGTTCGTCGCCGCGATCGTCCAGATCACCGGCAAGCGCCTGCGCAACGCGCGGCGCATCAAGCGCGGAGAGCCCCCGATCAAGGACGTGATGTTCAGGCCGTTCTGGTTGTTGTTCGGGATCCTCGGCGCGATCGCCGGCGCGTCGTGGACGTGGCGACTCGACGGCACGTGGATCACCGGCGCGATCGCGGGAGCCGGCGTGCCCGCGCTCGCGACGCTGACCTTCATCGGCGTGGTGCTCGCCGAGCTACGCCGATAAAGTTCCTCGGTGCCGAGGGCAGGGAGACGCGGTTCGCGAGCTCAACGCAGGCAGCTCCGCAAGACCAGCTCGGTCCCGACCTTCAGCGTTGGCTGCAATGTCCGACGCCGACGATCGAGCCGCGCCGCGCAGGTCCGTGGGCACGTGACTTCACCCGAGAACCGCGAACAACGAGTCGTCAACATCCCGAGCGAGTGACATTCGAATTCGATCTCCTCGAGATGGGCACTTTCAGGACACGTCACGAGCATCAACGCCATGACAGCGAATTCTGCATCGTGCGCGCCAGCCACCTGTGGTGCAAACGTTGCGAGAGCTCACGACCAGGCGAAATTCCTTCGCGAAATCGAACAATGTGAGCCCGATCGAGCACATAGCTCACGTCTCGTCGGGTGGGATCCAGCCACCCAGTCGGGGCTTGTGGCCCCGGCTCGCGGACTTGGTTCACCGACACGGCTCGAGCAATCTCGAGTGAGGTGCGGTCGTACAGGTAGCAGACGATCGAGCAACAACGATGAGGCGCGACCGGGACAGCTCGGACGTTGCTACTATGGTCGTTGATCAATCCACACCATGCACGTCCAAGCACTTCTGCCCAAGCCGGTCGTCCTGATCGTGGATGACGAACCTGCCAACCTCGGCACGTTCGTCCGTTCGTTTCGGAAGGAGTTCGTGGTGCGGATCGCCACCTCCGGCTCCGAGGCCCTCCGGGAGCTCGACCACGAGCCCGCCGACGTCGTGATCACCGACTACACGATGCCCGAGATGAACGGTGTCGAGTTGCTGCGACTGGTCGCCGTGCGGTGGCCGGGCGTGAAGCGCCTGATCATCTCCGGCCACTCGGATCTGCCCGAGCTTCACAACGCGGAGCGCCTCGGATTCGCGGCCGGGCTGCTCCCGAAGCCGTGGCGCAAGCCGGAGATCCTCGAGACCATCGGCCGGTTGCTCGCGACCCGATGAAGGCCGGCGACCAAGAACGTGCCTGGGAGCGCCACGTGGTGCTCCGAGAGCGCACCGGCGCCCGCATCACCGCGGCCCTGGTCATGGTGCTGTTTCCGGCATGGAGCCTGTTCGACTACTGGCTCGAGCCGGCGTACGCGAATCGCTTCCTGGTGATCCGGCTCGCGGTCGGCGCGTTCGCGGCGGCCATGCTGTTAATCCGTCGATCGCCCAACGGCATGATGGACCGGCTCGCGACCGTCGTACTCGTCTTGATCGTGGGGATCAACATCGCGTACTTCATCTCGCTCGTCGACCACATCACGATCTACACGATCGGGTTCTCGCTGATCTTCTGGGGCTTCGGGCTGCTGCTGGTGTGGCCCTGGGCCTTCATGGTGTCGTGCTTCGCGTTGACGATCGGGATCCATGTCGTGTTCTGGCTCGCGTCGAACCACTCCGACCTGGAGAGCTTCCTCGGCTTGCTCGCGTACCTGATCTCGGCGGCGGCCATCTCGACCGGAGTCTCGATCGCCCGGCGCCGCCTCGAGCACCAGGCGTTCATCGCGTCGTACGAGCTCGAGGACAAGAACCGCGCGCTCGCCACCGCGCTCGCCACGCTGAAAGCTGCCCAGGAACGCCTCGTCGCGACCGAGAAGCTGTCGGCGCTGGGCCGCCTGATCGCGCAGCTCTCGCACGAGATCAATAACCCGGTGAACGTGCTCCAGAACAACCTCGAGCCCCTGACCGAGTACTTGACCACGATCGAGCAGGTGCTCGAGATCGCGCGCCGGCAATGCTCCGATCCGTCGGGCGAGCTCGCACGATCCTGGAGCGAGCTCGAGATCGACTTCGTCCGGACGGACATGCGCGAGGCGCTCTCGTCGATGGCTGCCGCGGCCGAACGGATCCGCACGATCCAGAACGATCTGCGAGCCTTCATGCGCGGCGATGCGGCGCTTCCGATCGAGGCCGACTTCAACGCGGGCGTACGCTCGACCGTCGCGATGCTGAAGCGAACCCTGGGCCCGAAGACCGTCCTGTTCGAAACCTATGGCGAGTTGCCGCCGGCCCGCGTTCACACCGGGCAGATCAATCAAGTGACGATGAACTTGCTGCAGAACGCTCTCGATGTGGTCGGGGCCTCGGGCCGGATCGAGATCGAGACACGCGCCGAACCCGATGGTCTCGTGCTCTCCGTGGCCGACACCGGCCCCGGAGTCAGCGAAGCCGCGAAGCGTCACCTGTTCGAGCCATTCTTCACCACCAAGGATGTCGGCAAGGGAACAGGGCTCGGCCTGGCGACGTGCTACCAGATCGTGCGTGCGCACGGCGGCACCATCACCCTCGACGAAGGCTATCGGAACGGCGCGCGGTTCGTGGTGAAGTTGCCCTTCGTGGCCGGGTAACCCGCGTTCGCGACGCGTGGTGGCCGCGCCGCGCCGTGCCGTGTCAGCGTGGCTTCGTCGGGGTGACGCGCCAGATCGTCTTCGCGTACTCGGCGATCGAGCGGTCCGACGAGAACTTGCCGGCGCGCGCGGTATTGAGGATCGACGAGCGCGTCCAGGCTGCCTGCGAACGCCACGCCGTGTCGACCTGGCGCTGGCAGTCGGCGTACGCGCGGAAGTCCGCGAGCACGAGGAACGGATCGTGGTGCACCAGGTTGTCGACGAGCGGCGCGAACAACCCGCGATCACCCGGCGAGAACGCGCCGCTCGAGATCAGGTCGATCGCGCGCTTGAGCTCGGGATCCTGGTCGAGCACCGTGTAGGGCCGGTAGCCGGCGCGCTTGCGCTCGGTGACCTCCTCGGCGGTCATCCCGAACAAGAAGAAGTGCTCGGCCCCGACGGCCTCGCGGATCTCGACGTTGGCACCGTCGAGCGTGCCGATCGTCAGCGCGCCGTTGAGCGTGAACTTCATGTTACCGGTGCCGGACGCTTCCATGCCGGCTGTCGAGATCTGCTCGGAGAGATCCGCCGCGGGGTAGATGCGCTGCGCCGTCTTGACGTTGAAGTCGGGGATGAAGACGACGCGGAGCTGGTCGCGCGCGCGGACGTCTTCCGCGATCGCCTCGGCCACGCCGTGTGCGAGCCGGATGATCAGCTTCGCCGTGCGATACGCCGGTGCGGCCTTGCCGGAGAACACGATCGTGCGGGGTACATCGGCGGTCTGCTCGCCGCGGCGGATCCGATCCCACAGCGCGATCGCGTGCAGCAAGTTCAAGTGCTGGCGCTTGTACTCGTGGATACGCTTGCACTGGGCGTCGAACAGCGCGTTCGGATCGAAGACGAGCCCGTGCTGCTGCCGCAACCAGGTAGCGAGCTCGGCCTTGTTCGCGCGCTTGACCGCACGCCATTTCTCCTGGAACGCGACGTCGCCGGCGAACTTCTCGAGCTCGCGCAGCCGGTCGAGCTCGCGGATCCAACCCTCGCCGATCGCCTCGGTGATGAGCTCGGAGAGCCGCGGGTTCGCGAGCGCGACGAACCGGCGTGGCGTCACGCCGTTGGTCACGTTCATGAACCGCTCGGGCCACAGCTCCGCGAAGTCGCGCATCACGGTCTCGCGCAAGAGGCGCGAGTGGAGCGCGGCCACGCCGTTGATGTGGTGGCTCGCGACGGTCGCCAGGTGCGCCATGCGGACGGTCTTGTCGCCGTCCTCGCCGATCAGGGACATCCGGCGCAGGCGCGCCTCGTCATCGGGAAATCGCGTGCGCACCTCGTCGAGGAATCGCCGGTTGATCTCGTAGATGATCTCGACGTGACGCGGCAACAGGCGCGCCATCAGCGGCAGCGGCCAGGTCTCGAGCGCTTCGGGGAGCAGCGTGTGGTTCGTGTACGCCATCGAACGCCGTACTTGATCCCATGCCTCGTCCCAGCCGAGGCCGTGGACGTCGACGAACAGCCGCATCAGCTCGGCGACTGCGAGCGCGGGGTGGGTGTCGTTGAGCTGGATCGCGAACGTATCGGCGAACTCGCGGATCGCCGCGCGCGATGTCAGCAGGCGGATGCAGTCCTGGAGCGCACACGAGACGAAGAAGTACTGCTGCTCGAGGCGCAGCTGCTTGCCGGCCGGACTGGAGTCGTTCGGGTAGAGGACCTTCGTCAGGTTCTCGCTCCGGATCTTGGCGTCGACCGCGCGCCAGTACTCGCCGACCTGGAATGCGTCCAGGTTGAACTCCTCGTCGGCGACCGCGCTCCACAGCCGCAGGAAGTTCGTCGTGTCGGTGCCATATCCCGCGACGGGAACATCGTAGGGGACGCCCTTGACGATACGTTCTGGGGTCCACCGCACGCGCAGCTGGCCGTGCTCGTCCTTGATGTGCTCGATGTGGCCGCCGAAGCCGACCGGGAGCTCGATCTCGTACCGCCGCACCTCCCACGGGTTGCCCTTGCGGAGCCAGCGATCGGTGCGCTCGACCTGCCAGCCGTCGCGGATGTCTTGATCGAAGATGCCGAACTCGTAGCGCAGGCCGTGGCCGACCGCGGGGAGATCGAGCGTCGCGAGCGAGTCCATGTAGCAGGCAGCGAGCCGGCCGAGCCCGCCGTTGCCGAGGCCGGGCTCCTCCTCGTGCTCGATCAGCTCGTCGAGCGATAACCCCACCGCGTCGACGGCCGTACGCGCCGCCTTGTAGAGGCCGAGCGTGAGGAGGTTCGCACCGAGCTGCGGGCCGATCAGGTACTCGGCGGAGAGGTAGATGACGGTGCGGCGCTTCTCCTCGAGGATCGCGCGGGCGGACGCGACCCAGCGATGCAACAGCCGGTCGCGCACGGCATACGACAGCGCGAGGTAGTGGTCGTTCTTCGTCGCGACCCCGGGAAACTTCGCGAGCACGAAGTAGAGCTTGTTCACGAGGTCGTGCCGGAGTGTCGCCGCGTCGTCACGCGGACGGGACTCTTCCCCACCAGGATCGATCATGCGCCGAAGGTATCCCAGCGCGCGACGCGGTTGCCGGGGGCGGGCGCCTAGTAATCGCCGCCGTCATCGGACGAGTCGTCGTCCACCTTGACGAACTTGAACCTCGCGACGGTGGTGGTCTTCTCGGTGGTCTTGGGGAATCGAGCATGTCTGAGGATCGTGGTCTCGATGCAGCGCGCGAGGTCGGCGCTCGGTGCGGCAGCCTTGGCCGCCGAGACCGTGCCGGCAGGTGCGATCGTGAGCGTGACCGCGATCCAGCGTCCGACCGTGCCCGGGTCGCACCTCGTCACCTCGTCGCGAACGGCCTCGATGCCGGCGTCGAGCTGCGCCTTCGTCAAGCCGGCCTTGAGCGCGGGGGCCGGACCGGCGCTGCCAGAGCCGACCTCCTTGGGGAGCGTGACCTTCGCGCATGCGGCGGTCGGCTTGCCATGCTCGAGGTGAGGCTCGTACTTCCAGGTCATGACCGCGTCGCGGACCTTGGGCGACGTCACGCGCGTCACGGCGCCGGTCTTGTCGATGCAGATATCCAGCGTGAGCGCGTTGCGCAGCACAGGATCCTGACCGGCCGTTCGCTTCGGCAGCGTGGTGATCTGGATCGGCTTCGTGGCCACGGGCGCGACCTGGGCATCGGGCGCGACCACGGCTGCGTCGGCGACCACCGCGACCACGGCTGCGTCGGCGACCTCCGCAGCGTCGAGCGGCGCCGTCGCGACCTCCGCAGCGTCGAGCGATGCGACCGTCGCGGCGTCGAGCGCGACAACTCTCGCTGCGTCGAGTACGACGGCGGCATCGGTGCTCGGCGACGTGGTCGTGGCGAGGGCGGTGCTCGAACCGCGGTCGGCGCTCGATCCCGACCCCGGGCTCGACGACGAGCTGCTGATCACGACCGCGGCACCGACGATCCCACCGATCGCCAGCGCGCCCAGCGCGATGAACAAGCCGATGCGCCGTCTGGGTCTCGCAGGAGTCGACGAGCTGACCGGCGTGATCTGCGGCATCGCCTGCGAGGTGCTCGGAGCCGTGATCGGCTGCTGCGCCGCTGCTGCTGCCAGGGTCTTCGCCAGCGGCTCGCCGGTCGCCAGCGGAGACCGCATCCCGGTGGGAGGGATGGTCATCAGCTGCTGACCTTCATCCATCCCGAGCGCGGTGAACACGGCCATCGTCTCGCGCATCGTCGGGCGAGCCGACGGCTCCTTCTCGAGCAGCCGGGCGACGATGTCGTCGAACGCGGGCGGCAGGCCCGGCACGAGCTTGCTCGGGACCGGCGGCGGCTCGCCGAGGTGCTGCGCACACACGTCGGCCATCGACTCGCCGATGAACGGAGGCCGGCCGCACGCCATCTCGAACGCGACGCAGCCGAGCGCATACGCGTCGGTGCGCCAGTCGACCTCGGCGAGGCTGTGCCACTGCTCCGGGGACATGTAGTTCGGCGTCCCGATGTTGCTGACCGACAGCGACGTCATGCGCGGACCACCGGGGTTCGCGATGAGCTTGGCGATGCCGAAGTCGAGCACCTTGATCCGCTCGCCGTTCGCGAGCTCGGCGTCGCGCACGAGGTAGATGTTCTCCGGCTTGAGGTCGCGGTGCGTGATGTCGGCGCTGTGCGTCGCGTCGAGCACGCTCGCGATCTGACGCCCGAAGTCCGCGACCTGGGCCATCGGCAGCCGGTTGAATTTCTGGATCCGGCTCGTCAGGGTCTCGCCCTCGAGGTACTCCATCACGAGGTACGCCTCGCCGCCGGTGTGGAAGCCGACGTCGAAGATCTTCACGATCCCCGCGTGATGGATCTGACTGACCGCGACGGCTTCGTTGAAGAACCGCTGGACGTGGGTCGTGTTCGTCGAGATGTCCGCCTGGAGCATCTTGATCGCGACCTTCGTCTTGATGTTCTTCTGCTGCGCGAGCCAGACCTCGCCCATCCCGCCTTTTCCGAGGCGGCTCACGATCTCGAAGTTGCCGACGGTCTCGCCGATCACGCAGCACGAGCCTAACAGATCGAGACCGATCGGCCGCTAGGGTGTGCCGAGGTGCTACTTCGTGAGCACGAGGTAGGCGAGCACACCGATCGCGGCGAGCAGGATCGCGATCAAGACGAACACGAGCGCGTTCGAGCGCGAGGGCGCGGCAACCGGGGCCGCGTTCGCGAAGCCAAAGCTGTTGCCGGGCATCTGCGAGCCGGACTGCAGCGAGCCGGGCGGCCTGCTGCCGGGGTTGTTCGATCCGGAAAGCATGGGCCGGCTCGCCGGCTTGCTCGGTGACCTGACGCCGCCGCTGCCCTGAGCGGCGACGTAGCCACCGCTCACGGGCTGCGTGCCGGTGCGCTGGATCGACGGCAGCGACGGGACGCTCGGCTTCGACGACAGGTTCGGCTGGCTCGCGCGCGACCGGACCTTCTTGCCCTCGACCTGGCTGCCGCGGCCGAGCTCGCGCATCGCGCCGTTGATCTTGTCGGGCTCTGCGAGCTTCCTCTGGTTCGAGAGGAACGCGAAGTACGAGTCCGGCATGTCGTCGAAGTCCATCACCAGATCGCACTCGTCGCAGCGACAGGTCGGAGGCTCGTGCGGTGGCGGGCCCATGTCGCTCGCCTCGACGAGGAGCACCTTCTCCTCGTCGCACTCGGGACAGAAGTACGGGACGTAGAAGCTCTTGACGACGCCGGTGCCGGTGAAGTTATTGACCAGGTTGATCTGCGCGACGATCGCGGGCGAGCATTCGACGAGGACGGAGCGCGTGCCGTTGGTCTCGAGCTTGGTGAGCCAGTTGACCCAGTCGCGAACCCCGCAGGAGTTGATGCGCTCGATCTCGCCGAGATCGATCACCGCGGTGCCGTTCGGGATCTTCTCGACGAGCTCGCCGAGCTCGTTGTCCTCGTCGATGACACCGCCGAGCTTCACGTAGCTCATGTCGCCGCGGTGCTGCACCGCCGCCTGAAACTTTTGGCTCATGGGGCTGTCGTCGTCGGAAGAGGTGCCACGTAACGGCAGTATTGGTGATTACACCACACGACCATAACTTGCTGCACGCGCAACTGTACTTTGCGATCCGGGACCGATCCAGCGACCACAGGGCGTTTGTGTAGGCCTGTGTCGGCCGTCACCGTGTCGACTGCGCCGAGGCCTATCGGAGCATGGCCCGGCGCAGGAGCCACTCGGGTGCGTGGCGCATGAGGTGTTTCAGGAGTCCCATCTGCCACGGGAACGAGTAGGTACGCTTGCCGCGGGCGATCGCGCCGACGATCTTGCCGACGGCAGCGTCGGCCGACATCACGAACATCATCTTGCGCTTGCCCGCAGTCATCGGCGTGTGGACAAAGCCAGGGCAGATCGTCATGGCGTGCACGCCGGTGTTGTGGAGCTCCATCCGCAGCCCATCCATCAAGGTGATGACCGCGGCCTTCGAGGCCGCGTAGGGTACGTGGCCGGGTAGGCCGCGGTGGCCCGCCATCGAGCTGATGGCGCACAGGGTGCCAGCGCGCGCCGCGAGCATGACGGGGAGAAAGGGGAGGAGGCTGTTGGTGACGCCGGTGAGGTTGACCGCGAACAGGTGCGCAACCTCCTCGAGCGTGGCCTCCGCGATCGGATGCTGGAGGCCGATGCCGGCGTTGGCGATGACCAGATCCACACCCCCGGCGAGCTCGAGGAAGCGCGCGGCAGCTGCGCGCATGGCCGCGGGGTTGGCGACGTCAGCCGGGAACAGGTGCACGTGTGCGCCAGTCTGGCGTGCCGAGTCGGCCACGGCGGTGAGCACGTCAACGCGGCGGGCGACCAGGCCAAGCGTCACGCCGGGGGCAGCGTAGCGGCGGGCGAGGCCCTCGCCGAGGCCGCTCGAGGCGCCGGTGATGAAGATGCGAGAGGGGATCATGGGGACGGGGCGGAGATCAGACGAGCAGGTCGCGGAGGTGCTGGTAGTCGTCCGAGAGGTAGAACCGCACGAGGTCCGGCCCGCCGAGGACGGCACCGAGCGCGACGGTGGCGTCGTGGCTGGCGAGCTGCTCGCCCGAGAGCCTCGCCACCATCCAGATCGCGGCCGCGAAGTCGTCACACGCGACCAGCCCGGCCCGCTTCGCCAGGGCGAGCATGCCGTCGCTCCAGGCGCCGGGATCGACATCGCGAGCGCCGGCGTGACGCTCGAGCACCTTCTGGACCTCGCTGCTCGCGTTGTTGACGAGGTCGGCCGCCGGTCCCGTGACCTCGCCGTCGGGCGCGACGAGCGATCGCAGCAGCATGGCGAGCTCGCGGCGCTGGCGCGCGCCGACCTGTAGCAGCGTCGCGTAGCCGCCGCGGATCGCCTCGAACGCGTAGCCGAGCAGGAAGCGCAGCGCGGCCTCGGATTCGTCGAGCAGCGAGCGATCGATCACGAGCAGGCGCCGCGGAAACGCGGTCACCGCCGCGAGCCCGGGGACCTTCTCGCCGACGAAGATCTCGGGCTCGGTCTGGTACAGCGCGCTGACCTCGGCCGCCAGCTGCAAGAGCCGCGGGTGACCGATGCTCGTCGCGGGCTGGAGGTTCGCACCGAGCGACGGTTGCGCGACGATGTTCGAGAGCTCCTCGGCCAGCACCCCGAACACCTCGCCGAGCGGATCGCGTGCCGCCGGGGTGAGGAGGTAGCGATCACGCTGGATGTCGTCGAGGTTGCGCGAGAGCGGCTTGGTCGTGCGGACCGCGCGCATGCGCTGCATCGTCGCGCGGTCGGCCTCCTCGGCGAAACCCAGGAGGTCGAGCGCGGTGAGCACGCGGGTCGCTCGATCGGTATCGCCCATGCGGTTGTGGAACGACGCGAGCAGGCGATACGCGGGCGCGTGGTGGATGTCGCGATCGAGCACCTTGCGCAGCTCGGTGATCGCGCGCGGCGGATCGTCGACGGCATAGATCTCGGCGAGCGCCACGCGATCGCTCGCGCCGTCGGGCTCGACATTGAGGATGCCGCGATACGCCTCGATCGAGGCCGGTCGATCGCCCGAGGCGAGCAGGATGCGCGCGAGGCCGCGCTGGAGCGGAACCGCGGCGCGTGGGCCGCCCTGCGCCATCGCGGCGTGCGCGGCGTCGATCAGCAGCGTCTCGGCCTGGCGTTGATCGCCGGCGTCCGCGGCACGGCGCGCGAGCACGAGCGCGGGCGGCGCGTAGCCCGGGTCGTACTCGATCGCACGGCGGTACTGCGGCGCGGCGGCGCGCGTGTCGCCCCCAGCGTCGAGGATGCGACCCTTGTAGTAGTAGTAGCGTGCGAGCGCCGGGGCCTCGAGCGGCTGGCCGGGTGCGGTCGCGAGCTCGATGACTCGATCGATCGCGGTGCGCGCGTCGGGATAGCGCCCGATCAGGAAGCACTGCTGCGCGAGCTGGTAGTACGCATCCTGATGCGAGGGCTCGATCTTGATCACCTCGCGGAGGACCGCGATCGCGCGGGTCGGATCGATCTCCCCGTCGGCGTGGATCGTGGCTCGTCGCATCAGGGCGGTGAGGCGATCCGGTGGTGAGGCCGCGTTCGAGCCGACGAACCGCTCGATCGCCGCGATCGCCTCGCGCCAGTGCCGCATGTCGGCGTGAAATTCGACGAGCGCCGTCAGCACGGCGATGTCACCCGGCGCGAGCTCGAGCGCCTGGCGGTACAGGTCCGCGGCCTGATCGAGGTCGCCGTCGCGCTCGATGATCGCCGCGCGGCCGACGTGGACTCGGGCGAGCAGCGGCCCGGCGTCGTCGCGCTTCTTGTAGAGCTTGTCGAGCTCGCGATAGGTCGCGTCGAAGTCCCACGCATCGGGCTGCTCGCGGGCGAGCGCGCCGAGGTCGTCGAGCGCCGCCGGATTGGTCGGCCGGATCTCGAGCGCGTACACGATGCTGTCGGCGGCGCCCCGCGGGTCCCCGGTCATCCGTGCGACGACGCCGCGCTTGCGAAAGAACTCGCTGCGCGTGGTCGGATCGCCATCGCGCATCGCCTTCTGCGCGAGCGCCGTCCCGATCGGATGCGCCTTCTCCCACTCGCGCTTGTCGAAGAAGTACTCGAACAACGCCTGGTTCGCCGGCACGCACTCGGGGTCGACGGTGAGCGCGCTCTCGTAGAAGTTCAGCGCGCGCTCGAGGTCGCCGAGTTGCTTCTCGTGGATCCGACCGATCTGAGCGAACACCCCGGCGCGCTCCTTGTCGTCCTGCCACAGCTTGACCTCGAGCTCGAGGGTCTCGATGACGCGCGGCCACTCCTCGCGGCGGCGATACAGATCTCGTAGCCCGTGGACGGCCGGCAGACACGCCGACGAGGTCTTGATCGCCTCGTGGTAGTAGCGGATCGCGTCGTGCTCGCGCGAGAACTTCGCCTCGAGTACCGAGCCGCAGCGGAAGTACAGCAGGGCGCGCGTGTTGCGATCGTTCGTGACCTTGATCTGCTTGCGCGTGACGTCGATGAACTCGGCCCACTGCTCGGTCGACTCGTAGATCCGGCCGAGCGCCTCGAGCGCGTCGCGGTCGTTCTCGTGGAGCGCGAGGATCTTCTGGTAGTACTCGATCGCGGTCTCGACGTCGCGCGCACCCTCCTCGGAGGTCCGCGCGATCCGCTTGAGGATCTGCACGGACTCGTCGTCGTCGCGCGCGTGCGCGAGGCGCATCTTGAGCACCTCGACGAGGCCGCTCATGTCCTGCGAGGCCTCGTAGTGTCGCTCGAGCGTCGCCTGGGCGCCCGGATCCATCGGATCGAGCTCGAGCAGCTTGCGGTTGAGCCGCACGGCATGGTCGCGATCGCGTCCGTGCTGGTGCGCGAGCTGGGCCGCGGTGCGCAACGCGTCGCCGCGGCGCTGCGGATCGCGCTGGGTCTCGGCGCGCCGCTCGTACGCGGCGATCAGCGGCTCCCAGTCGTTGCGGGTGTGACACAGCTCCTCGAGCGCCTTCACCGCGGCGGCCGGCTGCGAGTCGACCTCGATCACCTTCTGGTACGACGCGATCGCCTCGGCGGTCTGGCCGAGGAAGTTGAGCTGCACGTTGCCGCGCCGCGAGTACAGATCTCCGAGCCGATAGGCGCGTGACTGCCCGCCCTCGACGTTGTAGATCGCGGTCTCGTAGAGCTGCATCGCGGCGGCCCACCGCTCGGCCTTGTAGCAGACGCGCTCCATCGCGGTGAACACCTCGCGGTTCGTCGGATCGGACGCGAATGCCGCGGTGAATGCGGCGAGGGCGCCGTCGATGTCGCCGCGATTGCTGCGCAGCTGCGCGACCCGCGCGAACAGCTGGCCACGCGCCACCGGCTCCGTGGTCGCCTCGGCACGCGTCTCGACCAGCCGCGCTAGCTCGCGGTCGCGACCGAGCTGCTCGTACAGGCTCTCGAGTGCCGCGCTCGCGATCGGGTTCGCGGGCTTGCGCTCGAGCACACCCTCGAAGGCCTGGATCGCCTCGGCCTGGCGGCCGAGCTTGTTCGCGCGCACGTCGGCGAGGGCGAGCAGGAGCGCGACCTGGCGATCGACATCGGTCGACTTGACCGTCGGCAGCTCGCGCTCGAGCACGACCGCGACCTCGGGCCAGCGCTCCGCGCCGCTCAGGAGCCGGAGCAGATCCTGCTGGCAGTCGGCGTCGGGCAGCGCGGTCTGCGCGATCAGGAGCATGCGAATCGCGCCATCGGTATCGCCGAGCTCGCGTTCGTACAGCGCCGCGAGCTCGCTCGCTCGCTTCGCCTTCTCGGCGGGGACGGTGGCCGCTTCCAGCTGGCGGCGCCGGACCTCCGCGAGCTCGGACCACTCGGCGATCTTCGCGAGGGCCTCGGCGAGCACCTCGAGGTTGCGAGGCGTCGCCGGTGCACCACGAAACGCCCGCGCGAGCTCGTCCCACAGCTCGAGCTTGCGCGCCGGCTCCTCGATCCCGGCGAGGGCCTCGGTCTGATCGGGCTCGAGCGAGAGCATGTCGAGGTACGCGGCGACCACCGCTTCGGGCTCCCGGCCGAGCTCGGTCAGGAGCTGCGCGGTCTCGCTCTGGAGCTGCATCCGGCGGGCGAGTGGAGGTTCGGTCGCCAGCTCGGCGCGCACGACCGCGAGCGCCCGATCGAGGTCGCCGCCCTGGCGGTGCAGGCGTGCCTGCTCGCGGGCCACGCCGGGATGCTGGTGGTGCGTTGCAGCCTGCTCCAGCGCGGCGAGCGCACCGGCACGATCGTCGCGGCTCTCCTCGTTGTTCGCGATCTCGAGCCAGATCTCGGCCTGCCGCGCCGGGGTCGCGGCGAGCGCGGCGGCACGCTTGCGCAGCTCGATCGCACGCGACCACAACGCATCTCGATCGCACAACTTGGCGAGCGCGAGGAGCGCGTCGGTGTCTTCGGGGCGATCCGCGATCATTCGCTCGAGCGCGGCGCGCGCACCCTCGTGATCGCCGAGCTCGGCGAGCAGCTCGGCATTCTCGCGAGCCGCCGCCGCACGGGCATCGCGGCTCTCGAGCTTGACGGACAGCTCGGCGAGGACCTTCGAGAGCTGCTCGTAGCGCTTGCCGGTGCGATACACCGCGGCGAGTGCGGCTCGAGCGAACGCATCCGATGGTGCCTGGTCCGCGGCCCGCTTCAGCGACTGCTCCGCCTCGTTGAAGTCACCGCGCGCGAGATCGACGATCCCGCGCGCACACCACAGCGCCGAGGTGCATCGCGGATCGAGCTCCGCGCGCGCCGCGGTGGCGTAGGTCTCCGCGAGCTCGTCGGGCTCGTCGCCGATCCGCTGCAGCCGCAACAGGTGATCGCGGGTCGTGTGCAGCGTCGGATCGACCGCAGCGCGTGCCCACAGCTGCGTCGCCTTCGCGAGCTCTCGCCTGCGCTCGGCGATCGCGGCGGCCCATCGCAGCGCGAGCCCACCGCGGCTCTCGAACCGAGCGATCGCCGCCGCGCTCGGCGAGGCGAGCTCGAGCTGATCGAGCCAGCGTTCGGCGACCACGCTGCTCGTGACGTCGACGACGGCGCGCGCGAGATCTCCGAGCGAAGCATCGTCGACCACCGCGGCGAGCTCGAGCGCGCGCCACGCGTGCGTCGCAGCGACCTCGGTGCACTCGCTGTCGGCGAGCTGGCGATGTGCGGCGAGCGCGATCCGCCGGCCCTCGGTGGTCTTCGAGCCGATCGCCGCCCACGACGCACGGAGCAGCGCGACGCGCCGCCCTGCTCCTGGCCCTTGCGAGATCGTGTCGTCGGCGAGCCGCGTCCACAGGGCCGCGGCCTCGGCGAGCTGACCATCGCGCTCCAGCTCCGACGCAACCGCGTGCTTCGTCGCGACCGACTCGAGCGCACCGCCGGGCAACGTGCCGACGAGCTCCGCGCGCTTGTCGAGCAGCTCGAACCGACGCGGGTCGTCGAGCACGGTCGCCGCGTCGATCGCGATGTCGAACGTGCGCAGCCAGCCGAGCGCCTTGTCGTCGTCCGGACCGGAATCTCCTGCTCGGCCGGCCGGCCTCGCGAGGCTCGGGTCAGGGGGGCCGGGAAAGTGTTCGAGCTTCGCCCAGCACGTCGCGAGCGCGGCGGCCGCATCGTCCGCTCGATCGAGCAGCAGCGCCGCGGTCGCCGCGACCTCCTCGGGATCGGCCTCGGGGCGCTCGGCCAGCGCCGCCTCGCGAAGCTCGACGACGCGCGCCCACGTTCCGCTCATCGAGTGCGCGAGCGTCGCGAGCTCGATGACGTGCGACCGCCACGCAGGAGGCAGGTCACTCGCGAGCAGGCGATCCGCGATCTCCGCCGCGCGATCGGCCCGGCCGTGCCGCCACAGCCACGCCTCGGCGAGCTCGATCTGAAGCCCCGGTGCCGGACCGAGTGCCGACGCTGCCGCGGCGAGCGACTCCGCATCGCCAGCGGCGATCGCCGCCGAGAATCGCATCCGCGGCACGAGTGGGTGACCGTCCGCGAGCTCGAGCAGCCGCAGCGCCTCGTCGGGCTGATGCAACGCGTCCCAGCTCGCGAGCGCCGTCCGCACGTTGAGATCCGCGAGCCGCCCATCGTCGGGCCCCGCGAGCAGCGCCGCGGCTTCGCCCGCGACCAGCTCGAGGATGCGCTCGACGAGCTCGCCCGCGGCGGAGACGTCCATGCTGCGCGTGTCCTCCGGCAGGTCGTCGCCGAACACGACGTCGGTCTTCGCCGGTGACGGCGCGAGCGGTGGTCGCGCGGGCGGGATCGGCGGCGGTCCGGCCAGTGGCCGCCTCCTCTCCGGCGAATCCCCCATGTGAAGCGCGAGCGTAGCAGGCTGGCCGCAATACTGGCCAACTCCTGGCGTTTGCGCGTGTTACCGTCCCTCCGCGATGAGACGGGCCATCTGCGTGAGCAACGATAGCGGTTGCTGCGCCGCCGTCGAGCGGGCGCTCACCAGCGCCGGGCTCGTCGTCGAACACGCCTCATCTTTCCAGAGCTTCCAGAGCTTCCAGAGCTTCCAGCGCAGCGACGTCGCGCTCGTGGTCGTCGATCGCGCGGCCCGGCAGGCCGCCGGGGATGCGCTCCGCATGATCACCGCCCCGGTGGTAGTCGTCGGTGACGACCTCGATGACGACGCGCTGATCGCGCTCATGCTCGAGTCCTCGGTGAGTCACCTCGTCGGGGATCCGCGCGATCGCGACCTCGGCATCACTTCCGAGAAGCTCGCGTCGGGCGACCTGTTCGGCCTCGAGAAGTACGTCGCCGCCGGTGCCCGCATCGGCGAGCGGACCGTGCGCTGCGAGAGGACCAAGCGCCGCGCGATGGACGAGGTCGGTGCCTGGGCGGAATCGGTCGGCGCGCGCCGCCCGACGTTGCACCGGCTCGCCAGCGTGGTCGACGAGCTGCTCATGAACGCCCTCCGCGAGACCCCGACCGGCGATCGGGAGGCCGTCCTGCGGTGGGCCGCCGACGATCGCGCCCTCGTGATCTCGGTCGGTGACGGGCTCGGCGGGCTCCGCCAGCGCGACGTGATCGATCACGTCCGCCGCGCGCGCCACGAGCGTGGCCGCCCGAACCCAGCCTCCGACGGCGGTGCCGGGCTCGGCCTGTACCTCGTGCTCGCGAACGTCGCGGCGCTCGTGGTCAACGTCGCGCCGGGCCGCAGGACCGAGATCGTGTGCCTGTTCGATCTGTCGCGCGGCTCGCGCCCGTCGGTGACAGGCGTCCGCTCGCTGCACGTGTTCCGCGAGCTCGACGCCAGCGTCTAGCTTGACTCAGAGGCCAGGAGCGTTGCCGGCGTACGACAGCGTGAGCTGTCCGTCCAGCGGGGTGACGTCGATGATGTTCGTACCCGTGAACGCGCTGGCGCGCACGCCGTCGTAGCCGCCGGTGACCTTCGCGAGGCCGAGCGCGAGGTTGATCTGGTCCTCCATCGTGGGGTTGAAGAGGACGTTCGCGCCGGGCAGGACCGGCAGCTGGAGCGAGGTGCCGGCGTACGGCGCGATGATGGTGCGCACGTACTTGTTGTTGGGATTGACCGGTCCACCGCGCGTGACCTGCAGCGTGCTGATGACGAAGTCGGGAGCGCCGATGCCCTCCTCGACCCAGGTGATGCCGGTCGGTGCGAAGGTCGGCGCCTCGCTCACGCTCGCGATCAACCCGGCGGTGGCATCGACGGCCGATGGGCCGCGTGCGAACAACGAGTGAGTCGCGACGACCTGCGTGCGGTTATTCGCGGAGCTCATCACGACGAGGACCTGCTCGAGACCCTCGAGTTGCGGCACGTTGACGTTGGCGGGGGTCTCGTCGACGCGCTGCGGGTTCGAGGTGTAGAGGAGGAAGCCTTCGGACTCGATCCGCTTCTCGATCGTGACGGTGGTACCGAGCGGAACGTTGGTCGCCGACAGCGACGACGACAGCGCGCCGAGGAGGCTCCCGGTGCTGACATCGACGTTCTCGGAATACGGCGCGTGCACGAAGAACGACCCTTGATCGCCATCCATGACGTAGAACGCGTCCGGCGAACAGCCCTTGAGGGTGACCGGCACGATCGGCGCCGTACCCTGGCCCGAGCCGCAAGGCGTCTTGACCTTGATGGTGCCCGCGGCGGTCTCTGGAACGATGACATTGATCGCCGACGTCGGGGCGTTCTCGGCCGTCGGGTTCTCGAGCACGAGGCGGTCTCCCGGCTTCACCCCGACGTAGGTGTAGACCTCGGGCGGGCGCGGCTCTTCCGGAGCGGGCGGCAGCGGATAGCTTCGGATGATCGTCAGGTTGCCACCGTCGGGCATCTCGGCGATCGCGCGACCCTCCAGATCGGTCACGACCTCGGCGACGACCGTGTTGTCGGCGGTCTGAAAGATCGCCTGCACGTTGGGCTGCGGGAGCGCACCGTCGCGTACGACGATCTGGACATCCGTCGGCGGCGGCACGGTGGTGTCGTCCCCGCTCCCGGTGTCGATGACGCCACTGCAGGCCGCGAGACTGAACACACCGAGGAGGGTCATGCGCATGAGGACTCCTACCTCATGATCCGTGCCATCCAGGAATCAGCACCTGGAGGGGGGCTTCCGAAAATCTTGGGGGCGACGACCCACAAAACCGCCGCTTTCCCGGAGTGTCCACACCCAGCGTCGTTGTCCGACATCGTCAGCGCCGAGCGAGGCGCGACTGAACGAACGACGCGATCAGCACGACGAGGGTCGCGCCCCCGAGCAGCACGAAGCCCGGGCCACTCTCGGGCTGGCGGATCACCGCGAAGACTCCGGGCGCCGCGAGGAAGATCGTCCACCAGCCGAGGATCCACGCGAGCTTCGCGCGCGCACGTGCGGCCTCCGTGATCGCGAGGGTCGCGGACAGCCGCGGTAGCTCGATCGGCGCACGCTGCAGCCGCCCGGTGAGCACGACGCCGTACGCCGCTGCTCCCGCGAACGTGACCGTGAGCCATGGTCCGGGATCGTCGGGTTGCGAGATCCCGGTGATCACGAGCACCAGGAATGCGAGTGCGCCGAGCGCGAAGGCCATCGGATAGCGCCGGCGCATGAGGCGCGCATCCTTGCGATAGGGCAGGGCGCCGTCACCCGCGAGCCCGGCGATCGAGCGCTCGATCGCGGTGGGCGGCCGGATCTCGAGCGTCGCGAGCCGCTGGCGATCGAGCGCCGAGACATCGCGCAGGATCGTGCCCATCACCTTCGGCGCGGTGGCGCGGATCGCCAGGATCGCGAGCACGCTCGCACCTGCGGTCGAGCCGAGGACGATCGTCGCCGGCACGACGGGCTCGTCACCGACGAGCCAGCGCGTGATGAGCAAGACGCCCGTGATCAGGATCGTCGCGGCGAGGCCGGGTACCGCACCGAGCAGCGCCGACGAAGGTGGATCCGGCGTCTGCGCGAGCCCGGCCGCGGCGCGAACCCGTTGCACGCGCTCGTTGCTCTGGCCAAGCGCGACGAGCGATGCGGCCCACGTCGCGACCGCGGGCATCAACAGGGCTGCACCCGCGCCGAGTGCCGCCGCGACCGCCGCGTGACGCCCGAACAGCTCGAGCGAGACGTGCGCGAACGGCGCCGCACCGATCACCGCGGCGAGCGTGGTCGCGGCGGCGGCGCGCACGCAGCGAACGAGCGCGGCATCGAACAGCGGGCCGCCCTCGATCGGGAGCTGCGCGAGGAGCGAGGCATCCGCCCGCCAGTACAGGTGGAACGGCACGCGCAAGAACGCGACCGCGAACGCGACGAGGGTCGCCGCGAGCCACGCGTGACTTCCCGCCGACAGGCTCGCTGTCTCGCGCCACGCGACCCATCCGGCGATCGCGGCGCCGGCGACGATCGCGACCACCCACCGCGAGGTCCACCAGCCCACGCGCGCACGGCGCTCGTGCAGCGCCGACCAGGCGATGAGCTCGCGCGACTTCACGCGCGAAGCGTACTTCGCAACCGGAGCTCTCCACTTGTGCTCGGTACGGTTTCGGAGCACGACACGGTCATGGAGAACCGATGTTCGTTGTGTGAGGTCGAGCTCGGGACCGAGACCGACGAGAGCCGCGCCACGGGGGCGTGTGCCGATTGCCGGGAGGCGCTCGGGCTCGTCCCGATGAATGAACCGCGCCGGCCTCCGGCCCCGTGTCAGCGCTGCAACGGCATGCAGTTCGTGCGCGCGATCCCGCGCGAGCACTCGAGCGGAGGGGGCAGCCCCAACACCGCCGCCCCGATGGTCGTGACGCACGAGATCGCGATCACCGAACGGTTCCTTCGCAACAAGATGAAGCCCGTCTGGCACGCCAGCCGCGGCGCCGGAATGCTCGAGCTGTACATCTGCCGACGCTGTGGCTTCGTCGAGTGGTACTGCGACGCGCCGCAATCGCTCCCGATCGGTCCGCAGTACATGACCCAGCTCGTCGACTACACCTCGGACACACCCTATCGGTAGCCGCGCAAGTACCCCGTTCGCGATCGAGAACGCCCGGAAGTTCCGGGCAAGTTCTAGGTCGGGCCTTCGTCGGCGATCAGCGAGATGTAGAGATCCTCGACGGCGCTCGGGCCCTGCGCGAGCAGCTCGCGGAGCTCGTCCCCGCGGCGATCGGCGACGAGCTTGCCCTTGTCCATGACGAGGATGCGATCGCACATCCGCTCGGCGACGCCGAGCAGGTGCGTGGACATGAGGATCGCGGCGCCGCGCTCGGCACGCGCGCGCAACGTGGAGCGAGCGGAGCGCGAGGCGTGCGGGTCCAGGCCGTTGAGGGTCTCGTCGAGCAGCGCGAGCTCGACGGGACCGACGAGGGCCGCCGCGAGCCCGACGCGCTGGCGCATGCCGAACGACAGCTCGCGGCACGGGCGCTGCGCGATCCTGGAGAGCCCGAGGTCGGCGAGGATGGTCTCGGTCGCCGTGACGTCGGCGCCGCGCGCCTCGGCGACGAAGCCGACGTGCTCGGCGACGGTGAAGAACTCGTAGAGCGCGGGAGGTTGATCGGCGAAGCCGACCTTCCTGCGAGCGGAGCGTGGTGCGGTGGCGAGATCCTCGCCGGCGACGGTGATCTTGCCGGTCGACGCGACGATCGCGCCGGCCATCGCCGACAACGTCGTGCTCTTGCCGGCGCCGTTCGGTCCGAGGAGGAGCGCGATCTCTCCGGCGGCGAGCTCGAACGAGAGGCCGTCCACGGCGACGCGCTTGCCGTAGTGGATCGTGAGGCCGTCCACCTTCGCGGTCACGGCCATGTGTACACCACGACGTAGAGCACCTGCGACTGGCCCGGCTTGTGGAGCTGCTTCGGGGGAACGATCAACCGCATGGCGACCTGCTGCGAGCCTTCCTTGGCTTCCGGTCCGAGCGGAACGGACTGGTAGGCGAGCGTCCAGTTCTGCCCGCGGTAGAAGTGCTCGCGGATCACGACCTCGACGGGGCGGGCGCGTGTGTTCTCGATCGTGATCACGAATTCTTCGACGATCCGCTTGTGGTCGTCGTCGATCGTGAGCTCGCGGCGCTCGCGCTTGCCGGTGACTCCATCGGCGGTGCCGATCGCCACCGCGTCGACCACAGCGACGCGCGTCGCAGCATCGAACATGCGCGCCTCGCCGAGGAGCGCGAGCGAGCCGTCGCCACGCCGTTCGAGCAGGCGCACGGGGCCGGCCGGGAGCCCGACGCTGGCGGTCGGGTCGCGCGCGATCTCGAAGCTCTCGGTGACCCGCGAGGATGGAGGAGGATGAACGCCGAGCGAGGAGTCGCGAACCGGTGAGGAGCCGGCGTGGTCGAGCTTCGCGCCGATCGGATCGTAGACGAGCACCGAACGCATCGGGCGAGGCGTCGCGCTCGGGAGCAGCTCGATCCGCGTGTCACCGTCGACGAGATCGACGCGCCCGAGCTCGCGAGGGACCGCGAGCGGCGTGCTGCTCTCGAGCTTGCCGATGCCATCGGCGGCGACCTGGACGAGCTGATGGCCGAGACGCTCGGCGACGCGGCCGGTGGCGGGCCCGTGATCCGCGTCGACGACCCACACGCTGGCGTTGCGCAGCGCGAGGCCGGTCGCGTTGCGGATCGCGATCGCACCTCGCAGCACCGCGTGGTCGCGCGCGGCGGTCGTGGTCATTGTATAAGCCGTGTCCCACGTGATCCGCTCGGTGTCGTAGCCGACCGCGAGCGTGAAGCTGCCTTCGCGCGGCCCGCCGATCACGAGCTCGACCTCGGTCGGGGTCGCCGGCGCTTCGGGGCTGTCGGCGTCATCGGGAGGCGGTGGGTCTTGCACGAGCTCGGCGCATGGATCGGAGTCAGCACACGGGTCGGCAGGCTTGACCGGTTTCCGCAAGCTCGCCCCGACCGCACGCACGTCGCGAACCGTGAGCTCGCTCTTGTCGACGACGTAGACATCCTCGGCGCTGACACCCGCGGCGACCTTGACGCGGATCGTGGTCGTCGAGGCGGGTGGGATCACGAGCTGGACCCGCTGCGCGACGACGGCGTGATCGCGGTACAGCGTGACCTCGAGGTTGGCTCCGCCGCGGGAGGAGGGCGCCTCGTGCGGCGTTCGGCCGCCGCAGCCGATCGCGAGCACCACGATCCAGGGTACGCCGCGCATCACCACGAGTAGACCGCCGTGTACGTCACGGTCTGCGAGCTCTTCGCCGCCACGCGGACGCGATACTCCTGCGTCTGCGGTGCGGCGCGAACCCCCTTTCGGTCCTCGTGCTCGACGCGCCATGTTGGGGTGCGCCACATGAACTCGCGGACGACGAGCTCGGCGGGCTGTGGGCCTTTGTTCTCGATCTTGACCTCGATCTTTTCGTGGATCGTGTGCGCGCGCTCGTCGGCATTGCACGTCACCGCGTGGCGCTCGCCGGTGACGTCGGTGTCGGGGGCGAGCCGGATCCGCGCGACCCCGGTCGCCGATCGCAGCTGATCCTCGCTGACCACTTCGAGCCGTGCGCCGCGCCGCCGGAACAGGCGCACGCGTCCTTCGGGCAGCGGATGCTGCGATGGCACGTCGAGCTCCATCGCGATCTCCGCGCGACCGGTGCCGAGGCCGGTCCCGTTGTAGGCGGTGCAGTCGAAGTTCGGGCCGCTCTGGCCCGGCGCCGGATCCGGCATCGCCTCGTACGTGATGATCGGGCGGACCTTGGCCGCGACGCGCGACGGCACGAGCTCGACCTGGACCGAGTCACCGGCGCTCAGGCGGACCGGCCGCGGGAGTGCGAAACGGATCGGCACGGGCGTCGGGAGTGTGAAGGTCGTGCCGGTCATCCCGGTCGTGCCGGTCATCCCGGTCGTGCCGCCGCTCACGAGCGTCACGTCGGCGTTGTCGAACGTCGCGCCCGTCGCGTTCTTGACCGTGGCCCATGCCGAGAAGTCGAGGTGCTTGCCGGGCTCGTCGAGCACGGCGAGGTAATCCGCGGACCAGGTCATCCCGGCCGCGCGGTAGCTGAGCTCGATCGCGTGCTTGCCCGGCTGCTTCGTCGCGACGCGCCACACGAGGCTCGGCTTGTCGGCCGCCGCGCCCCCGAGCCGAACGTCGAGCACGTAGCCATCACGCCGCATCACCGAGACCCGGCGCGCATCACCGCTCCCGACCTCGACCACGAGCGTGTGCTCGTCGACGGCGCGGAGCACGCCGGTGACGTCGCCCTTCGTGGTGATCACGGTGATCTGTTCGCCCATCCGGCGCGCGATCATCTGGGTCGGCGTGGTCGCACCGGGGAGGAAGCGCTGCTCGGTGATCGTGACTCCCGGCTCCGTGAGATCGCGGAGCTGGACCGAGGCCGGATCGGCGGTGCTCGCGACGTTCGCGATCCGGACCTCGCCGTTCGCCGCGATCTCCGAGCAGCGCGAGGTCGAGATCATCGCACCCGTCGTCGGCGCGACCCCGTAGCCGGCGCCGCCGTAGCTCGCCGGCGTCGGTGCCCAGATCGTGATCTGCGTCCTCGTGCCCGGCCTCGCACCCGCGTCGGACACGACGGAGAGCACCGCGACGACGCCGCCGAGCCACAGCCGAGCGCCGACCAGGCGTGCCAGCGCGGGAGCCCACATGCGTCGAGCATACGATGGCGCGGCGGGCAGCGCGGTTCCAGTCTTGTGTATAGTCCGCACGTGGTCGCCACCTATCCCGGGACGGTGTCGCCATTACGGGGTCTCGATCCTTTCGGCGAGGCCGAACGTGATGTGTGGCAAGGACGCGAGACCGAACGCGACGAGATCGCGAAGCTCGTCACGGCGGACGGATTTCGCGCGGGGCTGATGTTCGGCGAGCCGGGCGTCGGCAAGACCTCGCTCATCCGCGCGGGTCTCATCCCGTACCTCCGCGATCACGGCATCGTCGCGCTCGCGTGCGAGGACCTCGTCCAGCCGGCCGCGAGCTTCGCAGCGGGGCTCTCGGCCTTCGGGATCCAGCCGGCTCCGAACGAGCTGCCGACTCCGTTCGTGTCGCGGGCGGTCGCCGCGGCCGTTGCCGGGCAGCAGTTCGTGTTCGTCGTCGATGACATCGATCTGTTGTGTGCCGACGATCACGCCACCGCCGAGCTGTCGGATCTGTTCTCGCGGGTCGTGAGCCGCTCCGGCGGTCGCGCGCGGTTCTTGTTCGTATGCGCGAGCGAGCGGCTGCACGTGCTCGGGGCCCTCGAGAAGCGAACCGGCTCGTTGTTCCCCCCGTCGACTCGCTACGAGCTCAAGCGGATTCCCGCGTCCGAGGCGAGCAAGATCCTCGATCGGATCCTGTCGTTCTCCGGCGTCGCCGCGGATCCGGTGCTCGCCGATGCGGTGGTGCAGGGGCTCGGACACGGGCAGCCGATGTTGCCGGCGGATCTGCAGCTCGCCGGGCTCGCGATGCGCGACCTCAGGATCTCGAGCTCCGCGGCGCTCCACAAGCTCGGCGGTGCGACCGAGCTCGAGGAGGCGTGGCTGCACGAGGCATGTCGTGCGACCGGCAACGAGCGGTCGGCGATGCGGCTCACCGCGGAGCTCGCGGCCTCGGGCCAGGGCCCCAAACCGGCCGACGCGATCATCCGTCGCATCAACCTCGAGCTCGGGTACGCGCAGCATGCGTTCACCGTGCTCGAGCAGCGCGGCGTCATCATCCGTGGCGACGCGAACGGCGCGACCTGGATGTTGCGGCACGAGCTCCTGACCACGCGCGTCCGCGAGCTCACCGCACCGACCCGCGCGGCGGCGCGGCGCGCCTTCGATCTGCTCGGCTCGAAGGCGGATAACAAGGAGCGGCTCACGATCGGCGAGCTGCGCGCGCTACGCACCGAGGGGATCGCGCCGGTCACGCCCGCCGAGCTGGCGGTGGTCCAGCGCTCGAAGCGCTACTACCTCGCGATCCTCGCGGGCATCGCCGCGGTGCCGCTCGTCATCATCATCCTCATCTGGGTCTCGCTGTCGGGCCGCGCCTACTTCGATCTCACGCCGCGCGCGGGTGGGGACAGCGTCGTGGTGCGCGGCGGGCGCGCCGGGCTGTCGAGCTTCTTCTGGTTACCGGGCAGCTTCGGCGACGAGGTCGCAGACACCGGGCTCACGCGCGCGATGGTCGCGCCCGAGTCGTGGCAGAAGGTCGACGACCACGATCTCGGATCGACCCGGGACGACTGGGACGAACATCTGAAGTCGATCATGGCCCCGCAGCTCGCCGGGCTCGTCGAATACGCGACCACGGGCAACGAGGCCGCACTCGAGACGCTGCGGAAGGCCACGAAGGACAACCCCGAGGATCTCGCGGAGCTGCTGACCGCGCTCCGGCCGATCGCCCGTGGGGGCCCCGGCGAGGTCGCGTTCATCGAGAGCGCGCTGACGCAGAAGTCCCCTCCCGCGGTCCAGCGCGCGGCGGTCGCTGCGGCAGGCGCGGCGGCCCAGCGGCGGTCCGACGTCTATGCCGAGACGTTGACGCAGGCGTTGGTCTCGACCGACCCCGAGCTGCGCCGGATCGCGTTCGCGTCGGTGCGGAACCTCGGCGAGCGCGGTCACACGCTGTTTCAAGCCGCCCTCGCGCGGGCTTCTGCGCCCGCCGACTCGGCAGCGCGTCGAGAGTTGCTCCTCGAGGTCACCGTCGCGGCGACCGACGACGCGCCTTCGGTCGTGAGCGCGGTGAACGTGCTCGCCGACAAGGATGCCTCGCCCGCACTGCGCGATCGCGCGAAGACGCAGATCAAGGGCGCGCTCGCCAAGGATGCGACGGAAGCGGCGGCCGCGCTCACCGCGCTGCTCACCCAGGACCGCGCGCCCCCCGAGGCTCGCGTCTACGCGATCGAGCAGCTCCGCGATCTCGATCCACTGCCGAAGGTCGACAGCCTCGTCGAGGCCGCGCGCTCGGCCTTCGGCTCGAAGTCACCGACCGTGCGCGCGGCGGCGCTGCCGCTGTACGCGAAGGTCGATCCGGTCCGCGCCGGTGGCGACCTCGCCACGATGCTCGTCGACGACAAGAAGCTCGAGAAGCCGCTGCGCATCGCCTGCGCACTCGCGTGGGGCGAGGTCGCGCGGACGAACCTGGGCGCCGCGCAGAACGCGCTCGATCGCATGCTCAAGGACGAGGACTCCGACATTCGCGCCGCGGCCGCGACCGCTGCCGGCAAGGCCGGCCGCGTGTACCAGGAACAGCTGACGAAGATGGCGAAGCAGGAGAACTACACCGTCCGCATCGGTGCAGCGCGCGGGCTCGCCGCCAGTGCCGAGGCGGGCGCGAATACGGGGGTCGCGATCTTCGGGATCGGACAGCTCTGGCGCGAGAAGGGCCGACCGCGCCGCGAGGCTGCGAAGGTCTTTGCCGATCTGGCGAAGAAGAAGCCGGGTGCCGTGATGGGCTACCTCACGATGGCGGCTCGCACGACGGAGGATCCGTCGCTGCATCCGATCGGCGTCGAGGGTCTGTGCAACGCGGCACTCGCCGGCAACGCCGAGGCGCGGCGCCACCTCGCGAATTCGACCGACGATCCGTCGGCCGACGTGCGCCGCCTCGTGATCGCCTGTGTCGCGGACGGTCCGGATCCGGCGAAGAACGGCGCGCAGATCGCGATGAAGCTGGTGCGCGATCCGAGCGGCGAGATTCGCGCGGATGCAGCACGCGTGCTCGCGCTCGCGGCCGCCAAGAACGCCAAGGTCGCGGGCGGAATCGGCGACGCGCTCGTGCAGTTGCTCGATGATCCGGATCGCGCGGTCCGGCTGATCGCGGTTCGCGCCGTCGGTGGCCTCGGTGCTGACGCGCCAAAACCGGCTGCAGCGACGATGGCCAAGCTGTTCGGCAACGCGGACGAAGGCGAGAAGCTCGCGTTGCTCCGGACGGCGCGGATGACCGGAGCCGAGGAGATCATCGGCATCGCGGTCGCCGACGCCTCGCCGATCGTGCGGGTCGCAGCGGTCGATGCCGCGCTCGGGTCGGGCATGCGCGCGGGCCCGACACTCTCCGCCGCGCTCGCCGATTCCGATCCGCAGGTGCGCAAGGCGGCGCTCGAACGGCTCGCCGCGCAGAAGGACAAGCTCGACGCCGCCACGCTCGATCGCACGCTCGCGCTCGCGGTTCGCGATCCGAATCCAGAGCTCAGCCAGCTCGCGCTGACCACGATCGCGCGGGTCGCGACCAAGCCGGCCGACGTCGCCGCGCGGTTGCGCCGTGCCCTCGCATCGCGAGCCGAGCGCGAGCGCGCCCAGGCAGCGGCCGCGGCGATCGGCCTCGTCGATCGTGATGCCACGCTCACCGCGCAGCTGCTCGAGCCGCTGCTCGCCGATCCGTCGCACGACGTGCGAGTCGCGATGTTGCCCGCGCTCGCCGCCGCGTACGCGAAGACGAACGAGCCCGAGAAGCTCGCCGATATCCTGCGCGACTCGGAGACCAACGCGATGCGCCGCATCGTCGTCGCCGCGGCGTTCGTGACGATGTCGCGCACCGATGCCGGCCGCAAGGCCTCGGAAGCAACGCTCGGCAAGGTCGCCGTCGACGGCCCGCCGATGGCGCGGTTCATCGCGAAGCTCGCGGTAGGCCTGATCTCCGGCAAGGCCGACGGCATGGCGTTCCTGCAAGAGCTCGTCCCGTAGCCAAGGGGCCGGAGGGTCTGGCGCGAAACTGTAACGAGCTGGCGTCATGTTGCACGTCGCGGGGGGAAGCCCGGGCGTATGGTCCGCGGCATGCGAGCTCTGCTATTGGTGATCCTGGGCCTCGGCGTGGCGAGCGCGGCGACGAGCACGCGCTCGGTGCCGAGCGTGTTCGGCGGCAATGGCCACAACGCGTCGTTCGACGGCCGGCTCTACATCGTGCGGACCGGACCCGGATGGATGGCGTACACGCTGCGTCCCGAGGGCATCACGTATGCAGGCGATGGACTGCCCGACACCACGGGGCCGATCTGGAGCGCTCCGCTGATGATCGTGAACGGCGAGCCGAACGGCGAGAACGCGCTCGGCATCTGCGAGCCGGATCCGAGTCGCGCGCCGTACAAGTGCGACGCCGCGAACAACGCGAACGCGGCAGGCCCGTTCGCCTGCTACGACGTGCAGGTCTTCGACTCGGATGCCACGCAGAACGTGGCGACCGGCGGCCAGACGTTCCGGCGGCGAAGCCTGCTCCTGCGCGTCGCCGATCCGAACACCGCGACCGCGCGCCCGGTCGCCTTCAACTTCGGGCCGCTCGAGCCGCTCGCGATGACGAACAACGGCGCGCTCCACGGCATCGAGCCGACCTTCACCAAGGACGGCAAGCTGATGGTCTGGAACGGCTCGCTGAACAACGGCGACCAGGACAGCCTGATGATGTACTCGGTCAACGCGACCGCGTGCGGTCGCACCGGCTGGTCGCCGCCGCGATCGCTGTCGCACATGATCAACGATCCGGCCGTGAACGCGAAGTACCGGCTCGCGATGCGCCAGCTGCGCGCGGCCGATGGCACGCCGTTCGTCGATGGCGCGGCGGTGTTCGGAGCGTACCCGTGGCTGCTGCCCGACGGTGACGGCGTGATGTTCTCGGCGGCGAACATGCCGTGCCGTGCGGCCGAGGACCCGCCGGGCTGCGGACCGCGTCGCAACGCGACCTCGGTGATCGGCTATCCGACGAACTGGGGCCTCGCTCACATCGATGGCGGCGTGAACCCGTCGACCACCGACGGCGTGCGGCTGTTCTTCTCGTCGCCGGGGCCGACCTCGTTCTCGCAGCTTCCGGTCTCGACCGGTCACGATGTGTGGCCGTTCTTCGGCACGAACACCTCGAACTACGTCGAGATCTCGTTCGATGACGGCCTCGACGGCCAGTACGCCGGGTTCTGGCACATGAACGAATCGGTCACCGCGGCCGGCAACCTCGATGTCACGCGCAGCCCCGACGTGTCGGGCTACTTCAACACCGCGCTCGTCCGCGGCGCGATCACGTTCCCGGGTGCGAACAACGGCGTCGTCGGCAAGGCGGCGATCGCGAGCGGCGGATGGCTCGACGTCCCCGACGATCCGAGCCTCGAGCCCACGAACGGCATCACGATGGAGATGACGATCCGCCCCGACGGCGATCCCGATTGCGACGCGCAGAACAACTTCCGCGTGCTGCTGCGCAAGGGCGAGGCCTACAGCCTCATCCTCGAGGAACCGGGCGGGATCCGCGCCCGGGTGCGCGTCTCGGGCGGCGCGGTGCGCGACCTGTACTCCGGCGTCGAGCTCGCCACCGACGGTGTGACGTGGACCAAGGTCACGGCCGAATACGACGCGCAGAGCGGCAAGCTGCAGATCCGGTTCGACGACCAGGTCGTCGCCGAGGAGACCTTCGCCCCTGCCGCCCTCGAAGGCACCGGTGACACCCTCACGATCGGCGGCACCGGCCCGCACGCGGCCTGCTCGGTCGGCGGTAACTTCGCCGGCACGATCGACGAGGTCTCGGTCTCGCGGATCGCGCGCCACATCCAGACCCCGAGCCAACCCGATGCCGGCCCCGACGGCACCGATGGCGGCCCCGACGATGGCGTCGATGCCGGCCCGGGCGGCAACAACAACGGCGACTCGGCGGGCGGCTGCTGCAACACGGGCAGCGGCGGCAGCGGATCGTTCCTGCTCGGCGCCATGGTCCTGCTGTGGGGACGGTTTCAACTTGCGAAACTTAGATGACGCAAGTCTGCGAGATTCCGTGATCGGTGTCCGGTGATGAGTCATAAGTTTCGCAAGTTGAAACCGTCCCTCGTCCTTGCTGCACTCGTGGGATGTGCCGGCTCGAGCGAGCCGATCGTGATCGATCTCGCCGCCGCGCTCGACCCGGCCTTCACCGCCGAGATCACGCGCTCGTTCGACGTCGACGGCCAGCGCGAGGTCCAGGTGATCGCCGGGACGCCGATCATCGTCGAGGGCTGGGCCGATCGCGGCGCGATCGAGGGCGCGCCCGACGCGCAGCTGGCGTCCGGCGCCTCGGCATCGTGGATGGCGCCGCACCTCGTGGATGACGACTTCCGCTTCACGATCACCGGCGACGGCGAGGTGACGCTGTCGATGTTCGCGCGTGGCACGCCTCCGCCGCCGGTCGCGCGGGGCCGTGCGCTCGCGTGGTTCGACGGTGCGTTGCTCGACGATCCTTCGGTGATCTCGTTCGCCGGCGTGATGGCCACGATCTCCGAGGACGACCACGGCGGCCGGCTGCTCGAGCGCTGGTTCACCGCGTTCGCCGCGGGTCCCGGCGCGGGCCGCGCGACGTTCGCGCAGTTCCTCGACGAGATCCGCACCGCGCAGGGCGAGGATCCGGCCGCGTGGAACCTCGGCGGCCTGCCGTTCAAGGTCACCGGCGTCCACAACCGCCACGATCTCGGCCGCGACGTCGACTGCGGCGAGCTCCGCGTCTCGATCGCGTCCACCCACCCGACGTTCTCGCCGATCCACTTCATCTTTCTGTTCCGCGCGCCGATCCTCGACGACGACGTCACGCCCGACGGGGCGGTCCACTGCCGCGGCTCCGCGCGCCGCTGGGCACGCTTCATCGCGCTCGATCCGGAGGACTGGAAGACCACCGCTCGCGAGCTCGTCGCCACGAGCCTCACGCGCGACAGCTTCCTGCTCGCCGAATCGGTCGAGCTCTCGATCTCGCCGTGGCAGTGGCGCCAGTGGCGCCCCGATGGCAACGGCGGGCTCTCGAACCCGCCGCTGTTCCAGACCGTGGATGTCGCGCGCGTCAACGCAGCGGGCGCGACCCGCGAGGCCTTCCTCGCCGAGGTCCGCACGAACGCCGCGCAGATCGCCGCGCGAACGTGGCCGATCCCGGCGCAGTTTCGCAGCGCCGTCGCAGAGGTGCAGCCGAACATGAAGGCTTCGCTCGTCGATCTCGCCCCGCTCACCGACGTCCTCGCGACGCATCCGCAGCTCGCGCGCACGGTCGGCATGATCGGCTGCCCGCGTTGCCACACCGACGACGCCGACTTCCTGCAGACCGGCTTCGATCGCAAGCCGAGCCCGTTCTACGATCGCGAGCTCGACGCGCGGGCGGCGCGGCTCGATGCGCTCAATCGCGGCGAGTGGCCGGGCCTCGTCCCGTTCGGCCCGCTGCAGTCGTTCTGATCGGGGCTACCCCGCGGTCTGCAGCCCCGCCGCGATCCCGTTGATCGTCGTGAACACGATCCCAGATCGAGGGCATGCGCCGTCACCGCGCGGGCGGTAGTGACGGCGAAGGGTACGGATTGCCGCGCGACCGACGTGGTGCAGCAGGCTGACGCAGCAGCGCTCGCCTCTGGCTCACGATCCATCGCGAAGATCTTCGTTGGTCGCGGCGGCGGTCGACCGGTGCGATACCGATGTCGTGGCGGATCGAGTTGATTCGAGCTGATTCGAGGTGGGGGCGCAAGCTTGCCGGATCGTGAGGCTCTGCCGTTGGCGCGTCTTCTGCTCTACTTCCTCCCATGCGCGTGTTCGCCGTCGCCGCACTGCTCCTGATCGCCCCGGCGATTGCGACCGCGCAACCGAGCCTCACCCGGCCAACTCCTCCGCTCCCCGAGCCTGCCACGGTGGCACCGGTCAAGAACGAGGGGCACGCGCTGGCGCTGGCGATCGGCGGCACGCTCGTCGGCGTGGGGATCACAGTCGCGGCCGTGCGCGGCGATGCCGTAGTCCTGCTCGTCGGTGTCGGGGTCAGCGTGATCGGACCATCGGCCGGTCACCTGTACGCCGGCGCTAACCAGCACGCCTTCGCGACGAGTGTCGGGCGGATCGGTGCCGCCGCCGTGTTCATCAAGGGCGTCCTCCAGCGTGACAAGGTCGGGTATGACTGCGAGTTCGCCAACGAGCCGTGCGTTGAACCCGACAACAAGCGCCAGGGCACGAGGCTCATGTGGATCGGTGGAATCCTGTACGCTGGCATCACGATCTACGACATCGTCGATGCTCGCTATGCGGCACGGCGCACGAATGCGCGCCACCGGGTGGTGATGGTGGCGCCGTCGGTGATCTCCGGTGCGCACGGGCCCGCGCCAGCAGTCTCGTTCGTTGGCAGCTTCTGATGCGAGCGGCAATATTGGCCACGTCGTACGAGGACGGCGGTCCATACGAGCGCGGTGTCCGGCATGCAGACACGTGAAGAGGCCGGCGCTGGTGGGTCGACGCGCCATGGCGTCCGGTATGCGGACACGCAGGCGAGCAACTCCGTGAGTCGACCGCGCCCCGTCGGAGCGCCCTCTCGCCTCGCCGCCGATTGCGAGCCACCGTTCGCCGCCTCGCGCGTCACGCATGCGGTGTTCGACACCAGCCTCCTGGCTCCCGGGCCTAGCTCACAGGCCTTCCCACGTTGGGCCGTCGCGCCAGTAGACGGCGGACGCCCGCCCGATGATCACGTCGCGCTCGACGAGTCCGAAGTAGCGGCCGTCGCGGCTATCGCCTCGGTTGTCGCCCATCACGAGGTAGCGATCGTCGGCGATCGTGGCGGGACCCCAGTCGGGTCCTCCGCCGTTGGTCAGCCGGATCGGGTGCAAGGTGTCGCCGAGCTGTTCGTAGACGCCGCTCGAGCGCTCCTCGATCGGCGCGAGCTTGCCGTCGATCAGAATGCGTCCACCGCGCACTTCGACGCGCGTGCCGGGCGTACCGACGACGCGCTTGAGCAACACCTTGTCCTCCTCGGGCGAGTCGAGCACGACAACGTCGCCGATCGCCGGACCTTCGAATCGGCTCGCGAACGTATGCGTGAACGGCACACGCACGCCGTACGCGGCCTTGTTCACGACGATGCGATCGCCGGGCTCGACCGTCGGCTCCATCGAGCCCGTGGGGACCTTGTAGTGGTCGGCGATCGAGGATCGGCCCGACATCAGCACCAGCGCGAACGCGCCGAACACGAGCAGCTCGCGCGTGATGCGGCGGGCCTTCGAACGGACGACTGGGGTGGGCTCGGCAGCGGTCATGACGGATCGACCGGAGTGACGACCGTGCGTATTCCCGGAGTTAGCAGGCCGGGCGATCCCAAAGCCTCGTGATGCGCTCGGCTGGTCGGTTTCGGCGTCTTTCGGATCGCAGGGTACCTGCCGTTCGTGCGTGCGTGCGTCGCCGAGTGTCTCGACGGAGGTGCCGCGCGGCCCGACTCCTTGCGCGCCGGCGTTGTTCGCGACTTCCTCCTCAACCGAGTTCGTCGCATGGTCCCCAAGCGCGCGCAGTTCATGGGCAGCGCACTGCGCTCGTTCCTCCGGTTCCTGTTCCAGCGCGGCGAGACCGCGACGGACCGCTCCCTGGCCGTGCCGATGGTGCGGCAGTGGCGACTATCGAGCGTGCCGCGCCACCTCCCGCGCAGGATGTAGAGCGGCTCCTGCGAGCCTGCGCGCGCGGGTGCTCCTCGGTGTGACCAGCGACGACAGCTTCCTGCACGACACGCACTTCGCGGGCGCCGAGCACCACGCGCTCGGAGCGATCGTCGCGTTCGCCGGGCTCATCGCGCTACATGCCTGGGGCGCCGAATCCCGCACGCGATGATCGCGTGGATCGGGGCGATCGTCCTCGGCGCGGGCACGCTGCTGTACGTCCACGCGTCGCTGCGCATCGGCATGAGCGGCATGCCGCGCCGCTACTGGGACTACGATCCGGCGTTCGCGTCGGGCCACATGCTCGCAGGCGTCGGTGCGGGGATCTCGATCGTCGGGCTCGTGGTGCTCGCGGTCGCACGGGCCGCGGGACGATCCGATCTTCCGTCGAGCGCCGACAGCTCGCGATCACGCGC
>Ga0299915_10000017_pt1 | contig 125069 bp, 119 predicted proteins | sample RVTome_13_FD_200263 | JGI IMG/M metagenome (GOLD analysis project Ga0299915, IMG submission 200263) | Soil microbial communities from uranium-contaminated site in the Upper Colorado River Basin, Wyoming, United States - RVT92D227 (version 2) ...
AAAGGACGGGTCTACAGCTATTAAAAAAGCCCGCTAAAGCGGGCTCATTTTTGCTGAAAGCTGAGTGCTGATTGCTGATGGCTATCCGCTACGGGCGGATGGCCTTTGGCTCATTTCACCAGCATCATTTTGATGACATGCGTGAAGCTCCCCGCCTCGATGCGGCAGAAGTACAGACCGGACGGGAGGCCGGAACCATCCCAGGTGACCTGGTGCACGCCGGCATCTCTCAGACCGTTGACCAGTTCAGTCACCAAGCGCCCGGCCGTATCATAAATTCGAAGATTGACATGGCTGGCCACTGGCAACTGGTAACTGAGAACTGTTGAGGGATTGAAGGGATTGGGTTTGGGCGGCAATAGCGAGAAGGAGATCGGTTCAGGTCCTCCTTCGTGGGAATTATTTTCATCCCAGCCTTCCAGGAGCCATCGCCCTTCCGCCGAGACGCTGACTCCCTCCTTCACGAATAAAAAGCTATCGCTGGACACGATGATGGAATCGGAATAATCGCCCGCTCGCAGGCAGTAATAGTATTGGCCGGGGAGCGCGCTCCGGGGAATGCTCTGCATCAGGTTGGGGCGAAAAATCACGCCGTTGGAAGCCAAGTTGAGGTTGCGCCGAAGGAGGATCGGGGCCGAGGTGATGCCGTTGGGCAGCAGCATTTCAATCCAGACATCGAAGGTGACCGGCAGAACGGCCTGATTGCCGATTTGCAGATCAAAGCGGAAATTGCCGCCCGACCGGGGGATTACGATGGGAGGATTGTGGGGGGCGAGATCTGTCGGCAGCAGGGCCGGGCTGTTGATGTAGGTCTGGTGAAAGAGCTCTGTGTTAAGATAAGACAGGTAGGGAGTGCAGATCAACTGCAGATGACCGGAAGCATCGAAAGCCGGCGCAGTCCAGGCGATGTGATTTTCAGGAATTAGATGCAGGGTATCCGGTTCACTCCATACGCTGTCGCAGCAAAAAGTGTATTTGATAAGAGCATAGCCTGAATCGGGAATTTGGGAATAGGCCACAAAGACCATACCTGAGGAAATCGCAATACTGGGAAATTGGACTGAAGCCATGGAATTGGAGAGGTTCATGGGCGGCGACCAGAGCAGACCGTCAAAATGGCGATAGTAAACGTCACCCAATCCGCCGCCGAACAGCTGCTCCCAAACCACGTGGGGATTATCATCTTCGTCCTCGGTGATGTCGGGATCAATGCAACTCTGAGTGGGATTGGCAGACAGGACTGCCGGCTCTGACCATCCTGAAGAGTCCTTGCGGGCATACATGATTTCCAGGCATACAGCGGATGTTTCGCCGCGGAAGACCAGATGCAGTCGATCCTGGCTATCCGCCACAACGCGCCCACCCGAGCAGACGCGGTCGGGAAAAAGCGCTTCCATAGGAGACCATTGGCCGGCATCGAAACAGCGGTAAAGCAGGTGGCATTGGCTGCTGCCCCAAAAGCCGAACCAGATAACATGAAGGCGATCCTGCGAATCTATGGCGATGTCCGCTCCGCAGTTGTAGGAAGCGCCGATCGAAAGGTTCAGAGGCTCGGACCAGATTCCGCTGCTGTCGCGAACCGAATAATAAAGGATGGGATTGGCCCAATAATTGCCCGACCAGACGACATGAGGTTGGTTCTGAGAATCCACGGCCATTCTCGGCGTCGCGGAATAATTGGGGTATGGAAATGAGACCCGCTCGTGCGGCGACCAACTCTGCCCATCAAATCGGCTGTAGCGGATGTCGCCCTGCTGCCCCCCCCAGGCGGTAAGATCCTCCCAGACCACATGAAAACAATTGGCATTATCTACTACGAGGTCTGGACCCCGCGAACGCCCGCTATTATTTGAAATGTTGAAATAGTTTGACCAGAGACCGAGCTGCGCACACAGCGAGGCGGCGCAGAGGGTCATTGCGGCGAGCAGAGCGCCATATCTGTTCATGATTAGCTCCATCCTGGCCGTATATGCGGAATGGCGAGCGCGCTGTGATTTCCGCTCGCCATTCTTGTTTGTGTCTTACTTTAGTAGCAGCATTTTGCCAGAAAGGCTTTGATCGCCGGCCTCCAGGCGGTATAGATAGATTCCGGATGGCAAATCCGAGGCATCGAAAACCGCCTCGTGAAATCCCGCTGTCTGCCAGGTCTCCAACAGGACTTCGATCTCCCGCCCGACAATGTCATAAACGCAAAGCCGAACGTATGCCGATTGCGGCAGTGCGTAGCCGATGGTCGTGTTAGGATTAAAGGGATCGGGATAATTCTTCAGCAAGAGAAAATCCTCCGATGCCATCGGCGGCCGGCTTCTGTTTCCCCCGCCAACCCACAGCAGAGCTGTGGGGCACCCAGCCACCCAGACGCCGCAACGGATGGGGCAGCCAGGCGGGGAAGCTATGCTGCGCTAGGAAATTGGCTAGAGCAACGCCCAACCAATTGCCTTATTTATTGTTCCCCGCACAATGTCGATGGCCGCATTGATTGCTTTCTCAGCTATAGCTAAACTTATTCCTTCGAGCGCCGTCAGCACCATTTTCATTGATCGCTGATGTAATCTGGTCAAAGCTTGCGCCTGATCTTCAGTAATACTCCCAGAAAGCTTCCAAACTTCGATTTCTGCCATGTTCCGAGCAAACTTCATGGATTCGCTTGAAACGAAATTCTGCGCCTCTGGCCATTTTTCGCCCAAGACTCCTTTTGCAGCCTCTATCATTAGTCCGGCGACTTTTTCGATTTCAATCTTAGCCATTTTTCACCTCTCCTTCCATTTATTGGCCGCCAGATTTGGGTGGCTCCATGTTCCATTTGAGGTACATCATCTGTTCTATGATAGCCGCAAATGAGCGATTAAAAGCTTCTTCGGCGCTACGCAGGGCCTGCGCGGGAGGCGATGTCTTGTGCAGTAAAGCCAAATCGTCAAATTGAAGCTGCAGGTCATTTAGGTTTCTGGTCAGAGGATTCCTCTTTAATTTGCTCTCAATAATTTCTGCCCTCTGCAGCAAACCCGATAGCTCCCCCTTGACTTCGTAATAGAAGTCCTTGTTCGCTTCGTACGAGGCCTCACTATTAGACGAACTCTGAATTTTTGCAAAGAATGCTGATGTCTCTTGTTGGAGTTCCGTTAAGCCCCTATCCGTAATTTCATCGTATTCACCAACCAGTTTGACTCTGAATGCACAACCGCCCAATTGAATTGCAAAGCAAAGGAACAACACAATCAGGACGCCTAAAGAATATCTCCTTTTCAGAATGTAAGCATTCATTGGATTTTCCTCCTTCTTCTTTGTGTTTTATGCAATGAGACCTGTGCAAAATGTGCGTGAGACATGGAGATTCGTTCGCAGTTGATTATTCTTCTGTCGCCGGATATCAGGCCGAGGCATATGGCCAAATTTATTTGATTGAGATAGATTCTGCAATAAGCGGCCTTCCAATTTGTGTCGATTTAGCAATAATTTCACGGCCGTGAGCTAAGACATCCAAATCACGGCAAATGCCACGCAATTGAGATTCACCCCCAAAAACATCCATGCATGCCTTTGATAGGAGTTGTTCGCAAACTTCTGAGGATTGTAGCGCCTCATCAAATTCCACATCATCTTGCCCGATATAATCCGAAAGAATCCTTGGTATTTTTAGCGCGACAAACAAGGAATCCTCCTTTTGAGCCGCCTTGCACATTCCCAAAAATGTATGGAAGTACGCGGGTGCTTGAGAGTGCTTGCCCCATCGTTTGGTCCATAGAGCTTTTATCCATTCACATACCTCCGAACCCAAAAGAATTGCTATTCGTAGAACATGATATATACAAGGACTTTTGGGTTCATTACACATTTTTCTGATCAGGTCAGCGGCTTTTTCATAAGGCAGGCAAGTTAGCCAATATATCATAGGCGCGTAGAATTGATTAAGACCAGCATTGGCAAGCAACTCAATTTCGCTGCTCTTTTTTCGAACATGTTGACGTTCAGCATAAATGCGATAATAAATTGGCTCGCCAAGCAAGAATCCCTTGCGGCCAGTTGTGAGCAAAGTATTTGCTCTCAATACATTGTTAATTTCATCAAATAAACCATCAGAAAGATTCTCATGCGGCAGGTATTTGGTCTCGGCATTAGGATCCTGCGTCATTCTAAATGCTGGAGCATTAAGATCATCCACTATCCGAATTGGAGTAGCCGACTCATTTTTAATTTTAAGATCTTTCGCTGCGACAATAGTCACATGCGATCCAAGAGGTGCCTGCACAACCTTGCGCACTCCTTTTAGCAATGAGCGGCGAACAGATTCTACTTGTCGTTCAACAAATCTGCGCAGGTCATCAGAGCAACCTGGCTCACTCTTTGCCCCATGCCGAAAATAGATAGTCCCCTTAGCAAATGCAGTTCGTTGTTGATCATTGCCGATACTGTAGGTACCCGGGTTTTCAAAGACAACAGGGATTGAGACAGGAAAAATCCTAACTGCCACCAATTTTGCTCCATTTTTATCACACTCAAAAATTTCAAATTCAGAAAAATTGTAACCTGTATATCGGTATATTTTGTCGGTTATTGTTGCTGGATCAAGCTTGCTTAAGGGAGCTAATTCGAAATTGCTTGGTGAGCCATTGCTATTCAGCCCAAAAATCAAAACGCCGCTACCAGAATTTGTGATTGCTATAATATCCTTGATTATTTCACACCAATCCTGGGCGGAGTTTGGATCGAACGCGGCCTTGAATTCTATACATTTTGATTCGCGTTTTGCGGAGAGCGCTTTCTTAACTATCTCATCCATTTGGCGCAGACAATGAATATTTGGCCCGGATTACGGTAAACGACAGCAGGTCACACTCTTCTAAATCGCCATTCCCTTTGCCCAAAACAAACCAAAAAGCTGTTCATGCAGCCTCCAGCATAGGTAGAAGCCGCACGAGATCTTTGTCTGTCACATAGCAGTTAATCGTCGGATTCGGATGGCGAAGCCACCTTTGCGGGGAATCCGACCTACTCCCCTATTGTTCCCCCGGCTTGAAGCCGAACTCCTTGTCCGAGGGCAGACCCTCTAATTTAATTTCGCCGAATCTCGCTTCGTAGCGTTCCAGATTTTCCTGCAGGGCTTTGGCAAATCCCTTTAAATGCGGCGGCGCCATGATGAGGCGCGACTGGATTTTGGTCTTGGGCAGGCCCGGCATGACGCGGGCGAAATCCATGACGAATTCGGCGGCGGTGTGAGCGATCAGCACCAGGTTGGCGTAAATTCCTTCGCCGACATTCTCGTCAATGGAGATGTTCAGTTGTTGCCCGCGCGGGGGCATGGGTTGAGGGGCGGTTTTGGGCTCGGCCATGGTCACCTCCTAAAATATGCGTTTATTTGTGTCGTCTGGATTATAAGGCATTTGCCGCCGCGAAGCAAGGGAAATCGGGAGAAGCTGCAAAGTGCGCGGCAAATTCGCCAAAAGCCTTAATTCCGCTTGCGTCTAAGACTCAATTTGCATATTTTAGCTTGTTAGCGCATGACTAAACATAAGATTAAGATTACGTTGAAGATAGCTTTTCAAGCTACGCTTTTCTCGGTCGCGATCCTGAGCAGCGTCCCGGCGGCCAGAGGGCAATCCCGCACCTGGGTCTTTTTCGAGGATAAGGGATATGATTCAGCCGAGCGGATTCAGCAGGCGCTGGCGGAGGAAACCGAGCACCTGCTTCCGGCCACTCGCGCGCGCCTGGCGAAAGTTCGCGCTGAAGGGGAGCTTCTGAGAGAAGCAGATCTGCCGGTGTGCTCATTCTATCTGCAAGAAATCGAGCGCTTGATCGGCATGAAACCCCACGCCGTCTGCCGCTCGAACAATGCTGCGAGCTATCCCCTGAATCGCGATCAGATCGTCCGAATCGAGGCCCTGCCATTCGTGTCAAAGACACGACCCGTCCTCTCCTTTCGCGAGCCGCTGGGCATAGGGTCTTTGGAATCCATCGAGCCCACTATTCGCCTGACTCAGGATTCGATCTTCTACGGATCGTCCTATCTGCAGAATGCTCTGGAGAATTTCCCACCGGCGCATGATGCAGGATACACTGGCGAGGGCGTCTTCGTCGGGATGTTGGATGCAGGTTGGAATAATCTGGGTCACGTCTGCTTCGATTCGCTGGAGATTATGGCCACATGGGATTTCGTCAACGGCGATTCCAGCGTGGCCAATGATCCCGGTCAGATGGGCGAGGGATCGCACGGCACGAAGACGCTATCCTGTCTGGCCGGGTATGATCGCCAGAACCTGATCGGGACGGCCTATGGCATATCCGTGGCTCTTGCCAAGACGGAGAATACCCAATACGAACAACTAATCGAGGAGGACAACTGGGCGGCGGGCATCGAATGGCTGGATTCGCTGGGATGCGTTATTGCCACCAGCTCCGTCTCCTACGGGACATTGCACACCTACCCCGAACTGAACGGCGATTCGACGGTCATCACCATCGCGGCAGATAACGCTGTGGCACGAGGCATGATCGTCGTGAATTCTGCCGGCAATCACGGCGGTTGGGCCTATCCGGGGGATAAGATGAGCCCGCCATCCGATGGCGACAGCGTCCTGGCGATAGGCGCGGCAAATGCCGATTCATCGCGAGCCTCCTTCTCGTCCATCGGCCCTACTTTTGACGGCCGTATCAAGCCGGATCTGATGGCGCTGGGCGTATCCGTCAAGGTCGCTTCAGCCACCGATACCACCGGTTACGGATTTGGCAGCGGCACGTCCTTTTCGACGCCCATCACCGCCGGAGCTTGCGCTCTATTGCTGCAGGCCGATCCGACTCTGACGCCGATGGAAGTACATGCCTTTCTGAAAGCCTCGGCCACTCAGTCGCTGAATCCCGACACGCTGATGGGATGGGGAATTTATGACGTCTGGCAGGCTATCCAGAACGCGCTGGGGATTGAACCCAATTATTCCGGGCCTATCACCCCGCAGAAATTCCAGATTGTCGGCATCTATCCGAATCCCTTCAATGCAGATGCCAGGGTGATCTTCGATCTTCCGGCTGCGGGCAGCATCCGTTTATTCATCTATGACATCCTAGGTCGGCAAATGGCTCACCACGAACCTCTCGATCTGCTGCTTGGTCGGCAAGCGCTAATCATCAGCCTGGACGATCTGAGTTCAGGAGTTTATTTGGTGCAATTGGAATCGCCCTGGGGGATTCAAATCGCTAAAGTTGTCATGCTCAAATGAGGGAGACATCATGAAAACCTTCATCAGCGCATTCCTGCTCTGGGGATTGATCGCAGTTAGCGTCTGCGCTACCGAACCCGCGACGGCCGTTGCCAATCAGACCGGCCAAATTTCTCTTCGCCCTGCCGTTGGTAAAATCGCCAATCCGAGGTTCCCCAGCCGGCCCGACGGCATTGATCAGGATTCCACCATCTTCTTCGAAGACTTCGAGACGGAACCGACGGACTGGACGACCGAGGATCTGACGGACGTGGGCCCGCAGTGGCACCCGGATCCTTTCAACGCCTATGCCGGAAACTCCTGGTGGTGCGGCGACTCGCTCTGGATGGGGTATTATAACCTCTGGTTGCAGTATCTGGTGACACCGCCTCTGAACCTCCAAGGAGTCACGAATCCGCAGCTCACCTTCCGAGCGCGCTGGGCGATGGAGAGTTCGACCGGCGTAGCTCCGCCTCCGCCCTATAACGGCTGGGACGGCTGCAACGTCTGGATTTCGACGGATGACGGTGCGACCTGGCAAGTTATCGAGCCAAGCTCACCCCCTTATAATTGCTCCAGCCTTTCATCCTTCGGCACCGTTTGGGGATTCGGTCCCGACATCGCCGGCTGGGCGGATTCTTCCAATGGCTGGCAGTTGGCTACCTTCGATCTGAGCGGCTACCAGACACGCAACGTGAAAGTGCGTTGGGCGCTCTGCTCGGATCGGGCGGTCTGCTCTTGGGGTCATCCCGAAATCACCGGCTTCTTCGTGGATAACATTCTCATCCTCAGCGGCGCCGACACTCTGCTCTGGAATAACGCCGATGGAGCGCAATATCCGGCTCCGCTGACCTTCGATGTTGGGCCGCCATTCGGCGATTGGTGGGAATGGACAACGTTGGACGCTCATTCGCCCACGCATTCCATGCTCGTGGACGACGACCATTTTTACCTCAACAATGCGCTGGAATCGCCGCCCATTGACATACCCGAAGGCTACACGACGCGCTTCAAGTTCTGGGTGCGCTGCGACATGCCTGATTCGACGCATCCGCCCAGCATTTCCTTGCGCGATTACTATTTCGTCGAAGCCAGCAGCGACGGCGAAAACTGGGACACGCTGTTCTATGATTACGCTCGCGGCGGCGCCGGCTATCCGGGTTGGGCGCAGATGGTTCCGCTCCTGCCTTACAACGGCGATTCCCTGATGGAGCTCAGCCAATACGGGGGACAGACCATTCAGTTGCGCTGGCGCGCCATCACCGATGGGGACCACACGACGGGAAATGGCCAGGGTTTGTTCATTGACGATGTGGAGGTCTATTGCAATCCTCTGCCGGCCAATGATGTGGGCATTTCCAGCGTTTACATCCCGTTTCCGACAGTGTATGGATTTTCGGGCGAGATCACAGTGAGCAATTTCGGTTTCAATGCGAACACATTCGGCGCCCGCTGGCGCACGAACGGCGAACTGCATTATGTGGGATCGAGTCCGAATTGGACGCTGCCGGGCGAAACGGATTCTACTGTCGCCATCTACTATGACGCCGATCCGGGCACGACCATCTTTGTGGACGCTTATACCATCTTCCCCGGCGACATGAACCATGACAACGACACCAGTCGGGCGGGAGCCATTGATATCTTCCCGCAAGGTGAATCGCTGTTGGAGCTGGGATACGACGCTCGCGGCTACTCCTACTTGCCGACTCTGCAGACGATCACTTACCCGCAAGGCAGCGGTCCGCTGGTGTGGTTTGAGCAGCCGTTTCCTGCAGGGTGGGGGTGGATGAGATATCTCTTCTGGGAGACCGGAACATTTGAAATGCACATCTACGATACCGGGACTCCTACACAACCCGGAGCTGAGTTAGGCTCGCTACCGGTGACCGTCGGTCCCGATGAGATCTATCCGAATTGGAAGGTGGTAGATATCGAGGGCATGCCGGGGATGTGGTACCGCATGCCGAGCCAACATTTCTGGGTCTGGCTGGAGATGACTCAACCTGGCGGCGGGCCGGATTTGGTCGGAGATTACGAGCATTTCGGGCAGGGCCATTTCTTCGACTATGACGGCGCGACGATCAATGACTCGGAATTTGAATTCTACATTCGCGCTCTGGCCAATGACGCCATCGGCGTGCGCCCGGAATCACCGGCCAATTTGCCGCAGACTTTTGCCCTGCATTCCCCGCACCCAAATCCTTTCAATGCCAAGACGAAGATCAGCTTTGATCTGCCGAGCGGCGGGTGGATTACCTTGACGGCTTATGATTTGGCGGGCCGAATCGTCGAACGCATCGCATCGGGAATGTATCCTGCGGGAAGGCAGGAAGTGGTCTGGGATGCGGAAGTCCAATCGTCGGGCATTTATCTATTCCTTCTGGAATCGGCTTGGGGCGTTCAGGTGAAAAAGGCGGTGGTGCTCAAGTAGGTAAAAAGGGGAGATGAAAGTCCGCGAGGCGATAAGGATGATCGAGGCTGACGGCTGGTATCGTGTTGCCGCGAAGGGCGGTCACCGGCAGTTCAAACATCCTGTCGAGCGGGGGCGCATTACCATCGCCGGACAGCTAAGCCACGAACTTGCACCTGGAACTTTGAATAGCATTCTAAAACAGGCACAACTAAAGGGGAGCAAGTGAGATGCATCGTTTCCTGATCGTGATCGAAAAAGCCAACGGCAACTACTCCGCCTATTCCCCCGATCTACCGGGCTGCGTAGCAACTGGAAAGACGCGAGAGGCGGTGGAGCGAAACATGCACAAGGCCATTCGCATGCACCTTCGCGGATTGCAGGAGGATAGGCTGCCCATCCCGGCCTCAAAATCCTTTGCCGAGTATATTGCCTTCGGTGATTGAAGAGCCAGGTATGACCGCGACCAGCGACATTGGGATTTGCAGCTTGCAGCCTCTCGCCGTCGTGGGAGTGTCTTCGACGGGCCAGGGCTTCGGAACCATCGCCTTGAAAGAACTGCGCAAGGCGGGCATCGAGGCCTATGCCGTAAATCCCAAGGGCGGCGAATGGAAGGGCGAAAGGCTCTACGAAAGCTTGCGGATGCTACCGAAATCCGCGCAGGCGGCGGTCATTCTCACCCGAGGGGCTGGCGCGCTGAAAGCCGTGGATGAATGCGCCCAAGCGGGCGTCAAATCGGTTTGGCTTCAAGGTGGATCCAATACCGCCGAGATCCGTAAACGCTGCTCCGAACTGAAACTGGAAGCTCTACATGGCGAATGCGTCCTCATGCGCGTTTCCGGTTTTCCGCACAGCCTGCACCGCTTCTTTCATGATCTTTTCTCGCGCCGGCGCGATTAGCAGCATCTCTCAGCGTCCAGCACAATTTGAGGATTCTATGACAGGAATGACTCTCGACATCCAGGAAGTCAACGGCGGCGCCGTCTTCAAGGTGGCGGGACGGCTGATGTATGAAGCCGATTCGCACCTCTTTCAGGAAAAGCTCAATGCCGAACTCGCCCAAAATCGGCGCTGGTTCGTGATTGACCTGTCGGGCGTGATCGGCATGTCTTCCACCGGATTAGGCATCCTGATTTCGTCCCATCGCCGACTGAAGGAGAAGAGCGTCCCCTTCAAATTGGCGCATCTCTCGGAAAAAGTCAAATCCGTTCTGCAGATCACCCGATTGAATACCATCTTCGAGGTTTACGAGGATGTGGAGGAAGCGGTTAAGGCGGCACAAAATGCCTGAACAGACAATGATCAGGCCTGAGTTGAGGGCTGGAATGAGCCAGTAGAATAAACGCAGAGGAATAGATGAAGAAGCGATTTATTTTGACCCCTATCTCGGCGATCATCGGGCTTTGTTTCAATTTTGCGGTTTGTCCCTGGGCTTTTGCCCATTGCGACACCCTGGATGGCCCCGTTATCATGGACGCGCGCCTGGCGTTGGAGAAGAGCGACGTCACGCCGGTTTTAAAATGGGTCATGGCGGACAAGGAAAACGAAATCCGAGAAGCCTTCCGGAAAACGCTGGTTGTACGGAGCAAAGGCGCAGAAGCCCAAGAGCTGGCGGATATGTACTTTTTCGAGACGCTGGTGCGCATCCACCGTGAAGGGGAAGGCGCGCCTTACACCGGATTGAAGCCTGCCGGCGAAATCGAGCCGGGAATCGCGGCGGCCGATAAGGCCATCGAAACCGGCTCGGTGGACGAGCTTTTGCGTAATCTGAACGCGGCTCTGGGCGCCGGCGTGCGCGAGCATTTCGCAGAGGTTATGGAGACCAAGAAACACGCGGATCACAATGTCGAGGCAGGGCGGGAATATGTGGCTGCTTACGTCACCTTCATCCACTACGTGGAGCGGCTGCAGAGCGACATCACGCGGGCTCCCTCGCACGAACATGGAGAAACGGCAAGGCCCCATTAAATTGTCAGAACCGCAGATTTTCGGCGATTATCGGATAGCGCAGATTAGAGTTCAGGAGATCCCGGTTTGGTAGATGACACGTATAAATTCGCGGATATAACGGAAAAAATCATCGGCTGCGCAATGCGCGTACATTCCACCCTGGGAAATGGATTCCAGGAGGTCGTGTATCAGCGCTGTTTGGCTATTGAGTTTGACGAGAGCGGTTTGTCCCACAAAAGAGAAATTGAGATGCCTCTTTTTTATCATGGGCAAGATGTGGGCACGCGTAGGGTGGACTTCTTCGTCGAAGCTAAGGTGCTGGTCGAATTGAAAGCCGTCGCTGAGCTGAACACTGTGCATTACGCGCAGATGATCAACTACCTGGAAGCCTACAGGATTGAAGTTGGCCTGCTGCTCAACTTCGGCGAGAAAAGTCTGAAATTCAAGAGATTTGTCAAATCTGCGAAATCCATTCATCCCTGAAAATTCCGCCTCGGCGGATCAGCCGGGGCTGACTGCGGTTAAGATTGAGGGAACACCATGAAAATCACCATCTTTGCTGCAGCGATTGCCCTGGCGCAGATCGCCGCGGCGCAGGTCTCCATCACCGTCTACAATCAGAACATCGGCCTGGTCAAAGAAACCCGCTCTGTTGACGTGAAGAAGGGCGCTTTCACTTTCGAGGCCGCCGATGTCGCCGCTCTGATTGACCCGACTTCCGTGCACCTGAAGCTCGACGGAGCCGCCGTTTACGAGCAGAATTTCGAATACGATCTCGTGTCTCGCGACCGCCTTTTGGAACGCTACCTGAATCAATCCGTCCAAGTCTTCACCGATAAGGGCGACATGTTCGAAGGCACTTTGTTATCCGCATCGGGATCCGAGCTAATTCTGCGCTCAACGGATGGGCAGGTGCAGGTGGTGGCTCCCGATGCGGTGCGGGATATCCGTTTCGGCGAGCTTCCCGGCGGCCTGCGGACGAAGCCGACGCTGGTCTGGTCGCTTTTCGGCGAAAAGGCAGGAAAATCGCAGGCTGAACTGAGCTACCTGACGAACGGTTTGAACTGGCATGCCGAGTATGTGGCGGTCACCTCCGAAAAGGGCGACAAGCTCGATCTCAGTTCCTGGGTTTCCATCGAAAATCATTCCGGGGCGACCTACGAGAACGCCAAGCTGAAGCTCATGGCCGGCGACGTTCGGCTGGTGCAGGAACCCGGCCCCTTCGATGGCCGCGGACGCGCTTGGGCCACAATGGAAGCGCAGGCGGCTCCCAAATTCGAAGAGAAGGCCTTCTTCGAATATCACCTCTACACTCTGGACAAGCCGACGACGGTCAGAGACCGCCAGACCAAGCAGATCAGCCTCTTCGAACCGGCGACGGTGACGGCGAAACGCGAATACGTCTTCGACCAGATGAAGAACGCCGAAAAGGTGCAGGTCAATCTCGTTTTCAAGAATGAGAAGACCGCCGGATTGGGGATGCCTCTGCCCGCCGGCAAGGTCCGCGTCTATCAACGCGATGAGGACGGCGCGCTGGAGTTCGTCGGCGAAGACCGGATTGATCACACGCCGGATAACGAAGAAGTCCGCTTGGTGGTGGGATCGGCCTTTGATCTGACCGTCGAAAAGGAGATGACCGACTCCAAGCGCATCACCGACCGCGTGCGCGAGGAATCCTACCGCGCCGAACTGCGCAATCACAAGAAGGATAACGTCGAGGTCATCCTGGTGGAGCATCTCTGGGGGGACTGGCAAATCCTCGAAAGTTCGCACACCTACACTAAAAAGAACGCCTACACCGTAGAATTCAAGGTTCCGGTCGAGGCCGGGAAAGAGACGGTAGTAACCTACCGTGTACGCCGACAATAACATCCCTGCCCCGGCCAAGACCCCTCCGGTCAAGAGCGCCGAAGCTCCGCGCTGGGGGGAGATGGACACGGAAGTCCAATTCGTCCCGGGCGTGGGGCCGAACCGAGGCCGCCAGTTGGAGCGGGTCGGTATCCGCACCGTCGAAGATCTGCTCTACTATTTGCCGCGCCGCTATCTGGATCGCTCGTTGATCATGAAGATCCAAGATCTGGATCTGTCGGATCGCGAGGTTACGGTCGTCGGCAGAGTCACCAGCTTCAAGTTCATCGGCGGGGGGCCCAACAGCCGGCGCTTTGAGCTGGTCATGGTGGACGGCACGGGGATGCTGACCGCCGTTTGGTTCCAGGGGCTGAATTATTGGACGAAGGCTTTCGAGCGCGGCCAGATCGTGGCTTTCAGCGGCAAAGTGGGGCTATACCGAGAACGGGTGCAGATGGTTCACCCGGCGGTGGATTTTTTAGATGAGATCGAGACCCGCAGCCTGAAGGCCAAGACCGGCACCATTATTTCGCTCTATTCATCCGATGACGGGCTGACTAAAGTCGGTCTGGACAGCCGTGGCTTTCGGCGCATCATGGCCGACGCGCTGACCCTGGTTCAAGGCAAGATCCCTGAGATTCTGCCTGCCGAAATTCTGAAAAAGCATCAATTGACGGCTCGCGAGCTGGCTCTCTATCGCATCCACTTCCCCGAAGACCTTTACTTTGCCGATGCGGCTCGGCGCCGGCTGAAATACGAAGAGAGCTTTCTCATTCAGTTGACTCTGGCTTTGCGCCAGCACCGGCGGCGAAACCGCGCCATCGGCGTTCGCTTCCCGCATCCGGGCAAAGGGGGATTAACCGCCAAAGCGGTGAAGCTCTTCCCTTTTGAACTCACGCAGGGGCAGAAGGACGTTCTGCGTGAGATTCGTCTGGACATGGAATCGCCGCACCCCATGAACCGCCTGCTGCAGGGCGACGTGGGAGCGGGCAAGACGGCCATCGCCATGCTGGCCATCTGCATGGCCTTAGAGGGGAGCTATCAGGGCGCAATCATGGCTCCGACGGAAGTCTTAGCCGAGCAGCACTTCCGCACCATGCAGCCGTTCTATGAAAAGCTCGGCATAAAGACCGCGATGTTGATCGGCGGTTTGCAGACCTCCCTTCGCAAGGAGCGGCTGGCCCAGATCAAGTCCGGTCAAGCCAGAGTGATTATTGGAACTCATGCCCTAATCCAGGAAGGGGTGGATTTCGCCAGGCTGGGTCTGGTCATCATTGACGAGCAGCACCGCTTCGGAGTGGCTCAGCGGCTGGAATTGCGCCTCAAGGGAGCGAAACCGGACGTCCTGGTCATGACGGCCACGCCCATCCCGCGTTCGCTGGCATTGACGATTTACGGCGATCTGGACGTCTCCATCCTCAACGAGCGCCCCAGCCAGCGCCGGCCCATTGTCACGAGAATACTGGACGGCAAGCGGCGCGAAGAATTGTACGCCTTCTTGCGGACAGAACTGAGCAAAAGCCGACAGGGCTTCATCATCTATCCGCTGGTCGAGGAATCGGAAAAGCTCGACCTGCAGGCGGCCACGAAGGCCTATGAGCAGTTGAAGGCAGGCCCCTTGAAGGATTTCCGGCTGGGCCTCTTGCATGGGCGGATGGCGACGGAGGAGAAAGACCGGACCATGGCGGCCTTCAGCGCGGGGCAAATTGACCTGTTAGTCTCCACGGTCGTTGTCGAGGTCGGCATTGACATACCCAATGCCACCGTCATGGCGGTGATGGGAGCGCAGCGGTTCGGGCTGTCGCAACTTCATCAGTTGCGCGGGCGAGTGGGGCGGGGCATCCATCGCGGCGTCTGCGTGCTGGTGGTGGATCCGCCCATGACGAAGGAGGCCAAGGATCGCCTGGCGGTATTGGAGCGCACCGAAGACGGCTTCATCATCGCCGAAGAGGATCTGCGCATTCGCGGCGGCGGCGAATTCTTTGGCACGCGCCAGTCGGGCGCGCCGGATTTCAAGATCGCCGATCCCATCGTGGACCGGCAGATCCTGGAGCAGGCCCGCGAGGACGCCTTCGCCTGGGCCGAAAAAGATCCTGAACTGAAAGCGTTCGCTCCGCTGAGATCGCATTTTGAGAAGGCGTTTGGGGCACGAATGGTTTATATGGATATTGGGTGAAGGAAAGGATGAATTATGAAGGATGAATTATGAAGAAAAATCTGAACCGCTGATTAAACTGATTACGCTGATTGCACTGATTTAAAAGGCGTGCTATACTCAGCGGAATCAGCGGCAATCAGTGGTTCAGAAAAAGGGTAGAGCGGCAGCTTGCTGACGCCAACTTTCACACATGATTGAGGTGGATTATGTCAATCCTAGTTGTTCAGCCAGTAGCCGAAGGGATTATTTTCGGAGCGGACCGGAACATCACCCATAAAAAAATTTGCTCCTCGGCTAATCTACAGATTGAAATCCAAGGACAAAGCCAAAGGCCGAAAGTTCTAAGATGGCCAAACAATCGGGCACTTCTCGGTTTTGTTGGAGTCGCTAGCATAGGTTCTCAACCGATGGATGAATGGCTATACAATTTCATTGGAAGGAATTATGTCTTCGACAATTTTCAAGATCTAGCGATTCTCTTAAAAGATGAAATTCAACATCAACGAACCAAAGACGAAGGAGTCAATAAATCCGAAGGCTTGATCATCCATTTGGCTGGTTTTGAGAGGAGAGATGGATTTTATGTCCCGGTTGTTTGGTTCATTAGGAATTATGAAGGGATGGATGAAACAACTGGTTGCTATTTGAATCCAAGAAAGGAATTTGCGGTGTCAGAAGAATTATGGCATGAAAATTACATAGAAGGTTCGACGCCTGCTACCATAAGAAGTTATCTAAAGAACAGAGCAAAATCCTTTAATCCATTCTGGTTTCATCAGGGATATGGGCTGGGAATATTTAATACATTGGATGCTTTCATAAAAGGATCTTTCAAATTGCTAATCGAGAGTAGAATAGGGCCATCTTTTCCAAATTCACTAAAGGAGTGGGAGAATCATGTAAAAATGAGTATCTTGACATACAGCGCCTACTTCCAATCATTTTATGCACCATTTGAACAATATGTTGGAGGTGGAGCGGATGTTGTTTCATTACCTTGGCCGGATTAGGTAAATGCAAAACGGCGTTCCCATGAACACCCTCTACTACGGCGACAACTTGGAAATCCTGCGCAGGGGCGTCGGCGTCCGGGGCGACGCCGAATATGAAATTGTTCTGATGAGACAGACAAGAATGTCTGTCCTCCCACCCTGGGCTCTCGGGAGCAAAAACCTGGATTCCGGATCGGGCTGAAGCCCGTCCGGAATGACATATTGCTTAACATTTTTCATTCATAATTCATCCTTCATCCTTCATAATTCCCTATGTCTCGCATCATCGCCATCGCCAATCAGAAGGGCGGCGTCGGAAAGACTACGACGGCCGTGAACCTGGCCTGCTTCCTGGCTGCGGCGGAAAAACGCACGCTGCTGGTGGACGTGGACCCGCAGGCCAACGCCACATCCGGCGTGGGCTTCGGGGCGGACAAACGGCATAAGACCATCTACGAGGTCATCATCAACGGCCTCGATCCCCGGGAGGCCATTCAGGGTAGCGAACTGGAATTCCTGAAAATCCTGCCGTCGGACGTCAAGCTGGTCGGCGCCGAGGTCGAATTAGTGCCGCTGGAACACCGCGAGCAGATTCTGCGGCAGGCGATAACGCCTCTGAAGGAGCATTTCGAGTATATCCTCATGGACTGCCCCCCATCGCTGGGACTCTTAACGCTGAATGCGCTGACTGCCGCCGATTCGGTGCTCATCCCCATTCAATGCGAATATTACGCTCTGGAAGGCATCACGCAGCTCCTGGCCACCGTGCGGCTGGTGCAAAAGCACTTGAACAATGCGCTGGAGATCGAAGGCGTCCTCCTGACGATGTACGATAACCGACTAAACCTCTCCAAGCAGGTGCGCGCGGACGTGCAGAATTTCTTCCGCGAGAAGGTCTTTCAGACCGTGATCAACCGCAACGTGAAACTCTCCGAAGCGCCCTCTTTCGGCAAGCCAATCATTTTTTATGACATCACTTCTCGCGGTGCCCAAAACTACCTGTCCTTAGCACAGGAGATCATCCAGAATGAGCGCTAAACCCCGAGGTTTGGGAAGAGGTCTGGCGGCGCTGCTGCCGGACGGCGTGGATGTGGGGGGAAGGTCGTCCAAGTACGCCGAAATCGAGGTGACGCTGGTGCGCGCCAACCCGCAGCAGCCTAGAATCAAATTCGGCGAAGAGGGCTTGCAGGAGCTGGCCGCCTCGATCAAGGAAAAGGGCATCGTGCAGCCCATCGTGGTGCGGCGGTTGAACGGGGAATACGAGCTGATCGCGGGGGAACGGAGATTGCGCGCCACGCGGCTGGCGGGTCTGGATCGCATCCCCGCTTATATCGCCGATGTGTCGGATGGATCGGAACCTCTGGAACTGGCGCTGATCGAAAACATGCAGCGCGAGGATCTGAATGCGCTGGAACAGGCGCAAGGATTTCATCAACTTTCCGAGCAGTACGGATTAACGCAGGAGGACATCGCCAAGCGCGTGGGCAAGAGCCGCGCAGCGGTGGCCAATACGCTGCGGTTGCTCAATCTTCCAAAAGATATTCAAAATAGCCTTCGTTCAGGGCAAATCAGCGCGGGACACGCTCGCGCAATTCTGGCCTTCGAGGATCGCGATCACCAGATGGCGTTGTGGAAGCGCATCGTCAAGGAGGGGCTCTCGGTGCGCAAAGCCGAGGCGCTGGCCAAGAAAATGGCTACGACCGCCGTGGCTCCTCATCGCGCCAAGCACCGTTCACCGCACGTCGTGCAGGTCGAAGACCGTCTGCGCAACCTGATGGGCACGCAGGTGCGCCTACACCATAAGCCGGGCAAGGGCGGCTCCATCGTCATCGAATATTACAACGATGAGGATTTGGAGAGATTATTGGAGTTGTTTGAGTTGATTGAGAGGAGCTGGTAGGGCACCGGACAAGCAGGCCAATAATAAGGAGACAAGGGCATGCTAAGCAAATACATCAGCGCGGCCATGAAGCGCGCCAAATATGAGTTGCTCTCGGATGGCACTTTTTACGCCGAAATTCCCGGATTTCAAGGTGTTTATGCCAACGGGAAGAGCTTAGAAAAATGCCGTGAGGAGTTGCAGGAAGTCCTGGAAGACTGGATCATCCTGGGATTGCGCCTGGGGCACGCCTTGCCGGTGGTGTCTGGCATAGATCTGGTTCGGGAAAAGGAAACCGCCTAATGCCTAACATCAGGCCTATAAAAAGACGCGATCTGATCCGATTCCTCAAGAAACTCGGCTTCGAGGGGCCTTTGACCGGCGGGAAGCACCAGTTCATGCTAAAAGGCGAGATCAAATTGAGAATTCCTAATCCCCATGCGCAAGACATCAGCATCGATCTGCTAATCCGAATTCTTAGGCAGGGCGGCGTCAGCAAAGAGGATTGGGAGAAAGTTTGACATGTCGAATCCGAGCATGATATTCACAAGAAGGCAAAATTTGAATACAGGGCAGCATGAGGACGATTAATTCTGGCTTGCGCTGTTTGGCGATTCTGGCGCTCATCCAGATAGCGGCATCACCCGCCTCCGCCTGCTTCACCATCGTCGTGGGCAAGGATGCGTCGCAGAACGGCTACGTCATTATGGCGCACAACGAGGATGACGGGCCGCCGCAGGTGGTCAATCACTACAAGGCGCCGCGCAAGACTTATGCGCCGGGCGAGAAATACACCCTGATCGGCGGCGGGCAGATTGACCAAGTCCCGGAGACCTGGTCGTACCTCTGGTCGGAGATGCCCGGGCTGCTCTTCTCGGACAGTTTCCTGAACGAATGGGGCGTCTGCGTCACATCGGACAATTGCCCATCACGGGAGGATAAGCCGGAGCTTTCCGACGGCGGGATCACCTGGGATCTGCGGCGGCTGGTCGCGCAGCGGGCCAAATCAGCGCGCGAGGGCGTCCATCTGGCGGCAAAGTGGGTCGAACGATTCGGCTATCAACACCCCGGGCGAACCTACATCATCAGCGATCCCCACGAAGGCTGGTTCTTCTGCGCGATTCATGGCAAGCGCTGGCTGGCGGCTCGCGTGCCGGATGATCAGATTGCTATGGTATCCAACGTTTACGCCGTGCGCGCTGTGAACTTGGCAGACACGATGAACTATCTGGCCTGCAAAGACATTATCAAATACGCCCGTTCGCGTGGCTGGTACGATCCCAAGAGAGACGGCGCCTTCGATTTTAAGATCACCTATGCCAGCCCCGATGCCGCCAATGATTCGTCCAATTTCTGCCGACAGTGGGGGAGCTTGCGATATGTGATGACCGAAGCCGCGCCCTTATCTAAGGATCTCCCTTTCTCGGTTGTCCCCAAAGAAAAACTGGACGCGGGCGACGTGATGGAGATCCTGCGGGATCATTACGATTGGACGCAATACCATCGCACCGATCCGCAAACCGGAAGCCCGCATCAGCCCTATATCAGCACAATCTGCAATTGGACGACGCAGACCAGTTTCGTAGCTGAATTGCGCGCAGATCTGCCGCCGGAAATTGGCTTGACCTATTGGGTCAGTTTGGGGCCTCCCTGCACATCGGCTTATATCCCCTTCTACTTCGGCATGACGGAATTCCCGGCAGGGTATGCCATGAACGACGCTCCAGCCGCAATCAGCCTCTTCTTTGATAAGACCGAGGCGCCCTTTCAGGCCGACGTGAATCACGCCTACTGGACCTTCTGGAATTTCCATCAGAAAGTCGTGCAGGCTTACGGCGAATGGGGCGCGGCTGCCCAGCAAATGGCCGTTGATTTTGACCAGCGCGCTCTGGAATTGCGCCGTTCGATGGAGACGGCGGCTCTGGCCGAGCATTTCATGGAACCGGAAACCGCCATCAAGCTGTTGGACAATTTCTCCAGGGGATTATACCTGGATGCCGTACAGAGCCTGGGTCGGGTTTTAACGACTAAACTGAATTAGACTGAATTTCAGCCGGAGCCAATAATGAAAAGGATCTCGATTATCGCGATTTTAACAATGGGCATTTTCTGTTTGGTTGCGGCGGCGGGCATGAAGGTCGGCGGCAAGCGTGTTCTGATCATTCCGCCGGAATTGGGCTATGGCGCGCGCGGAGCGGGCAATGTCATCCCCCCAAATGCCACGCTGAAATTCGAAGTGGAATTGCTGGCGGTGATGTAGACTCCAGAAGCCCTGATGACGCCCAAGGCCAAGATCCTCGTGGTGGAGGACGAGAAAGATATCCTCGAACTGGTAAGATACAATCTCACCCGGGAAGGATATGCCGTTGTGGGGATCACAAGCGGGGAAGAGGCGCTGCGTGCGGCTCGCAAAGAGCGGCCCGATCTGATTATCCTCGACCTGATGCTCCCGGGGGTGGATGGATTGGAGGTCTGCAAGATCGTCAAGAACGATCCGGAGACCCGCGACCTGCCTATCATGATGTTGACCGCCAAAGGCGAAGAATCGGATATCGTGCTGGGATTGGGGCTTGGCGCAGACGATTATGTTACCAAGCCGTTTAGCCCAAAAGTGCTGATGGCACGGGTGAAAGCCCTGCTAACGCGAATCAAGCGACCCGCAGCGACAGATGAAACCGCAACGCTTCAGGCGGCTGGCTTGCTGCTCGATCCCGACCGACTGGAAGTCCGCGTTCAGGGAAATCCGGTGGATTTGACCGCCACGGAATTCCGCATGCTTCATCTGCTCATGCGCAAGCCGGGAAGGGTATTCGCCCGCTACCAGATCGTAGATGCGGCTCGCGGCGAGGACTATCCGGTAACTGAGCGTTCGGTGGACGTCCACATCGTCTCGCTTCGCAAAAAGCTGGGCGAGCTGGGCAAGATGATTGAGACCGTCCGGGGGGTGGGATACCGGTTCCGAGAATCCGATTCCTGATGCCTCGAGCCCCGCTATGCGACCTAAACGTCTTATCTGGCAGCTCTTTCCGACCTATCTGGCGATCATCCTCCTCTGTCTGCTGGTTAACGGCTGGCTGACCACGCGGATCATCCGCCAATCCTACCTCGAGCACTTGACGGCTGATCTGAAAGCCCGCTCCGCCTTGGTCGGATCGCAGCTCCGCGAGCTGCCATCATCGGTTACTCCCGCCTCCCTGGATTCCCTTTGCAAACATCTCGGCTCCCTGTCTTCAATGCGGATCACTCTGATTGATTCCGCCGGCAGGGTCCTGGGTGACAGCCATGAGAATCCATCCGTCATGGAAAATCATGCAGACCGACCGGAAATCAGATCGGCGCTGCTGGATTCCATGGGTACGGCCATACGATACAGTCCCACGCTGAAAAAGAAGATGCTCTACTTGGCTGTACCACTGAGGGAGCCGAGTGGGACTTTGCGAATTCTTCGAGTCGCTCTCCCGATGTCCGAAATTGACCATGTGCTCTACCGGATCTATGGCAGCCTGGCGTTGGTCGGGGCGCTGATCGCTCTCGCCGGAGTCGGCTTCAGCTATGGGCTCTCTTGGCGCATCAGCCGCCCGCTGCGGGAGATGCGGAACAGCGCGCGATCCTTCATGCAGGGCGATTTCAACCGCCGGGTCCTGGTTCCCCAGTCCGAGGAGCTGGGAGCGCTCGCGACCGCCCTGAATGAAATGGCTCAGCAACTCAGCGCCAAAATCGGAGACGTCACGCGGCAACGCAACGAACTGGAAGCTCTTTTATCCAGCATGATCGAAGGCGTGATCGCCGTGGATGCCGACGAGCGAATTATCAGCGCCAACCTGGCGGCCAGAAGCATGCTCAATATTCATCTCGATCATTTTCAAGGCCGGCTGCTCCAGGAAGCCGCGCTCATTCCTGATTTTCAGCGTTTTGTGAGCCGGATGCTCGCTAATCGCCAGAATCTCGAAGAGGAGATGGCGCTGCACGGCGGCCGCCTATTCGTGAGGATTCAGGGCACCATGCTGCGCGACGCGGATGGGCGCGAGCGGGGGGCGCTGCTGGTGTTGAATGACATTACCCGGCTGCGGAAGCTGGAGAATCTGAGGAGAGAATTCGTCGCCAACGTATCGCATGAATTGAGGACGCCCATCACCACCATCCAAGGCTTCGTCGAAACACTCCAGGAGCATCCCGGTCAGGATCCCGCTCAGACCGCGCAGTTTCTCGAAATCATCAGCCGGAATGCCGAGCGCTTGAATTCCATTTTCGAAGATCTGCTCAGCCTTTCCAAGCTGGAGCAAGGCGAGGAACGAGGAGACATTCAATTTGAGCTCGGCAACATCAAAGATGTGCTGGCCGCCGCTGCTCAGAGCTGTGAGCCTAAGGCGAGCGAAAAGGGCATTCGAATTCAGGTGGATGTGGTTGAGGAACTCAAGGTCAGCATGAATTCGCTGCTTCTGGAACAAGCCCTGATTAACTTGTTGGACAACGCCATTAAATATAGCTCCGCGGGTGGACCAATTCACGTCAGAGCAGAGAAGGCTGACGAGGAGATCATCTTGTCGGTGCAGGATAGCGGCTGCGGCATCGAGGCGGAACATCTGCCGCGCATCTTCGAGCGATTCTACCGCGTGGACAGAAACCGCAGCCGCGAGCTGGGCGGCACAGGACTGGGGCTGGCCATTGTAAAGCACATTGCCCTGGTGCACGGTGGGAAGGTCAGCGTCAGCAGCACGCCGGGGCAGGGGAGCACGTTTAGACTACACCTTCCATCCCCATCCGGCGCCGAATCTTAACTAATTTCTAACAATCTGCTCATCATGAATTAGCATGGGCTCTTTAAATTAAGGGCTGTGATTGAAAAAAATCAGCCAATTTAAGGAGTCATGCATGCGAAAAATCCTCGCACTAATCGCCGTTATGGCGGCACTGTCCGTGAGCCTCACTCGGGCCGACGAGGGCAAACTCTCGGGAAAAGTCTACTTCAATTACAATCACGACTTTTCGGACCGGGGCGGCAGCTATAACGGCCAGACCAACGGATTCAACTTCACGCGGATCTACTTCGGCTACGACAAGGATCTGGACGCAAACTTCAGCATCCGCTTCCTGATGGACGTGGACAACACCAAGGATAGCAACAACAAAAGCGCCTGGCGGCCGTTCATGAAAAACGCCTACCTGGCCATGAACTGCAAGCTCATCCCGGGATCGAAGTGGTACTTCGGCATGGTCGGCATGCCCTTCGTCAGCGTACCGGAATCTCACTGGGGCTACCGTTCGCTCTCGCCAATGGCTATGGACTTGAAGGGATGGGGCTCGACGGCGGATCTGGGCGTCGGGTGGAAAGGCAAGTGGCAGGACCAGTTTCAGATAGAATTCGCCGTGGCGAATGGCGCGGGCTACAAGAATCCCGAAGCCGACATGTTCAAGTTGATCGAACTGCGCCCTGCGGCCTTTCTGCTGGAAAAAGCTCTGACGTTGTCGGCGTTCCTCAGCTATGAAACCCAGGCGGCGGATTCCAATTCCATGATCTTCTCCGCCTTGGCCGGCTACGAACACGAAAGGTTTCGCATCGGCGGGGAATACTCCCTGCGAAACGTATCCGCCGCGATGGACAGCGCGGAAGATGTCAGCGGCAACAACATCTCGCTCTGGGGCGTCTTCAAAGCCACTGAAAAACTGAATCTGCTGGCTCGCTATGATATGTACGAACCCAACACCGATCAGGATAAGGATGAATCCGCGCTGATCATCGCCGGATTGGATTTCCATCCGACCAAGAACGTCCGGTTCATCCCCAATGTGCAAATCCAGACCGTTGAAGCGGATGATGACGATAATACAGAGGTGGATGAAAGCAAGCCGATCAATACGGCCTTTGTGACCTTTGAATATAGCTGGTAAAAGGAGTCAAACATGTTCCGAACAATAATAAATAATTCGATCGCCGCCGGATTGATCATGCTTCTGGCGGGCATAAATTTCGCCGCGGACAGCGGCACGAGAATCAATGGAGCGGGAGCGACGTTTCCTTACCCGCTTTACGCGCAGTGGGCTTATAAATACAACCAGATTACCGGCATGAAGCTGAACTACCAATCCATCGGTTCGGGCGGCGGTATTCAGCAGATCAAAGCCAAGACCGTGGATTTCGGGGCATCGGACGCGCCGCTGAAACCTACTGAACTCGGCGAAGCCGGTTTGATTCAATTCCCGGTGGTCATGGGCGGAGTGGTGCCCGTCATCAACGCAAAAGGGATCACTGCCGGGCAATTGAAACTGGATGGTACCACTCTGGCGAACATCTATCTGGGCAAGATCACGCGTTGGGACGATCCGGCGATCAAAGCGCTCAATGCCGATGTCTCTCTGCCTGAGCAAGCGATTGCCGTCGTGCGCCGTTCGGACGGTTCGGGAACCACCTGGATCTTCACAAACTACTTGGCGGCCGTGTCGCCGGAATGGAAGGAGAAGGTGGGAGCCGATAAGGCGGTGGCCTGGCCGGTGGGGAATGGCGGAAAAGGGAACGAGGGCGTGGCGGCTTACGTTCAACAACTGCCCGGCAGCATCGGCTACGTCGAATATGCCTATGCCCTGCAGAATAAGATGAACTATGTGCTCCTGAAGAACCGCGACGGCCACTTCGTCCCGCCCACCAAGGAGACCTTCACCTCGGCGGCGGCCAACGCGGATTGGGCCAATGCCCCGGGATACTATCTCGTGCTAGTGGATCAACCGGGCAAGGAGAGCTGGCCCATCACCGGCGCCACTTTCATCCTACTTTACAAGGAGCAAGCAAACATTGACATCGCCAAGTCCGTGCTCGGCTTCTTCGATTGGTGCTACAGTCACGGCGATGAGATGGCCATCGGCCTGGATTATGTCCCCATGCCGGACAATGTGGTCAAAATGGTTCAAGCAACGTGGAAGAATGAAATCCGTGGCAATGGGAAGACGATTTATCCATAGTACCATGATAATCCGGCGCCGGTCTTTGCTGTTTTCGTCATTGGGGCTTAATGAGAAACGCCGAGGTCCCCGGAGCGGAAGAGCAGAATGAACCTCCCACGAAGTGGTGGACCTCCACAAGTTCGCCGGCGCCCTGCTGCTTCGAAGGGCGATCCCCTATTTAAGTGGATCGCCCTTTCATGCGCTCTGGTCATTCCCGCGCTCATGGCGGGAATCCTAATGATTCTGCTTCTGGATTCCAGATTAGCCGTCGCTAAATTTGGTCTCGGCTTCCTCGTCTCCGACGCCTGGAATCCGGTGACCGGCGATTTCGGCGGCTTGAGCAGCATTTTCGGCACTGCCGCCTCCACTCTTATTGCCATGCTCATCGCCACGCCGCTCGGCTTGGTGATCGCCCTTTTTCTGGTCGAGTTGGCGCCGCCCAAACTGAGCGCGTTCTTCGGCTCGGCGATCGAGCTTCTGGCGGCCATCCCCAGCATCATCTACGGCATGTGGGGATTGTTCGTTTTCGCTCCCTTCATGGCCAATCACGTGCAGCCGATTCTGGGCAAATATCTGGGCTTCTTGCCCCTATTTCAGGGACCGCCTCTGGGCATTGGCATGCTCACCGCCGGGATCATTCTCGCTCTGATGATTCTTCCCTACATCAGCTCGGTCACCCGCGACGTTTTTATGATGGTGCCGCCGGTAGTCAAGGAGGCAGCGTACGGAGTGGGGGCGACGAATTGGGAGGTAACGCGCGGGGTCACCTTACGCTATTCCTTGAGCGGAATCGTCGGGGCGGGATTTTTGGGGCTGGGTCGAGCTGTGGGTGAAACCATGGCCGTCACGTTCGTCATCGGCAATAACCACCAGATCTCAGCGTCCCTTTTCGCCAGCGGAAACTCCATTGCCTCGACGCTGGCGAACGAATTCACCGAAGCATCAGATCCCTTATATCTAAGCTCGCTGATCAATTTGGGCCTGGTGTTGTTTATCATGACCCTGCTTTTCCAGGCTGCGGCCCAGTTTTGGCTGTGGCATATCGGCAAAAAGATGACCTGACATGGAACTAAATTCGCTGAAAAAGCGGCGCCGGTTCAACTCTGCAATCCAAGTCGTATCCTCTTTGAGCGCCTTGCTCGGATTGGCGGCGCTCCTCTGGATCCTCCTTGTCGTTTTGCAGCGCGGCGTCGGAGCTTTGAACTGGGATTTCTTCACCAAACTTCCCACCCCACCGGGGATCATTGGGGGAGGTCTGGCCAACGCCATCGTCGGCACCTTATTGATTACTCTGCTCGCCGCCATTTGGGGGACTCCTCTCGGAATCTTGGCGGGAGTTTACTTGGCCGAGTATGGCAAGGGAACCAAAATCGCCGTCATCATCCGATCCATGACGAATATTTTGATCGGAATCCCTTCCATTATCGTGGGCGTCTTCGTTTATGCCTTAATTGTCCTGCCCAGCAAGACATTTTCGGCTTATGCGGGAGCCGCGTCCTTGGCCATCATCATGCTGCCGGTGGTGGTGCGCACGACCGAGGACATGCTGAGCATGGTCCCCAATGCCTTGCGCGAAGCGGGGCTATCTCTGGGGGCGCCCAATTGGCGCGTCATTCTGCAGATCGTCTTTCGCGCCGCCCGCGGCGGGCTATTGACGGGCATTCTGCTGGCCGTGGCACGGGTTAGCGGCGAAACCGCGCCGCTTCTCTTCACCGCACTCAACAGCACCTTTTGGATGCATTCTCTAAACGAACCCATTGCCAACTTGACCGTGACCATCTTCAATTACGCCATGTCTCCTTACGCGGATTGGAAAAGCCAGGCCTGGGGAGCATCCCTTCTCATCATGGGCGCCGTTCTCATCCTGAACATCGCGGCACGGCTGGCGTTTAAGGAGCGGAGCAGAGCGAAATGAAGGAGACTGCCTTTAAATTCGCTGTATCTTCCCAAGCCAATCTTCAGAAAATGGAGACCAGAGCGGCTACGCAGGACAGCGCCTCTCAGTTCAAGGTCTCCGTGCGAAATCTGAATTTTTTCTACGGTAAGCATCAGGCTCTCTTCAATAACAGCATTGACATCCTGGGCCATCACATTACCGCGATCATCGGCCCATCGGGCTGCGGCAAATCCACTCATATCCGGGCCTACAACCGCATGCACGAGCTCTATCGCGATCAACGGGCGACGGGCCAGATCCTCATAGGCGGCCAGAACGTCCTCTCCCCTGAGGTAGATGCGGTAGATTTGCGGCGGCGCGTCGGCATGATTTTTCAGAAGCCCAGCCCCTTTCCCATGAGCATCTTCGAAAACGTCGCCTACGGCCTGCGCCTCAATTACAAACTAAAGGGGGCGGAACTATCCGAACGCGTAGAACAGGCCTTGATCAAGGCGGCCCTGTGGAAAGAGGTCAAGGACAAATTGCATGATCCCGGAACGGCACTTTCCGGCGGCCAGCAGCAGCGGCTCTGCATCGCCCGCAGCATCGCCATTCAGCCCGAAGTCCTGCTCATGGACGAACCGGCCTCGGCCATAGATCCGATTGCCACGGCGAAAATCGAAGAGTTGATGCTGGAATTGAAGGCCAACTACACCATGGTCATCGTCACGCACAGCATGCAGCAGGCGGCGCGAGTTTCCGACTATACGGCCTTCTTCTACGAAGGCCGCATCGTCGAATTCGGCCACACCAAACAGATTTTCACCAACCCTCGCGAAAAACAAACCGAGGACTACATCACGGGAAGATTCGGCTAAAGGAGAAACCATGCCGGTTCATTTGCATCGCGAAATCGAAAAGCTAAAAAAGAAGATCCTGGCGATGAGCTCCAGCGTGCAGGAGGCGATCGAACAGGCCGTCGAAGCGCTGAATGGACGGAACCTCCGGCTCGCTGAGAGGGTTATCCAAATGGACGCCGCCATAGATCAGTCAGAGCTGGATATCGAGGAAGATTGCCTGAAGATCCTGGCTCTCTACAACCCGGTGGCTCAAGACCTGCGCTTCGTGGTCGCGGTGCTGAAAATCAACAACGATCTGGAGCGCATGGCGGATCAGGCGGTCAATATCGCCGAGCGCGCCAAGTCCCTGGCCGTCATTGAACGAATCGTCATCCCCAAGGATCTCGCGGAGCTGGCCGACGTGATTCAACTTATGCTCAAAAACGTTCTGCAGGCTCTAATTCAAATGGACACGAAGCTGGCTCGCGAAGTCATCCAGACCGATGATCGGGCCGATGCCAAGCACCGTGAAATGTACAAATTGGTTCAGGAAAACATGCGCCAGCACCCGGATCAGATCGAGTGCCAGATCAATATCATCTCAATCTCGCGAAACCTGGAGCGCATCGCCGATCAGATCACCAACATCGCTGAGGACATCGTCTATCTGGTGGAGGGGAATTTAGTTCGACACAGCGAGATCTGAGTGTAATAGAACCATGGCTTCCGATGCCCAACTGATTGACGATCTGTTAGACGTCTGCCACCGCTTGCACCGCGCCGGCATGGTCGCGGCCAATGATGGCAACGTCTCGGCTCTTACCGAAGACGGGAACCTGATTACGTCCGTCACGAACGTCTCCAAGGGCGCCATGACGGCCCAGCACGTGGTCAAGGTCAATTTTCAAGGCCAGCCGCTGGAAAAGGAGAAGAAGCCTTCATCCGAGCTGCCCATGCACCTGGCCATCTACCGCGACCGACCCGACGTGCGCGCCGTGGTGCATGCTCATCCCGCGTATGCCACCGGTTTTGCCGCCGCCGGTCTGGCTCTCGACCGTTGTGTGCTGCCCGAAATCGTAATGACTCTGGGCAGCATCCCCTTAGCGGAATACGGCACGCCTTCGACGGATGAAGTCCCCGAGGCCGTCTCCAAATGGATCGGCAAGGCCGACGCCGTGCTGCTTTCCAATCACGGCGCCGTCACGGTTGGCGCTTCCCTCATGGAAGCCTACTACAAGATGGAGCGCATTGAGCACTACGCCAAGATCTGTTTTATTGCGCGGCAGTTGGGCGGCGAACGCGTTCTGTCTCCTCAGGAAGTACAGAAACTCTATGAGTTGCGCGACGTTTACGGCATGTCCAACCGCAATCCCGGCTGCTGGGCCTGCGATCAACTGGTGGCGGGAAGCTGCATCGGCGAGACCTGCGTCAATTATCCTCCCCCGGGGGAGACGTTTGAGCAGGCGGCGAGGAGGATGATCCGGGAGGTTTTAAATCGTTAATTTGATAATGCGCTGGCGCGAAATCTTATTCTCCCATCCCCGAGCCAAGATCGCCATCTTCTGCATGGCAGTCTTCCTCTGGTTTTTTGTGGCCTCCAGCAAGCAGTACGTGCACGTCTTGCACGTCCCCATTCACACGGTGAATCTGCCCGAAGACAAGGTGTTTCTGCAGGCGCCGCCCCCTTACGCTGAAGTCCGCTTTCGGGGGCGGGGCACCTCGCTGATTCTGCTGGATCTGTTCGGCGATCCGCATATTGACCTGAATCTATCGGGGCTCACGTCACCCTTTGTTATGCATTTGACCGTTGCTCAGGTTCGTTGGGCGTCCAGCATTGACGTTCAAGCTCTGGAAATCGTTCAGCCGGACACCGTGAACATTCATTTAGGTGATAAGAACGGCCATCCCAAATAGAATCGCCGCTTGATCGTCCTCGGAATCGAAACCTCTTGCGATGAGACCGCCGCCGCCATCCTGCGCGACGGCGCGCTGCTCTCTTCGACGCTCGCCACCCAGTGGCTGCACAGCCAATACGGCGGAGTCGTCCCGGAACTGGCGTCTCGGGCGCATCTGACCCTGCTCCTGCCCCTGATTGAACAGGCCCTCGCCAGCGCAGATCTAAAAGCTGATAATCTCGACGCCGTGGCTGTCACGCGCGGGCCCGGGCTGATCGGTTCGTTATTGGTGGGAATATCGCTGGCCAAAGGGATAGCGTTTTCACGGCAACTGCCGCTGATCGGGGTCAATCACTTGGAAGGCCACCTCTGGAGTGCTCAGTTTGAACATTCCGATCTGGCGCCTCCCTTCTTGGCGCTGCTGGTATCCGGCGGACACACTCTGCTGGTGGGCGTCGAAGATTTCGGCGACTACCACCTGATCGGCCAGACTCGCGACGATGCCGGCGGCGAAGCCTTCGATAAAGTGGCCGTGCTCTGCGGCTTGGGCTATCCGGGCGGCGCCGCCGTAGAAAAAAGGGCAATAGGAGGCAATTTATCCTACCACGAGTTCCCCGTGGGCATGCGCGGCCAGACCGGATATGACTTCTCTTTCGCCGGCCTGAAGACGGCTGTCGCCAATTTCCTGCGCCGCGAGCCGGGCGCACTGAAGGACCATCTCGAAGACGTTTTGGCCTGTTTTCAAGAGGCAGCCATTGCTTCATTAATTGAACCGACTCTGCGCGCCCTCGATGAATTCAATTATCACACGGTAGTAATGTCCGGCGGCGTGGCCGCCAACGCCAAATTGCGCGAGCGCCTCGAAGAAAAGCTCCGCCAGCGCCGAGCCAGGCTGCTCTATCCAGGGCTATCCTTTTGCACGGATAACGCCGCCATGATCGCCTGGGTGGGCTGGCGCAGGCTGCTCCTCGGTCAGATGGACGGTTTGGAAATGAGCGGCGAGGCGAATCTGCCTATACCGGGATTGAGGTCTCATCCATGATTCTGGCCGCCGTCGTCTGCATGAAAGGCCTCTTTGCCTTCTCCATCGCAAGCCTTTCTTTTGATTTCAAGGGCTCGGGTTTTTTGATATTTGTCCTGGCGGCGCTCTGCCTTGCCTGGACTTATTTCGCTTACCGCACCACGACTCCACCGGCCAGACTCCCCCTGCGTCTCTTTCTGGGCAGCTTGCGAGCCATCGCCTTGCTCCTGTTGATTTTCCTCGTTTTCGAACCGGTCATCTCATCGCGCCGGCAAGCGGTGCTCAAGCCGCTTCTGGCTCTCCTGGTTGATGACAGCCAATCCATGCGCAACCGCGACGCCTCCGGCGACCGCAGTGATCAACTGGGCAAATTAATCAATGATCCTGCCTGGGGCGTGCTGCAGGATCGTTTCGATTTGAAATTGTTCTGCGCGGGGGATACGCTGCGATCCCTTGATGCTCTTAGATTCGATTCATTGAAATTGGCCACCGTAGGCACGGATCTGGCGGGGAGCTGGGATGAATTATTGTCTCGCGACGATGTCGAAGGGCTATCCGGCATTATGCTAATCAGCGACGGCGGCGACAATGCGGGCAGAGATCCTCTGAAATCCGCCGAGCAAATCGGCGTGCCCATCTTCACCGTCGGCATCGGCGATACGGCCGCCGTTCGAGATGCTTCCATCGCCTCCTGGATTACGGATCCGCAGGCTTATCGCGGGAAAGAGAGCCTGCTGACGGCGCGCCTCATGGCTCGAGGATTGGAAGGTCAAGCGGCTACTCTAAAACTCAACTTGGGCGATGGACGCCTAATAGCCGAACAGAACTTCAAGCTGCCGGCGGACAAATTGGAGACTGAAATTGCTCTCCGCTTCATCCCGGATCGAGCCGGATCATTGCCCTTATATCTGACATTGAGCACCGATGCCGACGAAATAAGCGAGGAGAACAACCGGCGCGCTCTAATCTTAAACGTCGCCGAGAGCCGAACCAGAGTTTTGATGATCCGGGGGAGGCCCAATTTTGAGACGATGTTCCTGCAGCGAGCTTTGTCAGGTTTAGAGGATTTCGAAATCGAGATAGCAGATCCCAACACCGGAGATGATCTGTCCGCGAAGGTGGCGCGAGCGGACGTGCTTCTGCTGATCGGTTCTCCCAACTCTGGCGCCCAGGCGGGCTTTCGGGAGCGATTGAAACGCGCCTATGCCCAGCGGCCGCTGCCCGAGTGGATTTGGCCCACATCTTTTGATGACGCGAATTTTCTGAAGGAATTGAGCGTCGAGAATCCCTTTGCCCTGGCATCGGCGGCGCCATTCGCTCAGGCGCAGGCGCTTCCCCTGGGATTCTACGCCGAATTGGATCCCGACGCCGAAACCGCCGAAAGCGCGCTGTGGACGGATCTACCACCATTGAGTCCGCCCAATTATTCGGTGAAAGTAACCGCACAGGCACTCACACTTATCAATTTAATGGACGCTGAGACCGGGGCAACTCTGGGGCCGGCGCTGTTGGCCTGGGATAGGAATGGGAGACGCTTTGCGGCGACTTTTGGATCAGGCTACTGGAAGTGGGGATTTTTGACGATAGGGACGGGAGGCAGCGACGAACTTTATATGAATTTTCTGAAACGTGTGCTGCGCTGGCTGGCTACCGCGCCCGGAAATCGCTCGGTGCAGGTGACGCCGGACCGCCGCCTCTATTCGGCCGGTGAAACTGTCCATTTTGACGCGCGCGTGCTGGGCGGTGATGGCCGCCCGATCAGCAGCGCGCGGATGGAAGTGCTCCTGCAAGGGCCGACCCTATCGAAGGTCATCCTCGAGCCCGATGCCTTGGGGCGATACCGAGGGGACTTCACGCCCGAAGCCATTGGCAGCTATACCTATGAAGGGCTGGCTATTTGGGAAAGCGACACATTGGGGGCCGATTCGGGCAGCATTGTGGTGGAATCGTATAATGTCGAGAAGGAAACTCTCAGCCAGAATCGAGCACTCCTGGAGGAGATTTCCAATGCGAGCGGAGGCTCCTACGTGCCGGCGGACTCCATAGCCAAATTGGCGCAAATTATCCCCGTGCCACCGCGATATAAAGTCATCGAATGGAGCCGCCGTTTCTTCCTGAATTGGGACATCTTGGGGATAATTGTCGGTCTGCTGGCGCTGGAATGGATCATGCGCAAGCGGAGAGGAATGCTGTGATATTGCTCATCTCACTTCATGACCCATGCGCCGGAGTATCAAATTCTTCCGCCGCAGGACGATCCTCTGTTCGGAAGCAGGATCCCACCGCAGGGGGCTGGGCAGCACTGCCGCCAATCGGGCCGCTTCGTCGGGCGTGAGATCGGCGGCGGCTTTGCCGAAATATCGCCTGGCCGCCGCTTCGGCGCCGAAGATTCCATCGCCCCACTCGATCAGGTTTAGATAGAGCTCCAGAATTCGCGATTTACTGAGCGTTTTTTCCAGGCGAAAGGCGATGAGGATTTCCTGGAGCTTTCGCAACGGATTTTTCGAAGGAGTGAGATAGAGGTTGCGCGCCAATTGCATGGTGATGGTGGATCCGCCGCGAGCGAACTGCTTCTTTTCCCAATTTTTCTCGAAGCTCTCGCGCATCTCTTCCCAGTCAATTCCGTTGTGGCTCCAGAAGGAGGCATCTTCGGAAACGCGTACAGCCTCTCTCAGGTATCGAGAGGTTCTCGATAAGGGAAGCCAGCGCTGATCTATCCGGTAGGCTCTGCCCCGGCGCTTCGCCTGATCCTGCCGCAGTTTCATCAAGGCGGTCTGAGCCGGCCGTTGCGTTTTTAGCTTGGTCGGATTGATGATCATCGCTGGTCCGGCCACCCAGGCCGATAGGGCCAAAACCAGAAAAACCAGGATCAGCGCCAGTCTCTTGAAATGCCGCGCTCGCATGTGGATCTGCCCAAAGCAACGATGGCAATCAATATAGGGCTGCAATCAATCCCTGTCAATCCTGAATGAGAGATTTTCCGAATCCTCATGACTTCACCCATGACTCAACACTCTTCAAAAAAATGGCAGAGCCATCTAATGCGTCGCGCGCGAATTCTCCGGGAATTGCGCCATGCCATGGATGAGCGGGGCTACCTCGAAGTCGAGACTCCTTTGCGGGTTCGATCTCCCGGCACCGATGTGAATCTGGAGGCTTTCAGCAGCGAGGATCGCTATCTCATCACCTCGCCGGAATTCCACATGAAGAGATTGGTGTCCGCTGGGCTTTTGAGAATCTATCAAATTACCCACTGTTTTCGCCGAGGCGAAACCACCGATCTGCATAATCCGGAATTTACCATGCTGGAGTTCTATGCGGCGGGGCTTTCGCTCAAAGATATGATGGAGGAGATCGAAGAGATCATTGGGGCGGTATCGGCCGCCATTCATGTTGACGAAGTCCAATATGGGGGAGTCATCTGCAATCTTCAGCCGCCCTGGCAACGGCTCAGCGTAGATGCTGCTTTCCGCCAATACGCCGGATGGTCGCCTCTGGAAGCTTTCGATGAGGATCGGTTCTATTTTGATCTGGTGGACAAAGTGGATCGCCATTTGGGCAGGGGAAAGCCGACCATCCTGCTCGACTATCCCGCACCGCTGGCGATGCTGGCGCAATTGCACCCCGGCGATCCCCGCATCGCCAAGCGGTTTGAGGTCTACGTCGCGGGCATCGAGATTGCCAACGCTTTTGAGGAGCTGACCGACTCTGAGGAACAGCGCCGCCGATTCGAGGGTGACTTAGAGCGCCGCCGACAACAGGGTAAGCCACTTTATCCAATTGATGAAATCTTTTTGACAGCGCTGGGGGAGATGCCGCCCTGCTCCGGCATTGCGGTGGGGGTGGATCGGTTGGTCATGCTCTTGCTGGGCGCTGATAGAGTCGGGGAGGTGATGGCGTTTCCTGAGTCAATTATATAATAATAGATGGGGCGGGCTACGCTTCTTGTTCCAGGGACGCAAAAATCTGAACATGCTTCGAGGCAGATCCCTTCATTTTCGGATAAAAGATGGTCAGGAGGATTTGATTATCGCTCGAACCCACCTCCAAACGACCTCCGTATTGCCCGAGAATGCGCGAACACAAGAAGAATACCGTCGAATCCGCATGCGCTGTGCGCTGCAAATCAGATGCCTCGGATTCTGAATCGAGACGTGGCGGGATTATCTCCCTGAAGGACATTTCAGCCGTGGGGAGCGCCACAAACCGAATGCCCACCCGCACTTGCTCCTCGTCTTCGCCAACCTCTATTACCACGGATGAATTACTGGATCGCTGTCCGACATATTCCAAAAGCTTGAATATGACGTGCACCCAATGCCCGTAGTTTCCCTTCACTCGGGGCGCAGCGCCGTGCGCGACCAGAACGGTTTCCAGTCCTCTGGCTTTGAAGAGCTTGTGAATCAAAGCCAGCGCTTCCTCGATAACCGCGCCGATGGCAAATTCGCGCTCGCCTTCGACCCGTCCGGCAGATAATTCGGAAAATCCATTCACCAAATCCTGAATTCTCTCCACTTGCTGCATCATGGAAGAGAGACGGCAGGCCACCGATGGATCATCCGCCTCTTTGGCCGAAAGCATCTGCAGTTGACCGGATAAAACGGTTAAAGGATTGCGAAGATCATGCGCCAGCACCCCGGTTGCCAGACCCAGCGAAGAAAACCGGCTGTAATCCACAAGTTCCCAGAAGGTGCGCTCCAGCTCCGCCCTGGTTCGCAGTAATTCCTCCTGGAACTTGCGGGCGTCGCGGGTTCGCTGTCTTAGGGCGCTGGCCAGCCTCCGATTCGCTTCCCGGAGTTTCGTCTGCAACTGCTCGCGTTCGAGTTCTGCCCGGAGGTGCTCGAGCCCCTGGCGCAATGCCGATTTGAGAAGAAGCGGATTTAAGGGCTTGAGGAGAATGCGATGCACGCCCGCGCGATTGACGGCGCGCGCCGCCGCCTCAAAATCGCTGTATCCCGTCATCAACCAACGCACCGAACGCGGGTGAGCCGCCTGAATCACCTCGAGGACTTCGATGCCGCTGAGATCCGGCAGCCGCAGGTCCACCAGAGCCAGATGAACCGGCCCCCGATTGACGATCTCGATCGCCTTGGTGCCATTTGCGGCTGTTTGAATCGAGAGCTTCGCGTCACCGCAATGCGGGATGATAGATTCCAGCAAGGCCTGATCGTCATCTACCAGCAGCAGGGTAAAATTTGCGCTTTTGATTGCGTTCATGAATGGGTCGGGCGTTATGGGAATTTCCGCTTCATTAAGCCCGGCGATCGAATAAAGGGATGCCTGCCTCGTGGCGCCAGAATGCCCCGCGCATCTGCTCGAGGTTGTATGTCTCAATCCAGTCTATGCTCTCCATCTCATACTCCGCGGACCTGGCCTGATCCAGCCAGACTCCCTCCAAATGCGCGACTTCTTCCCCTGGCGACCGCATTATCTCTGCCGGGAGAAAAGCCTTCAGGCCAATTCGTTTTGTCCGGCAATTTAGTTCGACCACGAAGCCTGGCGAAACGGGGTGATCCGCCAGCCGCATCAGATGCTCATCCGACACTTTGGATGCCTTAAAGAGACCGCAGCCAATGTCTCCGGCTCCAGTGATTTCACCATATCGCCCCGGGGCCGCTTCCTCGCGATTAAGCCGAAGAATCGCCTCGGCGCGGCGATACTCGATTCCGGGAATCAATGAATCATTTTCTGCCATCCCTCCGTTCTTGATCGTCTGCATCGTCCGGCTCTCATCTTTTAGCAATGGCAGAATATCCTCGAATTCGGGAAAGCAGAAATTCTTCCCCCTGCTCGGGGTGCGCCAGGCGCGCAAATAGTAGCTTAGCAGCGCGAAGGAATCGGCGCCGCTGCGGATGCCTCTCGTCCAGAGGATGGCGAGAATCCAGACGTCCGAAGGCTCCAGTCCCGGCAAGCTGGCATAAAGACGATAGCGATCCAGACGCTCTTGAAATTCTCGAATATCCAGAGGGCTGGGCTGATGCCCCAGGAGCCGCAAAATTCGCTCGATGTCCTCCCCATCCTCCGAGACCGGCGCCTGAAGGTCGCTTTCGGTCTCATCTTCCTGAACTCGGAGAAGAAGACGATCCCCCTGGATTTCGACCCGAGCGGCCAGCCGCTGCCCGGGTTCGAGCGGGAGATTGGAAGCGGCATTGAGAAGATACCCGCGGATGGTGACCAGAAAATGATCGTCGCCGAGTTGGGCCAGCACGCGCCCGCGAACTAACTGGCCCGGAACCATGATCGTTGCGCCGCGGCTTACCCCGGCGCCGCCGCCGACACCTCGTACTCTCACGTGTTTTTAGGACACCGTCGTTTTTTCTTCTCGAGCGAGGTTGAGAATCAGCCGGATCTCGTCCTGCCCCATCTGCATTTTCTCGGCGATGGCTGGAATCGCCATGCCGGTTCGATACAAAGCCAAAACTTCGCGCGCAGTGTCATCCGAGGGACGGCCGGCTTCGCCCAGCGGGTCGGATTTTAGAGGTGAAGTGCGCTCCAGCCTTGGAGACGCCTTGGGCGGCCCGGAGGATTCACCATGCGAATGATCGTCCAGCAGCGCCTTGATGGCACGATTCATCTCTCGCTGCTTCAGATAAAGAACTACCGTCACCGCTCCAATAATCACTATCAGTCCGGAGAGCAGCATTTCGAAGGGGAATCGTTTGCGTTCGCGCGGCGGCATTGGAAGCACTTCCTGACTGGCCGCTTCTCGGCTGCTTGGTACCCTAATCGTCTCATGCACCAGACTTTCGGGCTGGGCCGAAGGCGCAGCCGTCAGCAGCGAATCCTCGCCCCAAAGGGTGCGGAAGAAGGCTTCCCATTGCTGAGCTTCAGCGGCGGAATCTCCCATTTGATCAAAAAGGACCGCCAGTTGCCGAGCCAGGTCGGCATCTGAAAGCGATTCGCTCTCGAGAGACGTATCGGCCTCCGCCAAGCGGTTGCGCTCTTTGGCCGACGTTGATTTTTTCCGATCTGTCGGTGACTTCTTGGGCGCCGCTTTCGGATTCACCGCCGGCGAGATGTGCAGAATCAGACTATAGGGATTTTGAGTTTCGCGCAGCTTAATTTTGACCGCTCGGCTGAAGTGCAAGGATATTGTCAGATCGGAAGCCCTTTTGGCTATTTCCGTTTTCTGGATCAGATCGTTTTTCACGGATTTTAGAGCCGTGGCGACGTCCTTTTCGATGCTGCAATTCTTGAGCGTGATCAGCCCCGCGGGACCGTTCTGCAGATCTACATATTGATGGGGCGTCCTGGCGTCAAACCGCAGCACCAAGATCGCGAAATTCTCCTTCGGGTGGTAGGAAGAATGCATGGACAACAACTGGCTGGCGGCGCTTGCACCACCATAGGACAAGAGCAGGGCCCCCATTAGCGCCGCCATTTTAAGGAAGGATCTGTCAACCATTGGTGTCCTCAGATGAGCCCCGGATATCAACCATCTTGGTGCCGCCAAGATAGGGTATCGTTTTCAGCTCTTCGATCCGCTCCAGCTTCTTGATGACATTTTGGATCCGCTGGCAATTCGCCTGAATCACATTCAGGCGCGAAGAGATCTTCTCGTCATCGTATTTCTGGGTCTCTTTCTCCAGCAAGAAGAGGTTTCCCAATACGGTCGTCAGCGGATTGTTGATTTCGTGATTCAAGGTGATGACGGTCTGCGTGTAGGCCGCCAACCTTTCGGATTCCAGCAGCTTCTTTTGCAGGCGGCTGATCTCCGTGACATTGCGCATGATGCCCAGAGCGCCAAGCTTCTCGCCCTCCTCACTCCGCAGAGGGACCAGATGGACGGTGAACTGCTGCGGCCGAGACATGCGGGTGCGCAATTCCAGATCAAAAATCTGCCGGGCTCCTTGGGTCAGCGTGCTGTTGATTCGCTTGGCCACATCGGCTTGCTTAAAGAGCGCCTGGAAAGACTGCCCGAGCAGCTCTTCCTTGCGCATGCCTAATTCTTCTACGCTGGCGTTCGAGTAGGTGAATCGGCCCCTCCGATCCAGAGCGAAGATGACGTCGCCGGCATTCTCCAGCAATCCCGAGAAGAAATCCTTCAATTCAGCCATTTCCCGCACAAAGGAGGCATTTTGAATCGCCACGGCGGCATGGGAAAAGATAAAATGCAGAAGCCGCATCTGGATGGGTGTGAGATCATCGGCGCGGCGCAAAATGCTGAGCAGTCCGGCGCCAATCGGCTGATCCCCCACTACCAGCGGGACGATGATCAGATTGCCCTCAGATCCTTTCGGCTGGGAACCGAGGCTCTCCAACCAGGGCACCACGACCGGGCGTCTTTCCGACACCACCCAGTGCAATATCCCCTCCTCAAGTTGACTCTGGGCGGCGCGAACCAGCTCGGTGGGGGCGTGTCCCAGCGCTTCGAGGCTTTTGCCGCCTTCGACGAAGAGAAAAATCCCCAGGTCCTCAAAGGGAAGGAATTTGGCCAAAACGGCGCGGAGGGATTTAATAACCGTGCGGGGCTCGGAGGAACGGCGCACCATCTCCGTCAATCCCTCGAAGTTAATGAGCTCACTCAGCGTCCCGCTAAGACGGTCCCGGGAAGCGCGCAATTCGTTGAGACGCGCCTCCAATTCGCTCACCCGGATTTGAAGCTGGCTGAATTGTTCCTCGAGTGAGCTCACGATACAATCCCTAATGACATCGGACTCAGAATTTCTACTGCTATGTCTTCGACGTTTCCTTCTGTCCGCGCGCTTCGGATTCCCCGCCGGCTCGCAGGGCTCTGATGAAATCGCCGGCTCGCAGCATCTCTTGCTGCAGCTTCTCCAAGTAATACGAATAATCTACTTCCCCGGTTTCGGTGGTTTTCAGGCGCAGACTTGACGTGATCCCGGGTGATATTTCTATAGGAGCTCCCCCTCCGGCCTCATAACCAGCGCGCCGCACCAGAGCGTCTGCGAAGCAGGTATTCTGCGCCAGCAAACCCCACTCATCGTCGGCAGCGGCGCCATGATGGTCCCGCGTCGAATTCACCAGCCACGCCGGAAGATCCCATTCGTCCAGCAGCCATCCGCCGACGATCGCATGATTCAGACCGAAGACTACGTCCTCGGCAAGCAGAAGCTGTGGCTTGCTTTCACGAACAAGACTGATCACCTGCGAATATTCCGCCGAGAAATAGCGTGCGAAGAAGAGTTTGCCGATGTCATGGACCAGTCCGGCGATAAAGCCCTCGCCCGGGACGTTGGCGCCGCTCGACCTCAGCAACATTCTGCCGGCGATGGCCGCCGCCATAGAATGCCTCCAGGTGGCATCCATATCCAGGGGCATCTCCTTCGCCGGCCGGAAAAAGGAGTCGGTGATCAACAGCGATAGGCACAGATCGCGCACGGTATCGAATCCGAGAACTACGACGGCCAGATTGATCGTACCGATTCGGCGCGGGAATCCGTAATAGGCCGAATTGGCCAGGCGCAACAGCCGGGTCGCCAGCGCCTGGTCGGTGGAGATGAGATTCGCGAGCGCGGCGGCGGAGGCATCCGGGTCATCGAGGCATCCCAAAAGCTCTGAAGTGATCAAAGGCAGAGTCGGCAGGTTTTCCACCCGAGCGATTAGCCTTTGAATAGCTATGACCGTAGACTCCTTCCCTGGGACGCTGTCCCGCCCTTCCAACGTCAGAGATGGCGAATCTTCCAGCCCCGTCTGTCCGCGATCACTCATTTGTTCGACGATGTCTTCCATTTCATCCAGATGTGAGGTTTTGATTGGCCGCGAGCGAAAATGTCAGGTGAGCCGCTAAGCCACCATCTCCTGGTGCAGCCGCGCGCGCAGAGAATGAATGGCCGCCGAATGTATCTGACAGACTCGCGATTCTGATAAACTGAGAACCCGGCCGATTTCTTTCAACGTTAATTCTTCATAATAATAGAGCACCACGACTCGCCTCATCTGCTCCGGCAGTTCCTGCAACCACTCCATGACCTGCCGCCGCTGCTCTTCGCGTTCGATCTTCACCAGCGGATTTTCATAATCGGCGTCGGGAATGACGTCGTGGAAGCTCCCTTCGCCCTCAGCTTGTGCCGGTTCGGTGTCCAGCGAGACGATCTGGATGGATCCGACCTCTTCCAGCAATTCGTGGTACTCCGCCAGAGATAATCCCATCTCCTGGGCCACGTCCTCATCCTCGGGGATGTTTCCGAGCTTCGCTTCACAGGACCCCATGGCCCGCTCCAGCGATTTGACCTTGCCGCGCAGCGAACGCGGCAGCCAATCCAACTCGCGCAGCCCATCCAGCATGGCTCCGCGGATGCGGAGGCTGGCGTAGCTTTCGAAACGGATCCCGCGTTCCGGATCGTATCCCTCAACCGATTGAATCAATCCGCGCGCTCCGGCGCTTTCCAGGTCGTCCACCTGCACCGACTGCGGCAAGGAGTGCTTCATCCTCAGGGCGGCAGCCTTCACCAGCGGGAGATAAATCAGCACCAGCTTCTCGCGCAGGTCCCCCCGAACGCGAGTATCCTGAGTCTTTCTATATTCCTGCCAGAGTCCTAATGTCCGAAAATCCGAAGGACTTCTGGCCGATGACTCTCGGGGAGAATTCTTCAGTGAATTCTGCTGTTTTTCCATGTCGCGGGGAACCCTTTCAGGGCTTTATCCCGGATCCGCTTAAGGCGGATGGGAGCGCTTCTATGCCGTTTCCACCGCTTTATCCGTAGGACTCGTGACGGCGCTGCTCTTTGGCTCGGCGGAAGCCTCCCCTTGAGGCCTTGGGGATCTTTGTGGTTTTGGGCCAGGAGCCGGGCCTCCCTTTGGGACTTTGCCCTCCGGGGATGCTGGAGAACCCGCGGCGGGAGCGGGTCCCGAAGGGATCCCCTGCGACTTCGCTCGCGCTGCCTCGGCCTGAGCCTCCCGTTGGTCCGCCACGGCGGATTCGGCTTCGCGCTGCACGCGCTCCAGAAATTCCTGCTGGGCGCGTTCCTGGGAGACGCTCAGATAATGACTCAGGATCACCCGGTAAAGCAGCGCCATCAAGGAGACACCCAAATAGACTAGCACCGAGCGAAACAGGGCCGAGCTCAGTTCGACGTCAAACCACAGACAGGCCGCCAGGGTCATCAAAGCCGCCAGGGCTGCCACGGAAGGCCCTTTGCTCCGAACCGGCACCCCTTCGGCAACCAGCCCTGATGAGTATCGCCGCGAGTCCGCCGCGGCGGATCTCCCGAAGGGATCCTCTCGGACTTTCGGACTGAGTCCCCGAGTCGAACGCCGAGCGAAGCCCCCCTTCGGGGCCTTCACAGCCTTTTCCCCTGTCCCCCTCTTTTTTTCGGCCGCTAAATTTTCAGCCATATTTTGGCAACCCTATTTGTCCCTCTCTAGTCCGTCACCTTATCAATTTGTGATCCGTCACCCACCCGGAGATGGACTACGCCATCTTCATAGAGCGAGGAAGAAGTTGTCGAAATAGAGAACTGGCCCCAAAGCTCCCTTCGGGACTGCCATCCCCACTTTCGCGAGCCTGGGGAGGTCCTAAAGGGGTCCTTTCGGACATCCTCAAAAGCCGCCGCGCTATTCCCATCAAGGCCACCGCCGCCGGGCTGCGCGGAAACGCCTGCAGCAGCGGAGTCTGACGGCTGACCGCCTGAGGCAAATGCGCATCCTGAGGCAGGTAGCCCAACGATTCCACGCTCAAGCTCAAATAGTTCTCCACCACCAACTTAATCTTGCGAGCCACCTCTTCCGCTTCTTCTCGGCTGCGAGCGAAGTTCACCAAAAGATGCAGCCGCACCGCCACGTTGCGCGCCGTAATCACCTTGATGGCCGCATACGCATCCGTGATCGCCGTTGGCTCCGGCGTGGTCACCACGATCACCTCGTCCGAGGCGCTGGCCAATTCCACCACCCCCTCCGATATCCCCGCCCCCGTGTCCAGGATGATCACATCCAGCCCGCGCTCTAAATCCGCCAGAGCCCGCAGCGTGCGATCCGCCACCACCTCATCCAACCCCACCATCTCCACCACCCCCGATCCTGCCGGCAGAATGCGCAAGCCCTCCGGCCCGTCCAAAAGAATGTCCCCCAGAAATTTGCCCCCCAGAATCACATCCGCCAGCGTCCAGCGGGGATTGATCCCCAACAGAATGTCTATATTCGCCAGATTCGCGTCGGCGTCCACTAACAGCGCCCGGCGATGCAACCGCTGAAAACAGAGCCCCAGGTTCAGGCTGATGTTCGACTTCCCCACGCCCCCCTTCCCCGATGTCACCGCGATACGCCGCACCGGCCGTCCGCCGGTGGCGGACTCCTCCGTTCGTCTCTTTAGTCCGCCGCGGTGGACCATATCCCGCAATTTCGACGCCTGGTCTCGAAGAGATCCTCCGCGGTTCTGCATCATATCATCTCCCGAAGTCCGCCGCAGGCGGATCGGCTCAACACTTGCGGGCAAAATTCTCCAGCAGGAGTCTCCGAAGGAGTCCTTTCGGACCCTCGGACAGAATTCTCGAATCTCAAATCGAATTCCCCCCCTTCCCGAAGGGACCCTCGGTGGCGAGGCAAGCCAATCCCGACAGGTAAAATCCCCGTTCGCTCACCAGCCGGGTGAGCTGCATCTGCGTCGGGCAGATGATATCATCCGGCACATTCTGTCCGCAGGTCAGAGCAGACACCGGGCGCATCGGCATCCCCGGAGCCGATCCGCCTGAGATGGACTGCCCCATCTCAAAGCAGACGTTTAAAATACCCCCGTAACTGGTCGTCTCATCTAATTTTGTAAAAACCAGCCGCGCCGCGCGCACCCCCTCGAACTTGCGGATCACATCCAATTGATCTTCCAGCCGCGTGCCCATCGAAAGCACTAAATGCACCTCGTCCGGCCGAGCGTATTCCATGAAAGCCAACAGATCATTCATCTGCCCCCGATCGTTCGGACTGCGCCCCGCCGTATCAATCAGCACCACGTCATAATGCCCGAACCGCTCGATCACCGGCCGGATGTCCGCCGGCCGGTACACCGCCTCCATGGGGATATTCGCGATCGCCGCGAACGTCTTCAACTGCTCCACCGCCGCAATACGATACGTGTCCGCCGACACCAGAGCCACCCGCCGCCGACCGAAAATCTGCCCATGCGTCGCCATCTTCGCCAGCGTCGTCGTCTTGCCCACCCCCGTGGGACCCACCAGAGCGATCACCCGGGCGCCTTGGCCGCGTCCCGGGACTCCGGCGCCGCCCCCCGCCGCACCCAAGGCCATTAATGGCGCCACCTTGAGGATCTTGCCAATCCGCTCGTAAAATGCGCTTTGCAACAACTGGCGGTCCTCAAAATCGCCGCCGCTGAGCTGCAGCGTCAGCTCCTGCGTGATGCTCCCGGCCACCCGGTCCTCGACGCCGTTATCTAACAGATTCCTATGCAGAATCTCCAACTCCACCGGCAGACTGGGCAGTTGCCGAAACCGCAGATGATCGGCGATTTGCGCTAAGCCCTCTTTCAGACCACGGATGTCGTCCGTTAGCAGCGCGAACTCAGCTCCCGTAGGCATTCTATCGGACGCGCCGGGCCATAATTTCGCTGAAAGTCCACTTTCCCCCTTATCCGCTATCACGGGGGCATCTCCGGAAGGGATCCGTTGGGACTTTGAAGACCGCACCGGTCCCGGGCTACCGCCTCCCAGCAAGGAGACTGAACCATTGCTATTCGAAGGACTCCGGCTGCGGTCTCTTGGCAAATGTCCATCCCCGAAGGCCTCTGAATCCGCCTGCGGCGGAGTGGCGGTCCAATCTCTGGTCTGCTTGTCCGAAGGACTCCTTGCGGAGGATGATGGGGCATACCGAACGCCAGTTCCATCTGCTCTCCTGGAGACGATCCCCCGCCGCGAATAGGCTGCCTCACCATCAGTGGACGCCACTACCTCGATCAAATCGGTCAGCAGGAAGCTGAAAGGCCCGCCGCGAGGGATCTTGCGGCTGTCCAGGATAACGGCGTCTTCGCCCAACTCCTTCTTGACCTTCAGAAGGCATTCGCTCATGCTGGGAGCGACGAATTTCTTGATCTTCATAGGCCTCGTTAATGGGATAGGCGGCGTCCCCCCCCAAAGATTGACGCCAGCGTCCGGTAGTCCAGTCCGCCCTGGTGGACGTTCTTGAGCGGTGGCCGCTCTCGTCTGGTTCATTTATAATTTGACCTCATGATGGTATCATACCCCCTAAGCCGCGACGGCTTGCCCCTTCACGGCCTGCCCCTTGGTGATCTCAGCTCCCGTAGGGGTTAGCAACCCGACCGATTCCACTTCAGCATTTACTAAGAGCTCGCCGTAGGACAGCACCGTCAATTGTGGCAGAACCGGTTCTACCAGCCGGCGTAGCGCCGCGCGGATGGTGGGCGAACAAACCAGGATAGGAATGCGCCCCTGAGCTTGCATCTCCTGCACGTGGCGGCTTAGTTGCTGATAAATCGCGTTCAACAGGGACGGCGGCAGGATTGGGGCGAGGCGCGCTTCGCCCTTGCAACTACTCGCCAGCGTGCTTTCCAAACCGGGATCCACCGTCATCGCCCAGATGCGCCCGTCATCATGCTGATATTTCTGTGTGATGGTAGGGGACAGGCTGTAGCGCACGTATTCCGTCAAAATATCGGGATCCTTGGTCAACGTGCCGTAGTCCGCCAGAGTCTCCAGAATCGTCCCCAGATCGCGAATCGGTATCCCCTCCTTCAACAACTTCTGGAGGACTTTATGCACCGCGCCGTAGCCGAGCACATTCGGAATCAGCTCATCTACCACCGTCGCGTTCCCCTTCTTGAAATTCTCGACCAGCGCCTTCGTCTCTTCCCGGGATAAGATCTTATGGGCGTTTTGCTTCAACAATTCCACCAGATGAGTCGCCAAGACCGCCGCCGGCTCCACCACTGTGTAACCCAGCTCCTCCGCCCGAGCCTTATCGTCCGCTGCGATCCAGACCGCCGGCAACCCGTAGGTCGGCTCCTTGGTGGCGATGCCCCGCAGCTTCGCCTTGGCGGTTCCGGGGTTCAGCGCCAGGCAATGGCCCGTTTGCAGCTCCCCCGTGGCGATTTCGTTCCCCCGGATCTTGATCCGGTACTGCTGCGGCTTCAACTGCACGTTGTCCCGGATCCGAATCGGCGGAATCACCATTCCCAACGCGATGGCCTGTTGCTTGCGGATCAGGGTAATGCGGTTCAGCAGGTCGCCGTCATGTTCCGCATCCACCAGAGGGATGAGTCCATAGCCGATCTCCAGCTCGAGGGCATCCACGGCCAAATAGTCTTCAATGCGTTCGGTATCTTTCCTGGTCTTGGATTTCCGTTGCTGTTCTGCGGCCTGAAGCTTGGCTGTCTTCTCGGCGGTATTAACTTGCGTCCCCAAAAAGGCGCTCGTGCCTGCCAGCACCAAGAACGGCAGCGTCGGTAGCCCCGGCATCAACGCGAAAAATCCTAACACCCCCGCCGCCAAAAAGAGCGGCCTCGGCTGCTGCAGCAACTGCTTGCTGATCTCCTGCCCCAAATTGGCCCGCGAAGCCGCCCGCGAAACGATGATGCCCGCCGAAGTGGAGATGACCAGCGCCGGGATCTGCGCCACCAGCCCATCGCCCACCGTCAAGATGGTGTAGGTGGAAAGCGCCTGCTCCGGCCGCATCCCCATCTGCAGCATGCCGATGATCAACCCGCCCACGATATTGATGCCGGTGATCAGCAGTCCGGCGATGGCGTCGCCGCGCACGAATTTGGAGGCGCCGTCCATGGCGCCGTAAAAATCGGCCTCCCGCGATATCTTTTCGCGTCGCTCCTTGGCCTCGGTCTCGTCAATCAGGCCGTTGTTCAAATCCGCGTCTATGGCCATCTGCTTGCCCGGCATGGCGTCCAGGGTGAAGCGCGCCGCCACCTCCGCAATCCGGCCGGAACCCTTGGTGATCACCACGAAGTTGATCACGTTCAAAATCAAAAAGATCACCAGGCCCACCACGTAGTTCCCCGCCACCACAAAGCTCCCGAAGGCCTGAATGATCGTCCCCGCGTAGGCCTCGCCCAAAATCAGCCGCGTGGCTGCCACGTTCAGCGCCAGCCGGAAAAGCGTCACCACCAACAGCAGCCCGGGGAAGACCGAAAAGGAGAGCGGCTCCTCTACGTACATGGCCACCATGATGATGATGACCGCCACCGTCAGATTTAGAGCCAACAACAGATCCAACAGCTGAGTCGGAATCGGGATCACGAGCAGAACGATAATCCCGATCACCCCCAGCGCCAGAGCGATGTCGGAAAGTCGCGTAAAGCGGCTCAATGGCCCCGCTAATTGAGGACCCGGTTTGCCCCCTGATCCGCCGGGGCGGATTGAGTGGCCCTTTGCCATAGACATCCCTAACGGGACAATGCTTCCCTGAACTCTTACCCTTGATCCCTCAGAGCAAGTAACGTGCCTATCCGCCGCGGCGGACTCCTTCGGAGAAACCTAATCGTCACGAAGTGATGGCTTCGCCATAAATCTCTGCATTTTCGCCTCTTAGGCGGTAAACATAGGCCAGAATTTCCGCCACTGCCTGGTAGAAATTGCCCGGGATCTCCTGGCCGACATCCGCCGCCTTGTAGAGCGCCTGAGCCAGCGGTTTATTCTCCACCAGAGGGATTTCATGCTGCCGGGCGATCTCGCGAATGCGCTCGGCGATTAACCGCTTCCCCTTGGCCAACACGATAGGCGCGGACATCTTCTCCGGCACATAGGAGAGCGCAATGGCGATCTCCGTGGGATTGGTGATGACCACATCGGCCTTATGGACATCCTTCATCATGCGGCGCAAAGCCGTTCGCAGTTGAATCGAGCGGATTTTCGATTTCACCTGCGGATCGCCTTCGGCCTGACGGTGTTCGTCCTTGACCTCTTGCTTGGTCATCTTCAAAGACTGGATATGCTCCCAGCGCTGATAGGCGTAGTCCAGGATCGCCAAGATGACCAGAACGATGATCGTGCGATAGCCGACTCTTAGAATTCCTGAGCAGATCCACTGGAAAATATCCCAAACCGAGCGATCCATGAGTGGCACCATCTCGCGGCTCAAGCCCGCCAACGTCAAATAGCCTATCCAGCCGACAATGGCGATTTTCAGAATTCCCTTGAGCAGCTCTACCAGTGAGCGCTTGGAACCCAGGCGCTTAATGCCCTTTATCGGGTTCAGATTGGAAAACTTGGGCTTGATGGATTCGCTGGCGAATAGAAGCCCGGATTGCAGAATGTTAGCCGCCAGGCCGATTATGACGATGGATATCAGCAGGGGAGCCAGTATGCTCACCCAGAGAAGTGCGCCGCTTAAGAATTGTCCCTGCAGGGTTTCCGGGGTAAGTTGGATGCTGGAAAGCTGGCTGAAGATGAAGCGGTTAGCGGCCATCATACGCGAGAGCATATAGCCGCCGAAGACGGTCAGAGATACCAGCCCACCCAGCAAGATCAAAGCCGAGTTGACTTCAACCGACTTGACGACCTGGCCTTTTTTGCGAGCTTGGCGGCGCCGGCGGCCAGTCGGTTGCTCTGTTTTCTCCTGGAAGGATTCCTTCGATTCAGCCATCGCCTGGTGTCTCTATTCAGGTAACCAATCTCAGCAATAACGCATCATGGCAATTCGGAAAAAGGGGCTCAGCGCCCCAGCAATCCGATGATCGTCTCCCAGTCCCCTTGAAAACTCTTCCAGAGCATTTTTAAGACGTATGAAAGCAACGGCCAGGACAGCGCCAGGGCCAGCAATCCGACGCCGATTTTCAAAGGAAAACCGACGATGAAGATATTCATTTGCGGCACCGTGCGGGCGAGGATGCCCAGGGCGACCTCCGTCAGAAGCAGCGCCGCCGTGACCGGAGCGGCGATCTTGAAGGCGGCCACAAAAATATCACCGGCCAACCTGACGACAGTTTCGACCAGGCCCGATGACAGGCTCACTCCGCCCAAAGGAGCTGCCGAATAGCTCTTCGCCAGACCTTCCAGGAGAAAATGATGACCATTAAAAGATAAAAAAATTAAAATGGCAAAAAGATACTGCAGCTGACTGATGATGGAAACCTGAGTCTCCGTCATGGGATCGAGCACGGCGACGATGCCGAATCCCATCTGAATGCCGATCAGTTGACCGGCCATTTCCACGCCATAAAAGAGGAAGTGCGTCGTCATGCCCAGGACCAGCCCGGCAAGGATCTCGGGCAGTGCCAGCCCCATAAAGGTCGGCAGCCCCATGCGGCCCAAATCTGTCCCGCCGGCCAGGGTAATCGTGGGCAGCAATAACAGCGCTACAAATGCAGCCAGGCCTGCCTTGACAGGCAGGGCCAGACCGCGATAGCCGAAAACCGGCATGACCGCCAATGCCGTTGCCACTCGCAAGAACACCAGCGTCCAACGCAGGGCCAGCTCCAGGGAAAGCTCCAACGTCACTCCGTTCTTCTTGGCTTGATGGGGCGCGCGCGGCCAATCAATCGAGGATGGTCAATTTGGTGTTGGATCGGTCAGCAACCGCAAGGACGCCGGCAATTCCTCCGCCACGAGGTCCGGATGATAGAAAATCAGGACTCCGCCGTGCACTTTTTCTGCCTGAGCGAGGTGGTGAATGTCAACCTGATACACCCGGTTTTTGATCTCCACGCAAACTGAAAAGGCGCCCGTCGGATTTCTTGATAGCTCGCGGCAATGGGCCGCCAAATTTCCGGGCAGCACCTCTTCAAGCATTCGACCGACGCCGCGCTCAAAGTGATCGCGCGCCAACCAGTTCATGACCACGACCACGCCATCGCCGCTGAAACCCACGACGCCGACCGGCACCAATTCCAGAATTTCCTGCGAGACCGACAGCACTTGATTTTGAATGAGCAGTTCACGCGTACGCTGCTGGACCTGCAGCTCGAGCTGCCGATTGAAATCATGCAGTTGTTCATTCTTGCGCTGCAACTCGATTGCCAGGCCGCGATTCTCCAGCCTGAGCCACTGTTGCTCAAGAGCCAGTTGAACCGTGCTTTTCAGTTCCTCATCGTTCCAGGGTTTGAAGATGAAACGATAAATATGGCCTTCATTGATCGCCTCGGTCAGAGTACGAATTTCCGCATAGCCCGAAAGAATAATGCGCAGCGCGTCGGGTTGAACTTGGCGCGCATGGCGAAAGAATTCGATCCCGTTCATCCCGCTCATACGGTAGTCCGCGATGATCAGGTCAACCTCGGCGGAGCGCAAGATCTCCAATCCCTCTTCACCGGACGAAGCGCTACATACCTGGTAATCTTCATCGAAGAAGAGTCGCCGCAACGCCCGAATGATATTCGGTTCGTCGTCAATCAGCAGTATTCGGGCCGGGTTCATGCCATTTCCGCCAGTGTCGCTTCCTGGGTCTCGGAGGAACCGGCGTCCGGGCCTCGGCGCGGCAGGCGCACCCAAAAGGTGGTCCCGCGCCCCACCCGGCTCTCCACCAGAATCTGACCGCCATGCCGGGATACAATGCCGTAGCTGACCGACAGTCCCAGGCCGGTTCCTTTGCCGGTCTCTTTAGTGGTAAAAAAAGGCTCGAAGATTTTCTTCAGATGGTCCTGGGAGATGCCGATGCCCGTATCGCTGATCTCGATGACGGCCTCTTCGGCCTCCGCATAGGTCCGCACCGTGATCGTCCCGCGCCCTTCGATGGCGTGCGCCGCGTTCACCAGGAGATTCATGATCACTTGATTCAACTGCTGCGGATAGCACTTCACCAGCGGGAGCTGGCCCAACTCCTGGATAATTTCGGCTTTATACTTGAGCTCGTTCGAGACAATATTTAGCGTGGACTTGACGCAGCGATTCAAATCATACTCGACCATTTTGCCATGATCTTGATGCGAAAAATCCTTCAAATCCTGGACGATGGTTTTCACTCGATCCGTTCCTTCGATGGACTCCTCGATGACCGAGCTGACGTCGTCCATGATGAAATCAATTTTCTTGAATTTCTTAAGCTGGCGAAGCGCCTCCACCGCCTCGGCACTGCCTTCATCCAGAACCCGATCGGCGGCGCGGCAATAATCCTTGATATTCAGCAGGTACTTTTTCAGGGTGCTCAGATTGGAATTAATGAAACCGATGGGATTGTTGATTTCATGAGCCACGCCGGCGGCCAGCTGGCCGATGGTGGCCATTTTGTCGGACTGCAGCAACTGCGTCTGCGTGCTGTTCAATTGATGAAGGGTCTCTTCCAGCTCGCGATGGCGCTCCTGAATTTCACCGGTCCTTTCCGCAACCAGTTTCTCCAGATTCAAGGCATAGTCCCGAAGTTTGGCCTGCATCAAAAGCTGCTCCGTAATGTCCTTGCCCATCCAGATATAGCCCGCCGTTTGGCCCCCTTCGCTTAAAATCGGCATGATAGTCAAGGAAACCGTGATTTCGCGGCCCTCCCGGGTCACCACATTATGCGCCTCATCAATCATGCTCTTCTCGAGGAGCGGCGATCCCTGGTGGGACAGGTTGCCGTCCTCTTTCCCCGAGAAGAAGAGAATGGCTTTCTTTCCTCGAACTTCCTCGCGCTGGTAGCCGAAGAGACGTTCTGCTCCGCTGTTGAAAAGGGATATTTTCCCCTCCGCATCGCTGGCGACAATGAAATATTCGGTGGAAGCCTCTAATACCGAATGCAGAAATTTCTGGGTCTTCAGCAGCTCCTGCGATCTCTCTTCCACCAGTCTTTCCAGCCGCATCCGATAATTGAGGTTTTCCAGGGTTAGTTTTTTCTTTTCGATGGCCTTTTCCACGGCGATAAAAAGCTCATCAATATTGGTCGGTTTTTTGAGGTAATCATAGGCGCCGCGCCGCAGCGCCTCCACGGCTTTATCGGAAGATCCGAAGCCCGTCAGAACGAGCACTTCACAGGTGGGATCCAGTTTCTTGAACTCATCCAGCAATTCGATTCCCGAAATACCGGGCAGCACCAAATCCGTGATCACCACGTCGAAATCGCCCTCTTCGCGAAACAGGCGTAGAGCCTCCTGAGCTTCCGTCGCGGGACGCACAGCGTAGCCCTTGAACTCCATGGCCTGAGTGATAACCTGGAGGATGGTGGCTTCATCGTCCACCACCAGGATCCGCTTGCGCAGCTCCCCGGCCACCGGCGGCGGGGGACGTGGACTATCCAGTCTTTTGGGCGCATCAACTGTCACGACGGGGATCTCCGGCTTCACCTCAGGTTTCCGATAACCGCAAATAGTTCGGTGGTGTAGGACAGCAACACCCGGATAATCCAGGGCAGCGTCAGAATGAGAACGCCGACCACGGCCAGGATTTTGGGAATGAAGGTCAACGTCATCTCGTGAATCTGAGTCACGGATTGAAAAATCGAAACCGCCATGCCGACGATCAAACCGGCGATCAGCATGGGGGCGGCCACCAGCAGGGTGGTCCAGACCGCTTCCTTGCAAATCTCCACAGCCATCTGCTCGGTCATGGCGCCCCCGAAAAGCCCTGAATCAGTGATTGAATCATCAGATACCAGCCGTCCACCAGGACGAACAGCAGGAGTTTAAAGGGCAGAGAAATCATGATCGGGGGCAACATGAGCATCCCCATGGACATCAAGACGGAGGCGACCACCATGTCAATAATCAAAAACGGCAGGTAGATCAGGAATCCGATCTGGAAGCCAATGCGCAGCTCGCTGATGATGAACCCGGGGATGACGACTCGCAGCGGCAAGTCGCGAGGCGTTTGCGGTTTTTCCATTTTCGCCAGGCCGACGAACAGGGCCAGGTCTTTGGGCCGGGTTTGAGCCAGCATGAAATCCTTGAGGGCGACGGCAGCGCTGTCCAGGGCCTGCTGGGTCGTGATCTGCTCGGCCTTGAGAGGCTGCCAGGCGTTGTCGTAGATGCGATCTATGGTCGGGGTCATCACAAAAAAAGTCAGGAACAGAGCCAGCCCGATCACGATCTGATTGGGCGGCATCTGCTGCGTTCCCAACGCCTGGCGCAAAAAATGCAGAACGAGGATAATGCGAGTGAAGGACGTCATCATGACCAGGATCGAAGGCGCCAGCGCCAGAATGGTCATGAAGAGGAGAATTTGCAGAGTCACGGAAAGATCTTCCGTGCTGGCGGCGCGATCTATGCCCACCGTGATTTTGGGGAGCACCACCTGCGCTTTGGCTGTCAGCGCCGGCCCTAAGATCCAAAAGGGGAGAGCAATCCTAAGCCGGGACCGCCGAGTTGGAAACAAGCTCTGGCTCCGATGGTTTGAGGGTGGTGGCGCCGCAGACTTCATCAATCCGATGACATTCCTCGCCGATGATAACCTGCACGCCCGGAAAGATTCTCTGGGTGACGGTGACAATCCCTGTTTTTCGCTTTTCGGCGATCCTCCTTTCGAGCATTTGAAGTTCCTGCCTCTTTTTATCATAGGAATCCCTGAGCGGCTGAAGCCTTCCGACGAGTTTTCGCATTTCCAGCTCGCCTCCCGCCGCCTGCGACTTGTCGCTCAACTTCTGCCGTTGCAGCGCCTCCAGGGACGTCTTAAGGCTCAGGATTTCCTCCTGCATGACCGCCAATTCCACCCGCCGATTTGCCAGATTCGCCGGGGATATTTGCTCTTCCGGCGATGACGACTCGAGCAAGATTTCCACCGTAGTAGGGGCGTTTTGGGAGTTACCGAGGACTTTTGCGGTGATCGCCTCTCGAGCCTTCACATGGCCGCCGATAATCGCGCCCTTGCCCGACGTCAGATAGACGCTTTCCCCCGCCTCAATTTGCGCATGGAGAAGCAGTTCGCCCACATGAATCGAACCCTGAGCCATCACCGTTTGATTTTCGACGAATTTCACATGTACCTTGCCTCCCGCGCGGATGATCCCGCGTCCGCTGCCCTCAAAGCCCCCTTTAATCAAGACGTCCTTGCCCGCCTCCACCAGCGCATCCTCGACAACCCCATGGACTTCAATGTTACCCGCCGTCTTCACTCGAAAGCCGGATTTGACGTCGCCGCGAATAATGATATCGCCGGTGAAATCCAAATTTCCGCTGCTGAAATCCACATGGCCGTCCACCGTCAGGGTGCTGTCCACCTGCACCATGCCGCGCTGGAGTGAAACAGAGCCGGCCGTCATGGCGCGCAGTTCACGTTTCTGGGCGTCGCTGAAGTAGGTGTTCAGGCCGCCTTGCAAAATCGCCGCCAAGCCGGCGCGCGCCGGCACGTCTTTCCCCTCGATCGTCTTGCCCGGAATCCCCTCCTTGGGCGGTATTAAACGCGCGAGCAAATCATCCTTGTAGACCACTTGAATCAAGTTTATTTCGCGATAATCCACTTTGCCGTCTTCCGTTTGCTTGGGTTTGGCTTTCCGGGAAACATCGAAAAGATATTCCACCCGTCCATGCTCGCCCGGCACGGGCTCCGCGCCTTTCGCCAGAACGATTTTCTCACCCCATTTTTGATTCTTGACCAGATCCGCGATGGCTTCGCGGTCAATCCCATAGATCACGCCGCTGGAGCGCAGCTCCGTTTCGATCAGATTTTCCCAAATCGCGGCGCCCTCCGGAACCAGGCCGGCTTCCGGCCGGACCGTGACGAACGCCCTCATGCGCGAGGGGCTGATTTCAATATGAACGGATTTGTGAGACATGCTCTGGTCAATTAAAATGCGGAATTCACTGCCGCTTCGCTACGAGGGCTTTTCCAAATCCTTAATCAGGTTGATGTTCGTGTCGGTGGAGCCGACCAGCAGGCGGCGGCCTTCGACCTGCACCAAATGAAGTGATTTTCGGGAACCCAGCGCACGCACGGAGAGGATCTGGATTTGATCGCCTTTCTGCGGATTTTTGGGCAGAAAAGGCAGAAAACGCCGCGCTGCCCAGGCCGCTCCCAAAATCAACGCCAGCACCACGAACAGTGCCACAACGGCTTTAAGAGAAGAAAGACCGAGATCGGGCGCATTCGCCGGCGATTCTCCCGCGGCTCGGGCGATCATGGTGCCCCAGACCGGCAGGAAGATCATCAGCCCCAGGAACCAGCGGCTGCTCTTTCTCATTTCAAGCTCCGGATTCGATCTTCGACTTTCACCAGATCCGTGATGCGAATACCGAAATTCTCATCTATCACCACGACTTCGCCCAGAGCGAATTTCTTGTCGTTGACGTACAGATCCACCGGTTCGCCCGAGAGCTTATTGAGTTCCACGATGGATCCCGGCCCCAGTTCGAGGATGTCGCGGATGAACATGGAAGAGCGCCCCAGCTCGATGATCACCGGCAACTCCAGATCCATCAACATGTCAATGTTGTGCGTGGCTCCCCCTTTGTGATTGGAGGGCGAGCCGAAATCCTCAAAGCGCGCCGGCCGCACCTCGGGACGACCGTTTCTCTGCAGGGCTTCCTCCGAACCGGCGGAAGCTGGCCGGTCGCCGGCGGTTTTCACTCTGCCTTCCACCGCCGAGCGCAACCCCTGAGCGGCCTCAGGGGATAGGAGCAGCGTTAGCAGCGCCTGCCCCTGCGGATCAAGTTTCACAAAAAAATCTATGCGAAAATAGGACTCCAGCATTTCAGCCTTTTCGGCAATCGCGGCCAGTTCGCAATGTCGCACCGCCAATTCGATGTTCGAATTCAGATCCTGGCTCAAATTCTGGCCCAGAGCGCCGCCGACCTGGTTCAGGAGTTCGGCCGTCGCGTCCAGGTGAGCCTCCCCTGAAAACTCTGCCCGGCCATCGCCGGAAAGCATCAAATCCCCCCAGATGGCAGCCAATCCGGTGGAAGCCAAAAACACGGCCTGACCCGGTGGTTGCGTCAGGAAGTCCATCGAGATCATGACGATCTGGCCGGGGAAATCGGCCTGCAGCTCGGCCATCTCGACCGGGCGGATTTCGCCCATTTGCACGAGGGTATTTCGCCCCAAAGACGCCGTGAAAGCCCCGGCCATGGTATTGAGCGCCGGCTGAAAGGCGCCGCGCAAATCTTGGAAAAAGCGTTCGCTGCTCACATTTCCTCCGCCCGGGGGTTTCCCCCCATTGGTTTTATTGATGAAAGACCCGATCCAGTTGAGAAACTTCGCTCAGAATTTTGACGGCGCTCTGGCGCCCGCTCCGGCCGGCCGTGCCCAGGAATTTGACCCTGCCGCCTACCAGAATGGGCAGAACTTCATCCACTTTCTTGCCCAAGCGTATCACGTCGTTGCGCTGCAAATTCAGAAACTCGCGGATGGAAAGGCGCGCCTTGGTCAGCTGAGCGGACAGTGGAACGCGGGTCGCATTCAGGGTCTGGCGCAACATCACCTTGTCTTCTTCAGCCTTTTTCTTGGTCGAGCCGATGACCATTTGACTGGTCAGCTTCGGCAGAATCTGCTCCAGCAAGAAATAGGGAATGACCAGATTCATTGTGTAAACATAACCCTTGACGCGCACTTCGAAGAAGATGATGACGATCGTTTCCGATGAGCGAGAGATCTGGACGAATTGAGGGTCCGTTTCAAAAGAGCTGTACACGGCCCGAAAGTCCACCACCTGATTCCAGACCTCATTCAGCATCTCGATCTTCTTATTGATAATGGCGCGCACCACGTGTTGCTCAATGAGCGTGGTCTCTCGCGCCTCCACCTGTGCTTCCCCGGTGCCGCCCAGCAAGCGATCCACCATGAAGAGCAGCAGGGCGGGCGAGATTTCCATCAGGATCTTGCCGGATAATCCCTCGCTGTGAAACACGTAGATGCTGGATGGCGCCGAAAGGGAAAGCGTGTATTCGGAATAGGTGACCTGGTCTATGGTTAACAGGTTGACGTCCACCATGGTGCGCAGATAGGTGCTCAGGTAGGTGGCGGCGAGCCGGGCAAAATTCTCATGAATCGTCCGCAACGAACGGATCTGCTCTTTAGATATCCGGTCCGGATGCTTGAAATCATACAGATGAAAGGCGGCGCGGCCGTCCTGGGATCCCGCATCCGAATCCTCCGGCTTGGACACGTTGGAGAGCAGCGCATCAATTTCTTCTTGCGTCAGAATTTTGTCCATAGGAGTATCTTGTTAAGCTCGTTCCCTTTCGTTCTCTGCCTGTCCGCCGGTCATCCTATTGAAAGACGTATTTCACGAAATAAAGGCGTTCAACCTGGCCGACTTCCAGGTAATAATTTACGGCCTTGAGCAACGAATGGCGAATGTTCTCGCGATAGCGGATATCCGTCAGGGTGTTCACCTCCTGGCTGGCCAAAAGCGTTATCAGGTTGTCGCGGATCTGGGGATCGCGGCGCGTCAGCTCTTCTTCCATCTTGGGATCATGATATTCCAGGCCGATGGAAACCAGCAAATGCCGCCGCCCTCCCGTGGCCGCCGGATTGATGACCAAATCTGAAATAATATGAAATTCGCCAACTTGCGTTTCCTCCGCTGATCTTTTCGGCGCCGGCGGCGGGGCGAAAAATAGCCGCTTGACCAGCAGATGCGAGGAGAACGCTTCGAAGGCCAGAACCGCCACGATGATTCCCGCGATCCTGGGCAGCTTGCCCAAATTGAACTTCTTCTTGGCGGACGCTTCCTCGGGCGCCGCCGCGCCCTCCGCTTCCACTCTGTTTTCCGAATTTTCGTTCATTTGAAGCCGACTCCTCTGTCGTGCCGAGATCCGCAGGATCTCTAAGCGTCCTTCAACGCCTCAGGATCCGGAGTGCGATCCATTGACTGTTCGGGCCTTTGGTTGATCATGCGCCGAAAGCTCACCACGGCCGCGATGATTTCGGGGATTTTCTCCTGCACCATGATCTTCTTGCCGGTCGTCAAGGTGATCAGCGAATCCGGCAGAGCCTCCACGAACTCGATTAAGTCGCTGTTGATCACCAGTCTGGAACCGTTCAACTTGGTTAGCTCAATCATCGTGGACACTCCAGAAAATTGATGGTAGGGGCGAGGCGAGCCTCGCCCCTATCCTGCCTCCATCCTATCTCTTCAGACTCACAACTTCTTGCAGCATCTGATCGGCCGTCGTGATCACCCGCGCCGAGGCCTGAAAACCTCTCTGAGCGATGATCATGTCGGCGAACTCTTTGGCCATTTCCACGTTGGACATCTCGATATAGCCGGAATTCACCGTAGACCCGAAATCCACTTCGGCCAGGCCATAGATCGGATCTCCGGAATTGGCGCTGAGCCGGTAGAGGTTGCCGCCCTCTTTCAAGAGTCCCTGGGGATTATGGAATCCCCCCAGAACGATCTGAGCCAGTGTTATATTCTGATCGTTGCTGAAGGATCCGATGATGGTGCCGTTCTGATCTATAAAGATGTTCGTCAAATCCCCCATGCCGTAGCCGTCCTGAGTCTGCGCGATCGTCGTTGTGGGGCTGGCGAACTGGGTGATTCCATCCACGCCCCCGATGGTGCCCGCATCCAGAGCCACGCTGACGGCGCCTTCCGCGCCATTGTTCGGGTTAAAGACGAAGCTCATGCCGCCACTATCATAATCGAACGACTGCAGCGAGCCGTCCTCATTGAAGGTGATGGTGCCGGTATTGCCGCTCACCGTCTGAGCCGGTTCATCCACCTCGGCTTCCCAGTTCCAGACATTGGCATCGGCGGTCTTGGTGAAGGTGAAGGTAATGACATGCTCCGCTCCGAGCGAATCGTAGGTCACAATCGAGGTGGCGTGGTTTGTGTCTTCCGTCTCGACAACCAGCTCGCCGGCGGCTAGACCGCCCGGTGGATTGGCCGTGCTGGGCGGCGCATAGATGGTGACGCCTCCGTTGCCCAATCCCGAGAGATTGGTCATGAGACCGGTATCTTCATCCGCTTCTGCCTGGAGGTTTGTGGTGATGGACGTCCCACCATAGGAGGGAGTAAAAACATCCACCGCCGTCAGAGTGGACGCCAGACCGTCGGTATAAGCCCAAGCGCCTCCAAAGTCAAAAACTTGATCGGCGATGTCGCCTGAGAGGGCAATCGATGTGCCCGCACCGTACCAATCGCGGGTAATCTTAATTTCACCGGACGCATCCAGCGCCGCGGTCACACCAGTAACTTGGGCGTTAATGGCGTCAATCAGGTCGCCGACCGTGCTGGGATTGGCGCCTTCCAACGTAAGTCCCACAATCGGAACCGCACTGCCGCCATCCACGCTCACGGTGAAATCAGAGACGTCAGTGACACCCAGATCCGCTCCCAATTTCATATCCAGAGTCAAGGGTCCGCCGGTGGAATTGCCGCCCATCCCTGATCCCTGCGTGGCATTGGCGCCGGTGATCGTGACGGTGTGCGTGCCCCCTGCGCCATTAGTCGCTTCCCCGGATACCACGGTCACACCGGTGCTTCCCGCGCTGGTCAGCGATGCGGTAGATTCTGTGGATTCAGCGTCCAGATTGCAGAAGAAACTAATCTCCTCGGTCGCGTGCGGCTGAGCCTTCATCCCAAACGGGATCTGGATGTCCCCGGGAGCCATGTTGTTGGCGATGGTGCCCAACTGGTTGGCCATATAGCCCTGCACTCGCAGGCTGCCCCCTTGAGCGGTCAGATAGCCATCGGCGTCAATGTTAAACGCTCCGGAGCGAGTAAAGTATCTCTGGGTTCCATCGGAGACCACGAAGAAACCGTCTCCCTGGATGGCCAGGTCGGTATAATTGCCGGTGGTCTCGAATCCGCCCTGCTGGAACAGGGTGTCTACCGACATGAGCTTTAGTCCTAAACCAACCTGCATCGGATTGGTGCCGCTGTACTCGCTGTGAGGACCGGTGGCCGAGCGCAGCGTTTGCGCCAAGGCCTCGGCGAAGGTCGCGCGACTGGTCTTATACCCGACCGTGTTGACATTGGCGATGTTGTTGCCGATGATGTCCAACCAGGTCTGGTGGTTGCGAATGCCGGATACCCCGGCGAACAGTGAACGCATCATGATGGTGTCCCCCTTGATTTGGGGACGGAACGCAGCACGATGACCATCGGGCTCTGCATCGGTCGTTCAGCAGAGCCGGGAGCCTCCTCCAGGGAGGACCAGCTCACTCGATTTCTTGCCCGCTCCGTCCGGTTGTTTCTTTTTCTTGCTGATTTCATTTTGGTTTTGCAGTGTAAGCTGAAAGTTAATCGCTAAAGAATCACCGCAGAGTCAATCTGCGTGACGATCTGATCTCGGAGTGCATCCCCTTCCAACGCCGTAATCACCGTTCGGTTGGGAACGGATACCACAAAGGCCCTTTCGTCCAGCAGCACCAAACTGGAACGGGATCCTTTGCTGGCCGCCGTCTCTACGGCGTCTTGCATACGCTCGAGTTCAGCCGGGGAAAGCTCGATTCCCCGCTGAGTCATGCGCTCCAGCGCGTGAATCGAAAAATGCAGTTGCTGCGACTTGCTCCGAGCTTTCTGCAGCTCCTGCGCGAATTCGCCTTTCGCCGTTCGATGACCGCCAATCCGGCCGGCTTCCGGCCGCACCGGCAGTCCTTCGGTCACCGATTGCAGGCGTCGCAAGTCCATCACGTGTTCACCTCCTCTCACGATTTGTTTTTAGCCGATGACCCGATAAACCTGGCTCAGCGGAATTTCAATATCGCCCACCTGGAATTGCGCCATGCCCTCGACATAGCTGACGGCCGAAATGAGCCCGCTGATGTAGGTCGTGGATTGCACCGTCGTTCCCGCGCCGGTCGTGGCGTTGACGCTGAAGGTGTAGATGCCGGCCGGCAGTTCCTCGCCCTCGTCGTTCAAGCCGTCCCAAAGCGCCTCCTGATCGCCCGATGACTGCGGCCCCGCCTCGATGGTTCTCACCGTGGCGCCCGCCGAATCTTGAATGGTAATGGTCACATTCTGAGCCGCGCCGTTCAAATCATAATGCAGCGTCGCCTCTTCACCCTCGACCAGCTCCACTTCATTGCCATAAGCCAGCACTTCCTTGCCGATCATCGTGGCCGCCATGGTGTTATTGACCGATTGCGCCAGAATCAGGTTGGTCTGCATGGACAGACCCATATTCTGATTCATCTGCGTCAACTGTTCAAGCTGGCTGAATTGCGCGAGTTGCGATGCGAACTCCTGGCTGTCCATTGGACTCATCGGATCCTGGTAGGAGAGCTGGATCATCAGCAACTGGAGAAAGTCCATTTGCCCCATGACGCTATTGGCTCCCGAACTCGTCTGCGAGACGTTCATTCCCACGCCGCTGATTCCACTCAATGGATCACTCATTCCCAATCACCTCCTCTCCTTTTTCCTATCTATGCCACCAAATCGAATGTATTGTAACCGAAATCGAGCATGCGAGGCGATTCCTCTATGATTTCCTCAGAGATACCGGTCGTAAATGCATTGGAAGGCTCGCCCATCGGATGCGAAGAGCGCTGACGATCTGCCCAGACTGCACTTTCTGCCGAGTGACGATAATCCGGCATGGCCTGATGCTCCACTTCGCAGCGCTCTAAATCATATCCCTGCCCGGCGGCGATCTGGGTGAGATCAGCGCGCATCTCCTTCAGCATCTGCTGGGAGCCCTCTTGCTCCGCCCCGAAATAGAGGCGCATTTCCTGCCCTTCCGTCTGCACGCGCATGATCAAACTGCCCAGCCTGGGCGGAGTTAGCTGAAATTCCAACACGGTATCCATCCCCTGGCGGAGCTGGGCGCAAGCCTTGATCTTTTCGGCCAGTTGGCTGAGATTGCGAAGGTACTCAAGCCTGCTTGGCGGCGGAGGAGCTTGATGCTGAATCGCCTCGCCGACGATTTTGGCTTCGCGGCTCATGAAGGGAACCATCTTCTCGCTAGCCACAGCGACTGTTGTGCCTGATTTGGATGAAATTTTCGCCGAGGACGGAGATTGTGCCGATGCCGCGGCGCCGCTCTTTGATGTGGCCGCCGCATCTTTCTTGGTTTTCGGCTCACTTGGCCCCTGGATAATCCCCATGGTCGCCTGCCCTATGAAGCCCCTGCCGGAGCCGGTCTGCCTGATCCCTGCGGCTTCCTTGCCTTTTTGAGCGTCGGGATTCCCGTGCAAAGGCAAGGGCAATTCTGAAGAATCTTGGTCAGCTCCAGCAGATCCGCCGGCCGATGAATCCGAAAGGATCCTTATCCCGGCTGTTTCCAGATAAAGATGCTTGCCTCCCCTCCCCGAGGTGTATAACTCGATTAATTGCCCGGACTTGCTCGGTGGATTGGCGTCTATCGGTGTATTGATGACATCTGTCATTCTTCGATTCATTGCGTAGATTTGAAATTCATCCAATTTCGGAGCAGCCTCTGCTACGCTCCCATTGGCGGGGCCACGGCACTGAATTTGTTGGGTTTCAAAAACATTCGGCGGCAGGGGCAAAAATTCGGATGCCCTTCCCGTGAGCGAAGCTAGTGATTCGTTCAGAATCGGCGGAGTGCTGACATGGGGAAATCTCATTGTGATGCCGGAGACCGGGGCGCCCTCGCGCAGATTCTGGATCGGCCGCTGCATCAAGCCGAGATCTTGAATGCTACCAACTGATTGATGAACGGCTGCCTGAGTTTGGATATTTTCTGCGGAAGGATGGGAAGTATCGGATTCAGGCGCTCTCACATGCGAAAGATTCGCGGGCGGCAGCATTGGGATCTTAATGGAAGTTGCTGTTTCCTCTCTCTGCGGATTGATTTTCCCCCCCTGCGCCGCCGGATTGAACGCGCCAAAGTTGCCCCGGCTCTCTAAGATGAATAGATTCTGCGTCCCATCACCGGCCTTATGGGCCGCTGCTGTTTTTTGCGCCTCCAGCGAACGAAAAGATTGGAGCATAACTGGAAAGGCCAACGGCGCCAGGCGGGATGAATCTTCAGCGGGGAGCTTCTGGTTCTTCGCAACCGGTGCACCGGCCTTCAGGATGGCGCGGGCGCTATTTGGGATCTGAAAATTCACGGTACTATTTTCTGAATGGATCAAAGTCTATTTCTGCTGGGCCATGGGCTCGAGAATGATTCGGCTGATATTCGCGGCACGCGACGCGGGAATTTCGGCCATGATTTTGGCCGCCTGGCGTTGCTTCAGCCGCAGCAGAATATCAATGATCATCTCGTCGCTCAGCGCTTCCAACATCTGGGCCGCATCTTCCGCCGGCATATTCTCGACGATTTTGGCCAGCTTCGCCGAGCGCTTCTGAGCGGCGGAATCTACCCCGGCTTCCTCTTCGACGACCGGCTGGGCCTGCGCCAACTCTTCTTCCGGTTCGATTTGTTCTGCCGAGTCCACCGTCGCCTCAGCCGACGCTACCTCCGTTGGCGCCATTGTCGCCGCCAGCAGACTGTCCAGAAGAGGCGTCGAATCCACGACGGCAATGCCCGGCTCAACGGTAGTCACCTCTTCCGTGGAATCTGACGGCATTTGGGATGGCTCGCTTTCTTCGCCAGAGCCGTCCAGATCAATGGTCAACACCGGCTTTTTCTCTTCCGGCGGCGGTGGCGGTGGCGGAGGCACGTAGTTCGCCTTCAGATAGAAGTAATTCCCCACGCCCACCAAAACAAAGCTGATGCCGAACAGGAGAATCCATTGGATTAGCTTCTTCTTCGGCTTGGCCGGCGTTTCAACTTCCGGCTCTGGCGTTATCTGCTCTTCTGCCACGGTCACTCCGCCAATTTATCAGGACGAGGGTACTTCCAAGCTCTTCCGATCTTGCATCCCTGCTCATCGAGAAAGCTCTGCTCTTCGCGCTGGCATTCCGTTCGATACTCCCCCAAAACATGGTCTTTCAACCGCACCAGGGCTTCTTTCTCTTTGGCCGCCTCAATCAGCGATTCCCGGCGTTCGCCAACGGTCCGGCGTTGTTCGGTGGTCTGCTGAGCCTGGCGGCGAGCCTCCTCTTCGCGGCGGCCGCGCCACTTTTCCAGCGAAGCCAGCAAGCCCGCGCTGCTGCGCTTCTTCAGGGCTTGCTTCAGACCATCATGACTGCTCTGATATTCTGCGGTCGCTTCCTGCAGACGCTGTTCTTGCCGTTCCAGTTCGCGCTGGGATGCTGCCAGCTCGCGCGCTTTCTCTTTCTTTTTGATCTCGCGCACGTCAATCACTCGCTGCAATCGAAAATCAAATTTCTTCATGGCCAAAGGATCCTTTACGCCGCTGCCAGCTCCATCAGCCTTCGCCGAGTCTCCTGGGGATCGCCTTTATCTTCGATATCCTGCCGCAGGAAGGCAACTATAGGATTGATCTTCTTAATGGCTGCGTCAATCTTGGGATTGGAGCCGTGCACGTAGGCGCCGATGTTGATCAAGTCCTCTGCGTCGCGGTAAACGGCCAGATGCTCTAACAGCGAGGCGGCGGCCTTGCGATGTTCGGGCTGCACCACGTTGATCATCAACCGGCTCACCGATTCCAGAACGTCCACCGCGGGATATTGATTGCGCGCCGCCAGCTTCCGAGACAGCACGACATGTCCATCCAGAATCGAGCGCACGGCATCAGCCACCGGCTCGTTCATGTCATCGCCTTCCACCAACACGGTGTACATGCCGGTGATGCTGCCGCGAGCCGCCGCTCCGGATCTCTCTAAAAGTTTGGGCAGCATGGCGAAAACGGATGGGGTGTAGCCGCGGGTGGTCGGCGGTTCGCCGATGGTCAGGCCGATCTCGCGCTGCGCCATGGCCAGACGGGTTACTGAATCCATCATCAGCATCACGTCGCAGCCCTGATCCCGGAAATCCTCCGCGATGGCCGTGGCAATCATCGCGCCCTTGATGCGGATCAGAGCCGGTTGATCTGAGGTGACGGCCACCACGACGGATCGCTTCAAGCCCTCTTCTCCCAGATCCTTTTCGATGAATTCCCGAACTTCGCGTCCGCGCTCACCCACCAGGCCGATCACGTTAACCTGCGCCGAAGTGTTGCGGGCGATCATCCCTAACAGCACCGATTTGCCCACGCCGGATCCTGAAAAGATGCCCACGCGCTGTCCTTTCCCGCAGGTCAGCAGCGCGTCAATCGCCCGAACGCCGGTGTACAACGGTTCGTGAATCGGCTTTCGATCCAGCGGTCGGGGAGGCGATCCGCTGGCCGGGCGGGTTCCCTGCGCCTGCAACGGGCCACGATCGTCCATCGGTCGGCCCAGGCCGTCTAAAACCCGTCCCAGGAGCCCAAAACCGACCGGCACCCGGAAGGGCTCGCGTTCGGCCTTGACCAGATGCCCCGGGGCAATACCTACCAATTCTCCCAACGGCATGAGCAGCACTCGATTCCCGCGAAAGCCGACGACTTCCGCGGGCACCGGGGCGCCATTCGCTCCGAAGACGCGGCAGATCTCGCCCACGGCCACGCGCGGCCCAATGGAGCTGATGACCAGGCCGATGACCTCCTCCACCCGCCCCAGGTGAATCATGGGCGCGCATTCGCGCAGCCTCTCAAAATGGGGCTGATAGCGGGCGGCCATGTGCCGGTCCTGGCTCTGCAGCAGAGCGGTCATGCCCCGACCTCTTCGTGTAAAATCAGAGCGCGCCGCAGCTCCGCCAGTTGAGCGGTGAAATCGGCGTCCAGCAATCCCGAAGGCGTTTCCACGCGGCAGCTTCCCGGGGTCACGCTGCCATCTGACTCAATCTTGAAATGTTCGATGCCTTCGGATAGCGAAGTGATTTCACTGCGCATGCTTTTCATGGCTTCATAATCTGAAGGATGCACGCGAACCAGGATGCGGGTTCGATCTGCGATTTCGGCTAAGGCGCGGCGCACCGTGGCCTTGACCAACTGTTCGTGTTCATTCGCGGCCTGGCCGATCACCTTCTCGGCCACCGCCAAGGACAATTTGACCGACCAACGTTCCAGGCCATTATAGAATTCCAGCAGAGACATTTCCAAGGCCTGCATCATCCGGCGAAAGTCCGCGGTTGCCTTCTCGGCTTCCTGACGCCCATAATCCGCCCCCAGCTTGAATCCCGCATCCAGGCCTTCGTAATAGGCGAACTGCGCTCGATCCCACATCGCCTCATGCAGCGCCAGAATCCAGTCCGGTTCATTCCATTGGGCCGGCGGCTGACGCCCGGACACAGCCCCTTTGATCGTGACCGCGCCCTCCTGCTCCTCCACCAAGCGGTAAGAGCCCCGTTGCAGCATCTGAGCCCGCGGGATCACCCGCAGCTTTTCCGGTATCTTTCGGATCGACTTCAAGGCTATACCATCTGGTCTTCGGCGCTGGCGATGACGATCTGACCCTCGTCCTCCAGCCGGCGGATAATGTCAATGACCTTTTGCTGAACCTCTTCGACTTCGCGCAGACGCACCGGACCCATGAACTTGAGCTCTTCGATCACCAGATCGGAGGCGCGCTTGGACATATTCGCCAGAATCTTATTCCTCAACTCTTCCGAAGCGGTTTTCAGCGCCAGAGCCAGCTCTTTGTGATCCACCTCTTTAAGGATCTTCTGGATGGAACGATCATCCAGGTTGATGACGTCTTCGAAGACGAACATCAGATTCTTTATTTCGGTGGCCAATTCGGGATTTTCCTTGGCGATGCCGTTCAAAATGTGTTTCTCGTAGCGCTGCCCCACCAGGTTGAGGATTTCGGCCGCGGCTTTGACGCCGCCGAGCTTGTGGCCGCCCTGCGAAAAGTCAATGCGGGATTCCAAGACTTTCTCCACGGCTTTGATGGTCTCGGGGGTGACCCGCTCCATTTGCGACAGCCGGTTTATGACTTCCACCTGCAGGGCGGGCGGCAAGTCCGCCAGGACCGTGGCGGCCTGCACTGGATTCAATTGGGTCATGACCAGAGCGATCGTCTGGGGATGCTCTTTCTGCAGGAAAGCCATGAGCTGATTGGGATCCACTTCCTTTAAAATGTTAAAGCCGGTGACCTGCAGAGACATCTGGACTTTCTTGATGATCTCGAGGGCCCGGTTTTCCCCCATGGCCTTTTCCAGAATCTGTCGAGCGTAATCCAGCCCGCCGCTGGTGATGTACTCCTGGGCCTTCAGCAGGGTATGGAATTCTTGTACCACATCCTGCAGAAGGCTGGAGCTGACATTTTGCATGCTGGCGACCTGAGTGGTCAGCAGCTCGATTTCGTTGTCAGTTAAATATTTGTAGAGATTGGACGATGCTTCCGATCCGATGGCCAGGATGAAGAGGGCCGCCTTCTGCCGGCCATCCAGATCCTGAATCGTCATGTCATTTAGGTAGGTTGCGGGCATAATTCAGCATTCCGCTTGACAAATACAATGCCTATTTCTCCAGCAGCCAGCTCTTGAGCAGCATGGTGGCGGCTTCCGGCTGGCTCCTGGCAAATTCGGTGATTTGCTTTTTTTGCATGGCCGCTTCGCGGGCCTCTTCCGACATCTCCTCCTCCGGTGATCTGAACGCCACATTGGCGGACAGCCTGGGCGCGGCCGCACCGGTGCCGGGTAGAAGCTGCGCGGCCGGGCCGCCGGCCGTCATGACCGCCGGCGGCAGTTCGAGAACGCTCTGGGTCAGTTTCAGATTATGCCGCAAGAATTTGCGGATCATGAGCGCGAGCATGATCAGCACCAGGCCCAGGATCGCCTTGGGCAGGAGAGCAATGATAAAGTCCTTCTTCTCCGCCGCCGCCCAGGAGCTGGCCTGCTCCTCGAAGGCTTCCTTGTTAAAAGCAATATTGGTGATTTCCAGAACGTCGCCCCGCTCCGGGTGAAATCCCAGCGCGCCGCGGACCATATTGCCCAGCGCGGCCATCTCTTTGGCGCTTCTGGCGGTGTACTGTCCGCCAGCGGCGGAACCGTCAGCCCCAGCCTTATAGACGCCATCTACAATCACTGCCGCGGAAAGCCTTTTGATGGAGCCGCCGTTGTTGACCAGATGTTCGACCGTCTTGTTGATTTCGTAATTGGTGAGCGAGTTCGCTTCCTTGGAGGGCGATGAATCCACTTCATTGGTCGTGGATTCCATGAGTTCTTCCGAGCGCACGACGGCGCTCTCCGGATCGTAGATTTCGCTGGTGCGCTCCAGCTTCTGAAAATCCAATTCGGAGCTGACGCGCACGATGGAACGTCCCGCTCCCAGGACGCCGTCCAGCATGCTCTGAGCCTTGGCGGCCAGATAATTCTCGACCTTGTTCTGCAGCTCCATCTGGGTGGACGATAAACCGATGGAGGCATCGGAGGTTTTCAGGCCGGAGAGCAGATTGCCGTTGGAATCCAAAATCGTCACATTATCCGGCTCCAGCCCCTCGACCGAACGCGCCACCAGCGTGGCGATGCCCCGCACCTGATCTTCCGCCAAACGGGACCGCCCCTTGAACTTCAGCACGACCGAGGCCGTGGTCTGCTTCTCATCCTCCTTGAACAGAGCGGGCTCGGGCATCACCAGATGCACGCGCGCCTGTTCGACTTCCGAAATGCTCGTGATGGTGCGCGCCAGTTCCCCTTCCAGCGCGCGACGGTAGTTCAGTTTTTGCACAAAATCCGACATGCCCAGATTGGTGCGGTCAAAAATTTCATACCCCACGCCGGGTTGCGAGGGGATGCCCTCGGATGCCAACTGCAGACGCAAATCGTACACTCGATCGCTGGGCACCAGGATGGTCGAACCGCCCTCCTGCAGGCGGTATTTCACCTTCTCATCCTGAAGCTTATCGCGGATCTTGGCCGCATCGGAACTGCCCAGATCGGTGAAGAGAATCGTGTACTGCGGGCGGTTGGCCCAGATCATCAGAGCTGCGATGGCCGCGATAGTCAGCAAAGTGACCGCCGTCAGGCTAGCCCTCTGCGAGGGCGAAAGCCGATCAAAGAGCTCTTTGAATTGCTTGGGCAGGTTGCGCAAATTTGGGTTCATATTCGCATCTCAATCGCCGGGCTGTAGTCGCGCATGAGCTAGATTTGCATGCGCATCACCTCTCGATAGGCTTCCAGAATCTTGTTGCGCATCTCCATCATGAGTTGAAAGCTGGTGCTGGCCTCTTCCAGCGCCACCATCATCTGATGAATGCTCTCCATGTCGCCGGTCATCAGCTTCTGGGTGGAAACTTCGGCATCCTTCTGCAGCTTGTTGACGTCGTTCAGGAAGCCGTCGAGCGTTTCCTTGAAGGAGACCTCATCGCCCGGCGGTTTCGGCGCCCCTTCCGGCGGCGCTCCTTGCTGCAGAATGGACTGAATGCGTTTAATCTCATCCATCATGTCGAATCCATCAAATCATCCCGCGGATACTTGATTCTGCTTCTATATGTCCAGCGCCTTTTTATTCATGGCTTTGGACGTATTCAAAGCCGTAACATTCGCTTCGTAGGAACGCGATGCGGTGATCAGATCCACCATCTCCTTGACCACCTCCACGTCGGGGTAAGCCACATAGCCTTCCGCGTTGGCATCCGGGTGATCGGGATCATAGACCAAGCGCGGTTGGCCACCCTCCTGCTCTACCGCCGCTTCAACCCCCTGAAGGCGTGGTACTAAACGCCGCTGCTGAACTTCCATCCCTATCTGGTGATTAGAATGCGTTGTCTCCAGATTGAGGCGATGTTCCGGCAGCCGCCGCGGCCGTTGGGATTGCTCGACAACTTCGCTGAAGGTTGCCGCCTTGCGCTTGTAGGGGCCTCCTTCCGGCGTGCGCGTGGTCTGGGCGTTGGCCAGATTCTCGGCTATGGCATCCATCCAACGGCGATTGGCGGTCAGCCCGGTGGCCGAAATTTCCATGGAGGAAAAGATGGGCTTTATTGGCATGAGTTTCTCCGGTTTGGCGGAACCGCCTCCAACTCCTGAATGCTATCTCGATCCTCGAATGGCCATCTTGAGCGCCTCAAACTGCGTTTGCGCCAGCTTCGCTTCCGTCTCATAGAGGATCTGGGTCTGGGCCAGATCGCTCATCTCGCGTTCGATCACCAGCTCCTCGCTGCCGGGTCCATCGCGGCGATCATCGGCGTCCACGGTCTGAGCGTGGACGGGCCGGGCTGCCAGCCGCCCGGGCAGATGCCGGGGATCCGTCTGCACCAGACGGCCTTCGCCGGCGCGGTGCAGCGATTTCCGCAGTTCATCTTCGAAAAGGACCAACTGCCGGCGGTAGCCGGGCGTCTGAGTATTGGCGACGTTCTGCGCGACGGCCTTTTGACGCACGTGCAGAGCGTCCAATCCCCGCGCCAGTCCCGGTATGGGGGTCTTATCGAAGATAAGTTTCCTGATCATGGCCGGTCTCCGGAAGCGCCTCAAGCTGGACAGAGTTTTCCATGCGCGAACGCAAAAAGCAATCTTTGTGCCATGCTGAACATACCCCTAAATCCCGATTTTCCCGCACAAAGCCGCCTCGAAAAATAGAATCCCCCCAGTTCGGGGGGAAAATATGGTCTATCATTCGCGGCAAATTTAGCCGCAGGACCCAAGCGGACGGTCAGGTAATCTCCTCGCCGTCCGACTCGCGGTATTCCTTGATTTTGTTTCTCAAAGTTCGAATCGAGATGTCCAGTATCTGGGCAGTGCGGGTGCGATTAAACTTGCTGGAATTCAGCGTCTTCAGAATCAGCCATTTTTCGATCTCCCGCAGCGACGCGCCCGGCACCTGCGGAAAGTCGTTCAGGTGATTCGAGCGGACTTTGCCGCCCACATAAAAATCGGGCACTTCCAGGCAGTTGCTGCGGCACAGCACCACGGCTCTTTCGATGCGATTGGCCAGTTCTCGCACGTTGCCCGGCCAATCGGCGCGGGCCAGATGCAGCATGGCATCTTCGGAAATCGCCTCGATGTTCTTGTTGTATTCCTGATTATAGCGCTTCAGGAAATGATGCGCCAGCAGGGGAATGTCTTCCCGGCGGCGGGACAGGGGCGGCAGATGAATGGAAATCACGTTCAGGCGGTAGAAGAGATCCTTGCGGAAACGCCCCTTTTCGACCTCTTCTTCCAGGTTGCGGTTGGTCGTAGCGATGATCCGCACGTCCACTTGAATCGTCTCCGACCCGCCGATGCGCTCAAATTCGCGTTCCTGCAGGACGCGCAGCAGCTTGGCCTGCAGCCCCGGCGCCATCTCGCCGATCTCGTCGAAGAGCATCGTGCCGCCGTCCGCCAATTCGAATTTCCCCCGGTTGCGCGCAAACGCGTGCGTATAAGCGCCCTTCTCGTGGCCAAAAAGCTCGGATTCGATCAATCCCTCGGGCATGGCCGCGCAATTGATCTTGATGAACGGCTTGTCCTTTCGCGGGCTGTTGTAATGCATCGCTCGCGCCACCAGCTCTTTGCCCGTGCCAGATTCGCCCTCGATCATGATGGTGCTGTGATTGGGAGCCACGACCCGCATCAGCTCGAAGACCTCCTGCATCGCTTTGGAGGCTCCGATAATGGCCTCGAAACCGTATTTTTCGCTCACCTCATCGCGCAGGTTGCGATTCTCCGTGATCAGCCTCCGGTGTTCGAAGGCCTTGTCGAGGATGAGATCCAGCTCGCCCGAAGTGAACGGCTTGGTGATGTAATGGAAAGCCCCCAGGCGCATGGCTTCGACGGCATTCTCGATGGTGCCGTAGGCGGTCATCATGAGCACTGGCGTATCCGGCTGATGCGCCTTGACGAAACGCAAGAGGTCCAGACCGGTCACCCCGGGCATTTTCAGATCGGTCAGCACCAGATCGAAGGTCTGCTCTTTCAGCAGCGACTTGGCCTTCTTGCCGTCTTCGGCCAATTCTACCGCGTAGGACTTTCGCGTCAGCGCTTCCTGCAGAAAATCCCGCACCAGCGCCTCATCATCAACGACTAAAATACGCTCCCTGGGCTTTGATGGGCTCACAGTTCCCCCTGAAGTCTTAGGTTTCACCGCAAAACCGCTTTATAGGATGGGCAGGAAGGCGGTAAACTGCGCTCCCCCCCCATGGGGCGCAGAATACTCCACTTTCCCGCGATGCAATTCGGCAATCTTCTTGACGATGGCCAGCCCCAGTCCCGTCCCGCGAGTGTGCGTCGTGAAGAAGGGATTGAAGATCTTGTCCTGGATGTCGGACGGCACGCCCGGGCCGAAATCCCGGACGAAGAGGCGAAGCTCATTGGACAGCGGATTGGCGCGATAGCCGATCACCGCCTCGCCTTTCCCTTCCCCGGCTTCGTAAGCGTTCTTCATCAGGTTCAGCAATAACTGCTTGATCTTCTCGCCATCCACTTTGGCGCTCACCGGCTCCGGCGAATAATCACGCCGAATCCGGAATGCCCCATTGCAGCTCGCCTCGATCAGCGCCACGGCCTGCTCGAAGATTGGTTCCAGCGGCTGACGGATGAATTCCCCCTGGCAGTCCTGCGTCAGGATCAGCAGATTCGAAGCGATCCGGTCGAGGGAATCTACCCCTTCGCTGATGCGCAACACCATGCGCCGGTTGGGGTGATCGGGTCCCAAATCCTCCGCCAGCAGTCCGGCAAAACCTTTGATCCCCGCCAGCGGGTTGCGCAGCTCGTGCGCCACCTGAGCCGCCATTTCGCCCAGAGCCGCCAGCGTTTTCTGGTGCAGCATGCGCTTTTCCAGCGCCCGCACCTGAGATATATCTTCGATGGTTTCGATAACGCCGATCTTTTCGCCGGAACTGGAAGTCAACCAGGAAGACGAACTCTTCACCGCGATGGTTTTGCCGTTCTTCAAGGGCAGTTCGCGCTCCAGACCCGCCACCGGTTCGCCGGTGATGAGCGTTTTCACCAGCGGAGCCTCCTGCCCCAGCTCCCCGGCCATGAACTCGTGATAGTTCTGCCCGAGTATTTCATCGGAACTGAATCCCGTCAGCTCCTCGGCGGTGCGGTTGAAGGTGGTGACGCGCCCCTCCAGATCGGCGACGATGACGCCGGAACCAATGGAGGCCAGAATATCTTCTAAATAGCGGTTGACGTGGTCCAATTCGGCGTTCTTCTGCTGAAGTTCCCGGTTGGTCTGCTCAAGCTCCTCGGCCAGAGCCTGCGCAGCGCCTTCCAAGCGTCGGTAGGCCTGGCTCAGGGCGGTGGTGTTGCGGTTGAAGTACTGAAAAGCTTCAACCAGCGCTATAAGATCCTCGTCGGTCTTTTTGGGACCGATGGGGAAAATTTTGTCCTTTTGGATCGCGGGGGCGGTCTTGATCATGCGTGCTGGGGCTTTTTGTTCGCGAAAATATAGTCGCTTTTTTACCCATAGGCAAACATTTCTGCTTTTTTCTGGGGGGGTCGGGACGCGCCTGCGGCGCTCAATTTAAAATCTAAAATGCAAAATTTAAAATTCTTTAGGGATCGCGTAGGTCCAAAGGACTCCTTCGGTGGGTCGGCCTTGTACCAACCCGCTAATGCAGAAAAAATCTGCCAAATCGAAAGATTTTGCTTGACAAGGGCGAGTTTTTTGGGTATATTGAATCATGGCAGGGCGCATCATGCGCCCTCGCAAAACCCAATATTTGAGGATAATGCTCTGAAGATGATTCTGACGCTTTTCGCGAACTTGGCCGCGATGATGATAGCGGTTAGGATTCAGGGGCAGGTGTGGGAGGAATGGGTCGCCAGGGCGTGGCTATCCGCGCCCTCAGTCAATTTCGGGAGACGAAAATGAACAGACTTCAACATTTTTTCTGCTTGGCCTGGCTCTTGGCCGCATCGGCCGCCCAGGCTCAATTGCCTATGCCGGATACTATCTGGACCAGAATTTATGGTGGACCCAATCATCAGGTGTGCCATTCCATACAGCAGACGGCCGATGGGGGATTCATCCTGGGCGGATATTGCTATTCCCATATTACTAGTGCCAATAACGATATGTTGCTTGCCAAAACGGATTCCGCGGGTTATATGCAATGGTATCGCTCCATCGGGGGTCCATCAGAAGACTACGCCTATGGCGTCGTCATTACCCATGATGGGGGATACGCCCTGGCCGGGCAGACCTCTTCCTTTGGAACCGGCTATGTTGATTTCTATCTGGTCAAGACCGACTCACTGGGCAATCTGCAATGGCAGCGCACCTTCGGCGGGGGGGGGGGGGGATATTTGTAGATCGCTTCAGCAGACCAGCGACGGAGGCTTTATTCTCGGTGGTCAGAGCTGGTCCTTTAGCAATGGCTATGAGGATATGTATGTGGTCAAGACCGATTCCCTGGGCAATCTCGAATGGCAGCGAACCTATGGCGGCAATGGAATTGATATGTGCTACGCTGTGCAACAGACTAATGATGGCGGATTTGTGCTGGCCGGCAAATATGACACCGGCGGATTCTATATACGAATGTGGTTGGTGAAAATTGACGCCCAGGGCAATATGCAATGGGATCAGACCTTTGGCTATGCCGGCAGCGCCTGCGCCTATAGCGTTGTTCAAACCTCCGATGGCGGCTATGCCTTGGCCGGCCGCGAGAGCCTCAATGGCCCCAATTTGGAACATGTCTATCTTGGCAAGACCGATTCTCTGGGTCAGCCGGAATGGGAATTCTACACGATTGGAGATGAGGATGAGATCTGCAATTCTCTTCTCGAAACACCGGATCATGGCTTTCTCATGGCTGGCGGAGATGGTTTGGATATCATGCTTTGGAAAGTCAGCAATCTGGGGACTCTCCAATGGATAGATGTGTTCTTAGGTTCGCAATTCCCGCTTGGATCTTTAAAATGCTACAGCATGGAGGAAGCCACTAATGGACAGTTCATTTTGGGCGGGGCCCGTAATGGTAATCCAAACTCATATGACGTCTATCTCATGCTCCTTGAGGGGTTGGAGCAGGCAGGTATCCTTCTAGCACCGCAAGGCGTTCCGATCACCATCCCCCCCGCCGGCGGCAGCTTTCAGTTCAACGTCAACATCACCAACTGCGGCACCATCCCTTGCCGTCCGGATATCTGGATCATGCTGCAATTGCCGTTGGGATCATGGCTTGGCCCGGTGCTCGGGCCCATCGCCCTCACCCTGCCCGCCGGCGGCTCAATCGAGCGTCTGCGCACGCAGAACATCCCCGGCCGCGCCCCGGCAGGCATATACACCTATCGCGGCTATGTCGGCGATTATCCAGCCGCTCGCTGGGATAGCAGCAGTTTCACGTTTGAAAAAGCAGGGTCTGGGGGCTTGGGTCTGGGGGCTGGCAATGATGGCTGGTCAAACACCGGCCAATCCTTCGATGAGAATGCCGAAACCTTCATCACTCATCATTCATCACTCATCACTTCTTCCGTTTCTCCAAATCCCTTTAACGCCACAACAGTTGCGAGTTTCGAGTTGCGAGATGCGAGTCACGTCAGCCTGCGGGTGTATAATACAGCGGGGAGGCTGGTGCAGACACTTGTTGACGGCTGGCGCGAAGCAGGGCAGCATGATGTCACCTTCGATGGCACTCATTTGGCGTCGGGAATCTATATCTATCGCATCCAAGCAGGTGAAAACGCGGCCAGCGGGAAGATGCTGCTTCTTAAATAATTTAAAATGTAAAATTTAAATATCAAAATGCAAAATTTTGGGCGGCCGTGCGCCGCCCCTTGCATTTCATCAGCGTAATCCATTAATCAGCGGGAATCTGCGGTTCAGACAGACTCCCAATTTCCCCTTGACATCCCCCCGCAAATTCGCTACATTTAGGCGGCATGAAAATCCGCATCGCACTCCTCATCCCTCTCTGGCTGTTCTGTGCCTCTGCCGGTTCGGCTCAGCAAAAATTCCCCACGCCTCAGGGCTTCGTCAATGACTTTGCCGGCGTGGTGGATGCCGGTTCGGCACAGCGCATCGCAGCGCTCTGCACCGAACTGCAGCAGAAAACCGGCGCCGAAATGGCTCTGGTAACGCTGAAATCCTTGGACGGCGGCGACATTCAGGATACCGCCAATCGCCTGCTCGAAGCCTGGGGCATCGGCCAGAAGGGGAAGAACAACGGCATCCTGATGCTGGACGCCATCGAAGAGCGCCGCATCTGGATCGAAGTCGGCTATGGTTTTGAGGGCATCCTTCCCGACGGCAAGGTGGGCGGCATCCTCGACCAATACGTGATCCCTTATCTCAGCTCCGGCGAACGTGGGCAGGGATACCTTTCCGGCCTATCCGTAGTCGCTCAAATAATTGCGGCTGATGCCGGAATCACGCTGGACGGAACAGTTGTTTCTGCGCCCCGCCGAACTTCACGCCGGAATGCTCCTCCGGGCTTTATATGGCTCTTTTTCCTCTTCTTTATACTTATGGCGATCTTCCGCCGGCGTCGGAGGGGATCGGGCATCGGCGGCGGTTGGCCCTGGATTTTCATGGGCGGGCCGGGAGGCTTCGGCGGGGGTGGCGGATTCGGAGGCGGCAGCTTCGGCGGAGGATTTGGAGGTTTTGGGGGCGGCATCTCCGGCGGGGGTGGAGCGGGAAGGGGATATTAGCCACCCTTCATCACTTTATCTTATGACAATTACCGGGATCGCACTATGATACAAAAAGATCCGATCAAAATTGCTGAGGGCTTCGCCGCGGAGCTGAAAACCGTCTTCGGCGATGATCTGCAGTCGGTCATTCTCGTCGGTTCAGCGGCGCGCGGGGATTTCATATCCGGCAAGTCCGACGTCAATACGCTGGTGATTCTTTCACCGACCGGCATGGAATCGCTGGAGAAAGTCAATCCAGTGCTCTTAAGGTGGCGTCGGCAGAACGTCTCCGCGCCCCATTTCATGACATCCCATTCCCTGCTCCGTTCGCTTGATTCCTATCCGCTGGAGATTCTGGATTTCAAATCCTTCCATCGCGTCATCCAGGGGCCGGATCCCTTGATTGAGATCTCCATCCCGCATCCGGCTCTCCGCCTGCAAATTGAACGCGAAGCGCGCGGCAAGCTGCTCCTGCTCCACCAGGCTCTGGCGCTCCACGCAAATCATGAAAAAGATTTGGCAGAGGTGCTAAAACGCTCTCTGCCCGCCTTCAGCGCGGTTTTTCAAGGGATTCTGGAGCTGCAGAAGCTCCCCATTCCGGCCATTCGCGTTCACCTGTTCATTCAAGCCGCGCCCTTGGCGGGATTTGCTCCGGAGGTTTTCCAGACAATTGTCCAGATGCGCGCGGGCGGCGGGCCGAAGCCCGGAGGCGGCGAAATCCGCGCCCTCTTCAAAAATCTCTTGCGCGAGGTGGAGCACCTCGTCGCCTGGGTAGATCTTTTCCAAGCGGGGTAACTCTATGCACTCTGACATCGAAATGGTCAAAGAAAAGATTCTCCCGATATTGCGCGAGTATGGTGCTCAGAGAGCGGCCTTGTTTGGCTCTTTCATCCGCGGACAGGTGCGCAAGAAAAGCGATATTGACATTCTGGTGCAACTGGATGAGAAGGTCAGTCTGTTCGAATTTGTTCGCCTTAAATTGAAGCTGGAGGAGACTCTTAACCGAAAGGTGGATTTGGTGGAATACGAAACCATCAAGCCCCTATTGCGAGAGAGAATTCTAAACGAGCAGGTGGTCATCCTATGAAGATAGATTTGTTGCTCTAAGTTCAGGACATCTGGGATTGAATTGAAAGAATCAATGAGTATACCCAGGGTCTTTCTAAAGAGGATTTCTTTGATGACAGTCAACTGCAGGATGCAGTGGTGAGACGGCTGGAAGTGATGGGCGAAGCTGTGAAGCATATCCCGCAGCGATTCAGGTGCAAATATCCGGATATCCCTTGGAAAGAAATCGCGGGAATCCGCGACATTCTTATACACGAATATTTTGGCGTTAATCTGGCTCGAATCTGGAATGTCATCCACCAGGACATTCCTGCGGTAAGACAGGGTTTTCAACAAATTAAGAATGAACTGTCTGATTCAGGAGCCTGAGCCTTCCGCGATAATTATATGTACCAAGTCATTCAAGACTTTAAGAGCGGCCAAATTCGCCTGGTCGAAGTCCCCGCCCCGTCGGTGGCTCCAGGGATGGTGCTGGTGCAAACTTGCGCTTCGGCCATCAGCGTCGGCACGGAGCGCGCCACCGCCGGCATGGCTCGCAAGAGCCTGATCGGCAAAGCTCGCGCCCGCCCCGACCTGGTCAAAAAGGTCATGGAGAACATCCGGCGCGAAGGCTTGATGACCACGATCAAGAAGGTGCAGAGCAAGCTGGAAGACTGGAAGCCGATGGGCTACAGTAGCGCCGGGCGGGTTCTCTCGGTCGGCGAGGGGGTGGACGATATTCTGCCTGGTATGCGCGTGGCCTGCGGTGGAGCCGATTACGCCACGCACAGCGAGATCGTGCTGGTTCCGCAAAACCTCTGCGTGCCGCTGCCAGATGAAGTCTCTTTCGATGACGCCGCCTTCACAACCATTTCGGCGATCGCCCTGCAGGGCATCCGCCAGGGCGATGTCCGTTTGGGCGAGAACGTTGTGGTGATTGGCTTGGGCCTGATTGGCCTCTTGACGATCGAGCTGCTAAAAGCCAGCGGCGCCAATGTGCTGGGAATGGATATCCGCGCCGAGGCGCTCGAATGGGGAAGAACATTCGGGGCGGATCGAACGGTGCTTTTGGGTTTGGAGGACGCCGAAGCGACGACGTTTTCCTGGACCTCCGGGCGCGGCGCCGACCTCGTCCTCCTGACGACCGCCACTCCGTCCACCGATCCCGTGAAATTGGCGCCCAAACTGTTGCGCGACCGAGGCCGCATCGTTCTGGTCGGCGTGGCGGGTTTGGAGCTGGATCGCGAACCGTTCTATTTGGGGGAGCACGAGCTGAAATTCTCGCGCTCTTATGGTCCGGGTCGCTATGATCCACGTTACGAGGAGAAGGGCATTGACTATCCCATCGGCTTTGTGCGCTGGACCGAGCGCCGCAACATGGAGGCCATCGTCAAGTTGATGGAGCAGGGCCGATTCCATCCCACAGGTCTGATCACGCACCGCTATCCCATTCAGGAAGCCGAAAAAGCCTATGCCTCCATCCTGAGCGGCGAAGGATCGCCCATTGGCGTTCTGCTCAACTATCCACAGGAAGCGGAGAAAGCTTCGCGTCTCCGAGTGGCGCCACGCGCCGCCGTCAAGAAGCTCGGCATCGGGATCATCGGCGCGGGGAGCTTCGCCAAGAGCTTCATCTTGCCCGAAATCGCCAAGTGCAAGGACGCCGAAATCCGCTCCATCGCCACGGCTCACGGCCATACCGCTCGCATGATAGCCGAGAAATACGGGATTCCCCAAGCCGCCACGGATATGAAGGCGATTTTGGATGACGATTCCGTGCAGTTGGTCTTCATTCTAACGCGCCATGACCTGCATGGCCCGCTAACGCTCGAAGCGCTGCGGCGCGGCAAGATGGTCTATGTGGAAAAACCCGCTGTGCGCACCTTCGATGAATTCTGCGATTTGGAAAGGGTCATCGCCGAAGTCGAATCCCCCTGGTTAATGGTGGGCTTCAACCGCGTCTTCTCGCCTCATGTAAACTTTTTGCGGAAATCGTTTGGCAACGATCCGAACTTCGCGTTGTATCGGGTCAACGCCGGAAGCCTTCCTTCCACCCACTGGCTAAAAGATCCCGAACTGGGCGGAGGGCGCTGGATCGGCGAGGGCTGCCACTTCCTGCATTTCGCCCTATACTGGATGAGGGCCGAGCCTCTGCATAGCGCCATCAGCGGGCTGCCCGTGGGCGGGGATGCCGCCGATGAGAACCTGTCCCTGTTGCTCGATTTCGGCCCGCGCGGAACCTTCACACTGCTTTACACGTCCAAAGGAGCGCCGCAATTTCCCAAGGAGCGCTTCGAAGTGTGGGGAGGCGGCAAGACCGGCATTCTGGAGGATTTCCGCCGCAGCGTCGTCCATCCGGGGAAGAAGGAATTCAAGACCAGCGGACAGGATAAGGGGCATGTCATCGAAATCCGCCGGACGCTGGAGGCGGCGCTATCGGGAGCCACCCCACCGCTTGACCTAAATGAACTGATGGCCACTCACCGCTGGCTGTTCACCATAGAGAAACAGCTTCGAGAAGGCTTAAAATAGCCTGCCACGTCGGCCTGTCAATGGAAAGGTACTGAAATGAAAAAAACCGGCATCGTCTTAATCGTCATTCTGCTGCTGCTCATTATCGGCGCAATTTCCATTTTTGGCTTTGTGCAGCGCACCTATAATTCTTTCGTTGCCGCGGAGGAAGGCGTCAACGGCGCTTGGGCTCAAGTCGAGAATCAACTCCAGCGCCGCTTTGATCTAATCCCCAACCTGGTGGAAACCGTGCGCGGATACGCCACCCACGAGCGCGAAGTCTTCACGCAGGTCACCGAAGCCCGCGCCAAAGTCGGGGGCGCCGCCTCCATCGAGGATAAGATCGGCGCTCAAAATCAACTTTCGGCTGCCCTGTCGCGACTGCTGCTGGTGGTGGAAAACTACCCGATCCTGAAGGCCGATCAGAACTTCATCCGCCTTCAGGATGAGCTGGCCGGAACCGAAAACCGCATCTCGGTGGAACGCCGACGCTATAATGAAGTCGTGCAGGCCTATAACATCATGCTGCGCACCTTCCCGCGCAACATCATCGCCAATCTTTTCGGTTTCAAACGCGCGGCCTTCTTCGAAGCTCCGGGCGAAGCCAAAACGGCGCCCCAGGTAAAATTTTAAGCTGATTCTGGATGGGACGACGCATGAGTAGAATCATCACCCTGACGACGGATTTCGGGACTCTGGATGGATATGTCGCCTCCATGAAGGGTGTGATCCTCTCCATCGCCGCCGATTGCCAAATCGTGGATATTACGCACGATGTAGAGCCCCAGAACATCCGCCAGGCGGCCATCTTGCTGTCCATTGCCGCACCTTATTTCCCGCCCGGGACGATTCACGTGGCGGTGGTAGATCCGGGAGTCGGCACCGACCGGGCCATTCTGGCCATGCAGGCCGGAGGCCAGATTTACATTGCTCCGGATAATGGCCTCCTCTCGGTCATTCTCGAGCGCACGGCGGACTCTGTCGTGCATAAGATCGAAAACCGCTCACTTTTTTTGTCGCAGGTATCGCGCACTTTCCATGGCCGAGACATCATGGCGCCGGTCGCCGCTCACCTATCACAGGGAATCGCTTTGGAAATGGTTGGGCCTCCCTTCGGCGACTACCAGAGAGGGCTTTTTCCACATTCCATCGTCGCTGGCGGCGCCATCAAGGGACAGATCATTTACCGCGATCACTTCGGCAATCTCTTCACCAACATCTCGCGCGATGATTTGCAGCATCTGGATTTCGCCAGTCTGCAAGTGCGCGCCGGCTACACGAAGATCGAGCGGCTATCGCAATCCTACAGCGATGTGGAAAAGGGCGAACTGCTCTGCCTGATCGGCTCCGGCGGCTATCTCGAAATTGCCTTGCGCGAAGGCTCCGCGGCGGATAAGCTGCGTTTCCCGCTGGGCACGGAAGTGGAGATTACGGGTAATCCAGCGAGCTAAGGCACTATCCCTAACAGGAGGCCGCGTTGCCTCCCACGAAAATGCCAAACGCGGCGTGGGGACCACGCCGCCTCCTGATTGAGAATTAACTTCTCCCTCCCTCCCGGAGGCCGGATTGCCCCAATCCGGCACTCGCCGGAATGACAAGGATGTTGAACATGTGCGATAATTCAGAGTGCACTTTAAAAGAAGACCGCGTTGACCCAACGCGGCCCTTTTCTCGATGCTCGACGCGTCTTGAATGAACGACAGAATCCGCCTGACCTTTTTGGGCGCGGCCCAAAACGTCACCGGCTCGCGCTACCTCCTCGAATATCAGAATTCAAAAATCCTCATTGACAGCGGTCTGTATCAGGAGCGCGAACTGCGCGCTCGCAATTGGGATCCCTTCCCGGTGCCGCCGGAGAGTCTTTCCGCCATTCTGCTGACGCATGCGCACGTAGATCACTGCGGCTTCCTGCCCAAGCTGGTCAAGGATGGTTTTCGCGGGCCAGTCTACTGCACGGCGGCTACGGCGGAAATAGCCGCGATCGTGCTGAAAGATACGGGTCATTTGCAGGAAGAGGATGCTGCTTTCAAATCGCAGCGTCATTCAAAAGAAGGGCGCCAAGGCCCCTACCCGGCGGTGCCGCTCTACACACAGGCCGATGTGGAGGCGACTCTGCCGCTGTTCAACACAGCCGAGTATGGGAAGCGAATCGCCATCGCCGACGGCCTCGAAGCCAGCTTTCACGACGCTGGACACATCCTCGGATCATCCCATGTGCGCCTGTACGTCGGCGGCAACGGGCAGAAGCACACCATCGTCTTTTCCGGCGATATTGGCCGCTGGGATCGCCCCATTCTGAATGATCCCACGCTCTTCGAGGAGGCCGATTTCATTCTGATGGAATCCACCTACGGCGACCGGCTGCACGAGGATTCTGCTGACCAGCCCGCTAAGCTCGCCGATATCATCAATGCCACGCGCAAAGCCGGAGGCAATGTCGTCATCCCCAGTTTTGCCGTCGAGCGGGCGCAGGAGATTCTCTACCATCTGAATAGCCTCCTGCTGGCTGACCACATCCCGCATCTGCTGATCTTCATTGACAGCCCCATGGCCATCAGCGTGACCAAAATCTTCGAAAAGCACGCCGAACTTTTCGATCCGGACATGAAGCGACTGGTCGCCGCGGACCGTTCCCCCTTTCACCTTTCCGGCCTGAAATTGACGCCCTCGGCGGACGATTCCAAGATGATTAACCACATCCAGGGAACAGTGATCGTCATCGCCGGATCGGGCATGTGCACCGGAGGCCGCATCAAGCACCATCTGGTCAACAATATCGCGCGATCGCAGAGCACCGTCGTATTTGTGGGCTATCAGGCCGTCGGCACTCTGGGCAGGCAGATTGTGGATGGCGCCAAGAAGGTGAGAATCCTGGGCGGGGAATACCGCGTGAAGGCGCGCATTGAACGGCTCTATGGCTTTTCAGCTCATGCCGACCAGAGCGAACTGATGCGCTGGCTGTCCGGCCTGAAGAGCGCCCCGCGCCGGATCTTCATCACGCACGGTGAACCGGATGTGGCGCGCCATTTCGCCGACTTCGTTCATGAAAAAAAAGGCTGGGCAACTCACGTGCCCAGCTATGGAGAGGCGGTGGAGTTGTTGTAGGGGCGCGCAGCCGTGCGCCCAATTTCAATCGGCCTCCGCCCGCCCTGAAGGACGGGGCTACGTCTAACTAGCCCGCTGAAGCGGGCACGTTTTCATTCCTTACGTCAGTCTTTGGGCAAATCGGGGAGCTGTCTCGTCTCGCCCCAATCTGCCAAATCCCCTTGAATTGTCCACCTTCCATCAGATCCACTCACGCCAAGCTTGGTAAATGGCATGGCCGTCTCGCAGAAGATCTGGCCGATCTGATAGATGCCCGTGTGGGAGCGGTAGAAATAATTGCCCGCCGGCGCTCCGCCGGGGATATTCTGAACCATGGCCCGCATGATCTGTTGCTCCGGGCTAAAGGTCAGATTCCGCCGCAAAATAAGCGGACCAAAAACGCTTGAATCCGGCAGCATGACATCCACCCAGAAATCAAAATGGGAAGACGACGCAGTGTTGTTGGTCAAGAAAAAATGCCCGGCAAACCAGCCGCCGTTCGCTGGGATGTTGATCGGCCAGAAGTAGGGCTGAAAGGAGACATTCATGCCAACGCGATTGAAGGGATAGGCGCCGATATCCGCGCGCGTGCCGTCGGGATCGGGATTCGCCATAAAGGAGCCGGCATCCACGCAGGGCGAATTGGCGGTCAATTCATAACTGTAGGGCGATCCGCCTTCGAACAGCGGATCGGCGCTAATGTCGAACGGTCCGGGCGTGCAGCCGTAATAATTGAACGGCTGGTTATTCCAGACATCGTTGAAGTCCAAGCGCAGGATGGGCGTGCCTCCATAGAGAGAGAAGCCTCCTCCTTGCGACGAATTCACCAGGATGTTGTCCTCGAAGAATATGGATGCGGAGCAACCCCATTGGGGTCCCAGGCAGATACCTCCGCCGGTCGGGTAGTTGTTCATGCCGCTCACGTTTTCAGAGAACGTGTTGCGCCAGATTTGGCACCATCCGGATCCTGCCACGGCAATGGCTCCACCATAGCCATAATCGGGATCGGCGATATTGGCCACGAAGAGATTGCGTTCAATCAGCCCCTCGCTGCTGTCGGCATAAATGCCTCCTCCGACGGCCACGCCATAGCCGGAAGCAGTGTAATTGTTGGCGATGACGTTATCACGAATAACCACGTCAAAACACTGCGAGAGCTGGATGCCGGCTCCATAATAAGCGCACATATTGCCCGCGATGAGATTATCCTCGATATGGGGAGACGCGCTCCAGGCCGAAATTCCGCCGCCCGGTTGGCACCAGATCGAACCGCATTCGATAATGCGATTATTGCCGATGGTCGGCCAGCTTCCCGGGCCGCAGTAGATCCCGCAACCGGCCATATCTCCGGGATAATCGTTTTGAATCGTGAAGCCTTCCAGAACGGCCCCCTCGCCCGAATTCATAGTGACCACGTTTTCCTGCCCTGCCCAGACGATGGCCGTCAATTCCGCACCCGACTCGCTTTTGACCACGATTTCCTTGCCCAGAAAGTCAATGTGCTCGTAATATCCTCCCGCGGCCACCAGGACGGTATCGTAATCCTGCGCGGCGTTGATGCCCGCCCGAATCGTAGGATATTGGCTGGGGACGTGCAGAGTAACTGAGAAGGACGGAGTGGAAACGAGAAGGCACGTGATGATGGCGGCAATTCCCCTTTTCATGGCAGCCTCCACACGCGAAAGGTTACTGCATCTTGACTCTTCGGTACTGCGTCACGATGATAATGGGGTGCTTGAGGTGATAATACAGGTAGTTCAAACCACCTGCAGCTGGTTTTCAATCAACATGCTCTCCGCGTACCCTACCTAAACCGATCAGAGTGCTGGGGTGCTTAAGATGGTAGTATAGGTGGTTCCACCTCCAAAGCGAGCCGCGGGCTGTCGGGCGCAAATGTGTTAATTCCACGCGCGCATCGCACATCACCCGCCATCCTTTTCGCCGAACCCTGTAAGCATGGTCAATGTCCTCAAAATCAAGAGTGTTAAACATTATGTCAAACCTGGGAACCACCTTCCTCTTCATCAACATGCAGCTTGACATGGTATGGACTTCGAAAACGCCGGTATAAGCGGACGATGGCCGACCATTCCCGATGGGACGGGCTAATCTATCAGCACCACAGCGGACGATTCTCCCCGACTTTCCAACTATCTTAGGACCAACGATGGCAAGATCATCTTCTTTTAAAAGGGTTTCCATAAGAAGACTCATCCATTGGGGATCGTTGACCACCAAATCATCATCAAAATGGCAAACGTAATCCGATGAGGCAACAGCAAGAGCCATGTTCCGATTTGCTGCAAGACTCCTGCGCCCACAAATGGCGATGATTCGATACGGGTGCTCTGTCCTTTCGTGGATTGCGCTGATGGTTTCCCAGAGCACCGCATTCGTAGGATTCGTATTTGCAATGGCGATATCAACCCAACTGGCGGGATTGGGGGCGAGCTCAAAGAATTTCGTATCCCAGAAAGAGCGGATGGTTTTTATGTTTTCCTCGCTATCGGGTGACCGCCGAGCAACGAAGATTGCTGATGATTCCACTTTTGGACGCGCATCTCCAAACGGATCAGGCGTGGTCCCATTTGCATCAAAAGTCCTAAAAGTATATGGCGATTGACGTTCTACGTCTTCAAATAATCTATTGATCCAATCATTACGCCGGATGATAGTCTGGTCTGTTAGTAAGACCAGGTAAGGCGTCTGATACCTACTTAGCCTTCGGGGAAGCAGCAGGTTGGAAGAATCCTCGACCGGGCCGAAGTGGAGATTAAATGGGAGATCGGTGTTTTCGAGGACGGACCGGGCGCAATCCAATATTTTCCCCCGGTCTGTGTGTTGTATGACAATATCTACCAGAGGATGGGAATGTTTAAGTCCTGAATTTTTCATACTTGATTTTGCCGCCAAAGCTTGCTATTTGAGTAAAGCCAACTTGAGTGTTTTCTGCCAGGCGCCGGCCCGTACAACGGCAAGAAAGATTCCGCTGGGCAGCCCTTCTGCTTCGATCGTGATCTGGTGAGTTCCCGAAGGGAACTGCCCAAAATCGAGGTTGCGCATTCTTTGCCCTGTCAGATTGTATAAATCAATTCCCACTTGTGTCTGCATCGGCAGGTAGACTATTAGCGAAGTCTGCGCATTAAACGGATTGGGATATCCGCCGTCAACCTGGAATTCCGTAATCCTCCCCGCCCGATTCTCGTCTATCCCCAACGGCAGTTCCGCCCAGAACTCCAGCGTGTCGTTGGCCGGATTGATGTCCAGATTCCACGCCGTAATAAAACGGAAGCGGTAAAGGGCCGGCTGACTGATAGAAATCGTCTGAAAGGTTAGAGTGTCCGATTGCCCTGCCTCCAGAACTACCATCCATTGCGGCAGAACGTACAGGGGCGCGGATTCGGTATCCACCAGACAATAGACATAAAAAGCATAAGCCGGTTCCGTCCCCAGATTCGTCATGACGGCGGTCGGAATTAGCGCGCCGGGCGTCAAAATGGCCCCGGGATTCAGCGCCACGGTCGGCGCAATATCCCAGAAGATCCCCACCCCGGAGGCCTGAGGCAGAGAGTCATTTTCGGGGACGTTATCCGTGCCCAATTGGGTTACAAAAATGAAAATGTACATGCCCGGGGAAGGCGCCGCGAAGGTGGGGAACTCCATTTCATACTGCTGCCCGGGATTCAACGGCGGGCAGACCGCGTGATTCCAGTAGATCTCCTGGTTCAGTGAGTCTCGAATCGAGCAATCAGTGTAAAAGGCATTTTCGCTGAAGTTCCCCAGATTGGCGACAACCACGGACGGGGTAATCGGCCCAAAAGGTTCAAATATTTCCGGGCTCGTTATCTGGATCGGTGCCACGTCGTGAACCATGCCCACGATGCAGTTCACCGTGCGATAATCGTTCCCGGGATTGAAATCAAACGGAAGCTGGCCATCGAAGGTGAAGAGATATTCGCCGATATCCGGCGGCGAAAAAGGCGGAAAGTTGATCGTGTCCACTTCGCCGATAGCCAGGTTGGTCACCTGAGCGTCGAAAATGCTGTGCGAGCCGTTGGGATGCCTGATGTCGAGATGCACGGGAGCAACAGGCTCGACGAAATCGCCCACATTCTGAACTCGGATTTCCGGATAAAGAAGAACCTGCTGTTCAAAACTATCGGGCTCCAGCACCGTCAGGATCGCCAGATCATGAATCACGCTCGCGGTGCGCACTGTGACTTTAAGCGTATCGTTATTGCGGTACTGATCCGTCTGCAGGTTGCTGTAAAAGATAAACTTGTATTCTGTGTCGGGCTGCAGGATAATGGGCGCATAGATGATGTGGACGATTTCTTCCGGCTCTATTTCGGGTTCGTAGATTAAGCTGTCATAGTAAATTTCGACGCCGGCGGGCATCTCCTTGACGCGAAGCACAAAAGGAACCTGGAACTCAGGGAAGGAGCCATAATTGATAAAATCCGCCGTGGGACTGAAGATCAGAGTATGTATTTCCGAGGAATCCTCAAGGGGAGAATGATAAGCGGCGATGTCATGAACTCCCACCCCTGGAGGAATGACCTTCTGAATGCAGTGATAATCCAGACGCAGATAGGAAAGCCACCAGACGACCCCGTTCGTGGCAATTCCCTCTGGCGCCTGATCAGGGGCCATCAGGGAGTTGCTCATCTGCCAGGTATTAATATCCATGATCATGGTAAAATCGGGATAGTACCAGTCCTGGGTATTGGTCCATAGCTGTCCTTGCCAGTACTGAATCCCAAGCGACCAATTGCTGGGCCAAAAGTGCCACTGTACCACCTCGCAGGAATCGGGATTAAACTCCAGGATGTATCTATCCCAGTTTGGAGGTTCCAGTGCCGAAATCCATAAGTTTCCTCCCACGCTATCCCAGGTCATGCCATAGAAATAGTAACCCTCGAATTCAATACTTGTGTCCACGGCAAAGGTGTCGGTGCGAATACGAACGAGTTCAGGCGTCGGATCGCCCCAGTGCCCGTTAGTTAACCAGAAATTGCTGTCTGTGGCGGTGATCCCCCAGGGCTGATCCACGGGCGAGGGGATGGAATCAATGACTTCCAGATTATAGGGATTCATAGTATAGATGGTGTTCTCACCAGTCCCGGAATCGGAGTCGACGTGCCAGAGAAGCTTGCCGTCGTAGTACAAGCCCTGAGCCCAATAGGCGGGCGAGTCATATTCTTGGAGCAGAACCCAGGATTCTTGGCCCCAGGCAGGCTGGAAAATGGCCAGAAGGAGCAGGAGACCGACGATCGAGCACTTCATCATGAACCTCCACGCTTTAGTAGGAACATTCTAAATATACTAACATATTTAGCCATTGTCAACTCTTTTTTTCAAAATAAACAAAATTTTCCGGCGCAACTTTTTGCGGTCTTCCGGCGTCCAATAAGCGAACGGGGGGGCGCGCAACCTTCAGGAGTCCATGGATTCGCAGGAAATCGAACTGGTCAGCCGGGCGCGGGAAGGCGATCAGGTAGCCTTCGCCCAGTTGGTGGAAAAGCACGATGCGCGGGTCATGTCGCTGGCCCGATCCATCCTGGGCTGCGGCTTCGATGCCGAGGAGGCTTACCAGGAGATCTTCCTGAAGATCTACCGATCCCTCCCTTCCTTCCGCTTCGAATCGGACTTTTCGACCTGGATACATCGCATCGCCGTCAACACCGCGCTGTCCAAGCGGCGATCATTGCAGCGGCGGCGGCAAAAAGAGCAGATCATGGATCCCCTGAACAGCGAAGATGACTTTTTCGACAGCGTGCCGCACAATCCACTGGATAATCCGGAAAATCAACAGCTTAGATCAGAAATTTTGACTCAAATCGAACGCGCCCTGGAGGGCATACCGGCTCGCCAGCGCACCGTCTTCGTCATGAAACACGATCAAGGGATGAAACTGAAGGAGATCGCCAAAACGCTGGGCATCGGCGAAGGAACGGTCAAAGCCTATCTTTTCCGCGCCATCGAGAACCTGCGCAACGTCCTGGAACCCTACTACAGATCTGGTGATTAGGTGATTAATTAAAATGAACTTACTATGCGGATGATAAGATATGGACTGCCGTCAGTTTGAGGAGCTGTACTGGCTAAAAGCCTACGGCGAATCAACCCCCGGGGGAGAAGAGGGCCTGCAGAAGCATCTCGATGGCTGCCCGAATTGCCGCTCGCGCTTGGCCGAACTGGATCGCCTGCGGGCTGTCCTGAGCTTCCGGGGCGTCTGCGAGCCGAAGCCGGAGGCTTTACGGGAAGCCCGTTATCGCTTGGCAGCTCGCCTGCGGCTGGCCAAAGGCCGGAGCAGGGCATTTAGCCTTGGCGATTGGATCCAAGGCTGGCGATGGCAATGGCAAGTTGGCCTGGCGATGGCCTCTCTGGCCATAGGCCTCTTGGTTGGCCGCTTCGCCCTCGTCCAAGACGGCTGGGTGCCTTTCGGCGCAACCCTGCAACAGGCTTCGCAGTCGCCCTCGGCCTGGCAAGATCAGGCGAGTCTGGAGCGGCTCTTTGTGGGCCAAAATATTCTGCGCGGCAAGTCGAAAATATCGGATGTCAAAGTTAAGCAGAAGGCGGAGAATGACAGCACCATTGAAGTGCTTTTCAAGGCCGCCAAGGAATACAGCGTCACCGGCCGTCCCGATGATCCGATGATCCTTGAACTGTTAGGCTGGGCCGTAAAAAACGAAGACAACTCCGGCGTGCGGCTGCAATCCGTCGTAGAGTTGGCGCGCGCTTCCGATCTAAGTCCCAAAGCCCGCCAGACCCTGGCTTATGCCCTGGTCAACGATAAGAATTCCGGCGTGCGCCTGCGGGCGCTGGAGGCTCTGCGAAAAACACTGCCCGATGAGCTTTCCGAACAGGCCATCTTGAATGCCTTAATGAAAGATCCCAACCCGGCCGTGCGCATCGGCGCCATTGATGCGCTCTTGAAAACGCCACCCAGTGAAAATACCGAACGCATGCTGCTGTTTGCCGCTGAAACCGATTCCAACGAATATGTGCGCAAGCAGGCGCGCAATGCCATACGCCAGTCGTCCCTGGACTACCGCATGTTGGACGACAATTCGCAATCCTTGGGGGAATACCGCCCGGAAGAGCTAATGAAGGGAGAATCGAAGCCATGAATGCCAGAAATTGCCTCTGCCTGCTGCTGAGCCTGGTCCTGTCCCAGTCGGCCTCCGACGCCCAGGTGACGGTGGAAAGGGAAAAGGGCGGATACACGGTCCGCTCCAGCGAGAAGTTCGACGTCTCGCCGGGCGGAGATCTCAAGATGGATGATTTGATGGGCGATGTGACCATTACCGGGGGGGCTTACTCTGCCGCTGAAATTATCCAGGAATATTTCTTCGACGCGGAAGATGAGCAAGACGCTCGTCGGCTGTTCGATGAATATTCCGCGAAGATCAAGAAAACGGGCAATCGTCTGGAAGTCTCCGGGGAGGGTCTATCAGCGCCGGATCCTCTCGGTAAAGCACACCGGCTCTACATTTTCGCCCTGCGAAGAAATGCAGATTTCGGCGCCTCCTATCAGGTCTTCCTGCCCTCATCTTTTAATGTGGACGTCGCGACCACCGGCGGAGACGTCGAGCTTTCCGCCATTAAGGGGCGCGTCGAGCTGGAAACCGCCGGGGGTGACATAGACGTCACCGGCGTCACCGGCAACGTGGATGGACAGACGGCGGGCGGAGACGTTACGGCACGTGATACGGATGGGCAAATCTTCTTGACAACCGCGGGCGGCGACATTTCTTTGACCGACGCCCGCACCGGATCCTACAACCTGAAGACCGCCGGCGGGGACATCACCATGCAAGGGCTGAAGGGCGACGCTCGCGCCTCCACTTCCGGCGGGGACGTCGAGGCCCGCAATGTCGAGGGCGAACTCGACTTACACACCTCCGGCGGCGACATAACATTGGAGGAGGTCAAGGGGGTGGATCACCGCGCCAGCACGTCCGGCGGCGATGTGGAAGCGCGCGGTGTGACGGGCAATGTGGATCTGCGCACTTCCGGCGGCACCGTGATGGCCAGCCGCGTCCAGGGGCGCGTCCTGGGGAACACCTCCGGCGGTGATATGGACATTTCCGATATTACCGGCGACGCCGATATTTCAACCTCCGGTGGAGACCTTTACTTGCGCGACATCCGCGGACGGCTGGTGGGTGAGACTTCGGGCGGCGACATCCGCGCCCGCGTGGAGCGCGGCGGCAAACTGGGCGGCCCGATTCGGCTGAATACCTCCGGAGGCGAAATTGACCTGCGCCTCCCGGCGGACGTGCAGGCCAGCATTTCAGCCCGCATTCGCATCGAAGATAGTTGGGACGATTACACCGTGCGCAGCGATTTTAAATTGAAAATCACGAGCGACGTTGAAGAAACCGGCAGCCGGCGCGGACGGCGCTTTGAAGAGATCGTCGCCACCGGCGATATCAACGGGGGCGGACCGCTGATTGAACTTGAGACGGTCAATGGAGATATTATCATCACCAAAGGCAATTAGAGTGGATGGCGCGGACTGGGCTACCACGTGGGTGGCTGAACCGACCAACCGAGGAGTGCAGTCGTGAAGATTTCGATAAGATGGACGTGCTTCCCCGTTTTGCTGATGATGGCCGCTTCGTCCGGCCTGGCCGATGATATACGCGTGGTCGGCGACCGCGTCATCGCCGCCGATGAAGTCGTCACCGGGGATGTGGTCATGGTAACCGGCGACCTGGTCGTGCGCGGCCATATCACCGGCTCCGCCATCGCCTACATCGGAGACATCACGCTCGATTCCAGCGCCGTAGTGGATGGCGACGTTATCGCCCGCCGCGGCCGTATCTTCCGGTCATCCGGGGCCACCGTCTCGGGCAACATCGTGGAAGGGAGGCTCCCCGGCGTCGAGGTAGGCCGTGAGTCCGATTCGCCGCTCAAGGTGAGGCAATCCTATCAGTGGGAAGACGAGGCAGAGGAGTTCGAGCGCGACGATCACCGGAATCATCGCTGGGAGCACGATGAGAATACGGATGTCAAGCTGGCCTATGACAAGGTCAATGGGCTGTATCTCGGACTGGATATCAATGAATTTCCGGTGAGCGAATACGGGATGCACTTTCGCACCTTCGCCTCCGGCGGATATGGCTTTGCTTCGCATTCCTGGCAGGGCCGCGGAGGATTTGGATTCGGCGTACTCCCGCGCGGCCAGCTCGAACTGTCTGTGGATGTTTACCACCTCACCCACACCGAAGATTCCTGGTACATGTCCGACACGGAAAACAGTCTCGCGGCGTTCTTCCTGCATGAAGATTTTCGCGACTACTATCTGCGGGAAGGATTCGGCAGCACGCTGACCTGGCAGCCGCTGGAGATGTTGGAATTGAGCGCCCGCTACCAGGCCGAGCGCCACGACAGCCTGACCAACGCCACCGATTGGGCGCTGTTCGGCGGCAATAAAGCCTTCCTGCCCAACCTCCCCGCCGAAGAGGGGATGCTGCGGGAGTTCATCTTCGGCCTGCGCCTGGACACTCGCGACGACGATGACGAGCCGTTCAGCGGCTGGCGCTTCGAATCGTCGGTGGAATTATCACATCCCGACTTGGCCAGCGATTTCGATTATCGTCGCTTCGTCGTGGATCTACGACGATACCAGCCCCTGACGCCGTTCATCAATTTAGACACGCGCATTCGCTGGGGGAATTCGGATGGGCCGCTGCCGCTGCAGAAGCGCTTCTACTTGGGCGGCCCCTCTTCATTGCCCGGATTCGACCTCAAGGAATTCTCAGGAAGAGAATTTGCACTCTGGAATGCCGAAGTCCGGCTTCACGACGAGCGAAGCCACCATCACGGCTGGCTGGGCCACCTGGGTCTGTTCTTCTTCGCCGATGTGGGATTGGCCGCCGATCAACCTCTATCTGATTTTGCCCCATCAGACTGGATGAGCGATGCCGGAGTCGGGCTCTGCAATCATGACGGGGATTTTCGAATCCAGGTCGCCAAGCGCACGGACCGCGCGGATGACGCCTATGTATGGATGCTGCGCGTCGAAAGGCCGTTCTAAAGGAGCTCAAAGGAGAACCAATGAAAACCGGAAGGATGCTGTTCGCCGCCTGCTCGACACTGCTTGTACTGAGCCCGAGCTGGTCCAGGGATCGCTATGATGACCTGGTGAAAAACATCCCCTACGAGGACATCCAGGAACTGCGGGTAAAGATCGAAATCGGCGTCGCCGAGCTCCTGATCGAAAAGGCTCAGGGTGACAACCTGTTGGAAGCCAAGATCCATTATAAGATCAAACGCGGCGAGCCCCGGATCCGCTACGACCGTTCCGGCCGGGTCGGTTATCTGACCATTAAGTCCCCCGATGCGGACGATGAGGACGAGGAGAACGGCAGGAGCATTCGCGGTCTCAATTCGGGAGATGAGACCTGGGAACTGCGCTTCAGCCCGAAGGTCGAATCGTCCTTCGAAATCGAGGTCGGTCTGGTGGACGGCGAAATCAATATGAGCGGGCTGAAGGTGAGCGAACTTTCGATCTGCAGCGGATTATCGGATCTGGAGCTGGCCTTCGATGTACCGAATCCGGTGCGAATGAAGGAGCTCGTTATCGAATGCGGACTGGGCGATTTTACGGCATTCAACCTGGGCAATGCCAACTTTGAGCGCGCCCGCCTGGAGAGCGGTTTGGGAAGCATCAAAGCCGATCTGGCGGGCTCCTGGAACATACCAGAAGTGGAGATGACCGTCGAAGTGGGGCTGGGATCCGCCCGTCTGGAAATTCCTGAGAGCCTAGGCCTTGAGGTCAATGCCGATGAGAATTTCCTCTCCTCTCTGGATCTCGATTTGGCCATGCGCGAAGTGCGCAGCGGCCGCCATCGCAGCGATAATTGGGATGCCGCCGCCTGCCGCCTGATCATAGACGCCGACGTGGGACTGGGAAGTTTGAAAGTCGAAACAAAATAAAGGGGATCGTAAAACGGTCCGATTGAAGGGGCGCACCGGAGTGCGCCCTTACTCTATGGATCTGATGAGTCCCAATAATTAAGGCGGGAGAATATTCTCCCGCCTTTTTGTTTTCAATCCTTTTGGTTTTTTCGATAAGCGTTCCCTCCTCTGCTTGACCTACTTCGTCAGCATAATCTTGGTTATTGCCGACTGGCCATTCGCGGCCAATTTGCAGAAGTATACTCCCGACGCCAAACCTGATGCGTCAAAAGTGACCTCATGAGCACCGACTTCGCGCCAACCGTCAACCAAGCGGGCAACCTCGCGTCCGTTGACATTGAAGATCGCCAAATCCACCGCGCCGGCGGCAGGCAGCGAGAACGAAATCGTGGTCAGCGGATTGAATGGGTTGGGGTAATTGCCCAGGAGCAAGGCCGTCGCCGGCATCAAGGCTGGCACCGCCTGAGTCGCCTCCATATCGCCGTAGTAGATTAGCCCATAGCCCCCGGGGATCCAGCCCGCCGGGACGATCAGGCCGTTATTAAGGTAGTCCAGCGCGTTGTGGGCATTGCTGATATTCGCTCCCGCCGGTGGTCCAATCATGTCCGCAGCGAAGAAAATCGCTTCTGAGATGGTGCGGTTGTCCACGCTGATGCTGTCATAGACATAGACGTATTCCGCCACGACGTTCAGAAGCATCGCCAGAAGCTGTTTCTTCGTCTTGTTGACCATGCCGGCGGCGCCGCCGTTGGACAGGTTAAAGGTCGTAATCATGCTCTGCGGCGTCATCGGCCCGCCGTTGTAGGTGGTTACACCCGGGATGGGGAAATCCGGCGGGGCGTCGAACAGATCGTAGACCATGTCCAGGTAATCCTGCAGCAGATCAGCGGGCACCTGGGCATTCCCCTGTCCCGTCACCGCCACGGTGGCCTGATGTTTCCAGTAGCCGATGGTGTGCGGAGAGAAATTGCCACCTTCCAGCACCATAAGGAAGCAGCGGTAAGGATTGCTCCCGATTTGGCGCGGATTGGCATTCCACCAGGGGCCTTGACCCGGATCCGTTGCAAGTACCACGCCTAAGGGCGGAATTACCTGCACCCAGTAATTCGGGCTGTAAGGAACATCGTCGAAGTAGTAAATGCCCAGCGGCGATGTCAGATTGTGAGCCGCCATGAAAGCGGCGTCCGTGTAGGTCACCGTGGTAAACGTGTCGCCCGTCGCCGTGTCGAACAGGATCACGGTCACGCCGTTCATGCCGACGCCGGTATCGCAGGTGCCGTTATAAATGCGCACTTGACCATAGACATCCCAGGTCTGCGCCTGTGCGGCGACCACCAGAGAGAATGCCAACAAACCCAAAACTAATAGCTTCTTCATCCATCCTCCTTGCAGCAGATTTCGAGTTTTAGATTCTGGCATAAATTAGCAAAATCAGGCCCGCGATTCGTGATGCAAGGCACAAGTATAAATTTCTATGTCTATTGAAGTTAAATATCTGCTTTAACTATAAGCGGCATACGACTTAAATATCTTTGCAGGCTGATTACCAAAAAGAAAGAGGCGAGGATTTCTCCTCGCCACGACCATTGGGGATCCTGTGAATATCTAATCTCGAGCACAGCGAAAACCAATTGTTCGAAATGAGGTATGGGGATCTGCCAGCGAGCGCCAGGCGGTTTGGAGCAACTCCCTATCCGAAGCGAAACTTCCGCCTCGGTGTATTCTCGCGCTGCCGGCAGAGGTGGACGCCCATTCGGTGACGTTGCCGGCCATGCCAAATGCGCCAAACCAGCTCATCCCTGCACCATTGGATCCGACTTCCATGGGAGATCCATTCGGATCGCCGAAATTTGCCAAATCCTCGTCCGGGATTTCGTTGCCCCAGGGATACAAATAGCCGACGCCGATCCCATCAAGGCTGCCGTAGGTTTCCGCCAGTCCCCTCGCGGCCCTCTCCCATTCCTGCTCGGTCGGCAGCCGCTTGCCCACGTATTCGGCGTAAGAAGAAGCCCCATACCAGGTCACCATGACGACCGGCATCTGCTCAAATCCTTCCTCCACGTCAAATACAAATTCGAGAGTGTCACCGGCGAAATAGATATGGCAGTATTCCGACGTTACTTCCAAGAGCAGGTGTCCATTTTCTGGCGCGTCGTAGATATTTTCATCTCTATAAAAGATGACGCTATCGGCCAACGCCGAGTCGAGATAATCGGCATATTGCTGGTTTGTCGCTTCATGCCGGTCCAGTGAGAAGGAGTCAATCCAGACCGGATTCTCTGGCGCATCATAGTTCCCCCAGCCGGCGGGAAAATTCCCCAGGATGCATTCCCCCGCGGGAACGATGACCATGCCGCTGTCCGCCGGATCCAGAATCGGCTCGGGTGGCGACTCGCCGACTGAAGCGGTCTCTTCATCCTCGCAGCCGGCGAAAAGCAGTAATGCCGCCAGCAACGCCGCCATTAGGCTAAAGCCATCTCTGCTTAGAATCATTTCACATTCCCTCATGGCGGAAGGCTGTTGCCAAACACATCAAGAACCGTCCTTGTCTTTTGCTGATTGGGCTGCCGCCGTCAAAAACTGAGAAATGCTTTTGCGCGGTGCATTTTTCGGCTGCAGGAAGAAGAATTTGAAAATTTCCCACAACGTGCGGAAGAAATGCCGGTGCAGAGGAGTGGTGCGCAGCATGCGCCACAGGCGAAGGGGATTGCCGTAAAATCTCAAGTAGGCCCAAGACCGCAACCGCAGCAGCTTTCGATCCGGCACTTTGCTCAGATTAGCGCTCAGCGCGTAGTAATGCGTATAGGTCGCCTGATCCACCAGGAGGTGGCGCGCCAGCGCCTGCTGGTATACCTCGGTTCCGGGAAAAGGCGTCAGAATGAAGAAGGAAGCGGTGGACAGCTTAGCCGTGCAGGCGAAATTGATGGTCTGCCGCATCTCTTCCTCCGTCTCGTCCAAAAATCCGAGAATAAAGAACGATCCGACCGAAATGCCCTGATCCGCGGTATAATTAATATAATGCCGCGCCTTTTCCAGGTCAACATTTTTTCGAATCGCCCTCTGAACGCGCGGTGATCCGGTTTCGACAGCGTAAACAATGCGATAGGTGCCCATCTGCACCAGGAGATCAATAATCTCCTCGGTCATGCGGTCGGCGCGCAGGCCGTTGGGGTAGCAGAAATTTAGCTTCAGGTCCCGTGCGATGACCGCCTGGATGAACTGCTTCGTCCACTCTGGATCCAGGTTGAAGATGTCATCCGTCACTTCGATCTCCGCCACACCTTTCTCGTTTTTCAAATAGGCGATTTCGTCGAGAATGTAACCGATGGAATGGCGCCGCAGCTTTTTGCCGAAGAGGTTATGGCAATAGACGCAGCGGTAGGGGCAGCCGCGCGACGTGAAGACCGGCGCCGAGCGCACGTTCTTCTGGTAGAGATTCATCGGCGCCGGTTTATGGGGATTGTAGAAATAGAATTCCAGGTCGAGCAAGTCCCAGGCGGGATGAGGGATGCTGTCAAGATCTTCGATGAATTCCCGCACCTCCGGGCAGATCGCGCTGCCGTCGCGTCGCCAGGCTACACCAGAAATGCTCTGCGGCAATTGCCCCTGTCCCAGCGCGTTGAGCAATTCCATGCCGCTGAGTTCCCCCTCGCCGATCACCGCGAAATCCACGGCCGGATTCTGCAGCACTTCGCGATATTCCGTTGTGGGGTATGGCCCGCCCATGACAATGGTGACACCCGGCAGAGCCCGCTTGATTTCCTGCGCCGCTTCGTGCCCCTCCAGGCGCTCCATGGAGAAGATGCTGATGCCCACCACGTCCGGCTGGAATTCAACCGCCTTTTCCACCAGTTGCGGAATCGTCGCAGCTTGGGCTCGTCCATCGAAAATGCCGACCGCATGGGGACTCTTCTCGCGAAAATAGGCGGCGAGAGTCAGGATGCCCATAGGCGGAGTCGAAGTGTACACCTCCGAATCAGGGCGTAACAGTAAGATCCGCATCTTGTCTTTTTGAGTCGTATCGGGAGGCATGATTCTACCGATTACTGCATCTCGACCAAGGGGAAACCGAGCGATCCAGCAATGGAACGCAGAACCAATCGGATCTGCAACGAATGAAGACGAAGGTAAAATCCAAAGAGAAAAAACACGGCCAGGATGCCGTATCCCCAATAGACCCGGCGAAAAACTGACAGAAAACGCTCAATGCCAAAAGCCCCCACCATAATGAGCACACCTTCAAAAGGCAAGCGAAAGCGAGCATCAGCGGAAAAGACGATGGCCATAGCATAGAGCACTATCAAGTACAGATAGAGAGGCAAGAGCTCACCGATTCGATTGCGCAACAACCAAAATCCGGCGAGAAAAAATGGCAATATGAAGGCATAGCCATTGACGAAACGGGCGCGTTCGTCAAGGACATGCCAGAAGCGGACGGCCTGCGTGATGGATTTCACGACCCAAGCCATGGGATTCTGCAAGAGCAAAGCCATCGCCTTTCGACCCAGCCGCTCGCTGCCTTCGGGCTCGCTTTGCGGCCTCGGTTCCTGAGGATAATAAAGTTCGAAAATCCATTGGACGGCGGCGAGACCGGAATAATTGTTGACCGCCAAAAGACGGTAGAATTCCTCGCTTTTTGCTCTCTCTCGGCCCACGCTGTCCACATAAGCATAGGCTTCCTGGGTTTCATAATGAGTCACCGGGATATTGTTAAAACCCAGCCAGAGCACAATACCGCCCTCGCTGGAAGGAAGCATTAAACGATGAAAAACCAAATAATTGCGCCAAGTCCAGGGGACAAGAGTCAGGCACGCCATCGCAAAAACCAGAGCTGCTTTTGCCAATCTTTCTCGGAATTTCCCATTAAGACGCAGAAGAATATAGAGCGGGATAAGGCCAATAAACGGGATTCCCATCCCGCGGGTCAACCCGAGCAGCCCCAGCAGGACGCCCATGACCGCGAGTTTTCGGATACTGGCCCCGTCTTTCAGGCTCACCGTCAAATAGAGCAGGAGGCTCACCCAGAGGATGAACAGATTCTCCGTCATCATCCAGCCGACAAAATAGACGAAGCCGGGATATATCGCTCCTACCGCCGCGGCAATCTGACTGACCCGAAGTGAAAAAAGCTGCCGAGCGGTCAAGTAGATCAGAATCGGCGTCAATGACCCGATCAGCGCCTGCACAAGGAGAACGGCGATATGGTAATGACCAAAGATAAAATAAACCAATCCGAGGAAATAAAGATAAGCAGGAAAGCGAAGCGAAGTTGGATCGCCGAAAGGGGTGACGACACCGTGCCCCTGCGCAATGCTCCAGCCCAGCCAATCGTACTCCACCGCATCCATATCAATCCCCAAATAGTTCGCAGGGATAAGATCCACGGTGAAGGCATACCCCACCCGCAGGGCCAGCGCCAGCAGCCAGATGATGAGCACGAACCGCCTTTCATGCGATTCCAATTTGCTCCAGATACCTTTCATGGAGTCCTGATTATGGAGATTTAGCCAAAGCGGTACTGCACGCCGAATCCACCGCGCGGATAGCGCCAACGCACATAGTGCATCGCCGCCACGAGGCACGTGCCGCACTCGAGACAGTTCTCAAAGTTGATCAAGCATTCGCCTGTTTCCTCGTTCAGCACGTAGGTCTTGGCGGGACAGATATACAGGATAGCCTTGACCGGATCGGCCTTGAATTTTTCCTGATCTATCTCGATATGGGATTCTTTGTCAATCTTGTATTTTACCAAGAAGAGCTTATCTTCGATAGTCGCTTTCAACTTGCCTTCCTGGATCGGCACAACCGCCATGGCGTCTTTGACTTGATCCTGGCTCATCGCAGGGCCCTCCCCATCTTGAACATGTCCTTCACCAAGTTGATTACGCCGATTTCCCGGCGGAATTTGGCGAGCACTTCGCGCTCAATTTGCGCCTTGGGCTTTTCGCTGATCGTGAAGTAATCCCGCAGCAGCTCCACAATGATGTCGGGATAATCCCGCAAAATATGGGGATTCTCATTGAAGAATGCCGAGACCTTCTGGAATTTCCGAAGATCCTTGATGACAAAGCTTTCCTCCAGCTTCTTCTGGAATGTGCCCAGGGTAGCGGCGCTGAAGTCATTTCGCTGCTTGGCCTCGATGACGGTCTCGGCAGCGAGCACACCGGAGGCCATCGCCAGATTGGATCCTTCGTGATAATGGCTGGCATTGACCAGCCCCGCGGCATCGCCGGTCAGGATCAGTCCATCCATGATCATCTTGGGCAGGTGGGTGTAACCGCCTTCGGGGATCATGTGAGCCGCATATTCCAGCGATTCCCCGCCACGGATGAGCGGTTGGATGCTGGGATGCTTCTTGAAATGCTCGAGGACGTCGTTCGGATTCAGGTGATGGCGGTTCATGTCGTGGATGGTCGCCCCCACGCCGATGGAGATGCTCTCCTTATTGGTATAGACGAATCCGGATCCGAAGGTCCCCTTCACCGCCTGGCCGAAAACCTCCCAAGCGCTCCCTTGAAGATCATTCAGTTGAAAACGATCTTCGATGACCGTTTGCGGCAGTCCGATCACCTCCTTGACCGCCACCGCCATATGTTTGGGGTCGTGAACCTGCCGCAAACCGACCTGCTCCGCCAGGAAGGAATTGACTCCTTCGGCGGAAATGACCACATCGCAGCGCAGTTCCTCCCCGCCGGGCTCGGTCTTGACGCCCACCACCCGGCCGCTCTCCAGGATCAGCTCGCTGACCATCATCCCGGGGATAATCATCGCCCCGGCGGCCTCCGCCTGCTCCGCTTGCCAGCGGTCGAATTTGGCTCGCAAGACTGACCAGGTGTGATTGAACGGAGGCTCATTGAAAGCAGAAGTCTTGAAATCGAATCCGACCTCGCCATCCCGGGAAAGGAAGGAAAAGCGCCGATGGGTAATGTGGCGCTCGACCGGGGCCTCTTTCCAGAATTCCGGCAGCAGCTTTTCCAGGATGGTGGTGAAGAGAATCCCGCCCATGACGTTCTTGGAGCCGGGATATTCACCGCGCTCCAGGATCGCCACCTCCACGCCCGCCCGCGCCAGAACCAACCCGGCGGATAATCCCGCCGGCCCCGCGCCAACAATCAAGCAGGTGAATTTCTCGGTATCAGACATATGTTTTAGCCAGCCCAGAGCTTATCGCGCCAAGTCCCTTGAAAGGCGTGCACCGCTTCCATTTGGAAATATAAATTATGCAGCAAATTCACAAACTTGTATGCACCCCGTTCAGGTCTAACGAATACATTAAGTGCTGTCATCTTCCGTAAGAAATTGTCAAAAACTTTCCTCTCCTCCTTAATTAAATGTTTGTACACCTCAGCGCGTTGAAATTGCATTTCGCTAATATTCAAGGCGATCTTACGCAATAATTCTCGATATCTCTTACTTTGGATCGTTTGAAGCACCTGTGGTTGAATGAGTTTTCTGCCAACTATTTCTGCAGCGAGCAGCACTCCCATCTCAGCATCTTCCTCATCAATACTATTATCAGCATCCCAATTAAACACAGATTCGCCAATTTCCTGAGCCAAAACGGGCAAACCACCCGCGTATTTGACCATATATTTTAGTGCGTCACGTTTTATTGCAATATTTACTTTTGAAAGAGCATTTTCAAAGAAATTAGATGTCTCCTCATCAGTCCAGGCACTAATTTCTATGAGATCAAATGGGCGAGCCAGTGACGGCTGCAGTTTTATCAGGGATTGTCTTCGTTCCTCATAGCCTACGACAAGCAGACACAAAGGCAATGGGCTGTCAAAAGTAGAGATGTCATCCAACAAGCTTTTTAGCCATGTGGCAAATTCCACCGAAGTTGCCAGGCCATTGATATCATCCAAGATTAGAAATAGTCCCTTCTTGTCCTCTTTCACTCGCTGCATCAAATCCCTCAGAGCAGGACCAAAATCGTTCACTAGAGTCTGCAGGTCCCTTTGGGATGCATCGAATTCAAGACTTACTCCAAATAAACCTACCTGCTTAATATGCCTCCCAAAAAAATCCTTTATCTTTCCAAACCAAATCTTGTCCGCGCTCTCCTTTAGCAGACGATCTAGAACTCGCCGCACCATCTCCTCAAGGGAAGTAACCCCGCCAAGAAAGGTGTGAAGGCCTAGGACGCCATCATCCTTTTCCACCAAGAACTTTACGAAATGGGCAAGAGAACTCTTGCCTATGCCACGCTCGCCAAGTAGGAAAGCGACCTGGAGCCGCCCCTGAGCTGCTTTTCCAACCTTATCTCTGAGGCGCTTAATCTGATCAGACCGTCCAACGAAGAATTCGACAGGGACCGGCAAGCCGGGCGTAAAAGGGCTATAATCCTTTGGCATAAGTATTACCTCCGTTCAGTACTCAAGATTACCTCATCCCCTTAATCGCCTCCGTCAGCGCCGGCAGGATCTCGAAGACGTCTCCCACAATACCGTAATCGGCGATTTTGAAAATCGGCGCGTCGGGGTCCTTATTGATGGCGACGATGACTTTCGAAGAACTCATGCCGGCCAGGTGCTGGATGGCGCCGGAAATTCCGCAGGCGATGTATAGTGTGGGAGCGACGGTCTTGCCGGTTTGTCCCACCTGATCGCCGTGCGAACGCCAGCCCGCGTCCACCGCTGCGCGAGAAGCCCCCACGGCCGCGCCCAATGCCCGCGCCAGCTCCTCAAGCATTTTAAAAGCTTCCGTCCCTTTTAAGCCTCGGCCTCCGGAAACCACGATATCCGCCTCGGTTAATTCGATGGTGCCTTCGGCTTCGGATTGAAGCTGCTTGACTTTCGCCCGAATGGCCGATTCGGCGATATCGAAGGAGAGTGGCTGAATGGCGGTCTGCCGGGATCCATCCGGGGCAACCGCTGGGAAAGCCTTGGGGCGGGTCGTGGCGATGCCCGGAGAGGCTTTGCTGCGCACTTTCATCAGGAGTTTGCCGGCATAGATAGGACGCACACCCTGCAGCATTCCACCCTCAAAGGTCAATCCGACGACGTCCGCCAGGACCGGCACTCCCAGTCTGGCCCCCAGCCGGGGCGCCAGATCTCGACCCAGGGAAGTGGCCGCCATTAGCACGACCTCGGGATTCTCCTGTCTGATCGCCGTTTCCAGTGCGGCGCTGTATCCTTCGGTGGAATACTGCTCCAGCAGAGGGTGATCTATGCAGAGAATGCGATCCGGCCCATAGCCGGAAATCTGCGGCGCGATGCCAGCCGCCCCTTTACCGATGATGACGGCGATCATTTCCCCGCCGCCACTTAACCGGCGCCCCTCGCAAAGAGCCTCGATGGCCGCCTTGCGAAACTCACCCCCTCGTTGTTCTGCGAAAACTAGGACTTTCATTCTATATTCCTATGGTTTTGCTCAATCGCCTAAAGGACCTTCGCCTCTTCGCGAAGCAGCTTGATCAGCGCCGGCACCGCCGCCACGCCCTCGCCCACAATCTTGCCGCCCCCGCGCGATTTCGGATAGGAGAGATCCAGAATTTCCACCTCACTTCCAGATTGTGAACAGGGCGTCTCGGCAATCTCCTTTTTCTTCGCCATCATAATTCCCTTCAATGAGGCATAGCGGGGTTCGTTCAAACCTTTTTGCGCGGTGATCACGGCCGGCAGCGGAGTCTCGACCACCTCAATGCCCCCCTCAATTTCGCGGTGCGCCGTCGCCTTGCCCTCGCCCAATTCCAGCTTGATGACGGTGGAGACACTGGGCCAATTCAGTATCTGCGCTAACATAATCCCCAGCTGCGCCTCGTCGTCGTCCACAGCCTGCTTTCCGCAAAGCACCAGATCCCAGCTCGAGGCGCTAATAACCGCCGCCAGGCCTTTGGCCAGCGTCAGGGTATCGTGTTGGTGCCGGCAAACCAGATGAAGCGCATGGTCGGCGCCCATGGCCAGGCCGGTGCGCAGACTCTTCTTGGCTTCTTCGGGGCCGGCGGAGAGCAGGGTGACCTCGCCGCCTTTGGCTTCCTTGATCCGCAGCGCCTCCTCAATGGCGAATTCGTCGTAGGGATTCAGCACGAAGTTGACGTCCTGCGTCTGAATGGATTTGCCGTCCGCCCCGATTTTCACGGCGGCCTCCGTATCCGGCACATGTTTGACGCAGACCAGAATCTTCACGATTTCCTCCGTAAGCTTTGGAACTTTTGCCTGCTAAGCATGAAATTTAAATATAGAATATTTTCAATTTGCATTCAAGCGATTTTTGAGCTTTTTGAACAACCTAAATTGCTGACAGGGAAAGAGGCACCCTTGATTTTTGACTGCGCCGATTGCACCCGCTAATAATTGGAAATCAAAAATGGGCTCAGGATGAAGGAAACGTGTTGTGTTTTATAATCTTAAATGGTTGCGAATGAAACCATTAGGTTTGTTAATTTCCCATAAAATCATTTGATAGGGATGAGAAAATTGTTATATTTTACATTCTGAAAAAAGCGAATCTTTTATCAATGACACCAGAGTCGCTCCATTCGGGCGGGAATGGGCTCCGGTGCGATTCGCGATCTCCGGCCGATCGGCTATTCGCCAAAGGATAAAAACTCAAAATAATAACTTAGCAATAGGCGCCGGGCAGACCGGGCTTGTGCGCCTCTTGGTTTTTCTCAACATATCACCGGGTGAAAGGAATGAAGAAATGAGTAAGCGTCTTTCAGTCATTGTACTGGCTACTTTTGTCTTACTGGCACTGGCCGGCTGCAGCAAGCCGCCGGAAATGGAAATGCAGAACGCCAATGCGGCCTTCGACGCCGCTCGAGCCGCTGAAGCTGAGGCCTACGTCCCAGATGCCTATCGCGCCGCCATGGATAGCTTAAACGCCGCCATGGCCATGAAACAGGAACAGGATGGCAAATTCGCTCTCTTCCGCAGCTACGGCAAGGCCAAGGCTATGTTCATCAAGGCTGACGCCATGGCCAAGCAGGTCGCGCAGGACGCCGCCATGGAAAAGGAGAAGGTGAAGAACGAAGTGACGGCTCTGCTGACCGAAGCCAAGGCGGCTTTGGATGAGGCTGATGCCGCGATGAAGAAGGCCCCAAGAGGCAAGGGCACCAAGGCGGACCTGGAATTGATCGCCGCCGATCTGACCGCCACCAAGGCCGGCTACGATGATGCCATGAACGATTTCAACGGCGGCAAATACCTCGTGGCCCGCAGCAAACTGCAGACGGTGATCAGCAAAGCTCGCAGCATCACCGCTGAAATTCCCATGGTTGGCAAGAAGAAGTAAATCTGGCCGCCGAGGGATTTCGTTAGGAAATAACTCAGGGGGTCGTCCACGGGCGACCCCCCTTTCATGCGACGGAGCCGCCACGCATCGAGATCTGGGGGGCTCGACGCCATCCATGAGCTGGGATTTTAGAGGAATCATATTCTCCTTCGGGCTGGGGCTCTCGCTGTTGCTTCTGGGCTGCCGCAAGCCTCCGACGGCCCTCCTGCAACACGCCCAAGTGGCTCTCGACACAGCCGCCTCAGCGGGTGCGCTCCGGTATGCCGAACCTACCTATCGTCTGGCCGAAAGCGTCCTCAACCGCGGCTGGATGGAGATGGCTCGGCAGAATGGCCGTTTCGGCCCTTTCCGGGACTATTCCTTGGCCGATTCGCTCCTCAAGCGCGCCCTGGAACTGGCGGATTCCGCCGCCAATCGCACTTTGAGGTGCGTTGACTCGCTCAGCGCCCATGCGCACTTGGAATCCGAACAGCTGCAAACCGAACTCGGCAACTGGCGGGAAGCGCTGGACGGATCGCTCGCGCTTTATACCGCCGAGCATTTCTGGACCCGCGCCGACCTGGATCTGAAGATGTGCCAGAGCTTGATTCAGGAGGAAGAATACGGCGAGGCGTTGAAAGCGGCGGGGCGAAGTCGCGCTTCCTTGATGCGCGTCGGCGAGATCTTGGCAGACTACGCCAACGATGAAGCCCAGCAGTTAGCCAATTGGCGCCGCTGGGTGCGCGAAACGGTGGCAGAATCGCAGGCCAGTGGCGGACATGCCGTCCTAGTCAACAAAACAGCCCATAAGCTGTATCTATTAAGAGAGGGTAAAATCATTCATACTTATCCCTGCGAGTTGGGCTACAATTCTGCCCGCCAGAAGCTCTTTGCCGGTGATGGGGCTACGCCGGAAGGGAAATATCATGTGACGTCGGCGCGGAGCAACGGCAGCAGATATTATAAAGCGTTGATGCTTGACTACCCCAATGCCACGGATCGCCGGCGTTTCGAAGAGAACAAGCGCCGCGGGATTATTTCCAAACGTTCGGGCATTGGCAAGAATATTGAAATCCACGGCGCCGGCGGCCGCAACGACGATTGGACGGAAGGCTGCGTCGCTCTGACCAACGAAGACATCACCCATCTCATGAAATTCGTCTCGGCGGGAACGCCGGTGACCATCGTTCGCCGATCGGATCAATGGCCATGAAAAAATTCCTGACCAGGTTGGGTGTTATCATAGGCTTGCTTCTGGTGAGCGTGGCGATCCTCTTCTTCGCGCTGCGCCCCAAATTGCCGCCGCGGCCGGAAGAGGCCGTCAGCGATTCGGAATTTGCTCCCCTGCCCGAAGACCCCAAGCTGGCGCAAAAGGAAATTCAGCGGGTTCAGAGATCTCTGGCCAAATTGAAGCCAGCCTCGGCTTATATCGTCATTGATACCCACGCCAACAAATTCTACCTGCGCACGGAAGATTCCGTCCTCTTCCAGGCGGTCTGTTCCACCGGCTCCGGCGGGGAATTGGTGGACAGTCTGACTGACCGCCGCTGGGTGTTTAACACGCCCCGGGGAGCCTTCAAGGTCAACAGCAAGCAGACCGATCCCTGGTGGCGCAAGCCGGACTGGGCCTTCATCGAAGAGGGGGAGGAGATCCCCAAAGATCCCCGCGAACGCTATGATCCCGAAATGCTGGGCGAATACGCCATGGGTTTCGGCGACGGCTATTTCATTCACGGCACAATTTACAAGCGCCTTCTGGGAATCAACGTCACGCACGGCTGCGTCCGCCTGGGCGACGCTGACCTGAAACACGTCTTCGACAAGGTCAAAATCGGCACCCCCGTCTATATCTTTTAACGGCCCTACGGATGACCGCGCCCATCCTTAATATTCGGCAGAATTTGCCCGTAGCGCTTTTGCTGCTGCTGATCTCGCTGCTGCTCCCGGCCTGCCAGAATGACCAGACGGAAACCGAGTCGGCCAAAGGCGAGAAAAGCGGCGCCTCCTCCTCGGGCCCGAAATTTTCCCAATATCGGCTGATGCAGGCTGAGCTGGTTCTGGCCAACACGGTCAAGCCTTACCTGGTTTTCGATCTGGCCGAAGGCTCTCTGAAAATAAAAATCAAAGGCGCCACTCTCTGGGATTATCCGCTGGCCATGGATCCCGATGAATCCGATCCGCTGGACAAATTCGCGCAGAAATTTTTGGGCGAGGAAGGCAAGCCCGTGCGGCCGGTGGCGGGGAAATATCTGTTCGCTTCGCAGGGGAGAAGTCCGGATACGCTCCTGGCCATCGTCAGCGGAGCGCTGAATATTGATCCCGGCCTATTGCAGCGCGATATCCCTTCGCGCTTTCAAATTCACTGGGCCAAGAATATCATTTTAGACGTCAGCACCGACGTCGCGGCGGAGCCGAAGTCCAAGCTGAAGAATACCCTGCTGCAAGTGAGCCAGGCGCTGCAACGCCCCTTCGGCGAGGCGCGCCTCACCATGAAAATGCACCCCGACGCCGCCCTCACCTTCTGGCGCGCCGTCGAAGTCGGTCTGCCGACGCTGATCATTCCGCCGCCATAGCCGCGTCGCCAGCTAACGCCCCGCCACCGCCCCGCCATTAATGGCGGGGCTGAAAATATAAAAAGCCCGCTGAAGCGGGCTCATTTCTTTCTGAACCGCTGATTAAACATGATTGCGCTGATTTCACTGATTATTTGGCGTTTTTACAATCAGCGTAATCAATGAAATCAGTGGGAATCAGTGGTTTAGACAAACAAAACGGCAGCCTCCTGGCCGCCTTTCACAATTTGAAATTTGCATTTTGCAATTTGCAATCTGCAATTATTCTATTTAAGTATCACCACCTTTTCAATGAGTCTTGCCTCCCCCGCCCTGAGCCGGACAAAGTACATCCCCGCCGCCTTGCCCGAGGCATCCCATACATACCGATATTCGCCCGGCAGATGAAAGCCCGAGGCCAGCTCCGCGACTCTTCTTCCGAGCAGATCGAAGACATCCAGAGACATATTGCTCGCCACTCGCAGCTCGAAGCTCGCAGCTACAAGCGGATTAGCCGGATTAGGCCCCAGCGATATTTGCAGCCCCGCCCGGGGATGCTGTTGCGCCGGCGGCGGAGCCGAAGCTTCGCCGGTGACATTTCTGAAGAAAAAAATGCCTTCATCCGTGTTACCTACAAACAGATCTTCATCATTATCGGCATCAATGTCAGCCGCAAAGGGCGCGGCGAAATAGAGCCATTGACCCGGGATATCCGGTGTCACGAAGGGACCCAGCTCCAATACCATCTGCGCATTTGCGGGCGTGCCCTGATTGCGGAAAAGCACCACAGCGGTGCCGCTGTCGCTGCTGGCGATAAAGTCGTAATCGCTGTCATGATCCAGGTCTACAAAATGGCCATAGCGTGGCACCCCGGATGAACCCATTCCCTGCCAGTTGTCGCTCTGAAAGACGAAATTGGGCCATTGCGGAGTGCCCTGGTTTTGGTAGTAGAAGAAATGCCCGCCATTGTCGGAGATGAACAGGTCCAAATCCCCGTCGGCGTCAATATCGGCCAAGCGGGGAATGGCCGTAATGTCAAAATTCCCCGTGACAAAGGCACTGCTATAAGGCTGCAAATCAGGCTGCTGTGGAGTGCCGTGATTGGCGTAGAGCCAAACATTCGGAGTTCCGGGAATAACCCCCTCCCCGGCGATCAGATCGTAATCCCCATCCCCGTCCACATCGGCAAAAAAGGGGAAAATATTGGGCACGGAAACGTTGGGGAAATTCTCCGGATGCACCAGGAAGGCCGGGCTGGATGAATCACCGACGTTTTCAATCTCGCGAAGCCAATTCACCAGAGAGGTGAAAATGTCCAAATCGCCGTCAGCGTCAATATCCACCAGACAATGGTGGGTCATCCACCCCATATCCAACTGGGTGTAGCAGCGCGTGACTTCTTGGAAACTCGGCGCAGTGGCGCTCCCCACGTTTTCGTAATAATAGAGCTCATCGGGCGCCTCATTGCCCCAGCCGAAATAGTGCGCCTCGCAGCCGCAGAAAAAGTCCAGATCGCCGTCGTCGTCCACATCCGCGAAAACCGGCGTGGCGTATTGACCCACGTCGAGATTCAAGAAGTTGCTGGTCACCAAGGTGAAATTATAACTGCCCGCCGTGCCGTCGTTGCGGTACTGCCAGACTGTTCCCCATTCGCCGCCCACAAAGAGATCGAAGTCCCCATCCGCGTCAATGTCGCAAAAGGTGGGATTAGCATAGGCCCCCACGTCGATGCTGTCAAACATATAGGTTACAAAGGTATAGTCAAAATTAGCAGAATCCCCATCATTACGGTAAAATTCGATGATGCCAAAATAATCTCCAATAAAAAGATCAAAATCATTGTCTGCGTCAATATCGCAAAAAGCGGGGTGACTCTGCCCATAGGCGTTGATATTGCCCAAGCTGTCAGTTATTCGCGTAAACTGTGCCTGCGTTGAGGTGCCAATATTCTGCCAGTATTGAACCTGGCCGTAGCCAGTGCCGGTAAAAAGATCAAAATCCCCATCTGCGTCCAGATCGCAGAATTGGGGATCCGCCCGAAAGGCATATGTCGCACCAATATCGACTCCTGCGAACTGTCTAGTCATCAATTTATAATCTGGACTCTGCGGAGTTCCTACATTCGAAAAATGGCTGATTTTGCCGCGTAGACTCCCCACAAAAAGATCTAAATCTCCGTCCGCATCAATGTCACAAAACGATGGGCAGGTCTCGCTGTCCCCCCCCCCCAAGGCTGGAAGGGCTGCCAGCCCTCCACCAGCAAGGGGATAGAATCCTGCTCCTGGTGAAACGGGAATTCCTGCGCCCAGAGCAAGGCAGGCAGCAGCATCACGTTTACCAGGCAAATCTTCATCATAGCCTTAGCCATTGACAATCTAATATAGCGAGGATTTCGGCCCAAGTCAAGCGGAAAACGGCGGGAAGGGGGAAAACAAAAAAGGGCGCACTGCTGTGCGCCCCTACATTCCGGTTCACGGTTTACGGTTTACGGTTCCCGGTCTCCAGTGCCCGGCTTATGGCTTATAATACTTCAGCGCCTCGGGCAGCTCCTTTTGGATGTCGGCGATGCGGCGTTCGGGAGCGGGGTGGGTGGAGAGGAATTCCGGAGGCCGGCCGCCGCCCACCTGGTTCATGCGGTTCCAGAAGGGAATGGCTTCGCGGGGATCGTAGCCCGCGCGCGCCATCAAGATCAGGCCGATGTGGTCGGCTTCCGATTCGTGCGTGCGGCTGTAGGGCAGCATGACCCCGACCGTGGATCCGACGCCGTAGGCCATCATGGCCAGCGTCCGCGTCTGTTCGGGCTTGTTGGCCAGAGCCACGTCCAAGGCCACGCCGCCCAGTTGCTGCATCAGACCCTGGCTCAGGCGTTCGTTGCCGTGATTGGCCAGCGCGTGAGCCACTTCGTGGCCTATCACCACCGCCAGGCCGGTTTCCGTCTTCGTCACCGGCAGGATGCCCGTATAGACCGCCACCTTGCCTCCCGGCATGCAGAAGGCGTTCACGGTGCTGTCCTCCTCGATCACGTTGAATTCCCAATTGTAGTACTTCAGATCCGCTTCCATGTGATTCTCACGGAGGAATTGATCCGAAGCCGCGGCGATGCGCTGGCCGACCCGGCGCACCAGGGCGATCTGATTCTGGTCTTGCGAGAGCTCCGATTCCTTCAGTATCTGCTGATAACCGCTGGAGGAAAGTTCGGTGACCTGCGACGCCGGCAGCAGCGAAAGCTGTTTGCGGCCGGTGAACAGCACGGTGGCGCAGCCGATGACGAACAGGATCAGCGCGATGGCGCCGAAAGCTTGAGTTTGGCGGCGAAACATATGGGCCTCGATGATTAGATTGAGACAGTGGCGCATCCCAATTTTCCTGCATTCCTTGTCACTCCCGCAAAAGCCCCGAAGGGGGGCATTGCTCCGGGAGTCCATCATGAGCCACTCGTAGCCTGGATTCCCGGGGCGCAAGCCTCCCTTCGGGACTTACCCGGGAATGACACTATCCCCAAATCGCGTCAAACCCTCCCCCTTGCCCAATATACACGGCGGCGGCCTAAATTGTTCCGATTAGTCCCGGGTCAGATTCGTCGCCGCTTCGGCGTTTGCCGCAGATTTTTGTGGCATTTGGCATTGAGGAGATTATATTTACCCTCGTATCTTTCTTGCCCCATCCCCAAACGATGACCATCAGGATTATCACCATGTGCGCCGCTCTAACCTGCGCTCCAATCGTCTGCAGACCTTCGCCGCCGGCGGATTTGATCATCTTCGCCGATTGCATTCACACGCTGAACCCTCAGCAACCCAGCGCGGAAGCGGTCGCCGTCAGCGGTGATCGCATCAGCTATGTGGGGTCGCGCCAGGGCGCGGAAGCCTTGCGGGGATCGGCGACCCGGATTCTGGATCTGAAAGGCTCCACTATCCTGCCTGGGCTGATAGACGCTCACGGCCATCTTCTCTCCTTGGGCCGTTCTCTGTCCCAGCAAAACCTCGTCGGCACGACCTCGGCGGAGCAGATTCGAGAGTTGATCTTGGAACGCCAGAAATCTATGCCCGCCGGCCAATGGATTCAGGGGCGGGGCTGGGATCAGAATGATTGGTCAGCTCAAGCATTCCCTACCTGGCGGGATTTGGCAGGGACGGAGGCCAATCCGGTCTATCTGCGCCGAGTGGATGGCCATGCGGCCTGGCTGAATAGGACGGCGCTGGATCTATGCGGGATCCATCGCGACACGCCCGATCCTCCGGGCGGCAGGATCGTGCGCGATGCCTCCGGGAATCCGACGGGGATTCTCATTGATAACGCCATGGATCTGGCGCGCGCGGTCATCCCTCAACCCACCAAGGATGAGATGCTGAAATGGACGCGCGCCGCCATCCGCGAATGCCATTGCGTCGGCCTGGTCGGCATCGGAGATGCCGGCGTGGATTCGGCCATGCTCGAGGTCTATCGAGAGCTGCAGAAAAACGGCGAACTATCGCTGCGCATCTACGCCATGCTGTCGGATGAAGACTCGACATTTCTCAATAAGCGGCTGGATCGCGGCCCGGACACGACGGATGCTTATTTGACGATTCGATCCATCAAGACCTACGCCGATGGCGCGTTGGGTTCGCGCGGCGCGGCGCTCCTGGAGCCTTATGCGGATGATCCTTCCAACCGCGGGCTGATGATACATGATCCCGATTATTTCTATCAATTGACTCGCCGCGCTCTGGATCGAGGCTTTCAAGTCTGCACCCACGCCATCGGCGATGCGGCCAATAGAATGGTGTTGGATGAATATGAAAAAACCCTGAAAAGTCGCTCCGCCGAAAAGTGCCGCCTGCGCATCGAGCACTGTCAGGTGGTTTCGCCGCAAGACCTGCCGCGCTTCGGCAAGCTCGGCGTCATCGCCTCCATGCAGCCGACCCATGCGACGTCGGATATGCCCTGGGCGCAGGATCGCCTGGGATCTGCGCGCATCAGGGGAGCCTACGCGTGGCGCAGCATTTTAGATGCAGGTGGGCGACTGGCGTTGGGCTCGGACTTTCCCATCGAATCGCCTGATCCGCTCTGGGGGATTTACGCGGCCGTCACGCGGCAGGATCGAGACGGACAGCCGCCCGGGGGCTGGTTCCCGGAACAGAAGTTGACTGTCGAGGAAGCCGTGCGCGGGTTTACACTTGACGCCGCCTATGCCGAGTTCGCGGAAACTTCGCGCGGCTCCATCGAAGTCGGTAAGCTGGCGGATTTTACGGTGCTGGATAAAGACATTTTCAAGATCGCGCCGCAAGAGATTTTGAAAACGCGCGTGACGCATACGATTGTGGGGGGACGGGAGGTCTACACTGCCGACGCCCCGCGCTGAAGCACGGGGCTGCGAATATAACAAGGCCGGTAAACCGGCCTCAAAATGGTTTAGCCCCGTTCACGGGGCTTGGATAGTCTGTAGCCCCGTCATTTTCCCGAAGGGATCCGCCTGCCGGCGGAATGGCGGGGCGCACCCGGTGAGCCTTAAATGCCAACTCTTTACCTCATTGATGGATCGGCGCTGGCCTACCGTTCCCATTTCGCCTTCGCTCGCACGCCGCTGACCAGTCCGTCGGGTCAGCCGACCGGCGCGACCTTTGGAGTGGCGCTGTTTCTGAACTCGTTGCTTTCGCGACCGGATCTGAGCCACGCCGCCTGCGTCTTCGACGCGCGCGGGCCGACCTTCCGCCACGACATCTACCCCGAATACAAGGCCACTCGCCAAAAGATGCCCGACGATCTTTCCGGCCAGCTTGACGGAATGAAAGAGATGATCGGCGCGCTGGGATTCGAATTACTGGAGAAACAGGGATATGAGGCCGACGATCTGATCGGCACGCTGGCGATTCAGGCGGCACAGAAAGGGTACGACGTTTTCATCGTCAGCGGGGACAAGGATTTCGGGCAGTTGGTCAACGATAAGATCAAATTGCTCGTCCCCAAGAGCAAAGGCGAAGGGCTGGAGGTGGTGGACGCCAAGGGCATCGAAGAGAAATGGGGCGTGCCGCCCGAGAAGATCGTGGATTTCATGGGCTTGATGGGCGATTCATCGGATCATGTCCCGGGCGTGCCCAAGGTGGGCGATAAGACGGCAGCGGAGCTGATCAAGCAATTCCGGACGCTGGATGAAGTGCTGGAACGAGCCCAGGAGGTGAAGAAACCCGCTCTGCGCGACAATTTGATCAACTTCGCCGATCAAGCGCGGCTGTCTCGAAAATTGGTGACGATTGACACGGCCGCGCCGGTGGGAATTGAGGTTGATAAGCTGGATAAGCGTCCGGCCGATGTGCCGCGCCTATTGGATATCTACCGGCGATTCGGCTTTCACAGCCTCATGGAAAAGCTGCACGTCAAACGCTCCGAAGAATCGTTGAATTATCGAGCCATCACTAAACCTCAGGAACTTGAAAGGCTTCTGCCGATCCTTCGGAAGGGCCAGCCGCTCTCGGTTGACCTCGAAACCACGGCGCTCGACCCCATGCAGGCGGAAATCGTAGGGCTGTCATTTTCGGTGAAAGAGAGCGAGGCGTTTTGGATACCGGCCATGGGTGGTCATTTCCCAACCGGCGAAGAGAAATTCATGCGCCTGGGCCAGCCTGTCCCGCCGGAAACCTGTTGGATTTTAGCGAAATTGCGTCAAATCCTCGAAGACGCGACCATCCCCAAGTGCGGCCAAAACTTGAAATATGACGCGCTGGTGCTGCGCTGTCACGGCATCAAACTCCGGGGGATCACCTTCGATACCATGGTGGCGAGCTATCTCCTGGATCCCTCCCGGCGGCAGCACAACATTGATTCCCTGGCGTTGGATCATCTGAACTTCAAGAAAATTCCCACCAGCGATTTGATCGGATCGGGACGAAACCAGATCACTATGGCTGACGTTCCGCTGGAAAAAATCACCCGCTACGCCTGCGAAGACGCGGATATCGCGCGGAGATTGACGATTCATCTGGGGGAGAAGATTGAGCAAGAGGGGATAAAGAGCCTCCTATCGGATCTGGAGATCCCCTTGATTTCGGTGCTGTTAGAAATGGAATACGCCGGCGTGGCGCTCGACTTGAAATTGCTGAGCCAGATGTCCTCCGAAATGGGCGCCAAGCTGGACGATCTGACGCAGCAGATCTACAAGCTGGCGGGAATCGAATTCAACATCAACTCCACGCAGCAATTGGCGCACATCCTCTTCGAAAAGCTGCAACTGCCTCCCGTCAAGAAGACCAAGACTGGTTATTCGACGGACGTTGAAGTGCTCGAAAAACTCGCCAAGATAGATCCGCTGCCCAAGACCCTGCTGGAATATCGCCAACTCCAAAAATTGAAATCCACCTATGTGGATGCTCTGCCGAAGATGATCAATCCTTTGACGGGGCGGGTGCACACATCCTTCAATCAGACGGTAGCCGCGACGGGCAGGCTCTCTTCGTCGGATCCCAATTTGCAGAACATCCCCATCCGAACTGAAATCGGCGGGCAGATACGCAAGGCCTTCGTGACGGGCAAGTCCTCTCACGTCCTGCTGTCGGCAGATTATTCGCAGATTGAGTTGCGCTTGGTGGCGCATATTTCCGGAGATCAGAATCTCATTGCCGCCTTTCACGAAGGGCGCGACATTCACGCCGCCACCGCGGCGCGCATTTTCAAGGTGCCGGTCGAGGAGGTCAATCCCGAAATGCGGCGCTCCGCCAAGGAGATCAATTTCGGCGTGATCTACGGCATGGGCGATTATGGACTTTCTGAGCGATTGGGCATTCCCATAAGCACGGCCGCCGAATTCCGCAAGCAGTATTTCGAGACCTACCCGGGAGTGCGAGCTTTCATGGACGCGATGATCGCCAAGGCGCATGAGGAGAAGCGCGTGACCACGCTGCTGGGCCGCCATCGCCTGCTGCCGGACATTGATTCCCCCAACCGCAACGTGCGCGAATTCGCCGAGCGCACGGCCATCAACACACCCATACAGGGTTCGGCGGCCGACATGATCAAGCTGGCGATGATTCGGGTGCAGAAACGGTTGAAGGAGCTGTCGGGCTCAGAGACGAGCCCGACTACGAAGGCCGGAGCGGGATCGAGGGCGATCCCGCCTCCGAAGAGGGCAAGGCATCAGGATGCCGGATTGTCATCTATGGAGGAGGCGGCGTTGCCCTCAACGCCGCAGGCTCATGCCCCTGCTTGCATGATCCTGCAGGTGCACGACGAACTGGTTTTCGAAGTCGAGAAGGAAGCTCTGGAGAAGGTCAAGCAAGTGGTCAAGGACGAGATGGAGGGGGCGATGAGGCTCCAGGTGCCGGTGGTGGTGGAATTGGGCGTGGGGGATAATTGGTTGGAAGCACACTAAAAAAATTATGAATTCTGAATGATGAATTATGAATAATCTAAATGACACAGTTGCATATTTTAATGGTAAGTTCATCTCCAAGGAGCATATCGCCATCTCGCCTGACGACCGCGGCTTCCTCTTCGCGGACGGGCTGTACGAGGTAATGCGCAGCTATGAAGGTCGCATCTTCCGAGCGCAGGATCACATCGAGCGGCTGAACTTCGGCGCGCGCGAGTTGCGGTTCAATCTAACCGATTTCGGCCACCTGATCGAGGTCGCCGAAAAGCTGATCCGCGATACTAATCTGACTCGCGGCGACGCGCTGATCTACATTCAGGTCACGCGCGGAGCTGCGCCCCGCCAACACCGCTTTCCGCCGCCCGAGACCCCTTTGACTGTTTACGCCTCGGCCCGTGGATTTGCCTCCAACATGGAGGAGCAGAAACACGGCCTAAAAGTGATCCTCATCCCCGATTTGCGCTGGGCGCGGACGAACATCAAGACGGTGGGCTTGTTGCCCAATGTGCTGGCGCATCAAGAAGCGAGAGATCGCAACGCCGCCGAGGCGATATTTATCAGAGACGGTTTTCTGATGGAGGGGACGCACAGCAACATTTTCGCCATTAAGAATGACCAAGTTCTCACTCCCCCGCTATCGAATCATATTCTGAATGGCATCACCCGGCGCGCCGTGCTGGAACTATGCGATGAGCTGTCCCTTCCCCACTCCGAACAGCCGATTTCGGAAGGCGAGGGGCCGAAAGCCGATGAACTCTTTATCACCGGCACGACGGTGGAGATTACGCCGGTGATCGCGACTGACGGCAGGCCGGTCGGATCAGGTCGAGCCGGGGAGGTTACGCGGCGGCTGCAGGAGGCTTTTCGAAAAATGCGAACTTAGGGGTGGTTTGTGGCGACGGCTCGCGCTCCATAAATCGAATTGGACATCAAGAAAGGCCTTGACAAGGGTCATGCGAGTTTGTATATTTCAGGCAGGCACACCCAGAAGAAGTAAAGAGAGGATGCAACCATGAATATTGGTAGGACATTTTGGGCGATCCGTATCGCCATGCTGATCATCGGCTCCAGCGCCCTGGCGGGCATCTGCGGGGAGCCGGGCATCGTGCAGATCGAACGCGAGGTGGCGGGGCAAATTCAAACCAGGATGGAAACGCCTTTTTCGGGAAGTGGCCCGCAAATGGCCCAGAGCTTAATATCCCCGCAGGGTTTCGGCCCCCTCCGTGAGACCGATGATTACACCGGCCAACTGCTCTGGCAGACCGGCGATCCGGTAGGCATGTGCAACGATTGCGCCATATCGCCGGAGGGAGGCTATGCCGCGCTGGGGATCAGCTTGAATAATCAGCGGGCGCAGTTGCATGAGGGCCAGACGGGTACGCTCCTGTGGCAGTACATGGCCGGCGAGGGAGCAACGCACGTGGCCATTTCTCAGAACGGCGAAATCTTCGCCTTCGCGTATCAGCATTTCTTGAGCATCTTTCACGCCTCATCCAGCAATCCCATCTGGACCTTCGATTTCGGAGCGACCGCCTGGGCGTATAACGTGGCGGTGACCCAAAACGGCTCGCGCATCATCGCTCAATCCATGGTGGGCGAGCAGGGGTTGATCTACTCATTTTCGCCTTCCAGCTCGACGCCCCAGTGGGTGCAAACCTTTCAGCAGCCGGTGGGCTTTGGCTGGTACGGCCTGCGCATCAGCGCGGATGGGACGCGAGTGTCGTCCAACGGCAAGTACACGGCATGGGTGCTGAATGCCGCTACCGGAGCCGTCATCTGGTCAGTGGATGCGAACAACACCGAATCGCCGGTGCCGCTGTCCGGGGATGGGACCCTTCTGGCCATCGGCTCGAACAACGCAGGGACATGCAAGGTCTACCAGTGGAATAATACCTCCCAAACCTACGAGCTGCTCTGGACTTACACCTTCACGGGTGGTATTTCCCGCTGGTGCTCGGAAGTCGAAATCTCGACGGACGGCAACACCGTGGCAGCGGGATCGCTGGAATTTATCACCATGAACAGCTATGACGGCCACGCGGCGGTTTTCGATACCTGGGGCGGCGGAACTCCGCTGTGGATTTCCAGCAGTCTCGGGGATCTGGTGGGCGAAATCGCCATGTCGGACGACGGGCAGGTGATCGCCATCGGCTCCTGGGGCGACATCAACAACGCCACGCCAGATCTGCGCGTCTATGAGCGGGCCAGCGCGACGCCCTTTTTCACCGTCAATGCTCCCGGATCCATCAATTCGGTGGATATGACGCCGGACGGCGCGACGATCTTCGCCGGCGGCAAGCACGTGCACAACCGCATCTTCGGCAATGGCGGAGACGCCTACGCCATTTCGGTTGCGCAGACCACCGTCAATGTGGACATCACACTGACGCCCATCAATCCCCCCATCATCATCCCGCCCGGGGGCGGCAATTTCGATTACCAGATCTCGCTGACCAACACTGGTTCCAATCCCGTCAATTTCGACGCATGGACCATGCTCCAGTTGCCGAATCTTTCCTGGCATGGGCCGTTTCTGGGGCCGGTAAGCCTCACTCTGGCCGGTTCCGCCAGCATCGCCCGCGTGCGCACGCAATATATTCCGGCGAGGGCTCCAGCCGGAAGCTATGTTTATCGCGGCTATGTGGGAGATTATCCCGCCAAGTGGGACAGCTCGGGATTCACATTCCAGAAAGCTGGGGCTGGGGTTTCGGGTCTGGGGGCTGGAGAGTGGCCTAACGTGGGCGAGGAGTTCAGCGAAAGCGATAGGGCATTCATCACTCAGCAGTCATCACTCATGGCTTCGGTCTCGCCCAATCCCTTCAATCCCACGACCGTTGCGAGTTTCGAGTTGCGAGAGGCGAGTTACGTCCGACTGCAAGTCTATGATACGGCTGGACGCGAGGTGGCAAATTGGGTGGACGGCTGGAGAGATGCGGGAGTGCACCAAGTCGTCTTTGATGGAACAGCCTTGCCCTCGGGTGTATATCTCTATCGGTTGACGGCGGGGGATCTGGAAGCCTCGGGCAAGCTGGTCTTAATGAAGTGATGAATCGGAGAAGGCAGAAGAATTGGGGCGACGCGGGGGGAATTTTCTGAACCACTGATTAAACTGATTTCACTGATTGCACTGATTAAGACGGCGGCCGCTTCAGCGTAATCAGCGGGAATCAGCGGTTCAGATCCGCCGCGGCGGACATGACTGGACGCAATGGAAATAATGTAGAATGAATAAAAACAACGCATTGATCCCCATCGGACGAATTGAAGAACGCATCCTGCTGATTCGCGGGCAGCGAGTAATGGTTGATGCGGACTTGGCCGACCTCTACGGCGTGGCTACGAAGAGGCTGAATGAACAGGTGCGACGCAATTAAGATCGTTTTCCGGACGATTTCATGTTCCAGCTCACCGCCCATGAGAAATCGGAGCTGGTCGCAAATTGCGACCAGCTCAATAAGCTAAAATACTCGCCCTCCCTGCCCCATGCCTTCACCGAACACGGCGCCATCATGGCGGCCAACGTGTTGAATTCGCGGCGGGCTATTGCCGTCAGCGTGTTTATCGTGCGGGCGTTTATTCGCCTCCGTGAAGAGTTATCCACCGGCAAGGTATTGGCCCTGAAGCTAACTGAACTGGAGAGGAAAGTCGCCGACCACGACCATACACTATTGGCGCTGGTGCAGGCCATAAAGAAACTGGCTGAACCTGCCAAGCCGAAGAAGCTCGATATCGGATTTAAGCAGAAAAAGAAAACTATCCGAACCACTGATTACACGGATTACGCAAAATACAGGCAAAAGACGAGACGGCAGATAGCTCAATATTATGTGAGGGAGAAGTAGATCATGGCTGACATCATCACATCCCTAAAAGGCCGCTTAGAACAAAAAGATGTGCCTCAAGACATCCAGAGTGCCGGAAAATTGCTAACCGATTTGATCGAGGCAGATGCATACGTGGGCGAGGTATATTCCCTAGGATATGAAGACGCCCTTGTCCAGATCCACGATCACCACAGGCAACGAGTAGGCGGCATCCCAGCCCTTTCCTTTCTAATCGCCTGCCGTATTGCACCCGGCGATAATATCGACCTCAGGCTTGAGGACTCATCCATCGTGCTGCTTCGAGTTATGGACAAAGCTAACTTGCCCAATGCCATGGAGGCCGAACGCGTCCGGGTTGAAAACGCACAGAGAGTCAGCGGCGATGTGATGCAGAACTGGGATGATAGGGAAGTCATGGATCCTACCACCCACAACCTATTGAGCTATGCTGGGATCAAATGTCGCGTCCTGGGTACTTTCTTCATTGACGATTTCAGTGAGGGTCAAGCTCCGGAATACCGTCTGGCATTTGGATCGGACTTGAGCAATTATTATCCAAACCGCGGCCTAAAGGTCTACAAACCTCGAGGAACCATTTTGGAGGCGATTGCAAATTTCCGCGATCCTCGCCAGTGTGAGGAAGATGCGCGGCAACTTGTCCCAATTGGGAGGGTGCGCTACGCCTCAACAAACCGCTCCTTCCAGAATATCAAAGATGTTACGGTATCAATCACTCCGATTGATCTTCTGGGGCAGAAAACAGCTCTTTTCGGAATGACACGAACCGGCAAATCAAATACTACCAAGATCATTATGAAATCAGTATTTGCACTCCGCTGGCGAGATAATGCTCGTCGCATTGGGCAGATTGTCTTTGATCCTAACGGCGAATATGCAAATGAAAATACACAAGATGCCACCGGTAAGAATTTAAATCCGGAAGCAATTAAGAATGTTTGGAAATGTGGACCAGCCGCAATGCATACGCGATTACAAGAAGATGTGGTGACATATGGTATTACACGGCACCCCAATGATCCTGGCCGCAACCTAATGCTATTGAACTTTTACCTGGATGACAATTTGCAGATTGGAAAGGAAATTATCAACGAAGCATTGGCCGATTGGCCATCAGGATATGTGGGCCACTTCAGGGACGTAGTTTTTGAACGCCCAGATCCCTCTGATTTTTCTGCAATCACCCGTTTCAATCGGAAAGCTCTTTGCTACCGTGCTCTTTTATTCAAAGCTGGCTTGGAACCGCCCTCAAGCTTGCGCCCCCAGACCGCAAAGATTTTCAACAAGGAGTTAATAAGCGCCATGCAAAGTGATTCCCAAAATGATAAGGGAAAGAATCCTGCATCTTATGGTATATGCGCGATAATATTAGAGAAAAGCACACCGTCCTGGGCAGAAATAGCTCAGGCATGCGCAATTTTAAGAGACTATATAATGGACAGCAACTCCAGTTGGGGGAGTTTTGACACGCAATACGTGCAGAAGAGCAGTACGGGTTCATGGGCTGATGATGAACTGAAAAAGATCCTCGAGATGTTCGCCTATGCCAATGGATCTCGATTGATTGGCCGCGTTTCCGAACAACACACGCCAGATACCAGCGCGGATTATGCTGCCGCGATTTATGGTGACTTGGTTAGTGGAAAGCTGGTAATTGTGGACCAATCCAGCGGAAACTATGACATTAACAAAGCTGCAGCAGATCGAGTGATGCGGTATATCTTCGAGGAGAACCAGAAAGTGTTCCGCAATGCGGAGACGCCTCCGGAAATCTTGGTTTACGTAGAAGAGGCGCACAATATTTTGCCTTCTTCGCGGGAAATGAACATGCAGGACACCTGGGTGCGCACCGCCAAAGAAGGAGCAAAGTACCACATCGGTTTGGTTTACGCCACCCAGGAAGTCAGTTCCATTCAGCAGAACATCCTGCGCAACACTGCCAACTGGTTCATCGGCCATCTGAACAACACCGACGAGACGAAGGAAATCCGCAAGTTTTACGACTTCGCCGATTTCGAGGGTAGTATCCTTCGTGCGCAGGATAAGGGATTTCTGAGAGTTAAGACCTTATCGAACCCTTATGTTATTCCTGTACAGGTTTCGCGTTTTGCCATTGAAAGCACCTCACAAGATGAGGCCTAATCATGCCATATGAAAACGAATTCGCCGGCTATCGGCCTCTGCACCGAATTGTTGAATGCGAGCGTGTCAAGCAACTCCTTCAACGCGCCCGGATATTCCAGCCTGCGGACGGCGATGATGCAATAACTCCGGTGACAGCCCCTGTTGAACCAGGCATTTTGCCAAAATTCGTTGTTGCAATTGACGGGAGCAGGGCCGAAGTGCAGGTCGATGAAGAAGTTAAGTACCCCGGGGCCAGGATTGGCTACTGCACCGTAGCCAGTGTCTTAATCGATCTTGATCTAGTCGAGCGGCTGGATGCCAACAGACCTGTCGATCCACAGCTGTTCCGGAAAACAGAAAAAGCCTCATCAATTGATGCAGCACTACCGGGCAGTAACATCGTGACTCGTAGGCAGAATTCTGCCCGATCTGCATTTCGTGAAGAACTGTATGATCATTTCCAGGCCATCATCATCGACGAAGAAGATAAAACGCCTTTAATTGATACCTACGAAATTCTGCTCGCCCTAAAACCTGGCACACACTCGCAGCGTTGCCCCTATTTTGAAGATGATGGATGCGAGCACGAGTTTCGGAAAATTCCTGACGGCGTATCGCATTGTCCATCTTGTCAGCGTCCCGTATATTCGACTGATGCCCTGCGCATTCATGAGCGCTTTAACCCGCTGGGTACGAATGAAGAAGCTTTCACCTATGTTATGCAAGTTTGGGAGAAGCTCCTGCTAATACACTTATTGCGAATTTTGGAAAGAAGAAGCCTTTTCCAACATGTGCACAATTTGGCTTTCTTTTTAGACGGCCCCTTGGCGGTTTTTGGCCCTCCTGCCTGGCTTAGCGCAGCACTCAGCAGGGAATTGAAGCGCCTGAACGCCGAAGCCAGGTTGCTAACCGGCAATGACATTATTGTTCTTGGCATTGAAAAAACGGGAGAATTCGCCAGCCATTTCGATGAAATTGACAGGGGCCTGACACCTGGAAAGCCCTTTTTCGAACCACGGCAATACCTGATGCCTAAGGATTCATATATCAAGGAGCGAATTCAACAGTCCGCAAGTCAGAAACGCTTCGGCATGGATACCTACTTTGGACGCAAGTTTTTCTATAAAACAAAAGGAGGCGCCCGAATTGTAGCCAATATTCCCTTTCTTACCGAAGCACAGGACCGGTTGGATACCGACGATGTTTCCCTTTTCCCTCGCTTCAGCGCCGATTGCGCCCTGTTAGACAGGCTGGTATCATCGCGCTATCCCAATGCTCTTTCGCCACTCATTTCTGCGCACGCCGAGGCTTCCATCCCCCTAAATTTGGGCGCAAAAGTGCTTCAGCAGCTTGCTCAAGCCCTGATTGGGGAGCGATAGGAGATCGCTATGGCAAAAAATTATGCCACAGCAGAAAATCGTTGGTCTGGAATCGGACCCTATTATGCTATGTTTCCAACCGGTTTTGCGGACAATGTGGTACAAGAATATGCAGTACCCGGTGATTTTATTTTAGATCCGTTTGCGGGACGGGGTACCTCGCTTTACAGCTCAGCCGTGCATGAAAGAATAGGTATTGGAATCGAATTGAATCCGGTGGGTTGGATTTATGGCAAGACAAAGCTATCGCCTGGAAAGCCAGAGAAAGTTTTGGCGCGGATTCGATATCTGGCGCGTGAATCCTCCAAATTCAGTAGCGAGGCGAGGGCCCTTCCAAACTTCTTTCATTATTGTTTCAGTTGTGAAATAAGGGCATTTTTGTTATCAGCACAGGCCAGTTTGGACTGGAGAAATAATTGCATTGATCGGACAACAATGGCCTTCCTACTGGTGTACCTGCATGGGAAGATGGGACAGGCTCTGTCCAACCAGATGCGCCAAACCAAATCTATGGCACCGAGCTATTCCATCAATTGGTGGCGCTGTCGAAAACTGCGACCGCCTGAAGTAGATCCGGTGGAATTCCTGGTGAAGCGCATTGAATGGCGTTATAAGCACGGAACGCCAAAGACAACTCATAGTTACTTCTATTTGGGCGACTGCTTACGAATTTTGCCAAAATTATTTAAACGGCAAAATAATGAGGACTTGCCTAAAATTCGTCTTCTATTCACTTCACCGCCTTATTGTGGAGTGACTAATTATCACTATGATCAATGGCTGCGTCTCTGGCTATTGGGATATCCAAATATGTCGCAAAATTCCTTTGGGAAGCATAAAGGGCGATTTTGCAATCGCGATTCATACATTGATCTATTATTGCGCACATTTGATCTCGCATCTCATTTGCTGGCAGAAGATGCCGTAATATATGTGCGAACAGACAGTAGGGATTTTACTTATCAAGCTACGAGAAACATACTGAAGAAAGTATTCCCGTCCAAAGCATATGCAGAAATGGCTCAACCTTTTTCAATGCCAACCCAAACGCATCTTTTTGGGGACAAATCGCATAAAAATGGCGAAATAGACATCATTTTGACTCCAAACTGAAGTTCATAGGGTTCACCAATCCGCTATGCAAGAGACCAAAATAACCGATACCTTCGCCAATGCCCTGGGCATGGTGGAGTTCAACTCCATCGCGCTGGGGATTGAGGCGGCGGACGCCATGCTGAAGGTCAGCGAGGTGGAGCTGATCATCGCCAAGACGATCTGTTCGGGCAAATACATCTGCCTGGTGCGCGGCGACACGGCCGCGGTGCGGGCCTCGGTGGAAGAGGGTCGGCGCGTGGGGTCGGTGGCCTGCGTGGACGACTTTGTCATCCCCAGCGCTCACCCGCAGCTCTACCCCGCGCTGATCTCGTCGTCCTGGCACCCGGACGTGAACGCCATTGGGGTGATCGAAACCTTTTCGGCGGCCTCGGCCGTCTTAGCGGCCGACCGCGCCGCCAAGACCGCCACGATTTCGCTGATGGAAATCCGCATGGGGGTGGGGATCGGCGGCAAGGCCTACGTGACGCTCACCGGCGACGTGGCCGCCGTGCGGTCCGCGGTGGACGCGGGCGCTCAGGCGGCAATGGATCAAGGGCTCTTGGTGCGCAAGGTGGTGATCCCGCAGCCGCGGGAAGAGGTGTTTAATATATTGTCGTGACGCACCCCGGCCTACGCCCCGCCCTCAAGGGCAGGGCTGCAAACGATACAAGCCCCGTAAACGAGGCTCCAAAAACCACAGGCCGCATTTAAATCCGCTGGGCGTATTGCCCCGCCATAAATGGCAGGGCTGAGAATTTATCAAGCCCCATGAATGAGTTCTTTGAAATATTCTCAATGATTATGCTGTTCGCGAGGAACCGCGAGTGACTTCGAGAATTAGATAGGTAAATCCTATCATTCGTACGAGGAGCCGCCATGGTTCGCAGAGAAGAGCAGCA
>Ga0299915_10000018_pt1 | contig 119240 bp, 105 predicted proteins | sample RVTome_13_FD_200263 | JGI IMG/M metagenome (GOLD analysis project Ga0299915, IMG submission 200263) | Soil microbial communities from uranium-contaminated site in the Upper Colorado River Basin, Wyoming, United States - RVT92D227 (version 2) ...
ATTGCCTACCAGAAGGAGCGGTTGGATCTGCAGACCATCCGGCTCGTTACCCGGACCGTCACTGTCGCCGCGTCCACCGGTACCTCGTGCACGCTAGCGAGCCAATGTCCGAGTGGATTCTGCGTGGATGGCAAGTGCTGTGACGCTGCATGTGGTGGAGGCGTGAGCACCGACTGCTTGGCCTGCAAGGGTGAGCTCACCGGCCAGCCGGATGGCGTGTGTTCCGTGGTCAATGCCGGGAGGCTATGCCGCGGCTACGCGGACACGTTCTGCGACCTCGAAGAGAAGTGCAACGGCATCGATCCCACGTGCCCGTCGGATGTCGGTCGGCGATTTGGCGTGAGCTGCACCATCGCAGGTGGCGGGACCGGTACGTGCCCGGCGATCGACGTCTCGGGCGCTCCGCACGTCTGCCAGTAGTCGCGTTCGAGGTTTGTAACGGGCATCGGGTTGGTCCCCGGTGCCCGTTCTCTATTGGCTTGGATCTGCTGCGCTATTGCATGCGAACGTTCGGCGGCTGACCGACCACTAACTAAGCTATAAAGCCGCTGTTTCCATGAGGTCGCCGACGAAATCATGAAGTTTCGAGTTCCACCTTCGTGGAGCGCTGCGTTCGCCGAGGGACTCGGTGTATGCCGAGATCCACGCCTCCTGGCGTGGACACTATTCGTCGTGCTGTTTCCGATCTACGTGGTCCCAAGTGGACTTCCGCAGCCAGCTGCGTGGCTGCTGATCCTCTTGATGCCGGCGATGCTGTCCGCTTGGGACGGTCGGTTCAGCAACGATCTGACGGCGACGATTCGTGCCCTGCTTCGGTTCGTCGTCTACGTGTTCCTCGCGAACCTGGTGTGGTCGCTCGCGCTGGCGCGCCTCTCGATCGACCTCAAGGAGGGCTTCTTCCTCAGCCCGTTCTTCTACATCTACAACGCTCTGCTGTTCCTCACGATGCTCGTGCTGCACAAGCGCTACGGGCTTCGCTTCCTGTGGGTGACGACCCGCGCGGTGCTGCTGTCGGTCGGGCTCCAGGTCTTGATCGCCCTCGTGCTCCCCACGCGACTGCGCGCGGCCGCGAGCTTCAACGAGCCGAACCAGCTCGGCTACTACGCGCTCGTGTCGGCCTGCATCCTGCTGCTGTGCCAGAAGCGGACGAAGCTCTCGACGATCCAGGTCACCGTGGGCGTCACGATGTGCAGCTACCTCGCGCTGGTGTCGGCCTCGAAGGCCGCCCTCGCCAGCATCGGCTTGCTCGCGATCGCAATGCTGCTCGGGCGGCTTCGTACGATGCTCATCGCGGGGCTCGTCCTCGTCGCGCTGATCTTCACATCGAATCCATTCTCGGAGGCAATCGATCGCACGCAACAACGCTTCGAGACCGATCAGTCCCTCGATTTCTTCGAGGAGCGTGGCTACGACCGCATCGCGAATCACCCTGAATACTGGGTGCTCGGATCTGGTGAGGGCGCGTACCGGAGGTTCGCCGATACCACGATCATCGGATCGCACGAGCTGCACTCGTCGATGGGCACCTTGTTCTTCTGCTACGGCATCGTGGGGCTCGTGCTGTTCCTGGTGTTCATGTGGATGGTCATGCGGCGCACGCGCTTCCACGCGTGGATGGTCATGGCTCCGGCGTTCGCGTACGGCATGACGCACCAGGGACTGCGGTTCTCGCTGATGTGGGTGCTGCTGGGCATCGTCGTGGCGCTGCGGGAAGCCGATCGCGTGGACCGAGCCAATGCCGGAGTCGCTCGGGGATGACCGGCGGGATCGTGTGGCTCACCGGGCTCTCGGGCGCCGGGAAGTCGACGCTCGCGACGGCGCTCGTGACCCGGCTCGCGCCGCGTCGTCGCGTCGAGCTCCTCGACGGCGACGATGTCCGGACGTTCCTGTCGGCCGGGCTGGGATACTCGCGGGCCGATCGCGATACCAACGTGCAGCGGATCGGCTACGTCGCGCGGCTGCTCGCGAAGCACGGCGTGCTCGTGATCGTCGCGGCGATCTCGCCGTATGCCGCGACCCGCGACGAGCTCCGCGCGCTCAGCCAGGGTGCGGGCCACGCGTTCGTCGAGATCTTCGTCAACGCGCCTCTCGAGACGGTGATCGCACGCGACGTCAAGGGGCTCTACAAAAAGGCCCAGGCCGGCGAGCTCGCCAGCTTCACCGGGATCTCGGATCCCTACGAGCCACCGGCTTCGCCCGCGCTCGAGGTCCGCACCGACCGCCACTCGCTCGCCGAGTGCGAGCAGCAGATCCTGGCGATCCTCGAGCGCCTCGAGCTCGTACGGGGCGGGTGATGGCGAGGACGCGCGTCCTGTTTTTCACTCCGACGCTCGCATCGGGCGGCGCCGATCGCGTGGCCGTGACGCTGCTGCGGCACCTCGATCGTTCGCAGTTCGATCCGACGCTCGTGCTGCTCCGGCGAGAGGGCTCGTTCGTCGACGAGCTCCCCGATCACGTCCGCACGATCGAGCTCGGCTCGCGACGGCTCGCGGTGTCGGTGTTGGCACTCGCGCGGGTGCTGCGTGCGGAGCGTCCCGATGTCGTGTTCGCGATGCAAGGAGGCGCGAACATCGTCGCGTCGATCGCGCACGTGCTCTCGCGGTCGCAGGCTCGCCTCGTGATCTCCGAGCGCAGCGCGCTGCGGCGTCCGGATCGCAGCCCCACGCGCACCGCGCTCGAGCTGCCCGCGAAGCGTGCCACGTATCGGCACGCGGATGTCGTCACCGCGGTCTCGCGAGGCGTCGCGACCGCGCTCGTCACGGAGCTCGGGCTCACGCGCTCGAAGGTGCACGTCGTCTACAACCCGCTCGTCGACGACGAGACGCGCCGCCAGGCCGGAGAGCCGGTCGATCACCGCTGGTTCGCCGAAGAGGTGCCGATCATCATCGCGATCGGTCGCCTCGTCGCGATCAAGGACTATCCGACGATGCTCGCGGCCTTCGCGACCGTGCGGAGACATCGTCGCGTACGGCTGTTCGTCCTCGGAGAAGGCCCGCTGCTCGCCTCGCTCGAGGAGCAGGCTCGACAGCTCGGCATCGCCGACGACGTCGTGTTCCACGGCTTCGATCCGAACCCGTTCAAGTACCTCGCCCGCGCGCAGGTCCTGGTCCACACGAGCAAGGCGGAGGGGCTGCCGGGCGGGATCATCCAGGCGATGGCGTGCGGGCTACCGGTTGTCTCGACGGATGCCGATTTCGGTCCCCGCGAGGTGATCAGCGACGGCAGGGACGGGTTCCTCGTGCCGATCGGAGATATCTCGGCGGTCGCCCAGCAGATCCTGCGCGTGCTCGATGATGCGGAACTCTCGCGATCGATCAGCCTCGCCGCCCGTGCCAGTGCGCAGCGCTTCACGACGGGCGCGGCGATGACGAGGTATCAAGGCGCGATGCTCGGCGAGGCCGCGACGTGGTGACCTTCGTGTTCACGAATCCGCGCCATCACGTCGACATGATGGTCCCGGTCGCGCGCCAACTCGCCTCGCGTGGCGAGCAGACGCGCTTCGTCTCGCTCGCCGAACTGCGCGGCCTGCGAACGCCGGACCTGACCGAGCAGGTTCCGAACACGAGCGTCACGCGCGTGCTGCCGCCGTGGATCCGCAGGAATCCGTCGGCAGGGGCGGGCATCGGCGAGTCCGGAGGGGCGGGCGCCGTGGCGCGCCGCACGCTGCAGCGGATCGCCTGGCACGGCGTGCTCGGTCCGCGGCTTCGCCGGCTCGTGCGCGGCAGCGATGTGGTGGTCGTGCCCAACGACGCCGCGTTTCCGTACGGGCCGCTCGCGCGCGAGCTCCGTCGCGATGGGGTCCCGTTCGCGCTGCTCCAGGAAGGGATCCGGTTTCCGCTCCCCACCGAGCATCTCGCAGGTGCGCCGTATGGCGGCAGTGGCGCGAGCGCGGTGTGCGTGTGGGGAGAAGCGTCGGCCGAGCACTTCCGGAACGTCACCTCGAGCGCCGCGGTGTGCGTGACCGGAAATCCGCGATGGGACGAAGTGGATCCGAGGAGCTGGGAGCCCCGCGGCGAGGCGCTGCTGCAGCGGCTCGGGCTCGCGAAGCGGCCGCTGCTGTATCTGTCGAATACCGTCGACGATCAGGGCTTCTGCACCACCGAGCAGAAGATGCAGCTGTTTGCCGACTTCGTGGCGCACGCGGCACCGGTGCTCGCGCGCGACGGGCGCGCGCTCGTCGTCAAGCTACATCAGCGCGAGAACGTCGAGGCGTTTCGGCGAGTCGCGGCGCACAGTGGCGCGCCGGTCCACGTGCTGGGAACCGAGTCGCTGTTCGAGGTGCTCGCGATCGGCCAGGCGGCGGTCGTGCTCGCGTCGACCGTCGGGCTCGAGGCGCTCGCGTTCGGCTTGCCGCTCGGCGTGCTCGCGTTGCCGCGCCACGGTCACGTGTTCGAGTACGTCTCGCGCGGTGCCGCCGCGGGGCTCACGCTCGACAACCTCGCGGAGGAGCTCCCGGCGCTCCTCGCGACGCCGCGCGGCTCGCGGCCGACCACCGAAGCGTTTCTCGAGCGCCACATGGCCCATCGCGGAGAAGCCGCGTCCAGGATCGCGGGTCGCTTGCTGGAGCTGCGCACCACGAGGAGGTCATCATGAGCACACGCGCACTACGAATCGGAATCAACGGGTTCGGGCGGATCGGCCGCGCCATCACGCGCATCCTGCTCGATGCTGGCAAGCACCGGATCGTCCACATCAACGATCTGAACGCGGACACCTCGAACCTGGCATACCTCCTCAAGTACGACACGATCTACGGCCGGCTCGAGGGACGGATCGAGGGCACGGCGGACGGTCTGCAGATCGGCGACACCGCGATCCGCGTGACTCACCAGGCCGATATCGCCGAGGTCGAGTGGAAGCACGCCGAGGTCGACGTCGTGATCGAGGCGACCGGCGTCGCGCTGAACGAGCTGCACGCGCGGCGCGTCGCCGACGAGGTCGCGCCCGTGCTGATCACGCATGCGGCTCCCTCGGCGGACTTCACGCTCGTGTTCGGAGCGACCGAGCAGCTGTTCGATCCGGCCCGCCATCGCGTCGTCTCGACGAGCATCTGCGACGCGATCGCCGCGGCGCCCGTGCTCAAGACCTTGCACGAGGCGTTCGGCGTCGAGTTCGGCTTCATCACGACGCTCCATCCGTGGCTGTCGTATCAGAACCTGATGGATGGACCGGCGCGCTCGCAGGCGACTCCGGGCGCCACGTACGCGCACTACCCGCTCGGGCGCTCGTCGATCGGCGCGCTGATCCCGAAGCCGACCACGGTGGTCAGCGCGTGCGAGCGCATCGTCCCCGAGCTGGCCGGCCGGCTCAAGTGCATGTCGTATCGCGTGCCGACACCGTGCGTGTCGAGCGGTGACATGACGCTGCACCTCGAGCGCGACGCGACCGAGGAGAGCGTGATCGAGGCGCTCCACGGGCTGCGCCTGTCGCAGCAGGCACGCCACGTCGTGCGGATCACCGACGAGCCGCTGATCTCCGTCGACTACCTGAAGGACGAGCACTCCTGCATCATCGATACGCGCTGGCTGATGCTCAATCGCAGCCGCCAGCTCAAGGTCGTGTTGTGGTACGACAACGAGTGGGGCTACTCGAGCCGGGTGGCCGACGCGATCGATCTGTTCGCCCGATGAGCCTCTACGTCTTTGACTTCGACGGCGTCCTGTTCGACACCGCACGCGAGTGCCTGGCGATCGCCTACGCCGCGGTCCGCAAGCTCCCTGATGCGAGCTTCGAGCGCTGGCGACGTCGCGAGACCCCTCCCGATGACGTCGCGGCGCAGTTCCTCTCCAATCGCCACTGGGTCGGGCCGCCGTGGCAGTACGCGGTGCTGCTCGAGTGCATCGCGACCGCGAGGCTGCCGTCGTCGACCGCCGGGTTCCTGACGATCGCGAACGCACGCAAGGCGGAGCTCGAGTCATTCACCGAGCTCTACTTCGCGACGCGGGGAGAGCTGTCGCAGGATGTCGAGCGCTGGTGCTCGGTGATCCAGCCGTACCGGCCCTCGGTGACCGCGTTTCGCCGGCTGCACTCGGTGGGCAGGGCGGCGATCCTGTCGACCCGCGACGATTCCTCGATCCGGCGGATCGTCGGGCACTTCCTCGGCGTGAACGACCTGATGCTGCTGCCTCGCTCGGGTGAGTTCGAGAAGTGGGAGATCCTGCTCGAGACGGCGTCGAACTGCGAGCTCTCGCCACGCTCGATCTTCTTCCTCGACGACTACGTACAACACGCACTCCCCGCGCTGCAGCATGGCATCGCCGCGCACCTCGCGCTGTGGGGCTATCTCGGCGGCGAAGACGTCTACAACGCGCGCGCCGGCGGGTTACCCTGCGTGGAACTGATCGACCTGGATCGTGCGCTCGCACGGCACGAAGAGGAGCTTGACTCGTGATCCCGACCTTGATCATCGGCCGCAAGGGTAGTCGCGTGAAGGACAAGAACGTTCGTCCGATCCTCGGACGTCCGCTCGCGCTGTATCCGATCCTCGCCGCGAAGCACGCGCGCACGGTCACCGACGTGTTCGTCTCGACCGACTGCGAGCAGATCCAGGAGCTCGCGCGCCGAGAGGACTGCAAGTACATCGAGCGGCCGGCGTACCTCGCGACGAACGAGGCGCTCGCCGAGGATGCGTTCAAGCATGGCTACGACGCGATCTGCGCCCAGGCCAAGCAGCCGCTCGAATTCGTGGTGCTGTTGTTCGCGAACGGCGTGACGATCACGCCGGGAATCATCGACGAAGGCGTCGAGTTCCTGCGCGCGCATCCCGACTACGACTCCGCGGTCAGCGTCAGCAAGTACAACATGTTCAGCGCGCTGCGAGCCCGCCGGATCGAAGGTGGCGTCGTCAAGCCGTTCGTTCCGCCGGCCCTGTTCGGCGAGGCCACCTGCGATCGCGACAGCCAGGGCGACACCTACTTCGTCGATTGCTCGGTGTTCGTGCTGCGGCCGCACTGCTTCGACTACAGCCGCGGCGAGATCCCGTTCCGCTGGATCGGCAAGCAGGTCCACCCGCTGCATCAGGAGGGCGGCTGCGACGTCGACTTCGAGTGGCAGTTCCCGGTGGTCGAGTACTTCCTTCGCCGGGTCGGGTTCACCGACACGAAGACTCCCTACGCGTGACGCGCTACGTCCGGTTTCGCACGCACGACGATCCGCGGCCGCGCTGGGGCGTGCGCGAGAGCGATACGATCACCGTGCTGTCCGCGGCGCCCTGGGCGAACGGCCACGCCCTGACGACGCTGCCGTTCGCGACGATCCAGCTGCTCGCACCGGCGGAGCCTACGAAGATCCTGGCCCTGGCGTACAACTACAAGTCGCTGTTCAAAGACCCGGCCGCGATGGCGAGCGCGCGCGAGCCGCACTTCACCGACGCCGGCTTCGAACCGCTCGTGTTCCTCAAGGGACCGAACTGCGTGACCGATCCGGACGGTGTGATCCGCGTGCCCGAGGCGCACGAGGTCTGGATCGAGGTCGAGGTGACGGCCATCATCGGCCGGCGCGCTCGCAACCTCCCCGACGCAGCCGCCGCGCGCGACGTGATCGCCGGGGTCACGATCGGCAATGACGTGACCGCGCTCAACATCCTCGGCCGCGACTGGCACCTCGCGCGCAGCAAGAGCCTCGACGGCTTCTGCCCGCTCGGGCCCGAGCTGGTCACCGGCCTCGACGACCGCGACCTGCGCGTCTCGACGAAGATCAACGGCCGCGCGACCCAGGATGCCTCGACCAGCGATCGCGTGCTCGACACCTGCGAGGCCGTCCTGCTCGCATCACGGATCATGACCCTCGAGCCGGGCGACGCGATCCTCACCGGCACCCCGGCCGGCGCGCGCCAGTCGCTCGTGCGTCCCGGCGATCGCGTCGAGCTGTCGATCGAAGGCATCGGCACGCTCTCGAACACGATCGAACAAGAGCCCGGGGCTGGGAAATGACCGAGTGGCACATCGTCGTCCCCGATCGCCTGCCACCACCGGCCGACATCGAGCAGGCCGTGTTCGGCTCGCTGGCGCGGGTCTCGACGCTGCAGGCCAGGACCGAGGCCGAGCTCGTCGGGCGGATCGAGGACGCCGACGCGATCCTCGCGTGGCACGACCTGCAATGGAGTGCGGCGGTGCTCGAGACGCTGCACCGCTGCAAGGCGATCGTGCGCGTCGGGGTCGGCTTCGACAACGTCGATCTCGAGGTCGCGAAGCGGCGCGGCATCGTCGTGTGCAACGTCCCCGACTACGGGACGCACGACGTCGCCGATCACGCGATGGCCCTCTTGCTCGCGCTCGCGCGCGGCCTGCCAGGTCACGATCGCGCGGTGCGCGCCGGTCCCGCGCAGTGGCGGTGGGGCGTGACCCCGACGTTCCGGATCACCGACAAGGTCCTCGGCATCGTCGGGCTCGGTCGCATCGGCGCCGCGACCGCGATGCGAGCGAAGGCATTCGGCATGCGGGTCGGGTTCTACGATCCCTACCGCCCGGCGGGCTGGGACAAGGCGCTCGGCATCGCCCGCTACCACACGCTCGACGAGCTCGCGCGCGACAGCGACGTCGTCAGCCTGCACACGCCACTCACCGCGGAGACCCGCGGCATGATCGGCCGCGAGTTCTTCGCGGCGACCAGGCGCGGCGTCGTGCTCGTCAACACCGCGCGCGGCCCGATCGTCGACTGGCCGGCGTTTCGCGACGCGTTCGAGTCCGGCACCGTCGCCAGCGCCGGCTTCGACGTGCTCCCCGAGGAGCCGCTCGACCGAGCCGACCCGCTGCTCGCGAGCTGGCTCGCCGATCATCCCTCGCACCGCGATCGCCTCGTCATCACGCCGCACGCGGCGTTCTATTCGCTCGAGGCGATGGCCGAGATGCGCCGCAAGGCGGCCGAGGAAGCCCTGCGCGTGCTGCGCGGTGAAGCTCCTCGCAACCGCGTGGGATAGGCTCGCCGTTCGCAATCATGCTCTTCAACTCCCTCGTGTTCGTCGGGTTCTTCGTCGTGGTCTACGGCGGATACCTCGCGTTGCAGGGAAAGCTGCGGGCGCAGAACCTTTGGCTACTCGGAGCGAGCTGGTTGTTCTATGGCTACTGGGACTGGAGATTCCTCGGCCTTCTAATCCTGTCGAGCTCGATCGACTTCTTTACCGCGCTCCGGATCGTGCGCTCCAAGAGTGCACACGGGAAGAAGTGGTGGCTGCTCGCGAGCCTCGTTTCGAACCTCTCGATCCTCGGTTTCTTCAAGTACTTCGGATTCTTCGCCGAGAGCCTCGTCGATCTGCTCGACATGGTCGGCATCTCCGCTGACGTGCCGAGCCTGCAGTTCGTGTTGCCAGTCGGCCTCAGCTTCTACACGTTTCAAGCGATCGGCTATGCGATCGATGTCTATCGGGGCGAGCTCGAGCCGGTCGGCAACTACCTCGACTACGCGCTCTTCATCGCATTTTTCCCCCACCTCGTCGCGGGCCCGATCCAGCGCACGCAAGTCCTGTTGCGTCAGGTGCAGGAGTCGCGGGTGATCCGTTGGTCGCAAGTGCACGCGGGTCTGTTCTTGATCCTCTGGGGGTTCTTCAAGAAGATCGTGATTGCGGACAATGCCGCGTTGATCGCGAACGCGGTGTTCAACGATCACGCTCGCCACAGTGGCGTCGATCCGCTGCTCGGCGTGCTAGCGTTCACGCTCCAGATCTACGGTGACTTCTCCGGCTACACCGATATCGCGCGGGGCGTGTCGAAGCTGATGGGATTCGAGCTGCCGCTCAACTTTCGGATCCCTTACTTCGCGATCAACCCGAGCGACTTCTGGAAGCGTTGGCACATCTCGCTCTCGTCGTGGCTACGCGACTACCTCTACGTTCCGCTCGGCGGGAATCGCGGCAGCGAGCGGCGCACGTATCGCAACCTCGCGTTGACGATGTTGCTCGGCGGGCTGTGGCACGGCGCTGCCTGGCACTTCGTGGCGTGGGGCGCGTTTCACGGCTTGATCTTGATCGCCTACCGCCTCGTCGGCCAGCACGACCCGCACCCGCAACCCGGCACACCGGCTTGGCGCGCCTTCGACGTGCTGCCTCGCATGGCGATCATGTTCGCGCTCACGATCTTTGGCTGGCTGCTGTTCAGGGCGCAGTCGATAAGTCAGGTCGGCGAGATGCTAGGTAGCCTCGGGTTCGGTACCTCCGACCGTTCCATGGGGGTCGCGGCGAAGCTCGCTGTGCTGTGGCTGCCACTGATCGCCATCGAGATCTGGCAGTACGTGAAGCACGATCTGCTCGCGCCGACCAAGATCGGCACGGTCAAGTTGTTCGTCCTCTATGTCGCCCTCTTGCTCGCGCTCGTGTTCTACGGTGCGCACGGCAACACTGAGTTCATCTACTTCCAGTTCTGACATGTCAACCAATCGCACCGCAGGTCCCGAGGTCACGCCCGAAGTCATCGGTGACTTCCAGCGCAGTCCTACGATGAGGCTCGTCGTCGGACTGTTCGCCTTCGTCGCGCTGGCGAACGTCGCGGCCTACCTGCTCCTCGAGTGGCGTCCGATCAATCGTGGCAACTGGCTCGTCCGCGAGAAGTGGAGGCTCCTCGATCGCAGCTCGCCCGTGGAGACGCTCGTGCTCGGCGACTCGAGCTGCAACCAGGGCGTGCGACCCGACGTCCTCGACGCGCGGCTCGCAACAAGGTCGCTGAACCTGTGCACTGTCGGCAACCTCCTCGCGATCAATGACGCCTGGATGCTCGGCGAGTACATCGAGAAGCATGGTGCTCCGAAGCGCGTGATCATCGTTCACGTCTACGACATGTGGACCCGCACGGAGGACTACACGTTCAGGCGACTGGTCGCCAAGATCCCACGACCGTGGGGATTCTGGAACGATATGGATCCGCCGCTCGCGCTCGGGGTGTCGGAGCTGGAGGACATCGTTTCGAGCCGATGGCTGCCGCTTCACGCGGAGAACGCCAGCGTGCTCAGCTGGCTGAGGGCGCCAGGCCGTGCGAGCGGCACGCGCTTCGCGATCGACGAGCGCGGCTTCATGACCGTGACCGAAGCGGCTCCACACCGTGTCACCGAGAACATGCGCAAGCACCTACGCGACCTCGAGAGTACCGCGCCGTGGCCGAGCGAGCCCAATCGCCTCGCTCTACGTCGGCTCGACGAGCTCGCGAAACGCCACGGCATCGAGATCACGGTGGCGCTGGCTCCGATGTTCACCGAGTTGTGGGCTCAGCCGGCGCTCCGCGAGCACGTCGACCGGCTACGCACTGCGATCCGCGAGACGCTCGGGCCAACATCGCCGGTGCGCGTCATCGATGGGGCGCCACGTACGTTTGCGGCCGCACAGCTCGAGAATGTCGATCACGTGGTCGGCGATGCGGCCCGCGAGTACACCGAGTGGCTCGCATCGCACATCACGACACGCTCGATGAGGCCATGACCGGCTCGCTCACCTCGTCGCGACGACGGTGTATCCGATCGTGATGATCTCACTGGGCAGCAAGCGCCCGACGAGTCGAAGCACGGGCGCCGCGGCGAGTGCGGCTGGGACCACGAACAGCTCGAGCCCGCGCCGTCCGCGCTCGCGCGCCAACCTAACAGCGAGCACACCGAAGGCCTCGGGCCAGGACGCACGTGATCGGATCGTGACGTCGTGAAACTTGCGAAACAGATGTTCGATCCCGAGCCTCGTGAAGCGGTAGTAATCACTCGAACCGTGGATCGGAAAGATGAACGGCAACGTCGCGATCAACCGACCGCGTGAACGGAGCAGCTCGTGGATGTTGGTCACTGCTGCGTTCGGATCCGTGAGGTGCTCGAGCACCTCTGAGATCACCACGAAATCGAACGGCTGATCGGTCTGCCACGTCTGAATGTCGCCGACGACATCCGCGCCGCGCTTCGGATCGATGTCAATCTGGATGACTTCAAACCCGCGTTCGCTCGCAATGCGGCATAGACGTTCGTTGATATCGCCGCCCGCGCCGACCGATAGCACGCGTGCACGTGGCGGAATCCGTGCGAACTCGGCGTCGAGAAACGAATACAGCCCCGTGCGTGAGATCCGCTTCGAGCCGAGGCCTAGCCACTTCGCGATCGAGCGACGACCTACCACGGCTTCGACCCTAACGTGGAGCCTCTGGGGTCTGCCAGCGCCAACGGCTTGGTTCTGGCCTCACCCGGACGGCTGATCGCGGCTCTCCGCGAGGGTTTCAAGGAGGCGCCAGTTTGCGATATGCCCTGTTGCGCGGTAACGCGACGCGGGACTATGGTCGTGAGCCCTCATGTCTTTGCTCTCCGGTCGGGTGTCGAAGGCGCCACGTTTCTGGTCGAATCGGGAGCTGCGTCGCTACGCCAAGCTGTTCCGCGGCGACGTCGTCAACGTGAGTGGCTGGCGCGACGAGGACAAGGAGGGTGGGCGCTACCGCGACTATTTCACCGGCGCCACCTCATACTCGATCACCAACTACAAGGCCGAAGCGCGCGGTCTGCAGGGAACACCGGGCGAGATCTTTCTCGATCTCGAACAGCCGCTGGTGTCCGATCTGGCTGGACGCTTCGACGTCGTCTTCAACCACACAGTCCTCGAACACGTGTACGAGTGTCGGGTGGCGTTCGCCAATCTGTGCAAGATGTCGCGCGACATCGTCATCGTCGTGGTGCCGTTCCTGCAACCGTACCACAGCGACTATGGCGACTTCTGGCGGTTCACCCCGCTCGCACTGCAGCGGATGTACGCCGAGAACAACTTTGCACTGCTGACCTGCAGCTTCAACGAGCAATGGGTGACATCGGTGTACATGTTTGCGATCGGGGCCCGTCATCCCGAGCGCTGGACCGAGCATTTTCAGGAGGAGTTCTCGCTGACCAGCCCTCGAACTGGAAAATTCGCCGGCGAGCACGCTATCTTTAAGGTGAGCTCTCAGCTACGCACACAGCTGCAGTCATTGTTGCGAATTCCTCGAAAGCGCTAACGTTCAGCAGCCGCGCGACCTTCGTCAATTCGACGAATCGAGAAACACTTGTCGCTGGTTCACCTCGCATCATGGGAGTGAGATGTGATCGCTGATCCCGCTGAAGCAACTTGCGATAACGCTCCGGACTGGGCGGTCGAATTGAAGCAACAAGGCTTCACGATCGTTCGAAATATTCTCTCCACGAGTAACGTGAAGCTATTGCGAGAGTTGATCACCTCGCGTCTTACTGAGATCGGTCGACAAGGGTCTGCCGGAACGGAGAAGTCGATCTTTCTGACGCAGCTGCTCTTCGCGTCTAGCGATACTGCTCGCATCGTGCGTGACCTGTTTTGGGATTCTCGAATCCAGTGGATTCTGGGTGCGTTTCACGAACGGTCAGTGATCGAGCACACGAAGGTCTTGGTCAAGGCATCACTGGCTCCGGAAACACCGTGGCATCAGGACCACGCGTTCTTCCGAAAATACGATCCGACCGGCACGATGATCACGCTGTGGTCGCCGCTGCATCCGGTTGGGGAGGACAATGGGACCTTACGCCTGCTGCGCAGCAAGCCACCGCGTGTGTTACTTCCTCACGAAATCGCGAACGTAGAACGAGAGAAGAGGGTGCATGCGGAGTCGCTGTCGCCGTTGCTGACCGAAGGCATCGTGATTCCGGAAGCGAACCCGGGAGACGCGGTCCTCTTCACGTCGCGTGCCGTTCACGGGACCTTCGCGAACATGACAGATTCCGATCGGCTCGCCTTCAAGCTCGTATTTCAGGATCTGACACGCCGAACACAACAACCGCTACGAAATGGGGCTGTCGTGTTTCATGGTATCGAAGGGCTGCTCAATCGCTTGTATCCGTGCGTCGCTACACGGATTCGGCTGCAGCCAGACCTGTTGAAGCGACGGGTGAAAGGCATCTGGAAGCGAAATGAAACTGCCGATCGACAAGATCCTCCGACGTCTCGCTGATACGTACGAGCACCGAGTGCTGCGCAAGAAGCCAGTCCCATTCGGCTGGGCCGCGCGGCTTTCGAAGTTCGAACACGAAGCCACCGAACGCGAGTGGCAACTGCTCATGTACTACCAGGAGATGATCTCCAAGGTGCAGGAGCTTCCGGGAGACGTCGCAGAGTTCGGCGTTGCCGGAGGTTGCTCATTCCTGGCATTCGCTCGGTGCCTTCGCGTCATGGAACGGGGATTCGATCGCAAGGAACATCGTCGGCTGATTGGATTTGACTCGTTCGAGGGTTTGCCGCCGCTGACCGACCAGGACACGGCCGCGCACGCGAACGCCAAACAGATGAAGGAGGGCGGTTTTCACTCGCCTCATCTCTACGCGCCGCTGTTCGAGTTCGTTGAAGCGGAACCTCACTGCAGTCTAGTCAGGGGGTGGTTCGACGAGAGCGTCCCAAAATTCCTCTCAGACAACCCCCACTCATCATTTGCGCTAATTCACATCGACTGCGATCTATACGAGTCGACCAAGGTCGTTTTGGATCTGCTGTGGGACCGCGTAGTCCCTGGAGGGATCGTCCTTTTCGACGAGCTGTTTCACAAGGACTATCCCGGGGAGACCCTCGCGTTTCGCGAGTTCTCGCGACAGCACAGCAAGGACTTCGCTTTGCGCCGCAGTAAGGTAAAGCCTGACAAGAAGTATCTCGTAAAACTTGAGCCAACGGCGTGATCGAACGCTCGCGAATGGATCGTTCCGCGAGGCCGCGTGTGCTTTTCATCCTAGGTGCCGGTCACTGCGGTTCGACACTGCTGAGCCTGTTGCTCAACGGACACCCGACTTGCATCTCGGTCAGCGAGCTCGCTAGTCTGTCGACCTCGATCGCAGAGCGAGATCCCGTGCTCGATCGTGACGAATGGCGAACGGTCGCCCGGTGCTTCGAGCAACGCTCGGGAACCCGTTTCGCAGACGTCGATCTCGCTCATCCTTCGTGGCGAGAGTTCGGAAGGTGGCCTCGCGAGACGATTATCGAGTGGGCGACCCCCCGCTCGACGCTACTGCGTTGTCTCCTGAACAAGACCGAGCGTGAGTGGGTTGTCGATGCGTCGAAGTCGTGGCAGCAGCTCTATTTGATGCAGCGCTCCGAGTTGTTCGACTTGCGCGTCCTGCACCTCGTGCGCGACGGCCATGGCGTGGTCCACTCCTACACGAAGAAGTACGGTCAGTTGCGACACGGGCTGTCGAAGTGGATCAAGTCGAGTGTCGCCGCGATGTCGCTCGCGTCGAGGTTTCAAGATCGCTGGTTGCGCGTGCGCTATGAGGATCTCAGCATCGATCCCGCAACCACGCTCATGGCGATATGTCGGTTCATGAATATCGCGTACGACTCACGGATGCTGCAGTTCCGCAGTCACACGTGGCTCGGTCTCGGCGGCAATCGCATGTCGAAGCGCAAGGATGACACGATCCGCCTCGACGAGCGATGGCGACGGGAGATGTCGCGACGTGACCGTCTTGTCGTCGATCTCGTAGGCGGCATGATCAATCGTTATCATGGATATTGAGCTGTCTGGATCCGGCCTCATTCGACGTCGGTAGGTGATTGCTTCGCGATCGAATCGGAGCGGGCTTTGCTTTTCTTGCGAAAAACTCCTGCAAGTGTCTCCTTGAGCCAAGGCCAATCGCCACTACCGCGACGCAGTCCAAGGGCGATCAAGACGACGAACGTAGTGCTACCCATGATGATGGCGAGCGTTGCGACGAGCACGTACGGCGCTCCGCTGGCGCGAAGGCCCGAGGCAACGCCCCAGGTCACAAGCCCGACACCGCCCGCGAACACGAGAGGTGTTCGGTGCGCGTTCACGAGGTCGCGCACCGAAAGTGTTGTCATGCGGAGTCCGATCCGAGACATCGCGATGAAATTAATCGTGATGGCGAACGAGGTAGTGCAAGCGACGCCTAGAATCCCCCAGCGGACCGAGATCGTCGCCCCGCCGATCACGAGTGCCGCGTAGACCACCTGCCACTTCGCGATCGTGAACATCTCGCCGGTGGACCTCCCTACCAAGTCGCCGAGCTTGTAGGTCGTGCGAAACAGCATCGTCATCGCCATGATCCGAAACGGCCATACCGCGCCATCCCACTGTGAACCCATCAGGATGCGAATCACCTCTGGAGCGAGCACGATCAGGCCCGCTGACGCCGGCAGCAGTACCAGCGCACTCGCGAAGGTGCTGCGACGAAACACGCGGCCGATTCGCTCGGGATCGTGCTGGACCTTGGAGAACGCACTGAACAGAACCGAACCCGCCACGCTGCTGAATACATTCGCGGGAAACCGCACGAGCTCGTACGCGCGCTGGTAGAGGCCGAGCTGAGTCTTCTCGAGCACGCGACCGAGCACCATGTAGTCGCCCTGCGTGGCGAAGACGTTGACGATGGTTCCGAAGCTCTTGCTGAGGCCGAAACCGAGTAGCTCGCGCAGGTGGCGGGGATGCCACCGGAGGCGCCACGGCGGTCGCCAAAGGTAGACGAGCGCGGTGGTGCTGATCACGGTCTCGACGCCGTAACCCCACACGAGCGACCAGGGCCCGTACCCTCGCACTGCGAGGGTTACGCTGGTGACCGAGCCGCCGAAGTACCCGGCGAGATCGACGAGCGACAGCGCGCGAAACCGCATCTCGCGCTGGAGCATGAACGTCGGCACGATCGCGAAGCTGCGGAGGACGAACAGCAGCGCGAGCGCGCGCACGATCGAGGCGGACTCCTCCATGTTGAAGAAGTCCGCGATCGGACCGGCGGTGGCGGCGATCACGAGCGTCAGCACGGTGCCCTGGATCACCGACACCGTGAACGCGACCTCGACGTGCTCGGGCTCGAGTGCCTGCCGTTGCACGAGCGCGAGGCCGACGCCGAAATCCCGCAGGATCCCGACGAACAGGATCACGGTCATCGCCGCCGCGACGATGCCGAAGTCACCCGGGGCGAGCAGGCGGCCGAGCACCGCGATCACGACCAGGCGCACCACGTTGGTGCCGATCGCGTTGACCGCGCTCCACGAGATCGCCTGTCGCGTCCTGCGCCCTAGCCCCTTGGCGTCGGACATCGGAGCGCGACCTATTCCGACAGCAGCATTCCGGCCGCGACGGTGTTGTTGGTCGCTTCGTCGACGAGGATGAACGAACCGGTCGCACGGTTGCGCCGGTATGGATCGTAGAGGATCGGCGTCGTCGTGCGCAGCTGGACGCGACCGAGGTCGTTGAGCTTGAGCTCCTTCGACTGGTCGTCGCGGTGACCGGTGTTGATGTCGAGCCGGTACAGCACGTCGCCGACGACCGCGCGCGTCCATCGCGTGGTGTGCTTGAGCGCGTAGCGGCCCTTCGTCGACAGCGGGCGATCCGACATCCAGCAGATCATCGCGTCGAGGTTCTGGCCGACCGTGGGCTGGTTGTTGGGACGACAGATCATGTCGCCGCGTCCGACGTCGAGGTCGTCCTCGAGGTGCACGGTGACGCTCATCGGGGCGTACGCCGCGTCGAGCGGGATCCCGCCCTGTTCGAGCTTGGCGATCTTCGTGGTGAGCCCGCTCGGCAGCACCATGATCTCGTCGCCGACGCGCAGGACGCCACCGGCGACCTGCCCGGCGTAGCCGCGGTAGTCGTGGTGATCGTCGGACTGCGGCCGCACCACCCACTGCACCGGAAACCGCACGTCGATCATGTTGTGATCGCTCGTGATGTGCACGGTGTTGAGGTGATAGAGCAGCGTCGGCCCGTGGTACCAGGGCATCTCCTCGCTGCGCGTGACGATGTTCGCGCCGGTCAACGCGCTCATCGGAATGAACGCGATGTCGTGGACCTCGAGCCGCGCGGCGAAGTTGCGGAAGTCCGCCTCGATACGGTTGAACACCTCCTCGTCCCAGCCGACGAGGTCCATCTTGTTCACGGCGAACACGAGGTGCGGGATGCGCAGTAGCGACGCGATGTACGCGTGACGCCGGCTCTGCTCGACGAGGCCCTGCCGCGCGTCGACCAGGATGATCGACAGGCTCGCGGTCGACGCACCGGTGACCATATTGCGCGTGTACTGGATGTGGCCCGGCGTGTCCGCGATGATGAACTTGCGCCGCTTCGTCGCGAAGTAGCGATACGCGACGTCGATCGTGATGCCTTGCTCGCGCTCGGCTCGCAGGCCGTCGGTGAGCAACGCGAGGTTGACGCGCTCGTCGCCGCGGCGCCGCGAGACTTCCTCTACGTGCGCGAGCTGATCCTCGAACGCGGACTTGGTGTCGTAGAGCAGCCGACCGATCAACGTGGACTTGCCATCATCGACCGAGCCCGCGGTCGAGAACCGCAGCAGCTCGCTGTCGTCGTCGAGTCCCGCCATCAGAAGTAGCCCTCTCGCTTGCGGTCTTCCATCGCGGCCTCGGTGAACCGATCGTCGGCGCGCGTGGCCCCCCGCTCGGTGAGCCGTGCGGCGGCGACCTCGGCGATCACTTCTTCGAGGGTCGACGCCGGTGACTTCACCGCACCGGTGCAGGTCATGTCACCGATCGTGCGAAACCGGACGAGCTCCTTGCGGATCCGCTCGTTCGGCAGCAGCGTCACGAACGGGTTCGCGGCGTAGAACATCCCGTCGCGGTCGAACACGTCGCGCTCGTGGGCGAAGTAGATCGATGGCAGCGGGATCTCCTCGAGCCGGATGTACTCCCAGACGTCGAGCTCGGTCCAGTTCGAGAGCGGGAAGATGCGCAGGTGCTCGCCCCGCTTCACGCGCCCGTTGTAGATCGACCACAGCTCGGGCCGCTGGTTCTTCGGATCCCACTGCCCGAACTCGTCGCGGTGGCTGAAGATGCGCTCCTTCGCACGGGCTCGCTCCTCGTCGCGTCGCGCCCCGCCGATCGCGGCATCGAACTGGTGCTCCTCGAGCGCGTCGAGCAGCGTGGTGGTCTGCAGCCGGTTCCGCGAGGCGCGCGGGCCGGTCTCCTCGACGACGCGCCCCTTGTCGATCGAATCCTGGACATGCGCCACGATCAGGCGCTCGCCGAGCTCGGCGACCGTGCGATCGCGGTACACGAGCGTCTCCGCGAAGTTGTGCCCGGTATCGACGTGGAGCAGCGGGAACGGAAACCGAGCGGGCCGGAACGCCTTCACGGCGAGCCGCAGGAGGACGATCGAGTCCTTGCCGCCGGAGAACAAGAGGCATGGGCGCTCTCGCTCTGCGGCCAGCTCCCGCATGATGTGAACCGATTCGTCTTCGAGTGCTCTGAGATGGGACCGGCGATACGACCGCATGCGAATTCACCGAGGAGCGCCTCCGACCGTGGGGGCGATTAGGGGTTGGGCTTTGGCTTGCTGCGCTGGAGGTCGCGCTCGATGGCCTCGATGGCCAGCTTCCGAGCCTCGAGAGTACGTTGTTCCTTGATGAAGTTGAGGCGCTTGTTGACCTCAGTGCGCTGGCTCTGCGTGACGGCTCCGGAGCCGTCCAGGCGGTGAATGCACTCCACCGCCTGATCCCACTGCTTGCGGTCGATGCGGACGTCACATACGAGGAACCAGGCCTCGGCCTTCTCGTCGATCCGGCCGCGCCAGGTCGCGATGTCCGCCAGCCCCGCGAGCAGGAGGTCCTGCTCGCCTCGGCGGGCCTGCACCTTGGCCAGCATGAGCCGGGAGGTGGTGGTGCGAGAGATTCGCATGCGCACCTTGGCGGCCTGGTGCGCGAAGTCGAAGGCATTCTTCGACATCGCGAGGTTGTAGAGGCGATCGACGATCGCCGTGTCGCGCTGCGGCTGAGCGATCACGCGGATCAACCAGCGCATCGCGACGTCGCTGCGCTTGAGCTCCTGCAGCGTGCGGAACATCATCCCGACCCGCGGGATGTCGAGTGGAATCGCGGCCGCCGCGTCGTCGACATCCGGTAGCAGCACGAGGATCTCGGGGAGCAGCTTCTTCGGCGAGGCCGATCCCTTGAGCGCCAGCGAGTACTGGACCGCGGCCTGCGAGTGCCGGTTCGTGGCGACGAGGATCCTGGCGACGAGGTGGTGGAGGCCGGGATGCGTCGGGTGGAGGACGAGCGCGTGGTTCAAGTACTTCGCGGCGCGCGGGTCGTTGGTGCGCATCAGGAGGCTGGCCGCGTGGCCATACCCGAAGTAGTCGAGCGGGTGGCGTTCGATGACCTCGTGGACGTCCTCGAGGCTCGCCGGCTTCGCGAGCAACGCGTCGTGATCCTCCTGGACGCTGCGCGCGGCGGGCTGCAGCACCAGCACCGCGACCGCCACGAGCGCCGCGATGACTGCCCCACGGATGACGCGGGTCCGCGCCGGCGAGCCCGACGACTCGCGCAGCGGCACGATCAGCAGCGTGGCGGCGGCGATCGTCATCGGGACCGCGAGGCCGAGCAGCTCGAGCCCGAAATCGACGGTGCTCTGCAGCAGGACGCCGGCGATGCCGCCGAGCGCGGCCGCCGCGAGTGGACCGTCGCGCCAGCGCCGGAGCGCGGTGATCAGGCACCACCCGAACGCGAGCACGAGGACGATCGAGCCGATCACCCCCCACTCGACGACCGCCTGCAGGTACTCGTTCTCGAGGTGCGAGAACGTCACGTAGGCCGCGGGGTCGTGGACGCGGGTGAACGTTGGCTCGAGCGCGCCACGGCCGATGCCGACCCACGGGCTCTCGTGGACGAGCGCGAGCGACGATTTCCACGCGGCATACTTGCTCGACGGCTGACTGAGCTCGGTGAGGCTCGTGTTGTCGAGCTGCGTGGCGACCTTGCCGGCGCTCGAGTAGATCGCGACGCCGAGCCCGAACGCGATGATGATCGCGAGCGGGAGCTGGTTCGTCAGGGCGCTCGCCGGCCGCCGCCGCCGCCGACTGCCGTCGGTAGTTGTCGTGCTCTCGAACCGCTGCGCGATCAGGGCCGCGCCGGTCACCGCGAGCCCGAACGCGAACGCGAGCACGGCGCCGCGCGACAAGGTCGCGAGCACCACGAGCACGCAACCGATCGCGTTGACGATCCAGAGCACGCGCAGGTTCACCCGCTGGCGCGTATAGAACGCGAGCCCGATCGAGAGCACCGCGCCGAGGGCCATCAGGCTACCCATGTGGTTGCCGTTGAGCAGCGGTCCGAACACCCGAGGTGTCGCTTGGGCTGGGGCGTAGACTCCGTACAGCGAGCTCGCGTTGACCAGCGCGTGGATGCCGCTGACCAGGGCCGCGAGGCCGCACGTCGCGGCGACCGCGCCGAGCAGCGCGAACCTCCCGCGCTCGGAGGCGGCGAAGCGCAGCGCCAGGAACCCGATACCGCCGAGGATCACGAGGAACGTGAGCGCGCGCAGGGTCCCGGCGGGATCGAGCGACAGCGATTGCCACGGCGACGTGCCGGTCAGCGCCGCGCCGTCGCTACGAAGCCCCTCGCCGGTCGGATCGAGAAATTCGCGGAGCCCGTCGGGTAGCGGGATCAGCTGCAGCACGGTCAAGCCGATCGCGATGCCGAGGAACACGAGCAGCGGCGACGTACGATCGAGCCGGCGACGAGCGAACAGCTGCATGCCGAGTGCGCCGGCGACGAGCACCGCGACCAGCGCCTGGGTCTCGCGCAGCGCACCGCCGACGAACAGCACGGAGACGAGGAGGGCGGCTCCAGCCAACCCGTACGTGATGCGGTTGCGATGGCGCACGCGCTACCAGGGACGCTCCGGGACGAACACTGCGTCACCGGGCATCATCTGGAAGTTCGGGCGATCGCCTTCGGCGATCTTCTCGACCGGGAGCTTGTACGTCTGCTTCACGCCATCGACGTCGCGCGTCACCTTGACCATGTTCTTGCGGGCCATCGGCGAGAACCCACCGCTCTGCGCGATCACCTCGGTGATCGTGATGCCCGGGATGAAGCGAATGTTGCCGCTCTTGAGCACCATCCCGGAGACCGTGAGCGTGAGCGAGTTGAGCTCGATGACGGTCAGCGAGACGATCGGATTGTTGAGGTAGCCGTCGCCGAGCCGTTTCTGGATGTCCGAGCGGACCTCCTCGACCGTCTTGCCGCCGGCGCTGACGCTGCCGATGAACTGCACCGACATCTGCCCGCTCGCGTCGAGGACGTACTGGGCGTTGATCGAATGCGATCCGTAGTAAACGACGAGGTTGAGCTTGTCGTTGGGACCCAGCGGGAGTCGTGATTGGTCGATCGACGCGATGGTTGGATAGACCACCGGTGGGTCATCTCGACACGCACTCAAGAGTGCAAGAAGCAACAGGAAATGGCGCATGGATGGCACGGAGTCCAGGGTAAGTTGTCATGTAGGCCGGGCAGGTTCATTGTTGCAAGCTCGAACGCGACCTTGAACGATCGCAGGGAAAAGGGACACCAACCCTTCGCGCGATTGACAGGCCACCGTCTGCACAAGTACGCTGCCCTTTGCGGTCGGAGAGAAGCTAATGAAATTGTTTGCGAAAATCGGCGTATTCTCGGTGCTCGGTGTAGCGCTGTCCTATGCGCAACCGAAGACGGACGCCGATGTGGGAGCGGGCCCGGCATCCGGTCAGGTCAGCGGCAAGGTGACGGCAACGATCTCGTTCCCCGACATGCTGGCGCAGACCAAGGTGATCCACGCGCAGCTCTTGAAGGACTGGCGACACGTCAAGCACCTGCAGGAAACGGCACGCAAAGACAAAGACGTCATCAAGCTGAACTGCGTGAACGACAAGCTCGTGCAGATCAAGCCGCAGCAGAACATCGCGGATCAGGCGCGAGTCCTCCTCGAGGCCAGCTCCGAGACGGACGATCGCACCGCGCTGTTTGCCGAGGTCACGATCGGTGGCGAGAACATTCGCCGCCTGCGTGAAGAGGCCGACCAGTGCATCGGCGAGCCGACGCTCGCGACCGAATCGCAGAGTGGCTTCACCGCACCCGACGTTCCCGATAGCCCCTACGGCGATCCGTGGAGCCCCGAGTTCGAGCCGCCCGGCTACGCGTCGCCGTACAACTGAGGCTAGAGGCCGTCGAAGATCTTGCGGACGCGCGCGTCCCACGTGTAGCCGCGCACGAGGTCATCGAACGCCTGGCTCGCGAGCGAGCGCGCCAGCGTGCGATCCTGGCAGAGCCGGCGCACGGCACCTTCCCAGGCGTGGACATCGTCGGCAGGCGCGATGAGCGCGTTGCGTTCGTGCGTCAGGACCTCGCCGAGCACCGGCAGATCCGATGCGACGATCGGCGTGCCGGAGGCCATGTACTCGAACATCTTCATCGGGGAGGTCCAGCGACTGATGTCGATCCCGGTCGCCGCCGCGACCCCGGTGCGCGGGTGCGGCATGAGCAGCACGTCGAAGCTCTGGTAGCGCTCGCGGAGATGCGCCGGCGTCACGAACCCCGCGAGGCGGACATTCGACGGCAGCCCGTAGGCGCGCCACTTCGCGAGGTCTGCCTCGGTCCCACCGACGAGCTCCACGTCGTACTCGGGCACGCGCTTGGCGACCTCGAAGATCAGCTCGATGCCGCGCCCCGCGTAGAGGTTGCCGACGTAGCCGTTGCGTGGGCGTAGATTGTCGGGTCGCGCGGCGCCGAGCGCGCCGGGAGCATCGGCTGCATCGTGCGCGATCACGACCGGCTTGCCGCGCGGCACCATGCCCTCGGCAATCAGGTCGCGCCGGAGCGCGTCGGAGATCACCACGAGCCCGCGTAGCGACGGATGTGATGCGAGCCGGCGCATCGCGGCGCGCTGGGCACGCTCCGTCGGCACTCCATGCGACTCGAACACGACCGGCATCCGGAGCTCGGCTGCGAGCAGCGCCCCGATCAGCTCGCGGCTGTAAACGAGATCGACCCGGCGGCGCTGCGAGAGCAGCTTGCGCGCGATCTCCGCCGCGAACACGACGCCGCCACCGCGCCACTTCGGCCGCGGCAGCTTCTCGACGGAGAATGTCGGCGCGACGCCGTAGAACGCATGATCGTCGAGCGCGGTCTCGGGCGGATCGTTGCTGCGCTTGCCCACCAGCGTCACGGCGTGGCCGGCGCGCGACAGCGCCGCGCACATCCGCATGACGTGGACACTCGAGGCTCGGCGCGACGGAATGTACGAGAGCGAGACGTACAGCAGGTTCATGCGGCTTTGCCGGACTCGCCGTCTTCCGCCTGGTCCTGACCGTAGCCGTAGTAGCTGTAGTAGTAGTAGCCGCCGCGCGAGCTGGCATCGAACTCGTTGACGATGACGCCGAACAGCGAGCCGCCGACGTCGCGGATCTGACGAGTCGAGCGCTTGACCTCGTCGCGCTGCGTCTTGCCGGCGCGCACCACCATGATCACGCCATCGACGTGGCGCGAGAGCACGACGGCATCGGTGACGGCACCGAGCGGCGGCGAGTCGAGGATGATCCGCGCGAACCGCTTCTTCAGCTCGGCGAGCACGTGCTCGAACCGCTTGGTCATCAAGAGCTCGGCCGGGTTCGGCGGCAGGGCACCGCACGGCAGCACGAACAGGTTCGGGACGACGGTCGACTTGATGACGCCGTCGTAGTCCTCTTCGCCGAGGATCAGGTTCGACAGCCCCTTCGTGCGCGCGACCCCGGTCGACGAGTGCAGGCGCGGGCGGCGCATGTCGGTATCGATCAGCAGCGTGCGCTGACCGCTCTGCGCCATCGTGGTGCCGAGGTAGATCACGCTGGTCGTCTTGCCCTCGCGCGGGTTCGCGCTGCACACGAGGATTGTCTCGAGCTGGCGATCCGCCGCGCTGAACAAGATGTTCGTTCGCAGCGAGCGGCAGCACTCGGCGATGTGCGACGTCGGGTGCTCGTGAACGTACATGTCACGCGAGCGATCGTCGTCCTTCATGTCCTCGGTGTCGAGGATCGGGATGATGCCGAGGACCGGGACGCCCGACGACTGCGTCGCATCGGCGGTCGACTTGATCGAGCGATCGAGGAACACGATCAGGAAGATGATGCCGACGCCGAACACGACCGCGATCAGCGCGGCGATCGCGACGTTGTTCCGCATGTTCGGAGACACCGGCTTGGTGGGCAGCTGCGCTCGATCGAGCTCGCGCACGTTCGAGATGATCGAGCTCATGCTGCCGGTCATCTGCGTGGTCGAGAGCCGTGCCCGCAGGATGTGATACTTGTCCTCGAACTCCTTCTTCTGCCGGATCAGATCGTTGTAGATGACGATCTTCGGGCTGAGCAGCCTGGCTTCCTGCTTGTACTTCTCGACCTCGGAGGCAAGCCCACGCTCGGTGGCGCTCGAGACCGTGCTCAGCTCGTCCGTCCCGTGGACGACGATCTTGATCTCGCTCTCGAGGGCCTTGAACAGCTCGTCGACCTTCTGCTTCTGGGCGACGAAGTCCGGGTTCTTCGGGCCGAGATCCTTCTCGAGCTCGAGCAGCTTGATCTTCTCGGTGTAGTACTGCGCGCGGAGCTGCGCGAACGCCGCGTGATCGCCCATCATCACGATCGGCGACGACAGCACGTCTTCCTTCGCCTGCTTGCGAATCTGCATGAGCTTCGCACCCAGCGCGATCTGCTCGGCGCGGGCATCGTTGAGCTTCTGGGTGAACGACAGGATGTTCGAGGAGACGAGGCTCTGCTGGGTCTCGAGCGTCACCGCGATCATGTCGTTGTCGGCCTGGAACTTGTAGATCTTCTCCTCGGCCGCTCGCAGCTTGGTCTCCGCCTCGGTGAAGTCGGACTGCAGCTTCTCCGACGCCACCGAGCTGTTCGACGACAGCAGGCCCTTCGCATAGTTGATGTACGTCGTGAAGTGCGCGTTCGCGATCAGCTTCGCGAGCTCGGCATCGGGATTGCTCACCCCGATGTACATGATGTGGTTCGCCTTCGGATACTTGATCGTCAGCGCCTTGCGGAGCCGCTGGGTCGCGAGGTCGAGCTGATCCTGCTGCGTCAGATCCTTGCGTTCGGCATCGGAGACGAGCTTCGGGACCAGATCGTTCTGCTCGATCGTTTGCTGGACGAGCGAGTAGCTCGCGAGGACTTCGCGCTGCTGGTTGTAGTACTCGGTCGCGTTGCCACCGCCGGCCGCGACGTTGAACAGGTCGCCGGTGCCGAGCAGGTCGGGCAGCCGCGGCTCGATCTGGATCGAGGCGACCGCCTCGTAGATCGGAGTCTGCCGGGTCGTGAAGACGATCGCGCCCGCGATCGCGATGACGACGAGCGCCGCGTGCAGCCAGATGTACTTCCGGAACGCATTGAGATATCGACGGTAGTCGATGTTCAGGACTTGTTCTTCGGCGGGTCCTGCCGATGGAACTTGTTTAGATTCCACGAATTCCTCAGGCTTTAGTCGTCGAACCTAGCGGCAGCGTTCACGGGGCGACATATCACAACACCGTGTTCTGCGTGGCCCCAAGCCGCTAAGTCCGTTCGACAGGTAGCGGTGCTCCACCCTGGCGGAGCGACCGCTCGGCCGCCTCGAGCACCGCGGTGACCCGCAGCGCGCTCTCGAGGTCGGTCTCGGGGCGCTGGCCGGTCGTGATGCAGTCGAGGAAGTGCTGGAGCTCGGCACGCAGCGGCTCGACCATCGGGACATGCGGGATGTGGACGTCCCCATCGCGGATCGTCAGGAACTCTGCGAATTGCTTGAACTCCGGTGGTCGGTCGTAGCCCTTGTCGTAGATCTTGAGCTTCTCTCGCGCGACGTCATCGAACTCGACCATCTGGTGAGAGCACACGAGCGTCAGTCGCCGCTCCTTGCGCGGGTGGAGCCAGGACAGGTGGATGTTGGCCATCATGCCGTTCGCATAGCGCAGGGTCACGAACACGACATCTTCGATCCCCGGCTGCAGCACGGCCTGGCCGCAAGCCGAGACCTCGACCGGCTGCTCGCCGAGCACGTAGTCGATCATCGACAGATCGTGCGGGCCGAAACACCACAAGGCGGTCTCGTCCGTGCGCAGCCGCCCGAGGTTCACCCGGGTCGCGTGGAGGTAGTACGGCTTGCCGAGGCTGCCCGATCGCAAGAGCTCGCGAAGCCGGCGCACCACCGGATGGAACACCATGAGGTGCCCGATCATGCCGACGCGCAACGAGCGCCCCGCAGCCTCGGCGACCCTGTGGGCGTCCTGGAGCGACAGCGCGAATGGCTTCTCGACGAGCACGTGCTTGTTCGCCTCGAAGGCACGCAAGGCGAGCTCGACGTGGGTCGACGCCGGAGTCGCGATGATCACCGCGTCGACGAGCGGCAGCAGCTCGTCGACGGTCCGCACGCAGCGCGCATTCGGCGCGACGTCACGGATCTGGGCCTGCTTGGACTGGTCTTGCTCCGCAACGACGAGCAGCGAACACGCCGGCTCGCTCGCGAGGACGCGAACGTGGTTGATGCCCCAGCTTCCGGCGCCGATGACGCCGACGCGCACGATCAATAAGCCGCGCGAACGCCGGCGAGCAGCTCGTGACGCAGGTAGCTCGGATCGTCGATCACGCCACCACCGGCGTCGTACTGGAAGTCCGTGGAGACGGCCGAGAACTGGTAGTTGAGGACGCCGGCGATCCAGCTCCGGAACATGTACCGGGCACCCACGGTCACCGCGCCGATCGCGTCGTCGCGAAACGTGTTGCCATTGACGTCCATGACGATGGTGTTCTCGTACCGACGAAGGTGAAGCTCGGCCGACGCGTTGACCGCGAACGGCACGAATTGCTGATCGAAGTTGAGCTTGATCGTGTGGTCTCGATAGAAGTTCGCGTTGATCGAGTCGGTGTGGTCGTAGCTGTACATCAACATCGCGCGCCCGACCGGGCTGTAGCGATAGCCGAACTGGACACCACCGGTGACGGTCGCGTAGTCGGTACCGGCGCTGTAGAACCCCTGCGTGTACCCGATCCGTGCGTTCACGGTGGTGTTGAGGGTGAGCGCGGTCATGATGCCGGCGACGGCCTCGAGCGGATACGAGTCGACCTTGGTGCTCTCCGAGCCGAGCCCCGTGTAGACACCGATCGACGAGTCGACGTAGAGGCGGGTGAGCGGGAGCCACTGGTGGTTGATGCGCAGTCCGAACGAGTTGTGGAACCGGTTCGCGAACTGCTGTCGATCATTCTCGAAGTAATCGACGACGTTGCGGTAGTAGAGGTAGCCACCGAGCGTCCGACCACGCGGCTGGTAGTTGAGTCGCAGCGCGAGCATGTTGATGTCGCGGTTGGTGTCCTCGCCGGACTCGAAGTTCGTCGCGCGGATCACGCGATTGAAGTGCTCGAGGAACGAGAACGAGAACGTCTTCTGCGGATTGGCGACACCCTTGAACAGCAGGCCGCCGCCGAGACCACCCTGCGAGGTGACGGCATCGTTGGTCGAGAGGTACTGATCCCAGCTCGCGTAGAGGCTGGCGAGGTACTGCAGCTTGCCCTGCTCGCGGGACTGCTGTTCGGCGTCCGTAGCGTCCGTGTTGTGGATCGCGAGCCGCTGAGCCGGGAGACTCCCGGTCGAGATCTCGGCCAGAACTCGCAGGAGCCCGGCGGTGTTCGAGAGGCCCGTCTCCTCGTAGAACACGTTCGAGACCACGCCGGTCTCGACGCCGATCGTCGGATGGAACACGGTCCCTTCACCCACCTTGATGCCGGCACCCGAGACGATCGCCGTCGGGTTGACGAGATCGTCGGGACTCTCGGGAGCATTCTGAGCAGACGCCACACTCGTGATCGTCAGGCTTGCAAGAAGGAGCAGTATTTTCATCGGACTCGGAGGGCCTGGGTCGGCAAAGTAAGGAGCCATCCTAGGAGGCCGGGCATGACCGGTCAACCCACAGGGCTGGAGATGGCAGTCAGTTGTCGGAGACCTTCCTGGCGTTCACACGGATTGGAGTCGGCTTCATGGACGGAGTAGGATGGTCCTCGATGGGGTGCACACGACTTTGCCGAGCGATATTCGCCATTTCGATGATCAGCGGGACCGCTTGTGGCGATCCGCCCCTGTGTCCGAGCGAGACCTTTCTGCTGATCGATCGGTCCCCGGTGATGGTCGACACCGACTCCATCCAGCCGGGAGTGCAGACGAATATCAGCATCCGGACCACGCTCCTCGAGGGCGACATGATCACGCTCGAGGTCATCGATATCTCCAACACCGTGACCACCAGGGTCGCGGGCGAGGTTGGCTCGGATGGCGTGGCGGTGTTGACCGGAGTCACCATTCCAGCTCCGAGCGCCGTGTTGCGCGCGACTCGAAGCGACGCGACCTGTGGCGACACCACGGACGAGGTCTCGATCGATGTCCTCGCCGGTGCCGAGTGCACGCTGGTCGTGCGGCCCGATCCGGTTGCCAGCGATCACTTCGCACCACTGCCGGTCCTGAACAGCCTCACCGACCCCGATCCCGCGCCCGGGCATCAGGCGGAGATCGAGGTCGTGACCCGTCGCGGATGGACGGTGGAGGTGTTCGCGATCGGATCGCAAGGCGAGGTCTCGCTCGGTACCGCACCGGCGTCGGCGGGCACGGCGGTCGTCGCGGTCACGCTTCCGGAAGGTCAGGTCGGGTTGCGCGCGACGTGTCAAGTCCCGGGGACGTCGCTCGCGTCGATCACGACCACGCTCGTCGTCGATTCGGTCGCGCCGAGCTGCGAGCTGATCGCGCCGCCATCGGGGACCCAGATCACGCCGCTGCTCGACCTCGATGACGATCTCTCGAACGGGGTGCAGCTCGCGGTCACCTCGCACGTCGGAGGCACGGATGTCGAGGGCGAAGCCGTGGAGCTCGCGGTCACCGAGACAGGAGGAGCTCCGTCGAGCATCGTCGGGACGGCGGTCGATGCGCTCGGCAACAGCACCGCGATCCTCACGATCGATCCGGCCACCACTCCCACGTCGTTCGGCTTCGAGCTGAGCTCGCAGGATCACGCAGGCAATCCGTGCGTGGCGACGAGCACGCACGACATCGTCTACACCGGCATCAGCTTCGCCCAGCCGGCGAACGACGGGCTGGTTTCGAGCCAGGACGGCACGGTCGCGGGCTCGAAGCTCACGTTCCCGCTGTGCGGCTCGGTGACGCGAACGGGCGCCTCGGTCGCGGTCGTGATCGATGGCGCCGCGCCGCTGGCAGCGACGGTGACCGGGACGACCTGGTGCGTGAACGTCACCCTGAGCGAGACGACCCACGCGATCGTCGCGACGGCCACGATCGGCACGTCGACCGCACAGGGCTCGCTGGCGCTCGCCGTCGATGTCACGCCACCCTCGACGGTCGGCTCGTTCTCTGCGATCGCCGTCAACCGCCAGCGCATCGAGGTCGTGTGGACCGCACCGAGCGACGCCGGCGCATCGGCGGCGAGCTACCTCGCCAAGCTCGCGACGGTGGCGCTCACCGACGCGAACTTCGACACGATCGGCACCGTGCTCCCGACCGTCGCACCCGCTGCGCCCGGCACGTTGGAGTCGCTCCTCGTGTTTCCGGCGCGCACCGGCACGACGTTCTTCGTGGGCATCGCGGCCGTCGACAGCGCCGGCAACCGTACTGTTGCAACGATTGCTGGGCCGATCCGCCCCGTGTTCGACCAGACCGGAGCCATCACCGCCCCGGACAGCAATCAAGGACTGCTCGGACTTGGCGCGGCGATCGCACACGGTCGGTTCAACGACGATGACTTCGCGGACGTTGCGATCGGCGCACCGAATCGCAACGAAGGAATCGTGCAGCGCGTCGGGGCCGTCTACGTGTACTTCGGCGGTCCGGCGGGAATCAGCTCGACCCCGGATCTGATCATCAAGGGCGAGGTCGCGCAGGGGCGGTTTGGCGCAGCGGTCACCGCCTTCAACCGGTCGAGCAGCACGCGCGATGATCTCGCCATCGGGTCACCCGGCGGCAATGGACGGATCTTCATCTTCGATGGTGGGATGTTGTTTGGGAACGGGACGCGACTTGCCTCGACGGCGAACGCCCAGATCCGCGTCGATCCTGCAACCCCGGGATGGTTCACAACGAGCGCTCTGGGCAGCGGGCTCGTCACGTCCGACATCGACGGTGACGGCGTCGATGATCTGATCGCGTCAGCGCCAAATGGCGACGCCGGCGATGGAGGCGCGGTGATCTTGTACGGCGATACGCTCGGAGTCGACGTCGTGCTCTCGGATCTCGATCCGAGTGGTAGCGGCACGACGGTGATAGAGTTGATTCGCGATCCGGGGGCCGGCTCGAACACCGGGCTCGGATTCTATCTCCATGCGGTTGGAGAGACCGAGGGCCCGACCGACAACACCGACGATCTCGTCATCGCGTATGCGGACAACGTGAGCACGGCGGGTGATAGTCTGTACGTGTTCCGTGGCGATGGGACGCGGCCCACTGTGCCCGGAGTGACCACTCGCGCGTTCGCGCCGACGCGCGACGTCCGGATCGACTTCGTGACATCAATCCTGGCCACGGACTGGGGCTCTGCGGTTGGGACGATCGAAGATCAGGATGGCGACGGCGCGAACGAGCTCGTCATCTCGGCGTATCGCGAAGCAGGCGGAAAGGCGGTGATCGTCACAGGCGACGTTGTGGGTGTTGGCGGAGTTGCGACCACGGCGGAAGCGGGTGTGGTCCGCACCACGATCATTGGAAGTGCGAACGTGAGGCGCCTCGGCGCCGTGATCGCTAGCAACAGCCGCTCCAACGGTGATGTTGACGGTGATGGCAAGCAAGACCTCGTGGTTGGTGGAGCGCTCGATGGAGTCGCTTCGCTATTTGTGTGGTTCGATGGCGCAATCCCTGTGGGGACGGTTACAGCTTCGAGTTCGGGCCATACGATTCCACTGGCAGCGCCAAACGTCTTCCGGACCCCAGGCGTCCGGGGTCCGGGAGGTGTAGCCACCTGGATTGGCGACATCAACGGAGACGGCCTCGACGACATCTGTGTCGGGTCGCCAGTCGACAACGTATCCGATGGGTTGTTCGAGGTGCTATGGGACGAAACTCCCTGATAGAGTAACCCGGTGCGTTGGGTCTGCTTCGTTATTCTTGTCGTCGCGTGCAAGTTCACGCCACCATCAGCCCTTAGTGACGCACCCATCGACACACCGATCGACGTGCCAATCGATACACCGATCGACATGTCAACCGGCGGTCGGACGGGCAACCCGAGCGCGTTGTGGACGTTCACGGAGACATCGGGAAACACGGTTGGCGACTCGGTCCCCGGAAATCCGATCACGCTGACGCTCAGCCCCACGAGCATGGTGACGCAAGCCGTCGGTGGGCTGACGTTCGACGCACGCAGCACGGCCGTGTCGGCGCCAACTCCCCACATCAACGCGGAGGTGAAGAGCTCTGGTGCCGTCACCCTCGAAGCCTGGGTCACACCGGCCAACGACACCCAGGGAGGCACCAGCTATTCCGTGATCGCCGCAGTCTCGGTGAGCATCATGCTTCGCAACATCGGGCTCGAGCAGCGCGGCAATACATGGGCCGCGCGTGCGCGAACCGGAGCCACCACGGTCAACGCGGACCCGGAAATTGTCAGAACGGCGGTCGACCTCACCAAACCGACGCACCTCGTCGTCGTCGCCGATGCGACGAAGCGCGTACTCTACGTCAACGGACTCCCGTACATGTCGATGCCGATCGGCAACGGCACGATGACGAGCTGGGATCCGAACTACAAGCTCAGGTTTGGCGATGAAGATAGCGCGGATCGCCATTGGCTCGGAACGCTCTGGCTCGTCGCGATCTACGACGAGGCGCTGAGCGACGCCGACATCATGCAGAACTTCCTGGCCGGCCACGACTGCAGCTCCTGCTAGCCCCTGCTATAGGGCGAGCATGAAGATCGCTGTCATCGGTACCGGCTATGTCGGCCTGGTCACGGGCGCTGGCTTCTCCGACTTCGGCCACGATGTCACGTGCGTCGACATCGACGCCGCGCGGGTCGCTGCGCTTCGCAACGGCGAGATTCCGATCCACGAGCCGGGGCTGCCCGAGCTCGTGCGCCGCAACGCGCAGCTCGGCCGGCTTCGCTTCACCACCGACACCCGCGAAGCGGTCGCCGGTTCGCAGATCGTGTTCATCGCGGTCGGCACTCCGTCGCGGGCCGATGGTTCCGCGGATCTGTCGTACGTGCTCGAGGCCGCGCGCCAGGTCGGCCAGGCGATCGCGCGGTTCACAGTCGTCATCACGAAGAGCACCGTCCCCGTCGGTACCGCCGACCGCGTGCGCGCCGCGATCGCGGAGGTCACGAAGCAAGACTTCACGGTCGGCTCGAACCCCGAGTTCCTCAAGGAAGGCGACGCCGTCAACGACTTCCTCAAGCCGGCGCGCGTGATCGTCGGCGCGGACGATCCGCGCACCGTCGAGACATTGCGCGAGCTCTATCGCGGCGTGCTGCGCACCAGTGATCGGATCCAGGTGATGGACATCCGGTCCGCGGAGCTCACGAAGTACGCCGCGAACGCGATGCTCGCGACGCGGATCTCGTTCATGAACGAGCTCGCGCGGCTCGCCGAGGCCGTCGGTGCCGACATCGAGGCGGTGCGCAAAGGCATCGGATCGGATCCACGGATCGGGGCGAAGTTTCTGTTCGCGGGCGCGGGATTCGGCGGGTCGTGCTTCCCGAAAGACCTGCGCGCATTGCTCCACACCGGCCACGAGCACACCGTGGAGCTCGGCGTCGTCGATGCCGTCGAGCGTGCGAACGAGCGACAGAAGCGCTTGCTGGGCGAGCGGGTGATCGCGCAGCACGACGGCACCCTCGGCGGCAAGCGCGTCGGGATCTGGGGGCTCGCGTTCAAGCCCGAGACCGACGACATCCGCGAGTCACCGGCGCTCACGCTGATCGAGCAGCTGCGCGTCGCCGGTGCGACGATCGCCGGCTACGATCCGGCGGCGATGCCGAACATCCGGGCCGCGATCGGCGACGCGATCGAGCTGGTCGCCGAGCCGTACGCCGCCGCGGAGGGTGCCGATGCCCTGGTGCTCGTCACCGAGTGGCACGAGCTGCGCCATCCCGATCTCGCACGCCTGAGGTCGATCATGCGGACGCCGGCGCTGTTCGACGGGCGCAACGTCTGGTCGCCCGACGAGGCGCGCAAGGCCGGCTTCACCTACCGCGGCATCGGCCGGCCCTGAAGCCAGGCCCAGTACGCGGCGATGCCCACCTCGGGTGGCGTGGTCGGAGCGTAGTCGAGCAGCGCGCGGGCGCGATCGATGTTCGCGTACGTCACGGGGACATCGCCGGGCTGATCGGGCTGGCGATCGATCACCGCAGACTTGCCGACGACGCGCTCGATGATCGCCACGAGCTCGGCGAGCGAGATCGTCTGCGTGCCGCCGAGGTTGATCAGCTCGAAGCGCCCGGGCTCGATGCGCTCGACGGCGGCGACCGTGCCGCTGACGATGTCGTCGATGAACGTGTAGTCGCGGCGCGACGAGCCGTCGCCGAACAGCGTGATCGGCGCGCCGGCGGCGATCGCCTGCACGAACTTCGGGATCGCCATGTCCGGACGTTGGCGCGGGCCATGGACGGTGAAGTAGCGCAGCGCGAACACGCCGATCCCGAACAGATCACGATACGCCGAGAGCTGCAGCTCGTTCATCCGCTTCGTCGCCGCGTAGGGCGAGGCCGGCGTGAGGCAGGGATCGTCCTCGCGAAATGCCGCGACGTCGGCGCCGCGCTTCGCGCCGTAGACCGAGCTCGACGATGCGAACACGAGGCGCTGCAGCCCGAGCTCGCGCATCCGCTCGAGGATCACGCCGGTGCCCTCGATGTTCGTGCGCAGGTAGCGCAGCGGCTCGGCGAGCGATGGCCGCACACCGGCGAGCGCGGCGAGGTGGCACACGACGTCGACGTCTCCACCGATCGCGCGGGAGATCGCGTCGCGGTCGGTGATGTCGAGCTCGAGCATCGCGAAGCGATCGGAGGGCAGCCCGGCCAGCGTGCGTGCGTTGTCGCGCTTCACCTCGGCGGGATACAGGTAGCCATCGAACACGTCGATGCCGATGACACGATGGCCGAGCGCGACGAGCCGCTCGCACGTGTGAGAGCCGATGAAGCCGGCGGCACCGGTGACGACCACGTGCATGCCTGCACTCTTGCGTGGTGGCCCTCCAAGTGCAAGCGGTGCTACACGGGGCAAGTGGAGGTGAAGTCGTTCGACATGAGCGCCGAGCTCGCACAGGTGCGCGCCGAGGTCGAGGCGGCGATCGCGCGCGTGCTCGATAGCGGCGTGTTCATCGGCGGGCCCGAGGTCGAAGGCTTCGAGCGCGAGCTCGCCAGGGCGATCGGAGCGCGCCACGCGATCGGCGTGAGCTCCGGGACCGACGCCCTGCTCGCGATCTTGATGGCGCTCGACGTCGGGGCGGGGACCGAGATCGTGACCACGCCCTTCACGTTCTTTGCCACCGCCGGCGGCGCGGCGCGGCTCGGAGCGCGTGTCGTGTTCGCCGACGTCGACGACGCGACGTTGATGCTCGATCCCCGGGCCGCGCTCGCGGCGTGTAGCGAGCGCACCCGCGCGATCGTGACGGTGAACCTGTATGGCTGCCCGGCGGAGCTGCCGGCCGCGCCGTGCCCGGTGATCGAGGACGCCGCCCAGAGCATCGGCTCGACGCCACCGCGGGGCCTCGCGGCGGCGCTCTCGTGTTTCCCGACGAAGAACCTCGGGGCGCTCGGTGATGCCGGCGCGATCGTCACCGACGACGCCGAGCTCGCCGATCGGATCCGCCTGCTCCGCATGCACGGCGCGCGGCCGAAGTACCACCACGTCGCGATCGGCGGCAACCTGCGCCTCGATGCGCTGCAGGCCGCCGTGCTGCGCGCGAAGCTGCCGCACCTCGCCCGCTGGACCGCGGCACGCCGCGCGCTCGCCGATCGATATCGCGCTCTCCTCGTGGCGGCCGTGGTGCCGTCGGAGGTCCGGCTGCCGGCGCCGCACCCGGCGCACGTCTATCACCAGTTCGTGATCCGCACCCCCCGCCGCGACGCGCTGCGCGCGTACCTCGCCGCGGCCGGGATCCAGACCGAGGTCTACTACCCCGAGCCGCTTCACCTTCAGCCGTGCTTCGCGTCGTATGGCTACCGCGCCGGCGCGTTCCTGGTCGCCGAGCGGGCATGCCGCGAGGTGCTCGCGCTGCCGATCTATCCGACGCTCGGTGTCGAGGCGCAGGCGTACGTCGTCGACGTGATCGCGGCGTTCTTCAGGATCTAGCGCGGGCGGGCACGCCGTACGCGGTGACGCCGGCCGGCAGATCGCGAACGATCGCCGAGCCCGCTCCGACGCGCGTCCACGCACCGATCGTGCAGCCGGGGATCACGACGGTGCCGATGCCGAGGAAGACGCCGTCGCCGAGCGTCACGTTGCCGGCGAGGTGGGTGCCGGGCGCGACGTGGACCGCATCGCCGAGGACGCAGTCGTGATCGATCGTCGCGGCGGTGTTCACGATGACGTGAGCGCCGAGCCGGGTGTCGGGCTGGATCACCGCGCCGGCGAACACGACGGTCCCGGCGCCGAGCACCACGGTCGACTCGACGTGCGCCGATGGATGCACGAGGGTGCGGAGCTCGCAGCGCGCGGCGGCACCGATCCGGAGCCGCGTGGCGTTGTCGCCGATCGCGAGCACGGCGAGCGCATCCGCGCGCTCGAGGATCTCGAGAAGTGGGCCGACGATGGGAGCCCCGAGCAGCTGCGTGCCGATGCGAGCGGGATCGTCGTCGTGGATCGTGATCCGGTCGAAGCCCGCGGCGCGCGCGGTTGCGATGACCACCTTGGCGTGACCCCCGGCGCCGAGCACGCACAGCGGCCTCGTCACGCCTGATGCTCCCATCGGCGTGCTATAGCATCGACGCCGCCATGTCGTCCGGTAGCCGCATCCTGGTGATCGCGCCGCATGCCGACGATGAATCCCTCGGCGTCGGGGGCACGATCGCGCGGCGGGTCGCCGAGGGTCACGAGGTCCATGTCGCGGTCGTGACCGGGCACGGCGACGAGCCGCATCCCCTGTGGCCGCGCACGCAGTGGGATCTGATCCGGGCCGAGGCCCGCGAAGCGATGGCCGTGCTCGGCGTCACCGCGCTGCACTTCGACGAGATCCCGGCGGCGATGGTCGCCGACCAGCCCGTGTGGCGCGTCAACCAGGTCGTCGGGGCGCTGATCGAGAAGGTGCGGCCGAGCGTGCTGTACGTGCCGTTCGCGTTCGATCTCCACAAGGATCACCGCGAGATCTTTCATGCCGCGAGCGTGGCGTGGCGGTCGTCGTCGCCGGCGGGGAAGGCGATCCGCGCGGTGTACTGCTACGAGGTCCAGTCGGAGACGCACTGGAACGCGCCGTACCTCGAGGCGGCGTTCACGCCGAACACGTGGGTCGATATCTCGGACCACCTCGAAACCAAGCTCCGCGCGCTCGCCTGCTATGCGAGTCAGGTTCGCCCGTCACCCGACGCGCGGTCGCTCGAGGCGGTCCGTGCGCTCGCGGTGTGGCGCGGTTCCCAGCAAGCGATGGCGGCGGCCGAGGCGTTCGTCGCGATCCGCCTCCTGGACTGATCGATGAGCGAACCGTGGGCGGCCCCGTGAAGCCGGAGCGCATCTCGGTCGCGCACGTCACGACGATCGCGGACTCGCTGAAGATGCTGCTGCTCAACCAGCTGCAGACGATCCAGCGCGCCGGCTTCGAGGTCGCCGGGCTGTCGGCGCCGGGCTCGGCGAGCACGGCGCTCGAGGCTGCGGGGATCAGGCACGTCGACGTCCCGTTCGTCCGCGCGACCGGCCTCAAGCCATTCGCGGATCTCCGCGCGTTCGCGCACCTCGTGCAGCTGTTTCGCCGCGAGCGGTTCACGATCGTGCACACGCACACCGCGAAGCCGGACCTCTACGCCGCGATGGCGGCCCGGGTCGCGGGCGTCCCGATCGTCGTGACCACCCTCCACGGCTTCTACTTTCACGATCTGATGCCGGTGCGTACGCGGCGGTTCTTCGCGCGACTCGCGCGGCTCGGGATGGCGTTCTCCGACGCGGTGCTGTCGCAGAACTCCGAGGACATCGAGACCGCGGTTCGCCAGCGGATCTGCCCGGCGTCGAAGATCGAGCTGCTCGGCAACGGGATCGACCTCGCACGCTTCGAGCGCGAGCGCATCGATCGCACGCGCGTCGCGGCGCTCCGGCGCGAGCTCGGCATCGCCGATGGGGCGCTCGTGGTCGGCTTCGCCGGCCGGCTCGTCGAGGAGAAGGGCGTGCTCGAGCTGTTCGCGGCGGCGAAGGCGGTGCAGACGCGGCACCCCGGCACGCGGCTCCTGCTGGTCGGCCCGATCGATCGCGCGAAGGCCGACGCACTCGATACCGAGACCGCCGCGCGCCACGGGATCGAGAAGATGTGCGTGTTCACCGGCCACCGCGACGACATGCCGGAGCTGCTCGCGCTGATGGACGTCTTCGTGCTGCCGTCGCATCGCGAAGGCTTCCCGCGCACGGTCATGGAGGCGTCGGCGATGGGCGTCCCGGTGGTCGCCACGAACATCCGTGGTTGCCGGACCGCCGTCGAGGACGGACGTAGCGGGATCCTGGTGCCGCTGAAGGACGCCCCCGCGCTCGGCGACGCGATCTGCGCGCTGCTCGCCGACCCGGAGCGGCGGCGACGGATGGGGGTCGAGGGCCGGCGCGTCGCGGTCGAGCAGTTCGACGAGCGACGCGTCTTCGCGACGGTGCTTCGCACCTACGAGCGACTGCTCGCGGCGCGAGGTTTCACGCGCGCATGAAGGCCGGGTACCATCGAGACCCGAACATGGCCCAGGTCGAACGCATCAAGCAGGTGATCGCGGCACGTGCCGGAGCGCTGCCCTGGCGCACCAGCCGGCTTCGTCGCCTCGCGAAGCGCGCGCTCGATCTCGCGATCGCGGCGCCAGCGACGATGGTCGCGCTGCCCGTGATGGGCGCGGTCGCGGCGCTCGTGCGCGCCACCGATCCCAGCGGGCCGGTGCTGTTTCGCCAGCAGCGGCTCGGCCTCGACGGCGAGCTGTTCACGATGTGGAAGTTCCGGACCATGCGCGTGGAGAACGCCGACGGCTCGGTGCGAACCCGCGGCGAGGTCACGCGGGGCGATCCGCGGCTGACGCCCGTCGGAGCGATGCTGCGCGACTGGCGGTTCGACGAGCTACCGCAGCTGCTCCACGTGCTGTCGGGGAGGATGAGCCTGGTGGGGCCACGTCCGGACCTGCCGGCGAACCTCGCGGCCTACACCGACGAGCAGCTCGTGCGATTTGCGATGCCGCCCGGATGCACGGCGTGGACGTTCACGCGTGGCGCGTTCGCCAACGATTGGGCCACGCGGCAGGCGATCAACGCGGACTACGTGCAGCGCTGGACGGTGTGGCTGGACGTCAAGGTGCTCGTCGGTACCGTGTGGGTGCTGCTCGCGCAGCGCGACACGTCTCCCGCGCAGGCCGAAGTGCCGGGCGGTGACACCACCGCTCGCGAGACCGTGAAGGGCTAACAAGATGGGCAGCAAAAGCGACAGCGCGAAGGCCACGGGGATGCGCGGCAAGGCGGTTCGGCTGCGCGCGTTGACGAGCGCAGATCAGGAGACGCTGCGGTCGTTCATCAACGACCCAGAGGTGCTGCAGAATTCGAACGTCTATCGCCCGATCAGCGACCTCCAGCAGGAGGCGTGGTGGAAGAGCGTGATGGCGAATGACAGCGCGGTGTGGTTCGGGATCGAGGCCGAGTCCACGCTCGTCGGGACTTGCTGCCTCGTCGACATCGAATGGGTCGGTCGGGTGGCGGAGCTGCGGATCAGGATCGGCGACAAGCAGGCCTGGGGCAAGTCGCTCGGTAGCGAGGCGTGCGCGCTGCTCGTCGAGTTCGGGTTTCGGCACCTGAACCTCGAGAGGATCTGGCTCCGCGTGTTCGCTCCCAATGCGGCGGCGTTGCGGCTCTACACCAAGCTGGGGTTCGTGGTCGAGGGGAGGCTGCGCCGCGCGTGGCACCTGCAGGGGGTGACCGACGACGTGATCGTCATGGGCCTGTTGCGCGAGGAGTGGCGCCCGCAGGCGGAGGCTCCGAAGCAGCAGAAGCAGCGACGGTGATGATCGTCTGCAACCACCAGCCACAGTTCCTGCCGTACCTCGGATTCTTTCACAAGGTGGCGCACAGCGACGTGCTGGTGCTGCTCGACGACGTCCAGTTCATGGACCGTCACTTCCAGCACCGCAACACCATCAAGCATCAGACGGGGACGCAGCTGCTCACCGTCCCGGTCGTGAAGGACCGCGGTCAGCTCATCAAGGACGTCCAGATCGCTCCGGTCCACAACTGGCGGCGCAAGCTCTGGTCGTCGCTGCAGACGAGCTACGGCGCCGCGCCGTTCTTCAAGGAGCTCTCCCCTGGGCTGCGCGCGATCATCCTCGAAGGCAACCACACGCACCTCGTCGCGCTCGATCTCGAACTGCTGCGGTGGGCGATGACCGTGCTCGGGATCGATATTCCGATGCGCTTGTCGTCGGAGCTCGAGCTCCCGGTGTCGGCCGGCCCGAACGAGCACCACATCGCGATCTGCCGCGCGGTCGGTGCGGATACGTACCTGTCCGGGCCGGGTGGCAAGGAGTACATGGACCTCGCCGTGTACGAGCGCGCCGGGATCGCGGTGCAGTTTCAGGACTATCGCTCGAGCACGTATCCCCAGCAGTTCATGCAGCACGGATTCATCCCGAACCTCGCGGTCGTCGACGCGCTGTTCAACGTCGGCCCCGAGGCGCGCGAGCTCATCGCCTGAGTTAGGCTCCGGCCACCCGGGGGGACCGCATGGCCGACGAGCGTAACGACTACATGGAAGAGGTGATGGCGAAGCAGCAGCGCGTCGCCGTCGATCTGAAGGCGAAGCGCGCCAGTCCGGTCGCGAACCGGATGCCGATGCAGCAGGCGCAACAGGCATCGCCGGCTCAGCAGGTCTACGGCGAGGACACCGGGCGATTTCGCCGGATCGACACGCTCGCGACGAACGAGCCACCACCGACGGCGAGCGTCGACGTGCGGATCACCGGATGGTGGCGCTGGCGGACCGTGATCGTGCCGCCGAACGCGCATGTCGTGCACACGCGGCGCGGCCACGACCGGCCGCTCCACATCGGCCTCGGCGTGTCGTTCGGCTTCAACCCGGGGAAGGACTCGTTCCTCGTCGTGCCGGGCACGATGCAGACGATCCTCATCAACGCGCACTGCATCTGCAAGGAGCTGCAAGGGCTGCTCGTGCAGGGCTACGTGCAGTGGATCGTCGCGGACTTCGCGACCGCCTACAAGAAGCTCGACTTCTCCGACGTCGAGGATCCGATGCGCGTGGTCAACGTCCAGCTGCGCGAGCAGGCCGAGGCGGCGATCAAGGATGTGGTCGCGACGATGGGCATCGATGCGGTGCTGTCCGACAAGCAGCCGATCATCGAGGAGCTGACAGCGCGGCTGCGTCACGTCGCGGAGGGCGAGGGCGACACCGACAAGGGCCTCGGCCTGCGGATCGTGACCGTGCAGATCAAGGAAGCGGTCGTGAGCTCCAAGCGCGTGTGGGAGAACTTGCAGAAGCCGTTTCGCGCGGACCGGGCGCGGATCGCGCGGCTGGCCGAGCTCGAGTCCGAGACCGTGATCGCGGCGCGCGAGCGTGCGGCCGAGCAGGAGCGCGAGACCGCGGAGCTCGAGACCGGCGCCGAGCTGGCGACGCTGCGCGCGAAGCAGGAGGCCGAGGTGTTCGAGCGCGAGCAGGGCGAGTCGCTGACCCGCGTGCTTCGCGAGCAGGACGTGTCACGCCAGCGTGCCGCGCAGATCCACGAGACGATGCTGCACACGTCGGAGCTCGAGAAGGTGAAGATCACGAGGGAGGGCGAGGTCGCGAGGTCCCGGGCGCTCGAGCAGGCCGGTGCGCAACGCGCGGTGGTCGAGTCCGCGATCGCGATCGAGGATCTGAAGCGCGTGGCGGCGAATCGTCAGGCCGAGATCGAGCTCAAGTTCCTCGAGGCGCGGCAGCGGGTGGCGAACGAGACCTCGACGGGCAACCTGCAGGCCCGCCTGATCGAGAGCCTGCCGCTCGTCGCCGAGAAGCTGCCGAAGCCGAACGAGCTCCGCACGATCACGATCGGCAACGGGGCGGACGGCCAGGGCCTGGCGTCGCTCGTCGCGCAGGTGATGGCGGTCCTCGACGGCTTCCGGAGTAACGGCCACCCCGACGACGCGACGACGACCCGGACGCGCCGGCCCCCGCCACAGGACTGACCGGCGCGACTCTTCGCGGCGAGCCTCGTCTGGATCTGGGTGGACGACGAAGAGGCTGTTGTTCGCGGCTGGATCCGCCGCCGCGCTCGCGTCACGCGCTGGCTGCAGCGAAGGAACGACCTCCCCCCGAGGCAGCTGCCGCTCACGGATCCGGCGGTCTTGCCGATGCTGGCGGTGCTGTGGTGGCCCCTCGATCACTGACCGATCGGGCTCCACTCAATTCGGAGCGAACCGCACGCGCGCGACGAGCACGTTCGCGTCACCGCCCTGGTCGGTCGCACCGCCGGCGATCACGAGGAAGTCGCCGACGACCACGAGCTCCTGGTTCGTGCGACCGAGCGGGAGCGGCGGCAGCACGATCCACGCGCCGAGGTTGCCGTCGGCTTCGATCGGTGCGGCGAACACCGCGTTGGATGCCTCGGCACCGAAGACCTGGGCGCGACCACCGACGAGGAAGACGAAGTCATCGACGGCGATCGCCTCGCCGAACGCGGTGGGTGCGGGGAGCTTCGTGGTCGGGCGCGTCGCGCCGATCGCACCGTCGGCACCGAGCGGCACGACGAAGGCCTCGTCGGTCACCGGGTTGCCGGTATCGCCCTTGTACCCGCCGAGCGTGTACGCGAAGTCCGCCGCGAACGCGTACTGCGACTGGGCGCGAAAGCCGATCTTCCAGTCGTCGGTGATCCACGCGCCGCCGCCGGCGGTCGACGTGCGCAGCGTGACCGTCTGGTCGCCCTCGACGGGCAGGACGGTGTCCATCATCAGTAGCTGGTCGGCGTGAACGGTCGCCTCCGACGAGATCGCGATCTGCGGCAACGTCGCCATCGAGGCGAGCGCGCCGAGCCTGCCGGCGTCGTCGAGCTCGGCGGTGAAGACGTGGCGCGCGTCGGCCTCGCGATCGTAGATGCCGTCGACGATGTAGAGCGCGCGGCCGTCTCCGGCGGCGCTGCACTCGCTGACCGGGCTCGGGGTCCGGCCGGCGAGCTGCCAGGGCCCGAGCGTGCCGTCGGCGGAGAGCTGCGCGGCGTGGATCTCGTCGGTTTTGACGAAGCCTTCGCCCTGCTTGTGATTGCCGCCGATGACGAGGATCCAGTCGTCGATCGCGGCCGCGCAGTGGTTGGCTCGCGCCGTGGGGAGTGCCGCCGCGGTCTGCCACGTGCCGAGCTCGCCGGTGGCGACGGTGGGCGGCGGCTCGCCGGGCCCCGGATCGGGATCGGCGCACGCGAGGAGGGGGAGCGGCGCGAGGAGGAGGAGTGGCGCGAGGAGGAGAAGGTGGCGAAGCATCGGCGCGCAATCTCCAGCGGGCGACGCTGGCGGGCAAGGTCGAAGTTGCTACAGGTGTTCGCGATCTCCGCCCAAGACTTACGATCTCGCGCCACGACAGGTTTTTCGTGGGGCGATGCGGCCCCCCCGACCTACCGCGGTCAGGAGGGATTCATGCAAAAGATCATCGGGTTCATCGTTGCTCCGTGCCTCGTCGCGTTGTTCGTCATCGGGATGGCCACCACCACCGGTACGGCGACCGCCGGCAAGGGCATTGGAAATGGAATGAGCTGCAAGTTCAGCTCGGACTGCGAATCGGGAAACTGCTCGTTCAAGGTCTGCAAGGCGAAGTCGGAGTCGAACAAGGAGCTGGCCAACGGGGCAGAGTGCAAGTTCAGCTCGGACTGCGAGTCGGGGAACTGCTCGTTCAAGGTCTGCAAGTCGAAGTCGGGGTCGAGCAAGAAGCTCGGGAACGGCGTGGCGTGCAAGTTCAGCTCGGACTGCGATTCGGGGAACTGCTCGTTCAAGGTGTGCAAGAAGCGGTAGCGAATGGAAAGCCGGCCGAGCCGTGGCAACACACCTGTTGCGCGGCCGCAACGCTAGCCGCCGGCGGCGAGCCACAACCAGCGAGAACCGCGAGGCGGTCGCGCGGCGCCGGTCTTGCTGGGGCTTCGGCCGGACGATGGAGCGATTGACAGTTCGCAACACACCCGCAACGAAGGCGCATGCCGGCAAGCGTTCCATCGGCGGCATGCGATACGCGCTCGTGGCGGCAGTGCTCGTGGGGTGTGCGTACAAGCCGGGCTCGTTTGCCGGCGGCGCCAAGCAGTTCTCGGGGCAGCGCACCACGGTCGGATGTCTCGACCTCGCGATCGCTCGGCGCCCCGAGCTGGCGAGCTCCGCCGTGCTCGAGTATCAGTTCGGCAATCGGTGTGACCGGGCCGAGGTCGTCGACCTCGCGTACGTCCACGTCGTCGGTCGCACGGCCGATGGTGCCGAGCATCGCCTCGCGCCCTACGATCCGAACGGCGAGTTGCTGGCGCTCGAGCTCGGTGGTCGCCTCGCTGGTGCCGAGGCGATCTCGTATCCGCACGCGCTGCCACTCGAGCAGATCTGCGTCGACGCGGCCTCGGTGGCGCAGCAGCAGCCGGAGCGCTGGGTGTGCTTCGCGCGTGTCGATCAGTCCGGCGAGCCGTACCTCGGCCAGGGCGAGCAGGGCCAGGTCGCAGCGGACAGCGCCGGCGCCACGCCGGAGGCGACGCCATGAAGCGGCTCGGCTTGCTCGTGATCACCCTCGTCGCCGCGCGGGTCGAGACGGCAACGGCGGGCAGCAGCTGCGGCAGTGGAGGGTCGAGCGGCTCGCATTCGAGCTCCTCGGACTCGTCGTCGACGGTTGACTCGTCGTCGTTCGATTCGTCGTCGAATGACGATTCGTCCTCGAGCTCGAGCCCTCTGGTCGCGCAGGTCGACCTGTGTCGTGACCGCGTCGACGTCGCCGGCTACTCGCGCTGCAAGAAGTTTGGTGCGTGGGGTACAAACCTCAGGTTTCCGTCGCTGATCATCGAGCTCGGCACGGCGGTCCGGCAGTTCGCGAGCCCGCTCGGCGAGCGCGCCGGCACGATCTCCCACGGCGAGGAGTCGTTCTCGTATCGCGTGATCGGGCCGAGCAGCGGAGCGCGCGAGCTGCCGCTCGATACCGCCGTCGTGGCGACGTTGCGCGTCGGCGTCGCCTTGCGCTACGGCTTCTATGTGGCGGCCGACGCCGAGGTCGGTGCGTTGACGGAGGGGACCGCACGCGCCGAGATGACCTCCTCCGGCGACCGCGGCACCCCCGACATCGAGCAGACGAGCGTCGCGGTGTTGAGCGGACTCGGCGTCGCTGGAGTACGTGCGAGGCTGGGCTCGCTGAACCTGGGCGTCGAGGCAGCGGGCGGCTTCCGGACGCTCACGTACAACTACGACTCGAAGTACCACGCGTGCGAGGAGACGATGTCGATCACGACCGGCATGACCGTGCTCGAGGCGCGCGCGCGTGCGGCTGTCTGGGTGTCACCGTTCGTGACGCTCGGGGCCACGGCCGGCAAGAGCCTGATCGACGACTCGTGGGTCGGCGGGATCTACGTCGGGGCCCACAGCCGCGCGTTCGGACGGTGAGGGACCTAGATCTCGAGCTCTTCGCCCTCGCGAGCCGGGACGAGGCCGATCGCCTTGCCGCCGTGCTCGTCGAGCGTCGCGCGCGCCGCGGTGCAGAGCGCATCGACATCATCGTCCGAGTAGTCCTGATCGTAGTGGAACATCACGAGGCGCCTGACACCGGCAGCGACGGCGGCGGTGGCCGCGTCTTCGTACGACGAGAAGCCGCGGTTGCGCCGGGTGGCCTGATCCTCGGGACGATACGTGGTGTCGTGAAGCAGCACGTCGGCGTCCTTGTAGAACGCGATCGCTTCGGGCGGCGGGCCGGCTTCGCCATAGCCGACGTCGGACGCATAGACGAACGTGCGACCGGCCTCCTCGATGCGAAACGCGAGCGCGGTGGCGTTGCCGTGCGGATGTTCGCGCGCGGTGACCGTGAGGCCTTCGGCGTCGAACGAGTGGCCGCAGAGCGCCGAGTGAATGTCGAACTGGGCCGAGAAATTCTTGAGCGACTGTAGCGGCGAGAAGTTCGGGTCCATCTGGCCCTCGAGGATCTGCTCGAGCACCTCGGGCGAGCCGCCGGGGCCCCACACGGTGAACAGGTTGCCACCGACGAAGACCGGCGCGAAGAAGCCGAGTCCCTGGATGTGATCCCAGTGCGTGTGCGAGAGCAGGATCGTGGCGCGGCCGGTGCCCTTGCCAAACGCGCCGGCCATCAACGTGTTGCCGAGGTGCATGAGGCCGGTGCCCATGTCGATGATGACGAGGCCGCCGGTCCTGGTGTGGACCGACACGCACGACGTGTTGCCGCCATAGCGGATCGTGTCGGGGCCCGGTGCGGGGATCGAGCCGCGCACACCCCAGAACCGGATCTTCATTGTCGAACCTCTCGCGTTCGCTCGGACGGACGGCCTCGCTCACCTCCGGTCATTCGTCCCCCAGCGTCAGCTCGAGGCCTTCGTAGGCGCTGACGAGCTCGAAGCGGTCACCGGACTGCTTCACCACGCTCCGGTACTTCGCGAGGATCGCGTCGTTCTCGTCGTCGGAGCGCAGCGGGGCGTGGTGGAACAGGCACAACGTCTTGACGCCCGCATCGCGTGCGATCGCGATCGCGTCGTCGGGGTGCGAGTGGCCCCAGTGCGGGCGCAGCTTGTACTCGTCGTACGTGAACTGCGTGTCGTAGATGAGCAAGTCCGCATTCCTGGCGAGCGCGACCACGCCGGCGCGCATCTTGTCGAGCTCGGCGACGACGTCGGGCGGCAACGGCTGGTCGAGTGCCGGCGGCGTCACCATGAACTCGCGACCGAACAGGATGTCGGCAAACGGTGCGGTGTCGGCGCAATACACGACCGCCGCGCCGTCGACATCGATCCGGTAAGCCATCGCGATCCACGGATGGTTCAGGCGCGTGCACGTGACCTTCGCGCGGCCGATGTCGAAGCGCGCGCCTTCGATCAGCTCGTGGAAGTACATGTCCGCATGCATCGCGGAGAGCGGGACAGGGAAGTACGGCATGTCGTGCTGCTGCGAGAACACCGCCTCGAGGTGGGTGTCTCGCTGGCGCGCGAAGATGTGAACCGCGTTGCCGTCACGATAGAGCGGCGAGAAGAACGGCAGCCCCTGCACGTGGTCCCAGTGCGTGTGGCTGATGAGGATCGAGGTCTTGCCCTTGCCGTCGCCGAACGACTCCTCCATCAACGACTTGCCGAGCCGACGCAGCCCGGTGCCCGCATCGATGATGATCGGCGAGTCGCCCTTCGGGCGAACCTCGACGCACGAGGTGTTGCCGCCGTATCGGGTGGTCGTCCGACCCGGTACGGGAATCGATCCGCGGACTCCCCAGAACCTGACCTTCATGGCGTGGCGTTGACGCGCCACAGGCGACCCTAACGCTTCCAGAGGCGTGGAACTAGAAGCCCTTGCGCGAATCTAGAAGGATCGTCACCGGACCGTCATTGACGAGCTCGACCGCCATGTCCGCGGCGAACTCGCCCGCCTCGACGCGCCGCACGCCGGCCGTACGGATCGCGGTCACCGCCTGCTCGTAAAGCTCCCGCGCAGCCACCGGCTCGAGCGCGCCGGTGAACGCCGGCCTGCGACCCTGTCGCGCATCGCCATACAGCGTGAACTGCGAGACGACGAGGACCCCTCCGTCGACGTCCATCACGGAGCGATTCATCTTCCCGGCGTCGTCGGCAAAGATCCGCAGGTTCACCACCTTGTCGACCACGTACGCGAGGTCGGCCGGGCCGTCGCCAACACCGGCACCGAGCAGCACGAGGAGCCCGCGCTCGATCTCACCCGTGACTCGCCCGGCCACGGTGACCTTGGCTCGCACTACCCGCTGAACGACAGCACGCATGGGGACGGTTTCAACTTACGAAACTTGGTTGGGCCAAGTATGTGAATTCTTGAGAGGAGGAGGGGACGGTCTTCACTTGCGTAACTTGCGACAAGTTTCGCAAGTTGAAACCGTCCCTCCACAAGTTTCGCAAGTTGAAACCGTCCCCATAAGTCCCGAGCAACCCTGGCGGCTTGCTGGGGGTCGAATCGACCGCTAGGATGCCTGCGCTGATGATGAGGTCTGTGTTCGTTCTCGCGTTGGTCGCGGTCGGTTGCGGCAAGGAGATCGGCGACGAGTGCATCGTCAGCACGGACTGCAGCCCGAACGGCGATCGCCAGTGCGACGTGAGCTCCACTGGCGGCTACTGCACGATCCAGGGCTGCGACTTCGACACGTGCCCCGAAGAGGCTGCCTGCATTCGGTTCTTCACCGGGAACTTCTCGAATGTTGGATGTGATCCGGTGACCGAGGACCAAGGGGTCGACAATGCCTGCAGCCTCGACGAGCTGTGCTCGCTCGTCGGAAAGTGCGTGCCGGAAAACAGCGAAGTTCGGTTCTGCATGCGCAGGTGCAGCGCGGATGACGATTGCCGCGATGGCTACGAATGCCGAAATCTGACGCGGATGAAGGCCCACGGCGGTGAGCCGGTGCTGGCGCCGGGGCAGACGATCGACGACCGCGCGCCGAAGTTCTGTGCGTCCGCGTTGCCCTGATGCGCCCGTGAGCCGCCCGGCGAACAAGTACGCGGTACGCCCGCGAGTCGCCAGGTGAACAAGTACCGTTGGGGTACGCTCGCGGAGTGAGGGTCCGGTCGCTATTGCCGCCAATGCTCGGTGGCTCCGCACTGGTCGCCATCGGCGTCTTCTTCACGATCGCGACGTACGGGTACGCCGACGAGAACGGCGGCAAGTACGTCATCTCGTTCGGCCCGATCCTCGCCGGCGCGGGCATCCTCGTACGCGCTCTGCTGCGACCGAAGGTGGGGCGCGTCGAGGGCCCTCAGACGCTGGCGTCGTTCGTCCTCGGCCGTCTCGGCTCGGGGCTGCTGGCGATCCTCGGCGTCTCGATCCTCGTGTTCGCGTTCCTCCACCTGGTCCCTGGTGACCCGGTAGATCACCTCGCGGGGGGCGAGGCGACCCTCGAGCAGCGCCAGAAGATCGAGCGATGCATGGGGCTCGATCAGCCGAAGGCAATGCAGTTCGCGACGTTCCTGGGGAACGTCATCGACGGCTCGCTCGGCCACCAGTGCCCCGAGCTCAAGGGCCGACCGACGGTGGCAGGCCGCATCCGCGAGGTGCTGCCACACACCGCGTGGCTCGCGGTCGCCGGGATGCTCGTCGCGATCCTGCTCGCGTTGCCACTCGGGATCCTCGCCGCGATCCGCCGCGGATCCTGGGTCGATACGCTGGCGACGACGTCTTCGCTGTCCGGCATCGCGATCCCGCAGATGATGTTCGCGCCGCTGCTCGTGCTGATCTTCTTCGCGGTGCTCGGCTGGTTTCCGGGCCCGACCGAGACCGGCCCGCTGGCGCTCGTGCTGCCGGCGTTCGCCGTCGGGACGCACCTCATGGCGATGCTCGCGCGGATGACGCGGTCGTCGATGGTCGAAGTGCTCGGCGAGGACTTCATTCGCACGGCGCGGGCGAAGGGGCTGCCCGAAGGGCGCGTGCTGTTCGTCCACGCGCTGCGCAACGCGCTGCTGCCGGTGATCACCGTCGCCGGGCTGCAGTTCGGCTCGTTGCTCTCCGGCGCGATCGTGATCGAGAACGTGTTCGCGCGGCCGGGCCTCGGTAGCACGCTGCTCGAGGCGATCCTCGAGCGCAACTACCCCGTCGTGCAGGGGACCGTGCTCGTGATCGCGGTGATCTACGTGCTCGTCAACATGTTCGTCGATCTCGCGTACGGGCTCGCCGATCCCAGGATCCGGCGCGCATGAAGCTCTCGACGAGTGCCTGGGTCGGATCCGTGATGCTCGCGGTGTTCGTGCTCGCCGGTGTGTTCGGCCCGCTCGTCGCGCCGTACGACGTCGGGAGGCTCGGTCAGGATCTGCCGCACCGCTTCGAGGGCATCTCGAGCGAGCACTGGCTCGGCACCGACAGCCGCGGCCTCGACACGCTCAGTCAGCTGCTGTGGGGAGCTCGCTCGGCACTCAAGCTCAGTGTCATCGTCGTCTCGATCTCGGCGACGATCGGGCTGTCGATCGGAACCATCGCAGGCTGGTACCGCGGCGTCGTCGACGAGGTCCTGATGCGGTTCGTCGACATCCTGATGTCGTTTCCGGGGATCCTGCTGAACATCGCGATCGTGGCCACCGTCGCGCGCCCGGGGCTCGGGGTGATGATCGTGGCGCTGTGCGCGAACGGCTGGGTCGGTTACGCACGGGTCGCTCGCGGTCAGGTCCTCGCCTTGCGCGAGCGTGACTACGTCACCGCTGCCGTCGCACTCGGCGCCTCGAACAGCCGGGTGATGACGCGGCACTTGATCCCGAACCTCATGGGGCCGGCCCTGGTCCAGATGTCGTTCGGGTTCGGAGGCGTGATCCTCGTCGAGGCGACGCTGTCGTTCCTCGGCCTCGGCCCGCAGGTCGACTACACGTGGGGCGCGATGCTCGATCAGGCGCGCACGTTCCTGTGGAAATCGGATTGGGTGAAGCTCTACACGCTGGTGCCGGGGCTGGCGATCATGTGGGTGGTGCTCGGCGCGAACCTGCTCGGCGACGGGCTGCGTGATCGGCTCGATCCGCGGCAGCGCGGGAGGGCGTGATGGCGCTGCGAGTCCGGGTCTGCAAGCTCGCGCAGGTCGCGCCCGACGAGCTCCGTGCATTCCCGGTGAGCGGGGTCACGTGGCCCGTGATCGTGACGCTCGTCGACGGAGCGCTCGTCGCGGTCGCCGGCGTGTGTCCGCACGAGGATGTCGCGCTCGCCGACGGCTCGCTGGCGGACGGGGTGATCGTCTGCCCGGGACATGGCTACGGGTTCGATCTCCGCACCGGGCGCTGCCAGCACGACCCCGACCTCGAGCTCCGGCGCTACCCCATCACGCTCGTCGGTGACGACATCTGGGTAGACCTGTTGTAGGTCAGGGCTCAGCTGTGATCGTCGAGTTCGGAGTCGGCGCCGCTGAAGAACCAGCGCTCCGGATCGATGAAGCGGCGATCGCCGCCCCTGGGGATCATGCAGAGGAACGGCTTCACCTCGCGCTCGGTGAAGGCCGACCGCCACAGCTCGCGCCTGCGACCATCGAGGCCCATCAGCTTGATGTCGATGACCTCCGCGTCGGTGGTGTCGGCGCAGAATCGCGTGATCGCGGCGAGGCACGTGTGCCACTCGCGGCGCACGGCGAGCAAGTCCACGATCCGCTGGGTCTCGCCGCCGTTCAGCAACTCGAGCGCGCACGCACCGATCGGCCGCCCGCGATCGACGATGACGTAGGTCGGCTGGCGCTGCGCCGGTGCCTCGCGAAACCGCCACGTGTAGAACGCGCTGTCGCGGATCGCGGCGAGCCTGAGCTCGCGCCTGGCCGCGACCCAGAGCTCGTCGATCCGGTCGTCGAGATCGGTCATCGGCTCGAGGCGCGCGCGGCCACGCGGGCGCAGTCCTCGCGTGACCAGCCCACCGAGCGGTCCCGGCACGTGCAACGCCGATCCACGCAGCGGACGCGCCCACCGCACGACGGGCCCGAGCTCTCGCGAACCGCCGTGCTTGAGCGCGGTCACGTTCATCTCGCCGGGCGCGCCGTACATGCAGCCGATGCGGTGCTTCGGCATCGCGAGCCGCGACGCGTCGTGCAACCTGGCGCCGAGCCCGCGCCGGCGAAACCCGGGACGCACGTAGCCGTCGCCCCCGAGCGCCGCGCGAACCTCGACCCCATCGAGCCACAGGCGGAATGGAAAGCACGAGGTGCACCCGGCGACCTCGCCGGTCGGCGCGCTCGCGAGCCACGTGATCGCTCGGCCTCCGGGGTTGGTGTCGTACAGCCAGCGCCAGCGTGCCTCGACGTCGCAGCCCGGGATCATCTCGGCGATCAACGCCTCGAGCTCCGGGCGATCGTCGGCGGTGGCCTCGCGCACGACAAACATGCGCGGAGCTTACCGCACGAGCGCTACTTGTATTCGGGCTCGACGATCTTGACGTCCTTGATCGCGGCGTCGGAGAACGCCTTGTCGAGGTGCTTCTTGTCGCCGAGCACCACGATCACCTCGGTATTCGGATCGAGCTCGGTCTTGATCAGCGCGCGCATCTGCGCCGGCGACACGGCCGCGACCTGCTGCAGCAGCGTGTTGTAGTAGCTCGCGTCGAGGTTGAACTGCGCGATGTTGCCGAGTCGCGAGGCGAGCTCCGAGGTCACGGTCGACTCGCTGAGCAAGCGCGACATGATCTTGCGGCGCGCACGGACGAAGTCGACGTCGAAGTTCTCGCCTCTTCGCAGCATGTCGACGCCATCTCGCATCGCCTTGATCGACTCGCCGGCGCGCTCGGCATCGACGGTGCCGAGCACGACGTAGGCCGTCGGGCCCTTGCGCGACGGTCGCGCGGCGTACACGCCGTACGTCGAACCGAGCTTGAACCGGACGTCCGCGACGCGCGTGTTCATCATCTCGGAGAGCACCTGCCGCGCGCCCTCCTGACCGTCCACGCCGGCCGGTGCCGGATAGGCGATCCTCACGTTGAGCTGCGGCTCCTCCTTGCCGACGACGCCGATGAACGACGGCCCGGTACGCTTGGGAATCGTGATGTCGACCTGCTTGTCGACCGTGCCCTTGCTCCAGCTGCCGAAGTTCGAGCGGACCATGCTCTCGGCCGCCTTCGGGTCGAAGTCTCCGACGATGACGAGGGTCGCATTGCCGGCGGTGTAGTGGCCGCGGCGAAAGCTATCGAGTCCATCGCGGCTGAGCTTGCCGACCCCGTCCGGGGTGGTGAGCCCGGTCTTCGTGTACGCGTGTTCGGCTCCGTAGAGTGCCGTCAGGAACTGGCGATTGAACTCGACGTTCTGTTGCGACTGCTTCGTCGCGAGCTGGCCGCGCATGGTCTTCTGCCAGCGCTCGATCTGGTCCTGGTTGTACGTGCCCGCGGTGATCAGCCGCTCGATGCCCTTGAGCATGACGTCGAGGTAGATGTTGATGCCGGACGATCCGCACATCGTGACGTCGGGCGTGGTCTGGCAGCCGACGTTGATGCCGGTGCGCGAGAACACCTCGGCATCGATCGGCAGCGAGATGAAGTCCGCCGCGGCGCTCGCCAGGAGCGGATTATCGGGCGAGATCGAGTCGCCCACGTTGTTGAAGATGAGGCGCGTCGCGACGAGCGGCATCGACTTGAGCGGCAGCATGACGACGTTCATCCCGTTGCCGAGCGTGAACCGCTGCGCCCCGAGGAGCCCCTTGAGCTCGGCGGAGATCTTGATCGGGCGTCGCGCCTCGCTCGGGTCGACGTCGGGCGCCGTGATCTGATCGTGCGACTTGACCTGGAATACGACCTGCGAGCGCGTGTCGCCCTTGAGGCCTTCCTTGTTCGGCTTGATCACGACGATCCGCGCCTTCTCGGGATCGAAGTACTTCTTCACCACGCCGCCGACGCGCGCACCGTCGAACTTCGCGATCTTGTCGAGCTCGTGAAACAGGTAGAGCGCCTGCGAGTCGAAGTCGAAGTCCTTCGAGAACTGCACGAGCCCGCCGATCACGTTCGTGCGCGCCGGCAGCTGCTCCATGGCCTGGATGAACTGCGCCTTCTGCTGGTTCTTCCACTCCTCGATCTGCTCGTACGTACCTTCGTCGTACCCGCGGTACGCCTGGCGGGCCGCCTTGGTGACGAACTCGAGCGCCTCGTCGAGCTTGCCGATCCCCTTGAGCTCGATCGAGACGACGAACACCGGCGCGAGCTCGCCGCCGAGGGTCTCGCCGTTGACCGAGTAGGCGAAGTCGTACTCTTGACCCTTGCGGGCGATGCGGCCCCACGCGCCGCCGATCCCGAACCGAGCGGCCTCGCCGTCGGGGGTATTGCTCGGCGGCAGCGCCCACGCGATGTGCACGCTCGCGCGCTCGACGTCGAGGTCGAACTGCTTCTTGCCGTGCTCGAGCTTGATCGGCTCCACCGGGACGCGCGGCGCGCCGGCGCGCTTCTCGATCTTGCCGAACCACTTCGTGATCGCCTCGACGGTCTTCTCGACCTCGATCCCACCCGCGACGATCACCGTCGCGCGATCCGGCGTGTAGTAGTCCTTGATGAACTTGCACGCATCCTCGAGCGTGATCGACACCAGGTTCGCGTCGTTGCCGCCGATGTCTCGCTCGTACGCGTGCCCCTTCGGGTACACCGACGACATCACGAGCTGCGGGATCTGACCCTCGGCCGTGCCGCCGCGCTGCCGGATCTCGTTGCGGACGACCTCGCGCTCGCGGAGGAACTCCTCGTTGCTGATCGTCTTGCAGCCGTAGAACATCCGCATCGCCTCGATCTTGAGCATCGCGTCGAGGCTCTCGAAGCGGGCGGTGTTCATGTAGTGCGTCGTGTCCCAGTTCGTGTACGCGTTGAAGAACGTCGTCATGTCGTTGATGCTCTGCATCAGCGGCGGCGCCTTCGGCCCGAGCGTCTCGAGATCGGGCTTGAGCTGGAACATCAGGTGCTCGACGAGGTGCGCGATCCCGGCCTTCCCGATCGGGTCCTCGCGCGAGCCGACGTCGTACCGGACATCGACCTCGACGAGCTGCGTGCTCGCATCCGGCATCAGCACGAACTTGAGACCGTTCGCCTCGAGCTTGCCGCGACGCTCGGCGTGGGTGAACGCGAACTTCGGCGTGGCCGGGTTGCACGAGTACAAGACCGCCGCGGCTACGAGAACCGCCCAGGCCCGAGTCGGTAGCTTCATGGAGCGGGATCTTTCCCAATCCTCAGTAGTTTGCAAGGACCCGCTTCTGGCCTGCGAAATGCTCGCGCCTCGGGGTGCGACCCCACCACGTCGCACCCCCTACAGGGTTCCCAGGCTGGAAAGCTTCGCGTTAGTGTGCCGCCGATGTCCCGAGATCGAGACCGTGCATTCTTTGGCCACCCGATCGGCCTCGCGACCCTGTTCTTCACCGAGATGTTCGAGCGCTTCTCGTATTACGGGATGCGCGCGTTCCTCATCTTCTACATCGCAGCTCCCAAGTCGCTCGGTGGACAGGGGATGTTCATCATCAACAAGGAGGGGAACTGGGAGCCCGACGCCTCAGCCGGCGCGATCCTCGGCGTGTTCGGCGCCTCGGTGTACCTGCTGTCACTCCCCGGCGGTTGGATCGCGGATCGGTTCATCGGCCAGCGCCTGGCGGTGACCATCGGCGGGATCGGGATCGCGCTCGGCAACGGCATCCTCGCCATTCCAGCCCTCGAGGATTACTTCTACGGCGGGCTGGTGCTGATCGCGTTCGGCACCGGCTTCCTCAAGCCGAACGTCTCGACGCTCGTCGGCCAGCTCTATCGCCCCGACGACGTCCGGCGCGACAGCGGCTTCACGATCTACTACATGGGCATCAACATCGGAGCCACCCTCGCTCCGTTCGCGTGCGGCTACCTCGCACAGGACAACGACTTCCGCGCGTTCCTCGTCGACAAGGGCCTCGATCCGAACCTGTCCTGGCACTTCGCGTTCGGCGCCGCAGCGATCGGCATGGTCGGAGGGTTGATCCAGTACGTGTTCGGGCAGCGCTGGCTCGGGGATGCCGGCAAGCACCCCACGATCCCCAGCGACCCGCTGCGTGCCGAGCGCGATCGGACCGTGGTGAAGGTCATCGTGCTCGCGCTCCTCGGGCTCGCTGCGCTGGTCGTATTTGCCAAGCCATCGAAGGACATGATCACGAACGTGATGGGGATCGGGCTCGTCCTCGGATCGATCGCCATGTTCATCGGCCTGTACCAGTCGGCACGTGATGCCGGCGAGAAGCGTCGCATCGTCGCGATGATCCCGCTGTTCATCGGCGCGATCGGGTTCTTCGGAATCTTCGAACAGGCTCCCACCACCCTGAACATCTTCGCGGAGAGTCACACCGCGGAGACGATCTTCGGCCTCGAGATCCCCTCGAGTTACTACCAGAGCGTCAACGGGTTCTTCATCGTCGCTCTGGCGCCGCTGTTCGCGTGGATCTGGCTCAGGCTCGCGAGGGCGAAGAAGGAGCCGTCGAGCGTCAACAAGTTCGCGATCGGCATGGTGGTGCTCGCGTTCTCGTTCGTCGTGATGCTGCCGTCGCTCCCGAACGTCGACGCCGGCATCCGCGTCAGCCCCGGCTACCTGATGACGCTCTACTTGATCTACACGATCGCCGAGCTGTGCATCTCGCCGGTGGGGCTCTCGAGCATGTCCAAGCTGGCGCCGCAGCGACTCGCCGGCATGGTGATGGGAATGTGGTTCCTCGGGACCGCGATCGGCATCTACCTCGCCGGTCGAGCCACCTCGATCTCCGAGAGCAATGGCTTTGGGTTCCTCTTCATCTTCCTCATCATCTGCTCGCTGACGATGGCGGCGGGGCTGTTCATCGTCGCGCCGATGATCCGCAAGATGATGGGCAAGGAGGCGGCCCACGCCTCGGCACCGGCCGACATGTCCGAGAAGGTCGGGCCCGAGCCGTTGCCGACGGCGACGGCGAAGGTCGTCGAGAAGAAGTCCGAGAAGAAGAAGGACGACTAGATCGTCGGCCACGCCGCGAAGTACGAGCGCTCGCTCGGCGGCAGCACCGACAGGACGTACTGCCAGGTCGGCTCGGGGATCAGGACGAGCCCGTTGTGATACCGCGGGTGTAGTCCGAGGATCGGCGGGAGCTCGGCGCGTGCGCGAACCGCGAGTAGTGCCTCGTCGAGCGGAGAGCCGACCCCGTCGAGCGGGATGCCCTTGCCGATGAAGGCGAGCGTGATGAACCGCCAGCGCCGCTCGGGCGGGACCGGCTCGGGACGGAGGCTGATCCGCACGCGCGTGTACCAGGCCACCATGAACGCGATGCGACGCTCGGGGATGACGACCGTATCAGTCGCGGGGATCCGGCCGGTCAGGCCTTGCGCGCTCGCGATCAGCGCGGGCTCCATGACGACCCGGCCCTCGGTGCGCGAGCCGGGTACGCGCAACGCGAACACGAGCGCGAGCACGCCGCAGATCCCGCCGGCCACCAGCCGCTCGTGCCGGGTGACGAGCCGCGGGACCACCAGGCGAAGCGCGACCCGCAGCACGATCGCCGCGCACAGCGCCATCGGGACGAACGCGACGACCCGGATCCGCATGCCGAGGCCCTGGGCGTCGTCGACGGCGAGCCAGGGCACGCCGATCACCAGCGCGAGCGCGACCACGAGCCAGGACACGAGGTGTGCGCCGGGCCGCAGCCGATCCGGCGAGCGGCGGACGCGTTCGACGACGTGCGCGCCGGCGGCAAGCACGCCGAGCGTGAGCGCGATCAACGGCTCGTAGCCGAGGCGCAGCGTGCCGCGGGCGGCGTGGAGGACCGGCAGGCTCCACTCGGCCTCCGACGAGAACAGCTCGCCGAGGAGACTCGCATCGCCGAGCGACAGGAACCGCTGCGGCGCCGCGATCCCGAGGACGACGAGGCTCGTCACGCCGAGCACGAGCGCGCCGATCGCGTACAGCATGCGGCGACCGCGGAGCGCGCCCCGACCGCCGGCCTCGGCGAGCACCGCCGGGATCGCGATCCCGATGACGATCGCGGCGGCCATCTTGTGCGTCAGGATCGCGGCGCCGATGGCCGCGAGCGCGCCGAGGAGCCGCGCACGGCTCGGCGTCTCGAGCGCGCGCAAGACGAGCCACAGCGCCGTGAGTGCGACGGTGATCCCGATGCCATTCTTGACGAACTCGATCGACAGGTACGCCGAGCCGGCCGAGAACGTCGCGAGCGATGCGGTGACGAGGCCGGCGCCTCGACTCTTGCCGAGGTGAACCCCGACCCCATAGGCGGGCAGAGCGATCAGCGCGCCGAAGCACGCCGCGCCGAGCTTCGTGCCGAGGATCGGATCGGTCGCCGCGGCGAACGGCGTCAGCAACCAGAACGCGAGCGGCGAGGCCGGGTACTGCAGGCTCCCGGTCTCGAGCAACGAGCGGAGCTGGATCGGGTAGAAGTAGCCGTCGACGCCGAGCGGGAATGGCGAGGCCGAGAGCACGGCCCACCGCTGCGCGAACGACCATGCGACGAAGCCGATCAGCGCGAGCGCGACGCTGGCGCTCGGTACCCACGTGGGCATGCGCCGGTCGCGCTCTCGCACCGGGAGATCTTGGTCAGCGCCCGGAGTCTCGACCACGGTCGCGATTCTAGTACGCTGTGCCCGTGCCAGCTGCTGTCGTGCTCCTCTCCGGCGGTCTCGACTCGACGACCGCGCTCGCGATCGCGCGCTCGGACGGCTTTTCGTGCCATGCCCTGACGGTCCGCTACGGGCAGCTCCACCAGGTCGAGCTCGATGCAGCCGCACGCGTGGCGGCCAAGCTCGGCGCGACCGAGCATCGGGTCGTCACGGTCGATCTCGCGCCGATCGCCGCGTCCGCCCTGACCACGAGGACGATCGCGGTGCCCAAGGACCGCTCGCTCGCCGAGATCGGCGCGCCGGGCGATGTGCCGGCCACGTACGTCCCGGCGCGCAACACGGTGCTGCTCTCGCTGGCGCTCGCGTGGGCGGAGTCGCTCGGGGCGCGCGACATCTTCATCGGCGTGAACGTCCTCGATGCGAGCGGCTATCCCGATTGCCGCCCGGAGTTCGTCCGTGCGTTCGAAGCGCTCGCCCAGGTCGCGACGCGCACCGGTGGGTTCCGGATCCACACGCCGCTGATCGAGCTGACGAAGGCCGAGATCATCACGCTCGGCAGCTCGCTCGGCATCGACTACGCGATCACGCACTCCTGCTACGACCCGGTGGGCGATGCGGCGTGCGGGCGCTGCGATGCGTGCATGCTCCGCAGGAAGGGCTTCGCCGAGGCGGGCGTCCCGGACCCGACGAGATACTAGGGGACGGTTTCAATTTGCGAAACTTGTGCAACGTAAGTCGCGGTGGCGCGATCGACTTCGCGCACTTGCCCGACATAAGTTTCGCTAATTGAAACCGTCCCCAACTCCGTGGCGTATGCTGGCCGGGCGATGAAGCTCGGCACGCTGCTGTTGCGGAATGCGGCGATCGGGCTCTCGCAGCTCGAGTCGGCGTTGCGCAATCAGGTGCTGTACGGCGGGCGGCTCGGCACCAACCTCGTCGAGCTCGGGTTCATCGATCTCGAGCTGCTGTCGGCCTACCTCGCCGAGCTCAGCGGCTTTCCGATCGCGACCCCGACGCTGCTCGACGGCATCGACACCGCGCTCCTCGAGAAGCTCGGCTCGGACGAGGCGCACCGGCTCCGCGCGATCCCGCTCGGCTACCTCGGCGAGGGCACCGAGACGGTCGCGGTCGCGGTCGTCGAGCCGACCAATGCCGAGCTCCTCGACGAGCTCGGGCACCGGCTCGCCGCGGCGATCACGCCGTACGTCGTCCCCGAGCTGCGCGCTCTGTACTACCTGGAGAAGCACTTCGGGTTGCCGCGCCGCGCGCGCTTCGTTCGCAGCGCGAGGCCGGGCAGCGAGACCGACGCGGCGCACGAGCGCCGCCGCTCGCAGCCCGCGCAGGGCATGGTGATGCCACCGGCGTTCACCCTCGAGCCGCGGCGCAAGCGCCCCTCGCTGGCTCCGCTGGCAGGCGCGAGCACGGCGGTCGCCGTCAGCTACGGCGCGGCCTGCGAGCGCATCGACACCGCGCCCCACCGCGATCAGATCGCCTCCGCGTTCGTCGATTATGCGAAGGGCCGCTGCGAGGCGCTCGTCGTCTTCCTCATCCGCGACGGCAATGCGCTCGGCTGGCGCGGCTGGATGGCGCCACCCGCGACGGCGAAGACGCCGATCGAGGAGCTGTCGCTGCCGCTCGGTGGGGCCTCGTCATTGCAGTCCGCGCACGACACCGGCCAGCCGTTCGTCGGGGCGCCGCCCTCCGCCGCCCGTCCCGTCGAGACGAAGCTGTGGACCGCGCTCGGGGTGAATCCGGAGCCGATGGACGTGGTGGTCGTGCCGGTCCTCGTCAAGCAACGCGCGGTCAACCTCATCTACGCCCACACGCTCGGCGGACGGCCCTCGCCCCAGCTCGTCACCGAGCTCGGCGACCTCGCGAACCGGGCCCAGACGTCGTATCTGCGACTGATCCGCCAGGCCCGCGGGTCGTGATCACCGACGAGTCCCACTACGTGGCGCTCGCCGCCTCGTACGTGCGGGGCGTGGTCGGTGACTCCACGCTCGACGACGAGGCAGCGCTCGCGCGGGGGAAGGCCGCGGACCTCAAGCTCCACCGCTTCAAGCGCACGGCCCAGCTGCCTCGCGTACGGGCGGTGCTCGGTGCACTTCGTGGGTTCGGGGTCGAGCGCCTCGTCGATCTCGGCTCCGGCCGCGGCGCGTTCGTGTGGCCGCTGCTCGATGCGCTGCCTCGAATCGCGCTGACGGCGACCGACGTGCTCGATCACCGTGCGCTGCTGTTCGCCCACGTCGCGCGTGGCGGGATCGACCGCCTCACCGCCGTGCGCGCCGACATCACGGCGTTGCCGTTCGCCGATGCGAGCGTCGATTGCGTCACCGGCCGTGAGGTCCTCGAGCACCTCACGGCCGACGGCCCCGAGCGCGCGACACGAGAAGCGTTTCGCGTCGCGCGCGTCGCGGTGATCGCGACCGTCCCTTCGCACGAGGACGACAACCCCGAGCACGTCCACCTGTTCGACGGCCGCCACCTCGAGCAGCTGTTCCGCGCGGCCGGAGCTCGGCGCGTCACGATCGAGCACGTCCTCAACCACATCGTCGCGGTGGCCGTCCGATGATCGAGGCGATCCATCGCTATCCGCGCACGCACCACCTCGAAGGCAGCCGCCTGCAGCCCGGCGACCACGACCTCGAGCAGGTCCCGCTCGAGGCCCTGCGTGGCGCCTACTGCGTGATCGAGGAGAAGCTCGACGGCGCCAACGCCGGCCTCTCGCTCGACGAGCACGGGCGGCTTCGCCTGCAGAGCCGTGGCCACGTGCTCGTCGGTGGCGCGCGCGAGAAGCACTTCGATCTGTTCAAGCAATGGGCCCACACGCACCAGGACGCGCTCGCCGGGCGCCTCGCGGGTGGCGTCACGCTCTACGGCGAGTGGCTCTACGCGAAGCACACCGTCTTCTATGACGAGCTCCCGCACTACTTCCTCGAGTTCGACATCCGCGACCCGGCCGGTGAGTTCTGGTCCACGGCTCGCCGCGCCGACCACCTCGCCGGCACACCGCTCGTCTCGGTGCCGGTGCTGTGGCGCGGCCTGGTCGACAAGCCGGGTCGGCTCCCCGAGCTCGTGGCTCCTTCGCTGTACAAGTCCGCGCGCTGGCGCGACCGGATGCGCGACGCCGCGACGACCGCCGGCGCCGATCTCGACCGCTGTGCGCGCGAGACCGATCCGAGCGAGCAGGCGGAGGGCCTCTACATCAAGGTCGAGGACCCCACGACCGGCCTCGTCCTCGCCCGCTACAAGTGGGTCCGCGCGTCGTTCCTGACGGCGGTCGTCGACTCGGGCAGCCACTGGCTGGCCCGCACGATCGTCCCGAATCGGCTCGCCGATGGCGTCGACCTGTTCGCGCCGTCGACGATCTGATCCGGTCTCCCGATGGCAGGGTAGGCTCGCGCGCATGAGCCTGCTCGAGCTGCTCCCCGGCGTCGCGATCGACTGGCGCGCCGTCGAGGCGTGGCTCGAACGGATCGTCCCGGCCGAGGCGCTGGCCGCGACGCCGCAGGACCACGGGTTCCACGCCGAGGGCGACGTCTGGACGCACACCAAGATGGCGCTGGAGGCGCTCGTCGGTGGCGAGCTGTATGCGGCGCTCGAGCCGGCGGGGCGGGCGATCGTGGCGGCCGGCGTGCTGCTGCACGATATCGGCAAGCCATCGACGACACGGCTCGACGGCGAGAAGCTCACATCACGGGGCCACTCGGCGCGGGGTGACAGCCTCGCACGCGTGGCGCTGTGGCGGCTCGGCGTACCGTTCGCGATCCGCGAGCACGTCTGCGCGCTGATCCGGCATCACCAGGTTCCGTTCTTCGGGATCACGAAGCCCGCAGCGGACGCGATCCGGCTGGCGCTTCGGCTGGCGCTGGTGACCCGCAATGATTGGCTCGTCGCCGTGGCTGATGCGGACGGACGGGGTCGCCGGTGCGCCGACCCCGCAGATCAGGCCCGCATCGTCGAGCACTGCGCCCTGTGGGCCGAGCACTGTCGCGAGCTCGGAGCGCTCGCAGCGCCGCCGCCGTTCGCGAGCGCACACACCCGCCGCGTGTACTTCGAGGCAGCACCGGGAGCGCGCCGGCCCGAGGTGCTCGCGCACGACGACACCACGTGCGAGGCGATCCTGATGGCGGGGCTGCCGGCGAGCGGCAAGGACACCTGGCTGCGCACGCACCGGCCCTCGCTGCCGATGATCTCACTCGACGAGCTACGCGAGGAGCTCGACGTCGATCCCGGCGACACCACCGGTCACGTCATCGCGGCGGCTCGCGAACGTGCTCGGGCTTACCTTCGCGAGGGGACCTCGTTCGCCTGGAACGCGACGAACCTGTCACCCCAGCTTCGCGGTCAGCTGCTCGAGCTGTTCCGATCGTACCGGGCAACCACGCACGTCGTGTACTGCGAGACGGCGGCGCCCGAACAGGTCGCACGCAACCGGGCTCGATCGGCTCCGGTCCCGACCGCGGTGATCGATCGGATGCTCGGGCGATGGACGGTGCCCGATCCGACCGAGGCCCACGAGATCACGTACGTGGTCCCGCCGCCGCCCGACAGCTCCCGATGGCCACCTACATCGTAGTCAAGCCGGGATCGGCAAGTTCATGGCATCAAACTTGCGATACATCTAACTTGAATCGTTGATGAAGTTTCCGATTTGCGATGTTCGAGTCGGTAACTTGATTCTTTTTGCCAAAGGGGCAATCTGCAGTCGTGCCGCAAAGAGTCACCCTTTCGAGCCCGAGCTGCAAAGTCGGGTTTGGAACCATCGCCGCCGCGCTCACTGCCCTCTCGATGGCAGTTCTCGGACATTTCTTCATCTGACCGAGTGACCCACCGGCGCACGCTCGTGCGCCTGTGTCAGGTCTGCTCGATCCAGTAGCGGACCCAGTCGCCGTCCTCGATGAGGGTGCCGAGCTGTACCGCTGCCGGATCAGCCAGCGTGTAGATCCACGTCCAGACCTCCTCGCCGGTCTCGAGGGTCGCCTGCTTGATCACGCGAGCGAAGTCCTGGCCTTCGTACGCATCGAGCAGGCCGAAGGTTGCCGGTAGCTCGGTGAGCCACAGGACCTCGCCTCGCACGTGACCGGTCCCATCGCCCTCGGTGAAGCCGGGGTATCCCATCGGGAATGCGTAGATCTTGCCGCTCGTGTGCGCCTTGGTCGTCTTCGTGATCGAGTTGGCGACCAGCGCACGCGCGGTCTGGCCCTGGCGCATCGTGCCGTAGACGAACAGCCGATCGAGGACCTCGTGCGAGCCGGTGGTGCGCTCGACCTCGAACGATCCGGTGCTGCGCTTTCGCTCCGTCACGCTCCGGTTCTACCCGAACCTTGCCGCGAGCGCGGCCACCTGATCGATCAATGGGAGCACCATCGCGGCCCCGGTCCCCTCGCCGTGGCCTAGCCCGACGTCGAAGATCGGGACGAGCCCCAGGTGCGCCAGGATCCGCGGGTGCGTGAACGTGCCGGTGTGCGCCGCGACGAGGTACCCGGTCACCGCTGGCGCGAGGGTCGCGGCGACGAGGGCCGCAGCTCCGGTCGCGTAGCTATCGAGGATGACGGGCACATTCATCGACGCCGCCCCGAGGATCAGCCCCGCGAGCACGGCTGTCTCCGGTCCGCCGAACGCGGCGAGGAGCTCGAGGCCTCCGCTGCCCGCGCGCTCGGAGCCCTTCGCACCCGCCGCTTCGGCCCCGGGATCTCCGAGGTTGGTCGGAGGGACCCCGAGCGCGGAACCGAGCAGCGCGGCCGAGGCGACGTCGGCTCCGACGCCCAGCGCACCGAGGGCGAGCACGTCGAGCCCGGCATCGACCAGCGAGACCGCGAGCGCGATCCCGGCGTCCAGCCCGAGCGCCGCATCGACGACCGTCATCGCCGGCTCGCGAGCCAGATCGCGACTCGGACCACGCCCGAGCCGGACCGCCACGGCCGGCATCGCAGCTCCCTCGACCGCACCGGCATCGACGATCACGATCGGCGCGTGGGACGCCCGGGCGATCTGGGCGAGGGCCGCCGTGCCGTCCGCGATCGCGGTGGCGGCCACGACCGTCGGGTGCACCGCCCCGAGCGCGATGCCCGGATCGCCGGCCCCATGATCGCCCGCACACACGACGATCGTCCGGCGCGCGGCACGGGGGCGAGCCGTGTGCTGCGCACCCCCGAGGGTCGCGGCCAGCCGCTCGAGCACCGGTGCTGCGGCTGCGGCCACGTTGAGGCGCGCGCCCTCCGCATGGGCCACCGAGGCACGCGAGATCGATTCGACCACGTGCCGCAGCACGCTCATCCACGGCCCCACATCGCGGCGCGCCGCTTCTGTCCGAGGAGGATCATCACGAAGAACGGCCCCCCGAGCACCGCGGTCACCGCGCCGGTCGGCAGCTGATCCGGAGCGATCGTACGCGCGAGCGTGTCGCAGACGGTCAGCAACACGGCGCCGCCGAGGATCGAGGCCGGGAGCAGCACCCGGTGATCAGGACCGAGGATGGCGCGCAAGGCGTGGGGCACGATCAGGCCGATGAAGCCGATCGGTCCGGCCAGCGCGATCGCGGCGCCGACGAGCAGCGACGCGATCGCGAACACCACGACCTGCGTCCGCGCGACCGACACGCCCACCGATGCGGCGGCCTCGGGCCCGGCGGCGAGCGCATTGAGCTCGCGGGCGTAGGCGAGCAGCAGCGCCAGCCCTCCGAGGATCGGCATCGTCGCGTACCCCACCGGCGAGAGCCGCATCGAATCCAGCCCACCCATCATCCAGCGCAGCATGCGGCTCACCTCGGTGAACTCGCTGGTGTGCTGGATCAGCATCGAGGCCGCCGAGCACCACATCGACACCGTCACGCCTGCGAGCACCAGGGTCGCCGGCGGCAGCTGCTTGCCGATCTTCGCGAGCCTCCACACGATCATCAGCGTCCCGACCGCACCGAGCAGTGCCGCGGCACCGACGCCCGCCCCACCCAATGCACCCTCGACGCCGAGCCGGATCGCGAGCACCGCCGCGAGCGACGAGCCCGACGAGATTCCCAGCGTGAACGGCTCCGCCAGCGGATTGCGCAACAGCGCCTGCAGCGCACACCCGGCGCCCGCAAGCGCCCCACCGACGAGCAGTGCCGCCAGGACTCGCGGAATCCTCACCCACAAGATCAGATGCGACGTCGAATCGACATCGAATGCATCCAGCCCGAGCACCTCGAGGTGTCGGCCCTCGCGATCGATCGTCACTCCCAGCAGCGGCGCCAGCACGGCGACCAGGCAGGTCGCGACGAGACACACCGCCAGCGTCACGACGAGCCGCCGCCCGGTGAGCCGACCCGCGCTACCGCTCACGAACATGGGGACCGTTTCAACTTGCGAAACTTGTGGTGCCGAGATGGCGGAAATTGTTGAAGTGAATGGGGACGGTTGAAAGTTACGAAACTCAGGTCTGCGTCCGACTCGACTCGGGTCTCTGCAGGTTTCGCAAGTTGAGACCGCCCCCCGCGCCGTAAGTTTCGCAAGTTGAAACAGTCCCCTCGCAAGTTGAAACAGTCCCTCATGCTGGGACCGCGAACCTGGTGCCCGAGGGCAACGTGCCGACGTGGATCTCGACGCCGAACGCCTCGCGCGTCGCGGCCGAGGCGAGGACCTCCGAGGGTGCACCGCGCGCGGCGAGCCGGCCGCCGGCCACGAGCCACATCGTGCCGCCGAAGCGCAGCGCCAGATCGAGATCGTGGGTCACGACGATCGCGGCAGCACCGGCATCGCAGTGCGCGCGGAGCATCGCGAACACCGCATGGGCGTGGGCCGGATCGAGCCCGGCCGTCGGCTCGTCGAGCAGGAGGCACTTCGCGCCCTGGCACATCGCCTGGGCGACGATCACGCGCCGGGCCTCGCCGCCGGACAGCTCGTCGAAGCGCCGGCCCGCGAGGCCGGTGATGTCACAGGCAGCCATCGCCTCGCGCGCGGCGGCGAGGTCGGCCGCGGTCGCGAGCCCGAGGCCGCGCTGATTCGCGTAGCGGCCGAGCAGCACGACTTCCTCGACGGCGAATGGAAACACGAGCTCGTATTGCTGCGGCAGATAGGCCAGCTCGCGCGCGATCAGCCGGCGTGCCACGCGCGCCGGGTCGTGTCCCATCACCCGCACCTTGCCGGCCCGCGCTGGTACGAGGCCCGCGATCACGCGCAGCAGCGTGGTCTTGCCCGCGCCGTTGGGCCCGACGATCACGACGAGCTGGCCGGCATCGACGTCGCCGCTCGCTCCTCGGACGACATCGCGACCGCCGAGAGCGACGGTCACGTCCGCGAGCTCGAGCCACGCCATCGGTTGGCTACCATACGCGGGATCGCGTGCAGATTCGCGTCGTGCCGGCCGACCCGCGGGATGACTTCGGCGCCCGCGCGAGCACAGGTTCTTCGGCCTATGCGGCTTCGAGGAGGATCTCTTCGAGCAGCGTTTTCTCACGTTTCGCGACGACGACCCATGAGCTGAGTTGTGTGGTCATGGCCGCGGAAACGCGGTAGGTACCGTGGGCGTGCGCCGTCGCAACAACCGCGTAGCGATGAACCTGCCGGTGGAGCTGATCACGGCCGGCAAGAAGACGCGCGCGATCTCGCAGGATATCTCGCCGTTCGGAATGTTCGTCCGGCTGTCGCCGCCGCTTCCCGTCGGGACCGTCGTCCAGCTCGTCATCTCGCCGAACGGCCAGCGCCACGTCACCACCGGCCAGGTCACGCACGCGCTCGCCGAGGTCGAGGCTCGCCTGCTCGGACGGTTCCCCGGGATCGGCATCGTGTTTCGCGATCCGGTACGCCCGGCCGACGAGCTGTTCAGCGATGCGGTCAAGCGGCTCCTCGAGCGCCATGCCGCGAACCAGACCTCGGCCGATATCCGCATCGTCGTCGCAGATCCGCAGACGCGGCTGCTCGAGCGGCTGTCGACCTCGCTCGACGCCGCCGGCTTCTCGGTCGCGACCGCGACCAACGGCATGGAGGCGATCGGCGCGTGCCTGTCGCGCACCCCGGACGTCGTCCTCGTCGAGCGCGACATGCCGGTCGTCGATGGCCTGCACGTCCTCCAGGAGATGGGCCGCCACGCCGAGCTCGCGAGCGTACCCGTCATGATGATGTCGACCGACGCGACCGACCTCGTGCGGCTGCAGGCCCTGCAGCTCGGCGCGATGGACTTCATCCCGAAGCCGTTCACCGTGCTCGAGGTGATCCTGCGCGCTCGTCGCTGGGCACGTGCCAGCCAGCGCGACACCGAGCGCGTCGTGCTTCGCGGCACGCTCGCCGAGCTCGGCCTGACCTCGCTCCTCACGATGTTCGAGCAGGACCGCAAGAGCGGCCAGCTCTCCGTCACGCGCGACCACTTCGTCGCGTGGATCGACGTCGTCGAGGGCAAGATCGTTCGCGCCCGCTCGTCGGAGCTCGACGCCGACTCGCATCAGGTCCTCATGGCAGTGCTCGACTGGAAGGAAGGCTACTTCGAGCTGTCGTCCGGGACTCCGGCGCAGGTGACGCCCGACCTCGACCGCACGATCACGCACCTGCTGCTCGATCACGCGCGCATCCGCGACGAAGCGCAGCGCTAGCTTGAGCGCGGCGAGCGTCGGCACGGCGACCACGTCCTCGACCCAGACTCGCGCGATCCCCAGCGTCCCGCGAACGTGCGCGCTGGCGACGTAGCCATCGTCGTCGGCGTTCGTCGCGCCGCGCCGCCGCGCCGCTCACGAGCACTGCCGTCTCGAGAGGCTGCTCCTGCATGTCGACGTCCTCGTCGCGATGAAGCATGAAGCCGCCCTCGACTCCATCCGTGCCGGGTGGTTGCCAGCTCCGTTACGGGAACACCGTCGAGTCGCCCTCGAGGATCAGCAGGCCCCGGATCGAATCGGCGACGTAGATCCGGTTGCGCGGCCGATCGAGGTCGAGGCCGTGGGCGCTCTCGAAGCTGCCCGCGCCACCGGTGTCCTCGATCCAGGTGTTGTAGTAGCCGACCGGCGCCGGCGCGCTCGGTTCGGCGAGGTCGAGCACGCGGATGCCGTCGCGATAGTGCGCGAGGTAGACCCGCGAGCCGATCGCCATGATGTCGTGCATCGAGACGAGGTCGCGGAGTGTCCACTCGCCGCGCGTCTGCAAGAACGTGGGCGAGCCGATAGCCCCGTCGAGGATCCGGAGCCGCGACCCGGAGCCGTGGCTCGCATCGAGCGCGATCGGCGCGCCGTTCACCGTCGTGAGCCAGGGCGTGTGCCACGCGCCACTTGCGAGCGTCGGCTCGGCGGCGAGCTCGCGAGGGTTGCCCGGATCGCGAAAGTCGACGACGTGGACGCCCGAGCCCCGCGTGTCGCTGAGGTACACGATGCCGTTGGCGGGGAACGCGTCCTGCCATGCAGCGGCGCCGGTCGGCTCGTAGGTCGAGATCGGCTTCGGCTTGCGCGGCAACGAGAGGTCGTAGACCTGGACCCGCGTCGAGGTGCCGTCGACCAGGTACGCGGTCTGGCCTTCGACGGCCACCGAGCGAGCCCCATCGATCTCGGCGACGAGCTGCGGGTTCGTGGGGTCGGTGACATCGACGATCTGCGAGACCGGCGAGCCGGCGGCGATCACGTAGTGACCTCCGTCGACACCCGACACGAGCTCGAGATCGTCGAGCTCGCGAAACCCGCTGTGGAAGTGTGCGAGCTCGACGGGTGCCGCCGGGTTCTCCACCGACACGATCCGGATCCCGTCGATGCCACGCGCGAGGAACGCGAGGTTTCGCTGCACGCGCACCTTGATGGTGTTGCCGTGCGTCCAGTCGCCGCGAAACGCGCCGCGCAGCACGAGGTGCTCGCCATCCGCCTCGCCGGCGATCCGGTGGAGCTGCACCGCCGTGAACGCGGCCGGATCGCAGGCCGGGGACGGCTCGCTGCAGGTCAGCTCCGTGCCACGCAGCGTCCCCTCCTCGTCGATGCTGCAGACATCGATCACGCGCAGCTGCCAGAACGAGCCGTTCCACCACGTCGTGCGCACGAACAGATCGTCGGCGGTCAGCGCGTGCTCGACGAGCGCATCCGCAGCCATCACGTCGAGGTACGTGTGCAGCCCGTCGAAGGTCTCGGTGCGCATCGCGATGCGCGGCCAGTAGCCCGTGCGAAAGAACCCGGCGACCGAGCCGGGCGTGCAGCCGGTGCGCGGCAGCTCGGCGGGATCGTCGAACCTGCCGACGAACGGATCCGGCGGGATGTCGACGGGCACGAACGCCGCATCGGGCGTCACCGCGGGCTCACCGCACGCGATCGCGAACACGATCCACGCGCGCTTCACGGGAACACCGTCGCGTCGCCTTGCAGGATCAGCAGCCCGCGGATCGAGTCGGCGACGTAGATCCGCTTGCGCACGGGATCGAGGTCGATGCCGAACGCCCCCAGGTCCCCCGCGGTGCCGGTGCCGAGGATCCAGGTGTTGTGGTAGCCGATCATCGTCGGGCTCGCGGGCGTCGACGCGTCGATGATGCGAATGCCGTCGCGATAGTGCGCCATGTACACGCGGGGCCCGATCGCCATCAGGTTGTGCGCGGAGCCGCGGACGAGCGACCACTGGCCGAGCTTCGCGAGGAACGTCGGCGACGCCGGATCTCCGTCGAGCAGCCGCATCCCGGGCTCGCTGAACTCGGTCCCGTTGATCGCGACCCGGCGGCCGCCGATCGTCGTGAGCCACGGCGAGTGCCACATCGGCCCGGACCCGGTCTCGCCGCCGAGCACCACCGGGTGCAGTGGATCGCGGAGATCGACGACGTGCATCCCGCTGCCGTTGATGTCGGACAGATACGCGATCCCGGCGGCCACGAACACGTCGTGCCACGCGTAGTGCTCGGCTTCCTGCTGCGGATGGGTCCACGCTCCGAGCTTCCTCGGCGCTCGCGGCCGCGCGAGATCCCACACCTGGAGCTCCGAGGACCAGCCATCGACGAGGTACGCGGTGGTGCCCTCGATGAACACGCTGTGTGGACCGAACGGCAGCTCCGCGACGAGCTGGGGATTCGTCGGATCGGTCGCGTCGATCACGTTGCCGACGACCGACGCGGTCACGATGTAGCGCCGGCCCTCGCTGTGCACGATCTCGAGGTCGTTCGCCCACTCGCTCGACAGCGCGAGGTGGCCGACCTCGACGGGCGCGGCGGGATTCGCGATCGACACGATCCGCAGCCCGTCGTCGAACCGCGACAGGAACGCGAGGTCACCGTCGACGCGCACGTTCGTCGACGTACCGGGCCAGGCGCCTCCGAATTCGCCGAGCAACGTGAGGTGGTCGCCGGTTGCTTCGCCGGGGATCCGGCGAAACGGCGCCGCGACGAGCTCGTAGCTCCAGCACGGATCGCTCGGAAACTCGGGCGGCCGCTCCTGACAGTGAGCGACCGCGCCGTGCAGCGTCCCGTCGGCATCGACGCCGCAGACGTCGATCGCGGTCAGCGACCAGGACTGACCGTTGTACGTCGAGTTGCGAGCCACCAGATCGTCTGTGGTCAGCAGGTGCGGGACCTCTGCGTCGTCGAGGTACGTCGCGAGGAACGTGCGGAGCTGACCGCCGGCGTACGTCGTCCGCAGACCGAGCTCGAACCAGATCTCGGCGTGCGCGAACCCGGCGAGAGCGCCCGGCGTGCAGTTGCCGTGCGGAAAGTCCGACGGGTCATCGAACCTCCCGGCGAACGGATCCGGCGGCGCGTCGACGGCTGCATCTCCCGCCGCATCGAGCGGAGCCGCGACCTGATCGCCACACGCCAGAACAGTCCAGATCGCGAGCAGGCGGTAGCGCACGACTCATCTGACCCCGCGCCGCAGACGACGCCCACGCCGCGGCGCTCTCTTGTGTTGGCCACCGGCGTGCGAGGTCGCGCCGCAGTGTCGCAGTCGCAGCTCGCAGCGCCAAGCCCGCGGAACCACGGGACCAGTGACTCAGCGCGGGTCTGCGAGCAGCTCGTCACGCAGCACCGCCAGCACCTTGCCGAGCAGGTTCTGCCCGCGCTCGCCCACGAGCGGTACCACTGCGAGAACGGAGACGACTCGGTGAAGAAGAATGTAAAACAGTGTCAATAGTACACTCAGCGCAAGAATCACTCGCGCGTTCTGGGTGCCGGCAAGTTGAGGTCGAGCAAGAACGACGAGTCGGCGTGGCGCGTGGGGAACGCGACGGCGCGTAACGCCGCTGCGAGACACTTGCCGAGCGGGCTCGCGTCGAGGTCTGCCGGCGTGAACGCCACGGTCTTGATCCGGCCATCCGTCCCGATCAGCATGGTCGCGGTCGCGGTCGCATGAATCGACGGATGCTTCGCCGCGCACTGCAGCAGCGCGCCCATGTACGGCGCTAGCGCCTGCTTGTTCGACTCGGTCGTCGGCGCATCGGTCTTGCCGACGATGACCTCGGTCGGCGGCGCCGGTTGTAGCATCACGATCATCATCGCCACGCCGCCGAGTGCGAGCATCACGAACACGAGGGTGATCCAGATCCAGCGCCGCGAGGGCGGGCTCGTGACCGGGGCCATGCTGGGCGAAGCGGTGACGGGCCCGGGGAGGATCTCGACCGCCGGGAAGCCATCGTCCTCCTCCTCCTCCGCTGCGGTCGCCGCGATCGGCGGCGTTTCGGACAGCGGCTGGCCCGCATTCGTGCGCTCGATCGCCCGGGCCACCGCGGCGGCGCGCTGCTCGCGCTCGTCGGAGAACTTCGTGCGCACGAGCTCGCCGACCGTCTCCTGCGGCCACGGCCGGATCGTGCCGAGCCCGTCGGCGATCGCGGTGCCGAGCTGCCGCACCGTCTCGAACCGCTTCGCCGGATCGCGCTCGAGCGCGCGCATCACCACCGCGACCAGCGCCTCGGGCAGCTCCGGCCGATACCGCCGGATGTCCGCGACCGGCTCCTCGAGCAAGGCGCGAAACGTCAGGTAATCGGTCTTGCGCTGGAACAGCCGGCGCAGCGCGATCATCTCGTACATCACGACCCCGAGCGCGAACACGTCGACCTGCCGTGTGAGCTCGCCGCCGCGCAGCTGCTCGGGCGCCATGTACGCGTACTTGCCCTTGACGGTGTCGGTCTGCGTCGCCTGCGTGTCCTTGACCTTCGCGATCCCGAAGTCGAGCACCTTCGCGGTCCCGTTCTCGCACACGAACACGTTCCCGAGCGTGACGTCGCGGTGGACCACGTTGAGGCTCTCGCCGCCGCGATCGCGCAGCTCGTGCGCGTAGTGGAGCCCGTCGCAGATCTGCAGGATCACGCTCGCGATGAAGCCGAGCTCGAGTGGCGTCTGCTGCTTCGAGCACGCGCGCAGCAGCGGCAGCAGCGTGACGCCCTCGAGGAACTCCATCACGATGTAGAGCTGCCCCCCGGTCTCGCCGAGCTCGTACACCTGGCAGATGTTCGAGTGCGCCATCTTCGACGCGATCTGCGCCTCGGCGATCAGCATCTTGCGAAATCGCGCATCCTGCGCGAACTGCGGCAGGATGCACTTGATCGCGTAGAGCTTCTCGAACCCGGCCGCGCCCTCGAGCCGGCCGAGGAAGATCTCGCCCATGCCGCCGGAGGCCAGTCGCGCGACCAGCTCGTAGCGACCCAGCCGCGGCTCCATCGCGCGAATAGTAACAGGGCTCAACGAGCGATCGACTTCGCGAGCAGGTCGAGCGCTTCCTTGACGCGCGGCGACGGCGCGATCAGGACCTGCTCGCTCAGCGCGACGACCCGCCCGGTCTTCGTCGCCGGCACCGCCGCGGCCTGCCACGGCTCGAGCCCGCCGCGCGCCGCGTACGAGAGATCGAGGATCACGTCGGGCTGCGCCCGCAGCACCTCCTCCATCGAGATTTTCGGATAGCGGCCGGCCGCCGCGAGCACGTTCTCGCCCCCGACCACCGCGAGCAGCTCGTCGACCCAGCTCCCCGGGCCGGCGGCCACGAGGTTGCCGAGCCCGCCGGCCTCGCGATCGATGATCGCCAGCACCCGCGGTCGCTTCGCCGGTCGCTTCGCCGCCGCAGCGTCGAGCGCGCTGTCGATCTCGGCGACCAGCCGTTCGGCTTCGGCGGGCCGGCCGATCCGCGCACCGATGACCCGCAGCGCCTGCTTGACGTCGGGGAGCGCGTGCATCGTGCACGCGACGGTCTCGATGTTCGCGTCTCGCAGCGCTCCGGCCGAGGGCCCGTGCACGTCGTCGACGATGACGAACGACGGCCGCAGCCGCACGATCGCCTCGAGGTTCGGCGATAGGAAGCTGCCTACCTTCGGCAGCGCCGTCACCTCGGGTGGATAGATCGAGTACGCATCGACGCCGACCAGGAGCTTCGCCCCCCCGAGCGCCGCGACGATCTCGGTCGCCGAGGGGGTCAGCGACACGATCCGCAGCTCGCCCCCCACGGGCGTGGCCTGGTCACGCCCGCAGCCGGCCACGAGCATCACGACGAGCAGCCAGCGCACGTCGACTGCGTATCACGACCGAGGTGGGCGCGAGATACTGCGGTATCGTAGGGTCGTGGAACCCGGCGACCTCAGCGGTGCGGTGCTCGACGGCCGATACCGGGTCATCGAGCCGATCGCCGAGGGCGCGATGGGGATCGTCTATCGCGCCGAGCGCGTGAAGCTCGGCCGCATCGTCGCGATCAAGGTCCTGCACGACGAGCTCCCCAACGAGCTCTCGAGTCGCAAGCGCTTCGAGATCGAGGCGGTCGCGATGGCCAAGCTCGAGCATCCGCACTGCGCGTCCGTGCTCGACGTCGGGATCCACGAGGGTCGGCCCTACGTCGTCATGGACTTCGTCAGCGGCGAGAACCTCAAGGAGGTCATCGCCGAGGGTCCGCTGCCGATCCCGCGCGCCGTCGAGATCGTGCGCCAGGTCCTGTCGGGCCTCGCCCACGCGCACGAGCACGGGATCATCCACCGCGATATCAAGCCGGCGAACATCGTGCTCTCGCAGAAGTCGGGCCTCGGCGACCACGTCAAGATCCTCGACTTCGGGCTCGCGCGGCTCAACGCGGATCAGTCGATGACCACCGGCGTCGTCGTCGGGACGCCGTCGTACATGGCCCCCGAGCAGATCCGCGGCGTCAAGATCGACCACCGCGCCGATCTGTACGCGTGCGGCGTGCTGCTGTTCGAGCTCCTCACGAGCAAGAAGCCGTTCCAGTCGGCGAAGGACGATCCGATCGAGGTGTGCTCGATGCACCTCAAGACCCCGCCGCCGCGGCTCCACGATCTCCAGCCCGGCATCGAATTCGGCGGGCTCGAGGCGATCGTCGCGCGCGCGCTCGCGAAGTCGGCCGACGATCGCTACGCGAACGCCGAGGAGTTCGCAGCCGCGCTCGACATCGTGCCGCGGCGACGCACCGCCACCCCGGTCGCCGGCATCGCCGTCACCGGTGGCTCCGCGACGCCGAGCGGCTGGGCCGTCCCGATCGACAACTCGACCACGACCCCGGGCATCGGCGTGCCGAGCGGGCCGACGGCGACGCCGGCCAGCGGCAGTTCGAGCGGACCGGCCGACGGACCGAGCATGTCGGGCGGACCGACGCACGGAGTCGCGCCGAGTTCGAGCGGATCGACGACCCCACACGAGATCGCGCCGAATCCGAGCGGGCCGTCGGCAACTCCGAGCGCAGTCGGCACGAGCCCGAGCGGGCCGGCCACGCGGCCGAGAGCTCCGACTCACCCGAGCGAGCCGTCGATCGACACTCCGTTGTTCCCGAACGCCGGCAAGCCGAAGCGGCCCCGGGTCGCGACCGAACCGGCGGGAGAATCGTTGTTCGCGACCGCGCCAGCGCCGCTCGCACAGCACGCGAACGCAGGTCCTCCGAAGTCGCCGGGCCTCGACCCCGGCTTCGATCTATCACTCGCGATCCCGCAGGCGCCCGCGTCCGCGATCATCGAGGCCTCGATCGCCGCGCCCGCGCCGATCGTCGAGCCGGCATCTCGTCCCGCGACGGTCGCCTTCCTCGGCGCGCCACCCGCGGGCCCGTCGCCGCTCACCGCGACCAAGGACGCGGATCCAGAGCCCCCGGACATGTTCGTCCCGCCGGTGCGGCCCGGCCGCATCGTGTACTCACGGGTCCAGTACCCGTTCACGCGCAAGCAGCTCGCGATCGCCGGAGGTGGCGTCGTCGCGGTCGTCATCATCATCGCGATCATCGCCGGCGCGCGTGGGGGCTCGCGCACCGCCGCGACGCCCGGCGATGCGGCGGTGGTGGTGTCGCCGCCACCACCGGTCAATCCCGTCGACGACCAGCTCGCGCGCGCGAACGCGATGATCGCGGAGGGCCGTACCGAGCCCGCGCTCCAGCTCCTGATCGCGGCCCGTCGCGTGTTCCCCGATGACGCGCGCCTCGCGTACCTCGCCGGCAAGCTCTACTTCGGCAAGATGTGGTGGCGAGACGGCATCAAGCAGTTTCGCGACACCCTCACCCTCGACCCCGGCTATCGCACCGATCCCGAGCTCATCAAGATCGTGCTCAAGGGCTTCATCACGCCGACCGACTACCCTGCCGATCTGGGTAGCTTCCTGCGCAACGACATCGGCCCGCCCGCCAGGTCGTTTCTCGAAGAGACGGCGGCGGAGCACCCGAGCCGCAACGTCCGCGCACGCGCCGCCGCCGAGCTGCGCCGGTTTCCCTGATCGAGCTCTTCACCCGACGACGCGCTCACGGATCCCGCTGGCCGCAAATCGCCGACGAAGCACGCGAGCCCGATCCTGCACGGCGCTGCGAAGCACAGCGGTTGATCCTGCGGGCGGCGTGGGTCGAGGCCGGCGACTCGATGGCCGCTGCCGCCGCGGTCGATCCCGCCGGCGATCTCGTCGAAGCCGCCGATCGAATTCGTGAAGGTCTCTTGCGGTCGCGTTCGCCGCGCATCGACCGTGCGCGGCTCGATGCGCTAGCACACTCGGATCGCCGCAATCGAGCGTCAATTCGGTGACGGAACAGGGGCGGGATCTGGCGTTTGAAACCCTCCTTTCCACCTCAATCCGGCAGCTGTCGCAAACTTTTTTCCGGGCGAGATCTCACCTTGACTCTTCGCGTCAATTTGGACCTTTTCAGCTACCCACAGGCTTATCCACAGCCCACATCAACGAATGAGAATCCCTCAGGAAACGCCTTTGACCCCCACCACTATCCACCCTCAATTCACAGCTACTCCACGTGGATATCTCACATGGCCACACACTACATGTAGCCATTACTCCCGGTACACCCCCCAAATCTAGTGGCTGTTTTTCTTGCCCTCTCATCTTCACATCGTTAGAAAGGGGACTCCGCTGGCTGTTCACTCGGTTCACGTCAGTCATCAGGTACTTGGACGCGTAGTCACAGTCACCTGTTAGAGGTCGCTTCCTAGTTTTTCTGCCTTCCAAGGCGCCGCTGTCGCTGTCGTAACTCACCTCCGACCCCGACCCCGGCCCACTGCATCCAGCACCCACTACCACTCCCTTTCTCGAGCAACATTCCCCTGTAAATACAGGCAGCTTGACCGGCTGCCACTGGGAATTGCTCGTTCCATTTCGTCACTCTCGGCACTCGCCAGCCATCCCTGTTTCACCACGCACTGATTTGTCGCAAGGAGGGGTCATGATCGTGAAGTCTGTCGCTGTTGCTCCAACCCACGAGGGGCGTAAGAAGCCAGTTCAGAGCAGGGTCATCAAGGACCAGCGCCCGGGACTCACCGTCGAGCGGTTCTTCACGCGCCAGGGAATCGACCCCTTCGAGACGGTGGAGTGGGAGCGCCGTGACGCGGTGATCAGTGGCGCCGACGGCAAGATCTTCTTCGAGCAGCGCGGCGTCGAGTTCCCCACCACGTGGTCGCAGACCGCCACCAACGTCGTGGTCCAGAAGTACTTCCGCGGCACGCTCGGCACGCCGCAGCGCGAAGACTCGGTCCGCAAGATGATCGCGCGCGTCGCCGATACCATCTACGGCTGGGGCAAGACCGACGGCTACTTCAAGAGCGAGCAGGACGCGTGGGCCTTTCGCGACGAGCTCGTGCACCTGCTCCTCCACCAGAAGATGGCGTTCAACTCGCCAGTCTGGTTCAACGTCGGCGTCGAGGAGTACCCGCAGTGCTCCGCCTGCTTCATCAACTCTGTGGATGACAGCATGGGCAGCATCCTCGGCCTCGCGAAGACCGAAGGCATGCTCTTCAAGTACGGCTCGGGCACCGGCTCGAACCTCTCCACCCTCCGGTCCTCACGCGAGCACCTGAACGGCGGCGGCACCGCCTCCGGCCCGGTCTCGTTCATGCGCGGCTTCGACGCGTTCGCCGGTGCCATCAAGTCGGGCGGCAAGACCCGCCGCGCGGCGAAGATGGTCATCCTCAACGTCGATCACCCCGACGTCGTCGACTTCATCGATTGCAAGGCGATCGAGGAGAAGAAGGCGTGGGCCCTCATCGACGCGGGCTACGACGGCGGCTTCAACGTCGTCGGCGGCGCCTACGACTCGGTCAACTACCAGAACGCGAACCACTCGGTCCGCGTCAACGACGACTTCATGAACGCCGTCATCCGGGACGGTGACTGGTCCACGCGCTCGGTCGTCCACAGCGGCAAGGTCGACACCTACAAGGCGCGCGCGGTCATGCGCAAGATGGCGGACGCCGCGTGGATCTGCGGCGATCCCGGCATCCAGTACGACACCACGATCAACGACTGGCACCCCTGCATCAATACTGCCCGGATCAACGCATCCAATCCGTGCTCCGAGTACATGTTCCTCGACGACAGCGCGTGCAACCTCGCATCGCTGAACCTCCGCAAGTTCCAGCGCCCGTCCGACGGCGACCTCGACCCCGAGCCGTTCCGCCGCGCGTGCGCCACCACGATCACGGCGATGGAGATCATCGTCGACAACTCGGCGTACCCGACGCAGCAGATCGCGGACAACAGCTACAAGTTCCGCCCGCTCGGCCTCGGCTTCGCGAACCTCGGTGCGCTCCTCATGTCGCGCTCGCTCCCGTACGACTCCGACACCGGTCGCGCCTACTCCGCCGCGATCACCGCGATCATGTGCGGCGAGGCGTACAAGACCTCCGCCAAGATCGCCGCCGACGCCACCGGGCCGTTCGCCGGCTACGCCGACAACGAGACCCCGTTCCTCAAGGTCATGCGCAAGCACCGCGCAGCAGTCGAGCGCATCGACTCCGCCCTCGTCCCGTACGACATGATGCACGCCGCACGCGACGCGTGGGACGGCGCCATCGAGCTCGGCCAGAAGTACGGCTTCCGCAACGGCCAGACCACGGTCCTCGCCCCCACCGGCACGATCGCCTTCCTCATGGACTGCGACACCACCGGCGTCGAGCCTGACATCGCGATCGTCAAGTACAAGCGCCTCGTCGGCGGCGGCCTGCTCAAGATCGTCAACCACACCGTCCCCGAGGCGCTCTCCAAGCTCGGCTACACCGAAACGGAGTGCGAAGCGATCATCGCGCACATCGACGCGCGCGACACGATCGAGGGCGCCCCGCACCTCAAGGACGAGCACCTGCCCGTCTTCGACTGCGCCTTCCGGTCCTCGAACGGCACGCGCTCGATCCACTACATGGGCCACCTGCGCATGATGTCGGCCGTCCAGCCGTTCCTCTCGGGCGCGATCTCCAAGACGGTCAACCTCCCCACCGAGTGCACCGTCGAGGACATCGAGGACGCGTACATCCAGGCCTGGAAGCTCGGCCTCAAGGCCATCGCGGTCTACCGCGACGGCTGCAAGCGCACCCAGCCGCTGTCCACCAACCTCAAGCAGGCCACCTCCGACGGCACTCGCTCGCCGATCGCCGCGATCGCCGAGGCGGTCGCCAAAGTCAACGCCCTCGACCTGCTCGCCCCCGAGGAGCGCCGCCTGGTCGAAGCCCTGCGCGCCCGCAAGACGCGCCCGGCCGGCCCGCCGATGGCGAACCGCTACAAGCTCCCCGACGAGCGTGCCTCGTTCACCCACAAGTTCTCGATCGGCGGCCACGAGGGCTACGTCACCGTCGGCCTCTACGAGGACATGTCGCCCGGCGAGATCTTCGTCCGCATGGCGAAGGAAGGCTCCGTCATCGCAGGCCTGATGGACTCGTTCGCGACGTCCATCTCCCTCGCCCTCCAGCACGGCGTCCCACTCCACGTCCTCATCGAGAAGTTCAAGGGCACTCGCTTCGAGCCCTCGGGCTTCACCGGCAACCAGGAGATCCCGATCGCCACGTCGATCATGGACTACCTGTTCCGCTGGCTCGCGATCCGGTTCCCGCTCGAGGGCACCTCGCCTCTCGTCGAGCGCCACCCGGCGGCCTCTCGCGCGCAGCTCGACCTCCCGAAGATCCCGCTGCTCTCGAAGGACTTCATCTCGATCGAGGTGAAGAACGGCCTGGCGCCCTCGATCCCCGTCGAGGTCAAGGACCGCGCCTGGGTCCAGGAGACCGATGCTCCTCCGTGCCACGAGTGCGGCACGCTGATGGTGCGCAACGGCGCCTGCCACAAGTGTCCGAACTGCGGCTCGACGAGCGGCTGCTCGTAACCAGCAAGCGTCCTGACTCCCAACGATCGTTCGCGAGAACGATCGTTTGTTTTGCGTGGTGTTTGAAATCAGACGTCGAGTCGCGTCTCGATGTCTACGGATGGGTGGGCGCACGCATCGGTGCTTCGGCGACGGACAAGCGACGCAACCTGACCCTGACCGTTCCTCTACAAATCATTGTCTGACCGCCGGGCGCAGCCTGTCGGCAGACGACGTCATGACGACGTCAGAACATCGTCAGGACGTCGTTATGACGTCCCCTGTTGAAGGGGCAGGAACCGCCGGCCGCTAGTACGCTCGCCAGATCGGGAACTCGCTGCCGAGCTTCGGTGCGGCGACGAGGTTGTTCTCGATTGCACCGTCATCGCTCTCGGGCTCGCAGAGATAGACGGCGATCGCGCCGAGCGGCTGGTCGGTGCGGACGAGGCGAGAGCCGGCAGGGAGCTCGCGGGTCTCGCGACGCCAGTCGACCTGGAGGTCGCCGACCTCGGAGGCCTCGAGGATCTTGCGGCCGCCTTCGGTGCCGAAGCCGGTGACGGTGGCGATCTCGACGTCGCAGCTACGCGGCGCGGCGTCGACCTTCAGGCCATGGCGCTCGAGGTGAGCGCCGATCTCCGCCGGCACGATGTACGCGGGCGGGCGATCGATGATCGTGGTGCCGACGAAGTTGGCGAAGTAGCGCACGCTGACGGTCGAGGGTGCGCCGTCGAGGATGCGCGGGGTGCGAGTGGCGATCTCGATCGTGTCGTCGAAGGCGTCGAGCCGACAACGCACGGCCATCCGATCGCGAGGGGAGCGGCTCGACTCGACCACCTGCAGGACGTCGTCGTAGTGGAGCGAGACGTAGGTGAGGGCCTCGAGCAGCGTGGCGTAGGTCGTGCGGACGCGATCGGGGAAGTCGAGGTACGAGTAGCACTCGAGGAGGAGGTCGAGGCGGTTGGTGAGGCCGCGGTAGTTGGAGCCGAAGCGCGGGTGGTGCGGGTAGGTCATCCAGCCTTCGGTGACGGGGGACGTGGGGTCGGCGTCCCTGCGGGCGTCGAGGGCGCGCTCGTCTTCGACGAAGTTGCCGTACCAGCCGGCGAGCAGCTGGTGGTTGAGGGCGAGGGCCGAGGTGACGGCGGGCATCATCTTGCCGCGCATGAACGCGATCGGCTCGGGGCGGCCGGTCGGGACGGTGTGCGGGATGTCGTAGGTCATCGCGAAGCGATGGACCGAGCCGTTGGTGGAGTGGCAGTCGATGGTGAGCTCGGGTTCCCAGACCTGGACGACGCGCGCCTGGAGCAGGCGCATCTCGGGCGCGGCCTGGCGCATGTAGTCGCGGTTGAGGTTGATGTTCGAGCCGTTGACGCGCGTGCCGACCTTGGCCGGCCCGATCTGGCCTTCGAGGCGCGGGAGGTTGAGCACGCGGTTGGCGGGATCGAGGGCGTCGTTACCGTCGGGGTTGAACAGCGGGACGATGACGAGCGTGAGCTTGGTGATGAGGTCGGCGTGGGTGCCGTCGAGGATGTCCCGGGCGAGCATCATCGAGGCTTCCTTGCCTTCGACCTCGCCGGCGTGGATGCCGTTGATGATGAGGACGACCGGGAGGCCGCGCCGGCGAGATTCCTCGGCGGTGCGAATGCCATGGGCGGACAGGACGACGAGCGGGAGGTCGCGACCTCCGGGGCTGGTGCCGAAGCTGGTGAGGTGGAGGCGTGGGTCGTTGCGTGCGGCGAGTGCGGCGTGGAATGCCATCACGTGGGCGTGGAGGGAGGTTTCTTTGTACGAGGTGGCTTCGGCGTGGGTGACGGGCTGCACGAGGGAGTCATACCGTGGCGTCGACATACGGTCACGGCGCGGGCGTTGGTTCGTCGAGGGCGGTCACGGTCGCCGGCTTGTCCGGAGCGCGGTCGCGTGTCGAGCCGGCGGCGGGTCTCGATTCGACGCGACTGGCTCGCCAGGATCACGCGCCTCGGCAGCTGACTCGCGTCAGAGTCTGGCGTCCGAGGTCTCGAGCGTGAGCGCGCCGAGCTGCGCGCGATCGGCGGAGAGCGTGAGCTTCTCGGGTGGCAGGGTGGTGTCGGTGCTGGTCAGCGTCACGTCGGTGCCGCTGATCTCGTAGGTGCCCTCGATGCCGGCATCGAACAGGAAGTCGCGATAGGTGCCATCGGGACGAAACGTGATCGTGTGACAGCCGCCGCGGCTGCCGACCATCGCGCACTCGCCCTCGTAGATGCGCTCGGTCGCGAAGTGCTTGCCGTTCGCGGTGAGCTGCTCCACGGGGGGCTTCGGCGGAATGGCGGAAGGCTTGGGGCATCCGGCGAGCAGCGCGAGGCCGAGGCACGCGATCACGCTCCAGCGGCTCGGCATCGTCGAGGAAATAGCACGGAACCTCACTTGAGCTGGTCCTCGATCGCGGCGATGAAGGCCGGCAGGTCACCGGGCTTGCGCGACGTGATGAGGTGATCGTCGACCGCGACCTCCTGGTCGACCCACTTCGCGCCGGCGTTGACCAGGTCGGGCTTGACCGAGTGCCACGAGGTCATCGTCCTGCCCTTCACCGCGCCGGCGTCGATCAGGAGTCGCGGGCCGTGGCAGACGGCCGCGATGACCTTGTTGCCCCTGACCATGTCACCGACGAACTTCACGACGGACTTGTCGGTGCGCAGGTGATCGGGCGAGTGGCCACCCGGGATCACGAGGGCCTGGTAGCTCGCGGGGTCGGCGGTGCCGGCGGCGGCGTCGATCGCGACCTCCTCCTTGCGATTCTTGCCTTTGACCTTCGTGCCGGCCTTCGAGCCGAGGACGTCGACCTGGTGACCGGCGGCCGCGAGCCGATCGTAGGGTCTTCGAAACTCGCTGTCTTCGAAGCCCTCGCCGAGGACGAATGCGATACGTGCCATGGGGAAGTCTCCTGGGTCATGATGGGGCGCACGGTGAGACGGCAACGCGCGACGTGTCGGTCGGGCGAGACACGCCGGATCGAGATGCAGTGGCCATGCCGAACCAACGGGGAGCTCGCGTAAGCTCCGCCGATGTCGACGCCGCACATCACGCACCTGAAGCTCGAGTGGCTACGCCGGCGGCGCGACGAGCTCCGAGAGCTGTACGACGCACTTGCGTCGAGGGTCGGGGCGACGACGGGGGAGCTCGAGAAGGTCGAAGTGCTGAGGCGCGGGCTGGCCAAGCTGCGAACGGGCAGCGAGCTGCTGCATCCCGAGGCCCTGGTGCTCGAGGATGTGTTGCCGCTGGGGAGGCTGGGCACGTCGATGGAGGCCTGGAGCGAGAAGCTCGAACAGGAGCTGGCGTGGGGGCGTGCACGTGCGGAATATGGGTGGCTGTTCGCGGCGCTCGTCGAGGAATGGGTCTCGACGGCGGACGCATCGGCCGCACGATCGAAGGCGAAGTGTGCTGCGGCGAGGCCCGTGGAAGGCGTGAATGCGCCGTTCGATCTCGAGGTGATCGGCGGGATCGTGAGCGAGTCGTCTGAGTGGCAGGAGATGCGACATGCGATCGCGAAGTATGGCGACGGGGACGTGCTGGAGCCGGTGATTTCCTCAGAGGTGGAGACGGCACTCGAGGCGATTGCCAATGGTCCGTATCGTTCACGAGAGGTGCGGGTGCAGGCGCGTGCGCTGGCCGGCGATGAGACGCTGCGCGGCGAATACAACGGCGCTGTGACGCTGATGCTCGACGGGTACGCAACGTGGAAGTGGCCCTCCGAGGGAATCGCGACGCGGGTGGTAGAGGCGATCGATCGGCATCGTACGTATCTCGAGCCGGAGTTGCTCGAGGCCCTGTTCGTCCAGGTGGTGGGAAACCGCTGGACGTCGGCGTGGAATGACGCGATCGACGACGTGGCGCGACCGACGAAGCACCGCGAGGCGACGGCGCTCGAGACGCTGCGCCACGAGCTGGATTACCGAACGTTTCTGCGCGCGTTTTACACCGTCGGTGACGACAAGGGTTCGAGTCACTACGTGGCTGCCGACGCCGTGTTCGATGGACCGGATGCGTACGAAGACGTGCTCATCAAGATCCACACGCGGGTGCAAGGACTGCACTCGATGCACGCGGCCTCGACGGTGTTCGTGGTGATGGCGGATATCGAGGCATTTGGTCCGTCGATGCCCCACGAGGTGATCGATCGGATTGCCGAGCGTGTGGGGGTGTCGCCGGCGTGGCGGGCGTTCTTCGCGCGCTATCTCGCGGTGCCGGTTCGCGACGCCGGTGGCCATGTCGGCGCGTGCAGGCGTGGCATCTTTCCGGATCAGACGCTCGCACTCGGACTCGCCGAGCTGGTGATGGCCGGTATCGAGGCCCGGATCTACGAAGCAACCGGCGTGCGGTTGATCCGGCTCGTCGATGACTTCGCATTCGTCACGACCGATCAGCCGGCACTCGCAGCGGCATGGGAGCTGTTCAAGCGGCTGGTGGCGGCGGCCGGGTTGACGCTCAAGCCGGAGAAGACGGGCGGGACGGTGGTGTTCGGGGAGGCTCCGCTGCCCGCCGGCATTCCCGCGGGAACGATTCGCGTGGGTCACCTCGTGCTCGGGCGCGATGGTGTGTGGACGATCGACGAGGTTGCGGTGGGCAGAGCGCTGGACGAGACGCGCGTGCGCGTGAATGGAAGCTCGAGCGTGTTCGAAGCGGCGCAGGTGTTCTCCGATTGCGTGCGGGTGACGCTGCGCCGCATGGCGCCGTTCGCGCCGTTCGGAGCGGGACACATCCGGCAGATCGCGAAGCTGATCGCGCCGTTCTACGAGGAGCTGGATGGTCACGGGATCGTCGCGTACCTCGTGGCGCGCATGACGAAGCGGATGCCGGATCTCGACGTGTCGATCGTTCCGGCAGGGGTGTGGTTCTGGCCGCGGACCGCGGGGGGCGTCGGCCTGTTCGATGCGGCGGCTCAGCTCGCGGCGCTTCATAGCTCGTGGCGCAAGGCGCCAGCACCAATCGCGTTGCCGGCCGAGGTGTCCGACGAGACCATCGAGGCATTCAAGAGGGGCTTCAGCTGGTATCGGGTGACCGCACGGCAGCCGCCGTTCTCGCCCGAGGTCGAGGGACGGATCGCGGACTTCGTTCGGCGCGGCGACGAGCTACGCGGCAAGGACACCGACGAGGACAAGTCCCCGCGTCAGCTTCGCCACCAGCTCAGCTTCTACTGGCAGTGGGTCGCTGCGATCCACAGCCCGACGGTGCTCGAGCAGTTCGGCACGTTTCGGTTCGTCGAGGCATCGCGCGTGCCGCTCGGTGCGATCAGCGAGCTCGGGTGGCTCGGGAGCCACTGATGATGAAACACAATTCGGCACTCGCAGCGGCCATCCGCTTGGATCGAACCGATCCTGGGCCGTATCAGGTCTATGCCGATTGGCTGCAACTGAATGGAAGCCCGCTCGGCGAGCTGCTCATCTTGTTGCAGTCGCACGACGCGAAGTCGCTGAAGTGCGCGGACGAGATCGTCGCGGCGCTGAAGCTGCCGACGGAGAACGTGACGTATGGCTGGCAGCTGGGCATGTGGTCCTGGCTTCGCTTCGAGACCGAGGACTCGCTGAACGAAGACTTCGACGCGGCTGGCTTTGCGCGCGAGCCGTTCGTGTCGCCACTGTGCGCGGTGCTGCAACGGCTGCGCATCGGCATGCTGCGCTGGGAACACAACTACGAAGATGTTCCTGCGGTGATCGCAGAGGCCGGGCGGTACCCGTGGGCCAGCGAGTTGCCCGAGTTGCATGTTGGTGACATCGACGACAACATCGACATGGCGCATCACACGGTGGGTGCGATCGGTCAGGCGATCTCGCGGGCGTTTCCGAAGCTCGAGTGGCTGACGGTGAAGTCGAGCGAGCAGGACTATCGCGAAGTCGCTACGTTCAGCGTCGCGAACCTCGCGTTGCCGCGCTTGCGCGAGCTCGTGATCGAGACGTGTTCGATGTCGAAGCAGCGAGTCGCGGAGGTGCTCGCGGCGAAGCTGCCGAAGCTCGAGAGACTCGAGCTGTGGTTCGGCGATGCGGAGTATGGCGCCGACGCGACGCTCGCGGAGCTGGGCGAGCTGCTGAATGGCCGAGTATTTCCGGACGTGCGCCAGCTCGGCCTTCGCAACGCGATGTTCACCGACCAGCTCGTGCGGGCGTTGCCGGGAAGTGCGATCGCGGCGCGGCTCGAGTCGCTCGACGTGTCGATGGGGACGCTCACGAACGATGCGGCGCTCGAGCTCGCGGCGAATGCACCGGCGTTTCCGGCGCTCGAGACGCTCGATGTCGACGATAACTTCTTGAGCCCGGACGTGATCGAGCGGGTGCAAGCGGCGTTCGACGGCAAGGACGTCGTGTCCAGGCGGCAGAAGGAACCCGACCGGTCGATCCCAGGCGAGGTTCATCTGTTCGTGTCGGTGCACGAATAGCTACGGAGCGGTGACGACGACATCGCCAAGGTCGACATCGGTGGTGTCCTGCAGCGTGAGCTCGCGGATCACGGCGAGCTTCGCGTCGGCATCGCGCGAGACGTCGCCGGCGGAGATCGTCGTCGGTCCGGAGGGCATGTCGCGGATCAGGAAGCGACCATCGGGGCCGGTGATCGCGAATTCGGAGCTGGTGACCACGAGCCGTCCGCCGCTGGGCGTGGTCTCGCTGCGCTCGAGTCGCGGGGCCTCGACCTTCCAGCCGTGGATCGGGCGGCCGTCGGCCGAGACGAGGCGACCGCGGATCGTGAAGCGTGGCTGTGCGACGAGCCAGAGGTCATCGCGGTGCTGGCCCTCGGCGAGGGTGACGGTGATCGTCGAGCGCGGATCGCCGTCGACGCTGACGCGGTAGGTGCCGGCCGGCAGATCGCGGAGGGCGAACCGGCCGCGGGTCCGGTAGAGCCGCTCGTCGCGCGAGATGTCGTGGACGCGATCGATGGCAGAGATCGTGACGTCGTCGATCGAGGCGGCGTCGGATGCGACGACCACGCCGGCGAGGACGCCCGTGGGGCGGAGGGTCAGGCGGGCGCGCTCGCCGGTCGCGACGTGCTCGACGACCGCCTCGCCACCACCCTGACGATAGGCGCGGATCGAGAACCGGCCTCGCGGCAGGCCGGTGATCCGGAACGAACCGTCGAGCGCCGTGAGCACGGGCGGGTCATGCCAGGCTTCCCGCGTTCGCGAGCTGGGCTCGTCGGGTTGCGACTCGTCCTCGCGCGCGGCGACGACGTAGGCATCGGGGATCGGTGCGCCGGCCGGATCGCTGACGGTGCCGGTGATCTCGCCGGAGGAGGTCTCGGCGATCAGGCGTACGCGGGTGGTCTTGCCGGCCTCGACGATCGCCTTGACCGCGAGCGGGCCTCGAGGAGGATCGCCCCACGAGGTGCGTGCGCTCACGTCGTAGGCTCCGGGCGGGAGGGCCTCGATCGTGAAGCTGCCGCCGGCATTCGCCCAGCTGAACCCACCGCCGTCCGCGCCACGTGCGTCGACGGCGAGGCTGGCGGGGGCGCCCGCCTCGTCGACCACATCGCCGGCGATCGAGCCGCCGCTGTCGAGGACGAGCTCGAGGTGGGCGACCGAGTCGAGCGAGGCGACGACCGAGGACGGCGTGCTGTTGCGGACGAAGCCGGCGGCACTCGCGACGACGTCGGTCTTGCCCGGCGCGAGGCCCTCGGCGGCGAAGCTACCGTCGGCGGCGGAGCTCGCGGCCGCGAACGTGACGCTGTTCGACGAGGTGAGGTTCACCGCGGCGTCCGCGATCGGCGCGCCGCTCCGCGAGACGACGTGCCCGGCGACTCGCGCACCGGGGAAGACCTTCCACACCAGATCCTCCACGTCGGAGTCCTTGACGATCAGATCGGGATACGGGATCTGCAGAAGGAAGCCCTTGCATGCCGCGGTGACCTGGTACGAGCCGGGCACCACGCCCTCGAGCAGGATGTCGCCATCGGCGGTGGTGCGCGCGAAGTAGCCGGCTCGGCTGCCGTAGCGAGCGAGCGACACCTCGCCGCGATCGGGTGGACACGGTCGCGCGGTCGAGCCATCGCTGATGACGACGCGCCCGACGACCACCGCGACCGGATGGACCTCGATCAGCAGGTCCTCGACGGACTCGCCGAGGCCGAGCCGGAGGCTCTCGGCGGCCTCGCCGTAGCCGCCGATCGACGTGGCCGTCGGCTTGTAGCGACCGGGAGGAAGCTTGGTGAGTCGAAACTTTCCGCCGGCGTCGGTGCGCGCGCGGCTGCCGTACACCTCGACGGTGGCATCGTCGAGCGGCCGTCGGCTGCCTGCCTCGATGACGATTCCGCCGAGCACCGACTCCGGCATGAGCACGACCTCGAGCTTCGCGGCCGGGGCGATTCCGTACGATTCGCCGTCGACGTAGCGATCGGCGGAGGTGACCACGTAGATGTCGCCGGCGATCGCCCACGCGACGAAGCTTCCATCGCTCGCGCTGCGCGTGGTGAACGTGGGCGTCGAGCGCGAATCGGGCGCGACGTGGATCAGCGCCGCGGGGATCACGTTACCTCGTACGTCCGTGACGATCCCGCGCACCTCGACCGCGCCGGTGAGCAGCACGAGGTCGATCCCGGTCGTGCGCTTGCCGGCGACGACGCGCACGCGCTCGTCGAAGTCGGGTGCCGGGCCGCGCCACGGACCTCCCGCGAGCCCGACGGCCGAGGCCCAGACGACGTGAGCGGCCGGCTGCAGCGCGTCGATCGTGTAGGCGCCGCGCGCGTCGGTGACGGTGCACCGTGGGTGGGCGGGCTCCTGGCGCGGGCGCGCGCAGACCGTCGCGCTCGCGAGCGGATTCCCGGCGGCCGTCACCGTGCCCGAGATCGAACCCGGTGGCTGGCGCCGGAGCTCCTCGAGTCGGGCTCGACCGCGCATGGTCGCTGGCGTGGTGGGGACCTCCGGCGCACGATCGCGGCAACGCAGGTAGGCGATGACGACCACGGCTCCGGCGATCACGATCGCGAGGGCGGCCCTTCTCAGCGTTGCCCGCGCCGGCATCAGCACCGATCCTGTCACGACTCGGTCGGGAAGCCCGAGTTGGTGCCTTGATCGCTCCGGGATTGCGCGACACCATGGCGGTGCGTGTCGTCGGTTCGAGCTCTCGGGGTGCTGGTGGCGTTCGTCGTGGGCTGCGCGCATCGCCCGGCCGGTCCCACCGTGACCGGGGCCATGCTCTACAGCCACGTCGAGGCGCTGCGCGTGCACGGCCGCGTGATGATCGAAGCGGGCGCGAAGCCGATCGAGGTGCGCGGCGAGCAGTTCCTCGTCACCGCCGATCAGGTGTTCGTGGTGTCGCAGATCGTCGAGAACTGCCGCGGTGGTGAACCCGAGCTCGATGTCGATTGCGCGCTGGCGTTGCTGCGCGACCGCCGGTTTGTCGTGCGTGACCAGCCGCCGCAGCCACGCGCGCAACCCGGCGAGGACGAGCTGTCGATCCGGGCGAAGCTGGGACTCACGGCGCTGGCGATCGCGATCCCGCTGACCTACGGGGTGGCGACGTGCGAGTTCGAAGACTGCCGGGCGATCTTCGGCCTCGGGCTCGCGCTCGACGCGCTGGGCCTCGTGATCCTGACGGTCGGCTTCAAATAATTCGGCCGGCTACCTCGGGTGGGAGGTTCCACCTCGCGCTCGCGATGTTCTCGGCGAGGAATGTGCCTCGCGCGCTCGCGGTTGGGACACGCATGAACAGCTTGCTCCGTGCGGTGCTCGCCCTCCCAACCCTCGCGTCGTGCGCCTCGAGCGCGGCTCCCGCTCCGGCGGTGCCTCGGCCCCCGAGCCTCGCGGCACCCCTGGACAGCCTGGCGTTCTACGTCGGCAGCTGGCAGTGCAAGGGCACGTCGTTCGCATCGGGCACGGATCCCGAGGCGCACTGGGATGCGAGGGTCGTGGTCGCGCCCGAGCTCGACGGCAAGTGGATCTCGGTGCAGATGATCGGGCCCGGGCCGAATCGCACGATCGAGCACAAGGGCTATGACGAGGCGGCCAAGCGGTGGCGTCACGTCGCCGTGCTCAATGATGGATCGTGGGGCTCGGTGTCGTCGGTCGGCTGGTCTGGATCGCAGATGGTGTTCACGCCCGACGACAAGTCCGACACCACGCACGCGACCTTCACGAAGCTCGGCGAGCGCTCGTACTCGCACGAGGTGGCGCGCGACAGCGACAACGCGGTGGTGTGGAAGAAGGTCTGCAGCAAGTCGTGACGCCGGGGCCGAAAGCGGCCTTGGACGCGAGCGCACGGGACGCATTCACTGCGTCGTGATGACGATGGCGAGGTGTTCGCGCCCGCAGGCCGTCACGCTGCGCCGCGCGCCATGGCTCACAACACGACGAGCGGCTGGAGGTGACCCGCGCCGAGGACAGTCCCACCTCTCGGAAAACTGTCGCGGTCACGACGTCGCGGGAACCTCGGGGATCAGCTTGCGGAGCTGCCAGGCCTGGATGTGGAGCTCGCGCTGCGCATCGCGCGCATTGCGGGTCACTGTGAGCGCGAACGAGCCGGTCAGCAGGAGGAACCCGACGTGCGCCACGATCAGCACGCCGGCGTCTCGCCATCCCGAGATCGCGTAGATCTGGGAGACGGTGACGAGCGAGCCGTTCTCGATCATCCACGTCGGATCGAGGACCCCGAGGGCCTCGAGCCCGAACGGGGTCAGGGCAGTCATCCCGATCCACGCGAAGATCGTCCACGGGCGGAGCTGGTTCCACGGGTGGGACGCGATCGCGATCAGGGCGCCGCAGATCAGGATCGGCGTCAACATGAACGGCCCCGCGACCCGGGTCCAGACCACCGCGAGCAGGAAGTTGCCGAGCATCGAGAGGTACGGCGAGATGTCTCCCGTTTGTGCGCCACGCAGCGCGAACGCGACGAGCGCGCCCTGCAGCACGCAGAACACGACGAGCCACGACCAGCTCTGGACGTCGAGGAACGGCACGAAGGCGAGGAAGGCGAAGACCATCCCGTAGGCCCTGGCGGCCCGGCCTGATCGGATGCGGAGCGTGTCGCGATCACTCGCGGCGAGGCTCTCGACGAGCTCCTCGGGGAGCTTGGTCGGGCGCTCGAGGAGGAGCCGGGTCACGAGGCCGGTCGTGTGCGGAGACCCGGGATCGAGGGCGAGCGCGCGGCCGGCGTGACGCAAGGCGGTGGCGCGCGCGTCGTCCTGCGAGGTCGCGAGCGCGGCGTGGGCGAGCGCGAGTTGCTCGGTGGCGAGCGCGCGGCGGCGCTCGACGTCGCGATCGCCGTCGACGTAGCGCTGCAGGCGCACCGCGAGCTCGCGTGCGGTGGGGCGGGCGGCGGGATCCTCGGCGATCGCCGCGAGGCAGACCTCGTCGAGCTCGGGGGCGATCGCGAGGTCGGGCCGGCGCTCGGCAGGAGACTCGGGCTCGCCGGTGAGCGTCGAGACGAGCGCCTCCTTGCCGCGCGGATGGAGCGGCTCGCGGGTGAGGATCTCGAACAGGATCGAGCCGAGCGCGTAGACATCGGCGGGGGTTCCGACGGCCTCGCCGCGCACCTGCTCCGGAGGCATGTAGCCCGGCGTGCCGAGGACGACTCCGAGCTGCGTGGCAGTGTGGTCTGCGTCGGAATCCAGCGTCTCGAGATCGTCGCCGTCGGTGGGGAGCGAGCGCTCCGCGAGCACGCGCGCGACCCCCCAGTCGAGGACGTACACCTCGCCGTAGTCGCCGAGCATGATGTTCGCGGGCTTGAGATCGCGATGGACGATGCCGCGCGCGTGGGCGAGATCGACCGCGAGACAGACGTCGACGAACGAGCGGAGCAGCGGCTGCGTCGGCGCGGCCTCGGCGAGGCGATCGGCGAGCGTCACGCCGGCGAGCCGCTTCATCGTGAAGAACGGTCGGCCGGCCTCGTCGGTGCCGAGCTCGTGCACCGGCACGATCGCCGGGTGATCGAGGCGGGCCTGGATCCGTGCCTCGCGGAGGAATCGCGACACCGCCCTCGAGGACTGCGTGCCGTGCATGCGCTTGATCGCGACATCGCGGCCGATCCGCAGATCGTGGGCGGCGAGCACCTCGCCCATCCCGCCCCGCCCGATCACCTCGCCGAGGTCATAGCCCGCCGGTGGCAGCACCACGGCCTCCATCGCCGCAGCCGGAGGCACGACCGTCTTCACATCGTTCGCCGGGCTCTTCAGCGTTGGCGTGCTGACATCTGGCTCGGTCGCGCCCAACGGAGCCACATCACGATCGTCGACCATGGCGCCGATCGTACGTCGCGCTCTCAGGGACGCTCTCTACTTTCACAACTTTCGTCCGGTTTGTCCGGAAAGTTGTGAAAGTGGAGAGCGTCCCCGAGCACCTTCTCGGTCGCGACGAGCGTGGGAGCGCGGAACACCAGTGGCTTGAGCGATGGAACGAGCGGGCCGAGCACACCGATGTGGCGGCGAGTCATCCCGACGCCGTGGTCGCCGCGGGCCGCGACGTTGGCGGCGACGAGCATGCGGTAGAACGCGATGCGCTCGGCGTCGGTCGGGGGCACGACGCGCAGGCCGTCCTCGAGCGCGCGGGCCTCGCGGAAGATCCAGGGGTGATCGATCGCCGCGCGGCCGATCATCGCGCCGGCGCACCCGGTCTCGCGGCGGGCGCGCACGACATCCTCGGCGGTGCGGACGTCACCGTTGACGATGACGGGGATCGAGACGGCCTCGCGGGCGCGTCGGGCCCAGCTCCAGTCGGCGGCGCCGGTGTGGCCCATCTGCGCGGTGCGGCAGTGGATGGTGAGGGCGGCGATGCCGGCGTCCTCGAGGCGGCGGGCCAGATCGACGATCGGCATGTGCGACTCGGGACCCCAGCCGATGCGCGTCTTCACCGTGACGGGGAGCTCGACGGCGGCGACGATGTTGCGGGCCATCGCGACCATGGCGGCGGGGTCGCGCAGCCAGCCGGCGCCTGCGCCTCGGCCGGCGATGCGCGGCACCCAGCAGCCGCAGTTGAGGTCGATGAAGGTGGGGTGACTGGCGGCGGCGACGAGCGCGGCGCGGCGGAGGAGGTCCGGGTTCGCACCGTAGATCTGGATCGCGGTCGGGCGATCGTCGTCGGCGAGCAGGGTGCGGCGGCGGGCGAGGCGGGAGTCCGCGAGGATCTGCTCGGCGGCGACGAACTCGGTCACGCAGAGCGTCGCGCCGACCGTGCGGCAGGCGCGGCGAAACGGGGCGTCGGTGATGTCCTCCATCGGCGCGAGCACGACGGGGTGCTGCACGAGCAGCTCGCGAATCACTACCGACGGCACGGTCACCGAGCGTACGTCAGCCGCGGCGACGGGCGACCCAGAAGTAGTGCGTGGCGCCGCCGCCGTGCCACGTGCGGATCTTCTGCACCTCGACGTCGAAGCCCGGCTGGCGGAGCGCCTTGGTGAACTTCTGCGAGTCGAACGCGGACCAGATCGCGAGGACTCCCTCGGGGACGAGCGCGTTGTAGATGCTGGCGAGTCCGTCGGGGAGGTAGAGCTGGGCGTTGCTCTCGGAGATGCCGTCGGGACCGTTGTCGACATCGAGGACGATCGCGTCGTAGCGGCCGGGCGCCTGTTTCATCACGTGGGCGACATCGGCCTCGATGACGGTGACGCGCGGATCGTCGAGCGGCTTGCGTGCGAGAAAGCCGTAGACCGTGCGATTCCACCGCACGACCTCGGCGACGATCTCGGCGACGTCGACCTGGGCGGTTTTCGGCAGGGTATCGAGCGCGGCGCGCAGCGTGTACCCGAGCCCGAGCCCGCCGATGAGGAGCCGCGGCTTCGCGAGCCCCTTGACGAGCTCACCCGCGAGCCGACCGAATTCGTCCTCGGACTGATGGTTTCGGCTGCTCATCAGCTCGATGCCATCGACGCGGATCTCGAAGTCGTCGCCGTGTCGAGACAGCCTCATCTCGCCCACCGGCGAGCTGACCCGTTCGACGATCACGGTAGGGATCACAGCCTGTTCCTACACGATGGCCGGCGGTCGGCAAAGCCGGTCCGACCAGGAACCGACGGTCAGCGCAATGTCGCGCACGGTCAGTTTCATGGGAGCCCTGAGGCCGTACGAATCGGACATGATCAGCATGACCACGACTTCGAGTCCCGATCCCCACACCTCCGCCCGCGCCGCGACCACGCGCAAGGTCGTCATTCACTCCGCCGGCGGCTACGACCGGCTCAAGCTCGAGACGGCTCCGATGCCGGTGCCCGGGCGTGGCGAGGTGCGGATCGAGGTCCGCGCGATCGGCGTGAACTACGCCGACACGCTCGTGCGCATGGGGCTGTACTCGTCGGCCAAGGAGTACGTCGGCTGGCCGATCACGCCGGGCTTCGAGGTGTCGGGGGTCGTCGGGGCCATCGGCCCCGGCGTCGACGATCTGGTGGTCGGCGCCGAGGTCTTCGCCGTGACCCGGTTCGGCGGGTACAGCTCGCAGGTCGTCGTCGGGCGCGGCCAGGTGTTTCGCCGGCCGCGCACCATCAGCTTCGAGCAGGCCGCCGCGATTCCGGCGGTGTACATGACCGCGTGGTACGCGCTGTTCGAGCTGGCGCATCCGCGACCCGGCCAGAAGGTCTTGATCCACTCGGCGGCCGGCGGCGTCGGCGGGGCGCTCATCCAGCTCGCGAAGCTGCGCGGCTGCGAGGTCGTCGGAGTGGTCGGTACGAGCGCCAAGGTGGCGAGCGCGAAGGCACTCGGCGCGGATCACGTGATCGACAAGTCGACGCAGCAGCTGTGGCGCGAGGCGGAGCGGCTGGCGCCCGGCGGCTACGACGTCATCCTCGACGCGAACGGCGTGTCGACCCTCGGCGACAGCTACAAGCACCTGCGGCGCGCCGGCAAGCTCGTGGTGTACGGGTTCCACTCGATGCTGCCGAAGACCGGTGGCAAGCCGAGCTGGCCCAAGCTGGCGCTCGATTACGTGCGCACCCCGCGGTTCAGCCCGCTCGAGATGACCGACTCGAGCCACAGCGTGCTGGCGTTCAACCTGAGCTACCTGTTCGATCGAGCCGACCTGATCACCGAGGGGCTCACCCAGATCACGGACTGGCTCGAGAGCGGGGCGATCGTCGCGCCGCCGGTCGTGACGTATCCGCTGGCAGACGTGGCACGGGCGCACGCCGACATCGAATCGGGACGGACGATCGGCAAGCTCGTGCTCCTCCCCTGAGTATGCTGCGCGCGTGAAGATCGACGTCCTGACGAGCGGCATCTGGCAGACGAACACCACGATCGTCTCGCACCGCGGCGCGTGTGCGGTGGTCGACCCGGCGTACTTTCCCCGCGAGCTCGACGCGATCTCGGCGCGCGTCGCCGAGCTCGGCCACGCCGGCGCCGTGGTGTTCACGCACGGTCACTGGGATCACGTGATGGGGCACGCCGCGTTTCCGGACGCCCCGGTGTGGCTGAGTCGCTCGCTCGAAGCCTCGATCGCCTCGGGGGATGCGCGCGCTGCGAAGTATCTCGAGGACGCGCGCGACTTCGACTCCCGATGGTACGTGCCGCGCGCCCACGGCCATCGCTGGCCCCAGACGCTGCGCGGGCTCGGAGACGACGACACGCTCGAGCTCGCCGGCCTGGCGATGCGGGCGCTGCACCTGCCGGGTCACAGTCCGGATGGCCTCGGGCTCGTCGTGGAAGGGCTGCTGCTCGTCGGGGATTACCTGTCGCCCTGCGAGATCCCGTTCGTCGACGATGCGGCCGCCTATCGTGCGACGCTGGTCCGGTTGATCGCGCGGCTGGGCGAGGGCGTTCGCGAGGTCATCCCGGGTCACGGTCCCCGGATGACCGCCGCCGAGGCCACGCAGATCGCGCAGGCCGATCTCGGCTATCTCGATCAGCTGCTCGAGGCAGCGGCCGGGCACGCTGCCTCGGCCGCGCGGGCGATCGAGCTTCCGCGTGCGCAAGAAGTCGTCGGCATGCGCGGGCATCACCTCGAGAACTGCGCCAAGCTCGGACTGGAATGACCGGAGGAGAGCGCGGCCGAGCGCGAGAGGTTAAACCATGAAGATCGTCGGGACGGCGCACATCCAATGCCCGGCGTGCGGGGCCGAGCAGGGCTGCGAGCTCGTGCAGAGCATCAACACGCGCGAGCACCCGGCGACGAAGCAACGGCTGCTCGACGGCTCGCTGAACGTGCTCGCGTGTGCGTGCGGCAAGCGGACTCAGCTCGCGGCCAACTTGCTGTTTCACGATCCCGACGCCGACTACTTCTGCCACGTGGTCCCGGGCGGCGAACCGGCGATGGCGAAGGCAGCGGACGCGTTTCGCGCGGCGGGCGCGACCGGGACGCAGCGGCTCGTGCCGTCGATCAACGCGCTCGTCGAGAAGGTGAAGCTGCTCGATGCTGGCCTCGAGGACTGGGCGATCGAGATGAACAAGGTGTTGCTCCTTGCCTCGCTCGGCGACGGCGAGCTCGACCGGGTCCTGCTGTTCGATGGTTGCGAGGCAGCGACGATTCGCTGGGTCCTGTTCGACCAGCGCGGCGAGGCACAGATCGTGTCGAGCCCGCGCTCGGCTTACGAGAAGCTCGCGGCGCGGACCAACGCGCGGCCGAGCGAGCTCCGGATCGATCGTGCGTGGGCGGTCGAGGCCGTGCGCACGATGATCACGCGCGCGAACTAACGCGGCTTCTGGGCGAGGCGCTTCGTCGTGCCGTCGGGGAGCTGGACGTCGATCCACTTGTCACCGGCGGCGGTGACCACGAGGTCGCCGAACTTCGCGTGGGTCAGCTGCTGGCCGACCGAAAAGTTTCCACTGGCGGAGTACGGAACGGGGCCGGTGGTGGTCGGAGCCTCGATCTCGACGGGCTTGGGCTCGAGGACGCGGCGCAGGGCGGCGAGGATCGCGCGGCGCTGCTCGGGCGCGCGGTGGTATTCGGCGACCAGGGCGACCCGCGCGAGGAGCTCGCCCTCGATCGCGGTGAGCGCGTCCCAGATGTTGTCGTTGTCCTTCGCGGCGACGGTCCAGGCGATCGCACGCGCGGCCTCGGGGATCCGGTGGTCGGTGCCGAAGGTCTCGTTGCGCGCCGCGGTGCAGTCCTTCGCGGCGGTCTTCGCGGCCGCGGCGGCCTCCTCGGACTTGCTGACGAGCCAGGCCTCGGTGGCCTCGATCGCGAGCTGCGGGCGGCGGTCGTCGGGGCGCTTGCTCTCCCACTCCGGGAGGATCAGGCTGCGCGTCACTTCGATCACCGCGCGGAGCAAGAGGTCGCGCTCGACGTCATCGAGGTTCGTGGCCCAGGCGGATGTGGGGAGCCCCTTCACCGTGTCGCCACGGATCGCGGCCAGACGATCAAAGCGTTCGAGAGCCACGGTGCGAACTTACACGAAGCGGGATCCGATGAGCGAGCGGAGGTGCCGATCGACCCGATTTGGCCGGCTTGATAGAGCCGTTCTTGTCGATCTTCGACTCGACCGAGCGCTGATGTCACGAAGTCGACGGGGTCGCGGTCGCTGCTCGAGCGCGCTGCGAGAGCCGGGTTTTCCGACGAGCCGGCGGGATTCCTCGACGGCAGTTCGTGATCGAGGGCGCGTCGTGCGCGGCCAGAATCGCGCAGCTCGCTCGTCGGCACAATCGATGCAAAACGCCCGGGAAGGCACTGGATGGGCGTCAAGACGCCAAAGGAGAATCAGATGGGCGCGATCATCGACAAGATCAAGGGCAAGGCGAAGCAGGTCGAGGGCCGGATGACCGGCGACAAGGTGCGCACGGCGCAGGGCACGGTCGAGAAGACCAAGGGGGACATCGAGGGCAAAGTCGCCCGGGTCAAGCGCAGCGTGAAGGGCAAGGTACGCCGCGCGAAGGCGAAGATGAAGCGAGGCGCGCGCAAGGCCAAGAGAAGCGCGGGCGGCTAACGCTCGTTCCTCGTCATGGCGAGTCGACGAACAGCTGCCAGGCGCCGCCGGCCGCAAACGCGGGCCAGCCGTGGCCGCTGCCTTGCGGCTCGTTGTGAGCGCAGAACTGGATCGCGAGGCCACCGGTGCAGCCGTCGTAGGCGACGCACGGTGACGGCGTGATCGCGGTCGACGTCGCGGCGCAACCGGCGTCGGTGCGCCAGGCGTCGCGCGAGCCTTCGCCCTGCGTGAACGGCACGACCTGATCCTGCATGCCGTGGATGATGACGGCGGAGATCGGGCCACCGCTGCACGCGCCGAACGGTCCCCCACCGGCGATCGACGCGATCGCGCGGACGGCGGTCGGTGTCGTGCCGCCGCGGAAGCAGGCGAGCGCGTTGCTCATGAAGCCGCCGAAGCTGTGGCCCATGCTGTACGTGCGACCGACGCAGTACGTGCTCGCGACCTCCGCCTGGATCGCGTCGAACAGCTCGATGTCGCGGCCGGCGGCGGTGAGCTCCCAGCCGGTGTCGTTCGGATCGGCGGTGACCGGGAGCCCGTTCGGATAGACGAGGATCGCGTCGCTGCCGGCGGCGGCCTCGATCCCGAAATACTGCCGCGCGAGCGGGCCATTCCCGCCGCGGCCATGCCACGCGAAGATCAACGGGTACGGTCGAGCGGGATCGTAGTTCACGGGCACGACGCGAACGTAGGCGCGATCGACGCCACCGACGCTGATCGTCTCCGTCGACGAGCCCGTCGGCGCGCCGGCCTGGCCACAGGCAGCCGATCCGGGGACGTCCACCGTGGTCCCGTCGGAGGTGCCGCCATCGGTGATCGAGGGCTCGCTGCTGCCCCCGCAAGCAGCGAGCGCGCACAGGACGAGGACCTTCATGCGGCCGACGGTAGCCTAACGATCCGCGCGGGTACCACCCGAATCGAGCCGCTCAGGTGCTGGACGCGTCGACCTGGCGCTTCGTCGCGCACACCGTGGCGAGCACGCCGAGCGCGAGGATCGCGCCGATCGCGCCGATCACGTAGAGCGCGGCGTCCGGGTCGAGCCAGCTCTCGAGCCACGGGTGACTCGCGAGCGTCACGCCGATCACGATCAAGGCCATCGCGAGCGAGACTTCGAGGTGGTGGAGGCGATCGTTCATGGCGCGGCACGAATCATAGGGCGCCGAGCTCGCGGAGCGCGAACCCCTGGCGGTCGCGGCCAGGAACTTGACGCGCTACTTCGTGATGATCATCGAGCGCGCGATGGTCTCGCACGCGGTCCGGCTCTTCGTCGTGTCGGGCCCGATGCAGTTGAGCTGGACGAGCCGCGCCTGCGCGGCCACCGACACGTACCAGCCGAACAGCCGGCGGCCATCGGTGGCGACGACCTCGAAGATCCGCGCGGGATGGCCGTCGAGCTTGGTGGACTCGCTCTTCGCGAGCTTGCCGCCGGTCGCCTGCGCCAGCTGTGTCGGGGTCGCGTCCATCACCGTCGAGGCGAGGTCAGCCGGCAGGACCCCGTCACGCATCGTCATCACGCCGAACTGAACGTCGACGTCACCGCCGGGCATGACGGCCTGGGCGTTGAAGGCCTCGACGCCGGAGTCCGAGACCACGTCGCCCTTGAGCTGGGGCCGCTGCGGCAGCGTGATCTTCACGCGCCTGGCACCGTCGGTGACCTCGAACGCGCCGCCGGCCTCGACCACCGCCAGCGTGTTGCGAGCGCGGCTGTCCTGGTCCGTGGGCCTCGGCAGCGGCAGGTCGACCTCCGGGATCGGCCGCGCCTCCTCCTGCTTCTTGCACCCCATCAGCGCCACACAGACCACCAGGCCGAGCTCGAATCGCATGCGCGGAGTATCAGCCGACAGGCAAAAACTTGCCGCACCGCCGAGACTGGCTTACCCGTTTTTATGAGGCCATGAGCTCTTCGAACGTCGGAGCGGAGATCGACGAATGCTGGGGCAACGCAGCGGTGGAGGAGGCGGTACGGCCGCCGCCCGCCGCGGACAAGCCCGCCGCACTCCTGCGCGGCAGCGCGAAGGGACTCGAGATCGTGCTCGACGGGCAGGCGAGCCTCGACGCGATCGCCACGGCCCTGACCGCTCGGCTGGCCGAGGCACCCGCGTTCTTTCGAGGCAGCGACGTACGGATTCGCGTCGACGACGGCCCGCTCGCGCCGGGCTCGCTGACGCGGCTCGACGCGATCGCCGGCCAGTTCGAGCTTCGCATCGTCGAGATCGGCGCGCTCGCGAAGCGCGCGGCCGATGACGCGGTACCACGACCAAACCTGGCGTCCGGATCGGGCGTCAGCTCGCTCGACCTCTCGACCGCCGATTCGCCGCAGGCGTCGCTTCCGCTCGTCGAGCCGCCCACCGCGAGCTCGTCCGAGCCTGCGCCGATCACGCCGGAGGCCCCGGTGACCGAGCCGCAGTCTCACCCCGATCAGCTCGAGCTGGCCCTCCACGCCCTCGAGCTCGAGCCGGAGATCGAGGTGGTGATCGAGGAGCCCGCGTCACCCGACACCCGCATCGTGCTCGGGCCCGTGCGCTCGGGCGTCATCCTCGAGCATCGCGGGCACCTCATCGTGTTCGGTGACGTCAATCCCGGCGCCGAGATCCGCGCCGAGGGAAACATCGTCGTGCTCGGCCGGCTGCGGGGGACCGCGCACGCCGGGATCGGACGCGACGCCGGGTTCATCCTCGCGTTGCGGCTCGAGCCGCAGCAGCTGCGAATCGATCGGCTCGTCGCACGGGCGAGCGATCAAGAGACTCCAGGTCAGGTTCCCGAGATCGCCCACGTCACGGGCGGCACCATCATCGTCGAGCGCTATCTGGGCAGGCTGCCGGGCAGTCTCGCCGCCAGCATCTAGGAGGAAGTTCATGGGTCGAGCAATCGTGATCACGTCAGGCAAGGGAGGCGTCGGCAAGACGACCGTCACCGCCAACCTCGGTACGGCGCTTGCCCAGCTCGGGCACTCGGTCGTGCTCGTCGATGCGGACATCGGGTTACGCAACCTCGATGTGGTGATGGGGCTGGAGAACCGGATCGTGTTTCACCTCGTCGACGCGATCCGAGGCAAGTGCACGGTCGCGAAGGCGCTGATCAAGGATCGCCGGATGGAGAACCTGTGGATGCTTCCGGCATCCCAGACCGACGACAAGGACTCCGTCACGCCCGACGAGATGCGCAGCCTCATCTGCGAGCTCAAGCACGCGCACGACTTCGTGCTGATCGATTGCCCCGCGGGGATCGAGCAGGGGTTCAAGAACGCGATCGCCGGCGCCGACGAGGCGATCGTGGTCGCGACGCCCGAGGTGTCGTCGATCCGCGACGCCGATCGCGTGGTCGGCTTGCTCGCCGCGAGCGACGTCCCGTGCCGGCTGATCGTGAATCGGATCTCGCAGTACCTCGTGAAGCGCGGCGACATGCTGTCGCAGGCAGACGTCATCGAGATCCTCGCGCTCGAGTTGCTCGGGACGATCCCGCTCGACGACCAGATCGTGGCAACGACGAACCGGGGCATGCCTGCCGTGCTCGAGGGCAAGTCGTTCGCCGCGAAGGAGCTGATCCGGATCGCGAGACGGCTGTCCGGCCTCGAGGTCGAGGATCGTACGGCGGGTGGCGGGTTCTTCGCGCGAATCGGTCGCGCGCTCGGGCTGTCGGCATCGCCGGCATGAGGAGTCGATCGATGTGGAACGGCATCAAAGGTTTACTGACGGGCAAGTCGAGTCGCGAGGTGGCGAAGGGCCGCCTTCACCTCGTGCTCGCCCACGATCGGACCGGGCTCGAGGGCGGCCGGCTCCAGGAGATGCGCGAGGAGATCGCCGCGGTGATCGCGAAGTACGTCGCGATCGACGCCGACGCGATCGAGATCCAGATCGAGACGCGTAGCCGCGAGACCCAGCTGACCGTCTCGAGCACGATCCAGCCGCGCAACGCGTAGCGAACTTTCTCGTTAACGCCGCGCCGCGGTCGTCGTCCTTGCGCGTGGAGGACGTCATGCCCGGATCGAGGACGCGGATGTTGTTGGGCCTGCCGCCCGCGGTGGCGGTGAGCTGTGCGCGAGCGTGGCGGCTCTCGGTCGGATCGCGCCGGTGTCAATGCAAACGAGCCCGCGGCTGCGTGCGGCCGAGCTCGCGATCAAGATCTCGTGCGTCGGCGGGGCGCTCAGCTTGCCGGCGCTGGGTGCCGCACATCGCGACGCGACGGTCCCGATCGCACGGGCCGTCCTCGATCGGCTCCGTCACGACGAAGGCCCGCATGCCGCGATCGGCCACTGGTTCCTCGCGTGGGCCGAGCCGTGGCTCACCGCCGGCGATCGCGAATATCTCGGGCAGGTCGCGAGCGAGGCGGTCGCGGTGTACGAGCCGCTGTGGCGCGATCCCGATCGACCGGCCAGCTACCGCGCGTACATGGAGCACGCCGTCGCCGAGCGCATCGTCGAGCGGCTCGCGAAGGTAGGGATCGTCTGCCGGACGCGCTAGGCTTGGCGCATGTGCATCATCTGCATCGAGCTCGCGAAACAGGCGATGTCTCCGCTCGAGGCGCGCCGCGCGCTGCGAGAGATGTCGAGCAAGCTCGACAAGGCGCACCTCGCCGAGGTCGAGACCAAGCTCGTGGAAGCCGAGAAGGCTGCCGCGAACAAGCCATGAAGTGCCTGCTCGTGGCGCTCGCGCTGGTCGCGTGTACGAAGCCCACACCGGTCGAGCCGCTCGCGGGCCGAGCCAGGCCGGAGGCACCCGTGGCCGCAGCAACCGACGTCCTGGCGCAGCAGCTCACTCCGTGAATCCTCCTCTCCTGCCGGCCCAGCCGCCGAGCTTCGTCGGGGAGCTGCAGATGTGACCGTCTTCGAGACCGTCGTGTCTGCTCCCCTTGTATGATGAACCGATGCCCACAGCGACGCCTGGCCCCGAGCGACTGCTGTCGGTGATCGAGCTCCAGAACGCGATCGCCGCGGCCGGGATGAATGCCGACGAGGTGATGGGCATCGTCGTCGAGCGCGCGGGGGCCCTGACGGCGGCGACCGGTGCCGTGGTCGCGATCGTCGAGGGCGAGGAGATCGCGTACCGCGCGGTCTCGCGGCCGAGCACGATCGCGCTCGGGACGCGGCTGTCGAAGTCGACGAGCGTGCCGGGCCGGTGCGTCGCGGAGCGGGCCCCGGTGCGGATCGACGACACGTCGTCGGACGATCGCGTGGATGCCGATACCCGTGCGCGCCTGGGCGCGGGCTCGCTGCTGTGCGTGCCGCTGCTCTACGGCGAGAGCGCGGTCGGCGTGCTCGAGGTGATGTCGGTGCGGCCGAAGGCGTTCTCGGATGCCGATGTCGAGACGCTCCGCCTGCTCGCGCAGATCATCGCGATCGCCCTGCACCGGGCGTACACCTATCCGCGGCCGCGCTACGACAGCGCGACCGATGCGTTGACCGGCCTCGGCAACAAGCGCGCCTTCGACGAGCGCATCCAGGCCGAGCTGACGCGCAACCGGCGCTACGGCCACTCGTTCAGCCTCGCGCTCCTCGACCTCGACGGGCTCGAGACCGCGATCGATCGGTCCGGTCAGGCCGCCGGCGACGACGCGCTGCGCGAGATCGCCAGGATCTTGCAGAAACACACGCGGGCGATCGATGCGGGCTTTCGCGTCGCCGCCGATGACTTCGCGATCGTGATGCCGGGGACGTCGCTCGAAGGAGCGCGCATCGTCTCCGAGCGCTGCCGGGCGCACATCCTCGATGCCAAGCTGTGCGACGGCGGGGTGATCGCCAGCTTCGGCGTCGTCGAGGCCGAGGACGAGACCTCCGATACGCTGGCGGGACGCGCCGCTGCGGCGGTGGTCGCCGACAAAGCTGCGCAGCGCGCCGGCTGAAAGCGGCCTCCGCGGCTCGAGCGCGGTGATACGTTGGCTGTGATGGCACGCGTGGCGGCGATCGTGGGGTGGCTGCTCGTTGCGAACGTGCTCGCGCACGCTGGCCCACCCCGGTGGCAAGAGGTCGCCGATGCCCCTTCGGTGAAGCGCATCTGGGGGACCGGCGCGGACCTCTACGGGGTGGGATCGTCGGCGACGTACCACTCGATCGATGGCGGTGCATCGTGGTCGGTCGTGCGCGGCGTCGGCGGTGCGAATGGGGTGTGGGGCACGGCGCCCGATGACGTCTGGATCGTCGCCGGTCGCACGATCAGCCACTCGCTCGACGGTCACGGCGCGACCTGGAACACGCAGCGGCTCGACCTGCTCTCGTTCGCCGCGGTGATGGAGGGCATGTGGGGCGCGGCGAACGATCGCTACGTGTTCGGCGGCGATCGCGGCTCCGACGGGATCCTGCACGCCGCGATCCTGCACTCGCGCGATGGCGGTGCGAGCTGGCGGCGCGAGGAGCTTCCCGTCGACGTCGCGCGGATCTCCGGGATGTGGGGCAGCGCAGCGAACGAGGTCTACGCGGTGGGGGCTCGGGGCGTGGTCCTGCACTCGACCGGCGACGGCACCTGGCGAGTCGTGCGTCCACCGAGCGGCGAGAGCGCCACGCTCGAAGGCATCTGGGGCCGCACCGCGACCGAGATCTACGCGGTCGGCGCGGGCGGATCGATCCTGCACAGCGCAGATCGCGGCAAGACGTGGGCGGCGCGCGCGAGCGGCGTCCGCTACGCGCTGTCCTCGATCTTCGGCGGGCCGGGCGAGATCTACGTCGGCAGCTCCGACGGTCCGCCGCTCCGCTCGACCGACGGTCGGACGTGGAGACCGCTCACGGCGCTCGTTCCTCGCGGACACGTCTGGGCGAGCGACCGCGATCACGTGCTCGTCTCGGCGCAGACGGCGATGCACTACTTCGGGGAGTCGGAACCGATCGCCGCTCCGCCTCCGCCCGTGCTCCCCGTGCTGACCGTCGCGGCGATGGCGCCACCGACGAGGATCGTGCCACGGCCGCCGGCACCGACACGCTGCGATCCTGGCATCGCTGCCAGGGTCTCCGACGAGGAAGGCATGGCTGACACCCATCTCCGCCAAGGGAGCTTCGCGGTCGCGCTCCTCGCCTACGAGCGTGTCTTCGGCTGCAAACCAACGGTGCTGGCGAAGCTCTACATCTCCGCGTGTCGAGCCCGGCAATTCGTCAAGGCGGCGCAGTATTTCACCCTGCTGCCGTCGAGCAGAATGGAGTCGATGGCGCAGATCTGCACGCGCGAGGGGTTCGATCCTCGCAAGGGCCTGCCCGTTCCTGCCCCGACGGTCCCTCCGACCGCAGCGGTTCCAACACGGGCTGATCGATGCGTTCCCAGGCTCGTCGCCGCGCTGGAAGCACGCGGAGATTCCAAACATCGAGAGAAAGCTTTCGCGGCCGCGCTCCTAACGTACGAGGCGGTTCTCGACTGCAAGCCGTCGCTCGTCGAGAAGGCGTATGTGTCCGCGTGCCGAGCAAGGTTGTTCGCCAAGGCCGAGCCGTACTTCAACCAACTACCCGCGACCAAACAGGATGGCCTGGTGCAGGCCTGTATCAAGGAGGGCTTCGATCCTCGAAGGCCGGCGAGCAGCAAGCCCACGCACGCGAGCCAGCTCGCGACGGTGAAGGCGGCCGCGCAGAGATTCGGCTCGAGGTATCCGTACGCTCGCGATGTCATGCTGATCGCGGCCGCGCGATTCGGCGATCCCACCCCACTCGCGCCGAGGCTCGCGTTCGCGGGAAGTCGACCGAACGCTCGCCTCGGACAGATCTCGAACTGCGGCCCACTCGACCAGAGCCACAACCCGCCGATCGCTGCTTTCGGGCTCGAGATCGTCGTCGATCTGAGCTGTAGCTGCAGCGCTAACGCCGTGACGGCGCGGGGCGCGGTGACGACGTGGCGTGATGGAATGGCCGTTCGCTCCAGGTCTTTCAGCCTCCGAAGCTCGACCGGCTCCTGCAGCCCCACTGCATATCTGGATCTTGGCAAGCCGGATTTTGAGCTCGGATACGAGAAAGACCAACTCGAGGAGTTCTTGGAAGATGCCGGCGCGACCACCGGTGACGCGCAAACGGAGGTGTACGCGCGGTACTTGCTCGAGGGCGGCCAGGACAACTTCCGGCCACGCCTCGCGGCTCTTCTCCAGCAGCCCGTCTCGTGGCCTGGCTTCTTCTGGAACGCTCGCCCGTAGGCGAGCCTAGCGTGGCGCGATCAGCACGACCGGCAGGTGGTCGCTGACCTGGTCGCGGTAGCCGAGCAGCGCCGAGTCGAGCCGCGGGACCTCGATGCGCGTGGCGGTCCACCGTGCGTCGAGCGCCGCGGTGGTCGTGATGTGATCGATCATGGTGCCGCCGAAGCCGAGGAACGTGACGCCGCCGGCGACGGCCATCGGCTCGGTGCGCATGGTGTAGCGATCGGGCGCGGTGAGCAGCGGTGCGAGCACGGCGCGATCGTCGACCTCGATGACGCGCTCGTTGTAGTCGCCGAGCAGGACGACCTCGGCCTCGCCGCCGGTGTCGACCTGGTTGCGCAGGAACCGGTCGAGCGCGACGACCGCATCGCGGCGCCGCGCGGCGTCCTCGAACTGAACGCCCGCCTTGAGGTGAACGCCGATGAGCTCGATCGTGGCGCCATCGATCGTCACGTCCAGCGCGAACGGCGGGCGCGGAAACGTGAAGTCGTCCTGGACGAACAGCAGCTCGGGCGTCCCGACGGTGACGAGTGACTTCCGGTAGATGACGCCGATCTTCTGGTAATCGGTCGGCGTGTAGCGGTGCTCCGAGAGCAGGCCATCGTGGTCGCGCAGCCGCAGCAGGAGCTCCTTCCAGGCCTCCTCGCTCGCGATCTCCTCGACGACGATCACGTCGAGATCGAGGCTGGTGATCACGTCGGCGACGACCGACGCGGTGGCGGAGCTCGCGGGAAAGTTCTCGATGTTCCAGGTCGCGATCTCGAGCGTCGTCTCGCTGCCGAGCGGCGCCACGACGTTGGTGCGCGGCGGCGGATAGGGAAACTCCGGGTCGGTGCCCGCGGCATCCGTGGAGAAATTTCCCTGGACGGTGCAAGCCGTCGTGCATGCGAGCAGAACCAGCGTGGCGCGTCGCATCCCGGCGAGAGCGTAGGCAGTCGCCCCTGGTAGGTCCAGCGCGAAAACCTCGGACAGCGTGCGGGTCCTCACGAGTGCGACTTCGAGCATCGTCCTGGAATCGGCTGACAGGGGATGGCTGTCGTGGCGCCGGGCTTCATGGCAGATTCCGCCGATGCGGTTGATCCAGTCGTGGGTGTTCGCCATCGGTCTCGTCGGCGGTGCGTCGCGGGTCGAGGCCAAGGAGCTCGCCGAGCCCACCCCACAGGAGTTCCTCGACGAGGCGAAGGAGCTACTCGTGGTGGGCGCCTGCGCGGACGGGACCCCGACGAAGGTGAAGCCGGACGTCGTCGCCGCCCACTGCAAGAAGGTGAAGGCGGCGCAGGACGAGTACAAGAAGTCGTGGCTCTCGGTCGCGCGCGAGTTCTTCAAGACCAACGTTCCCGCGGGAATTCCGAAGACCGTGGTCTATCCGTTCGCCGGTGGCGATCTGTCGACCGCGCTCACGGTGTTCCCCGATGCCGACGAGATCACGACCCTGGCGCTCGAGCCCGCCGGTGATCCGCGCGCGCTCGGCCGGCTGACCGAGGATCAGATCAAGGGCTCGCTCGCCGTGGTCGCCACCGAGCTGAGCTCGCTCTACACCTCGAACTTCTCGAAGACGATGAACATGATCGGCGCGATGCGCGGCGGGCAGCTGCCGACCCAGCTCATCTTCAGCCTGTCGGCGCTCTCGATGCACGGCTACGAGCCGACCTCGCTGCGGTACTTCAAGCTCGATGCCGCGGGCAACCTCGTCTACCTGACGAGTGCCGACGTCCAGAGGCTCGAGAAGCTGAAGGATCTCGGTCAGCGCAACCGCGGGTTTGGCAACGTCGAGCTGAAGTTCCGCAAGCTCGGCTCGAAGCGCGAGCAGGTCTATCGCCACATCACCGCCAACCTCGACAACGCGCACCTCAGGGCGTGGCCCGCGCCGCTCAAGCACCTCGCGAAGAAGGGCCGCGTCTCGGCGATGACGAAGGCCGCGAGCTACCTGCTGTCGTTCGGCGATTTCGGGACGATCAGGAAGTACCTCATCGATCACGTCGACTGGATGGTGTCGGACACGACGGGCGTGCCGCCCTCGTACGGGGCGCCGGCGGGCTACGAGTACGAGACCTGGGGCGAGTGGCAGAGCTCGAACATGGCCGCGGGCAACGGCGCGGTCCGTCCGATCTGGAAGGCGCTCTACAAGTCGCAGCTGCACCGCGAGCTCAAGTTCCGCTTCGGGTATCCCAACGGCCAGGGCAACGGCCACCTCGCGATCATGCGCAAGGCCGCGGCTCCGACGAAGCCGACGCTCGCGCCGGCTCCGACGAAGCCGGCCGCGGCGAAGCTGCCGACGAAATCGAAGTAGTCGCTCGGTTCGATTTCGATCCAATCTGCGCCGGGCCTGGTGCAGGATGCGCCGCAATGAGGCAGCTTGGTTTCGCGATCGTCGTCGGGCTCGGGGCCTGTGGAGGCAGTGATGGCGGGACCGCGGGCGATCCCGATGCGCAGGTCGCACCGGATGCACCCGGTGGCCCGGCGGGTTGCCCGCGCACCGCGGCTCCGGCGGATCGCGCTCGGCAGATCGTCGTCTCGCATCCGTACGATGCGGCCGGCGGGCAGGTCGGCGGCTACGAGGTGCTCGACCTCTCGGCCGCGGGTGCGCTGAGCCGGCCGGACCGCGCGTTCACGATGGGCCGCGCGGTGTACGGCACGATCGCGTTCACGCCGGATGGGGAGGTCGGCCTCGTCGCGCTCGACAACGGCAAGCTCGCGGTGTTCCGGCTCGACGCGGCGGGCGTCCCGACGGTCGTCCACGCCGAATTCGAGGGCTCGTTCTACGCCTCACGCGTGATCGTCGAGGCGCGGGGCGATCGCGCGCTCGTGCTCGACGGCAACACGCGCGAGAACGGCGGCGGGGTCTACCTCGTGACGATCGGCTGCGACGGCTCGCTCACCGATCACGGCAAGCTCGCCGCGGCGAAGCTCCCGGGCGGCATCGCGTTCGCGAACGGTCGCGCCGTGGTCGCCGCGGCCGACCTGCTCGACTCGCCCACCACGGGCCATGACGTCCACCTGGTCGACTGGAGCGACACGCCGGCACGCGTCGGCGGCGTCGACGCGTTCGGTGATGACATGGCGATCGTCGGCGGCACCGCGCTCACGTTCGACGGCGGCACGTTCCTCGTCGGGGACACGAGCCAGTTCTCCGGGATCCCGAACCGCATCGCGGTCGTCGGCGTCGGTGCCGAGACCTTGCGACCGACCGGCATGGTCGCCGTCGAAGATCCGCAGGCGATCGCGGCCTCGCCGTTCGGCGACGTGGCCGTCGTCGCGAGCGCGTTCGGCGACGCGCTGTTCGTGCTCGACACCGGCGGCACGAACGGGGCGTGGCGCGTGCGCGGTCAGGTCGCGTACCAGGGCGCGGCCCCGCAGCTGCCGGGCGATCTCGCGGCGATCGATCGCGGCACGTTGCGCGGCCGGCTGCTCGTCTCGGAGAACGTCTCGATCCGCCAGCTCGCGTTTCGTGCCGATGGCACGGTCGAGGATCTCGGCTCGCTCGCGTTCGGCTCGGGGCTCGAGAACATCAGCGGCGCGATCGGCGTGACGCCCTGAGCTACCTCCGAAGTTGAAGGGGTCGATCGAAGCTTCGTTGGCGGTCAGCGGTGCGTGCGGTTCCGATGGCTATCCGGAGGAACGCCACGGTCGCCACAAGACGCCAGCATGAACGCCAGCAGAGACTCGTTCCTGATGGCTTCGTGTGGCGGCGATGAAGATCCGACGGAACGTCCCCGGTCTCGACCGAGATTCGACACGTCTTGAAGCGGGCTTGCGCGTACACTCGGCGGATGCGGATCGTGCTCGTGGTCCTCGCGCTCCTCGGCGGCTGCGGCGGCTCGGCGTCCACGCCCGACGATGCGCTGGTCGATGCGTCGCCGGGCACCCCGCCGGTGCCGAGCGGGTGCATCACCGACGTAGCGACCGGCGATCACACGTTCACGTGTGCCGGGCTGCAGGTCGACACGCGGATTCCGGCGGCGTGCCAGAGCGCCGGCTGCGGGCTGATCCTCGTGCTCCACGGCGATACCGGCAGCGGGCTCCTCATGGACGGCCACGTCAAGCTCCGCGAGCTCGGCGAGCAGCACGGGTTTGTCGTCGTCGCGCCGACCGGGCCGCCGTTCGGAGGCAGCTTGCCAGGATCGACGTGGGAGTCGACGAACGACGCGATGCTGGTCGACATCGTCGCGCAGTTCGCGAGCGTGTTCCGGATCGACGCGAAGCGGGTCCACGTGACCGGGTTCTCGCGCGGAGGGTTCGTGACGTGGCGCCTGCTGTGCGATCACCCGGAGCTGTTCGCGTCGGCGGCACCTGCGGGCGCGGGCAACGGCGCGGGGTTCGGCGAGGCGACGTGCTTCTCGCAGGGGCGCACCCCGACACGCAAGCTCCCGATCGTGTTCTTGATGGGGCGCACGGACGCCTCGGTCGGCTATTCCTCGCTGACGAACATCCGCGACGCGGCGATCGCGGACTACGGCGCGACCGGGCCCGCGAACATCACGCAGGACGGGAACTACCGCCACGATCGCTGGACCGGCGCGGGTACCGTGATCGAGACCTTCGATCACGCGTACGAGACGGTGAACGACGGGCCGTTCGCGTCGGCGCGTGGCCATTGCATCCCGGGGAGCACGACGGATCCCTACGCGCCGCAGTACGCGATTCCCTGCGTGCTGCCGGATGCGTTCGTCTGGGGTGAAGAAGTCGTGAAGTTCTTCGTCGCACACCCGCTACCTTGACGAAGCGTCACGCTCAAAAGCGCGCAATTGACCAAAGTCTCGCGAGGCCGTCCGGCCGAGCGAGCGAGACTCCGGACAATTCGAGAACCCGGGGGACTACGACAAGTCGACCGGGCGTTCGTCTCGTGGGAGATTCCAGCCATGCGCCTGATGCAGCTCTCGTGGTTCCTCGCAGTCGGATTGTTTGCGGTGCGCGCCGATGCAGAGCCGCCCGCCGAGCTGCTCGCCGAGGCGAAGGAGCTCCTGATCGTCGGGGCATGCGCCGAGGGAACCCCGACGAAGGTGAAGCCCGAGGCGATCGCCGCGCACTGCAAGGACGTGCACCAGGTCCAGGAGGACTACAAGAAGACGTGGATCGGCGAGGCGAACCCGTTCTTCAAGACGAACGTCCCGGCCGGCATCCCCAGGACGGTGGTGTATCCATTCGCCGGCGGCGATCTGTCCTCGGCGCTCGCGGTGTTCCCCGATGCCGACGAGATCACGACGCTCGCGCTCGAGCCCGCGGGTGATCCGCGCGCGCTGGCGAAGCTGACCGAGAAGCAGGTCAAGGGCTCGCTCGCCACGGTCGCGAAGGAGCTGCGCGCGCTGTACCGGCTGAACTACTCGCACACGATGAACATGATCGGCGCGATGCGCGGCGGGCAGCTGCCGACGCAGCTCATCTTCAGCCTGTCGGCGCTGTGGCTGCACGGCTACGAGCCGGTCTCGATGCGCTACTTCCAGCTGACCGACACCGGCGACATCGTCTACCTGACGAACGCGGATCTCGAGCGGGCCGACGCGATCAAGGACACCGCGAAGCGGAACCGCGAGCTCGCGAACGTCGAGGTGAAGTTCCGCAAGCAGGGCTCGAAGCGCGAGCAGACCTTCCGTCACATCGTGGCGAACCTCGACGATCCGCACCTCAAGAAGACGCCGGCGGCGCTGCTGCACCTGCGGAAGAAGGGGCGCGTCGCGGCGATGACGAAGGCCGCGAGCTTCCTGCTGTCGTTCGACGACTTCAAGACGATGCGGCAGTACCTGAGCGACCACGTCGACTGGATGGTCTCCGACGCGACCGGCCTGCCACCGAAGTACGGCAAGCCGGCGGGCTTCGAGTACGAGACGTGGGGGACGTTCGAGCGCTCGGAGATGGATGCGGGCGCGCCGTTCTCGGCGGTGTGGGCGAGCGAGTTCAAGGCCCAGCCGAAGCGGGCGCTGAAGTTCCGGTTCGGTTATCCCGACTTCAAGTTTCGCAACCACCTCATCATCATGAGGAAGGCCACGAAGCCGGCGATCGATCTCCAGGGCAAGGAGATCAACGGGGCGAAGCAGTAACGGTCAGAGCGCGGCGCCGCAGCCGTTCGCGACGCAGTCGCACCCCTTGTCGGAGGTGCAGAGCTGCACGATCTCGCCCTGCTCGTAGAACCGCTTCATCATGTCGATCGTCGCCTGCTTGTTGCGGATGTTCGAGTGGACGTCGTTGTCGGGCGGCGGCTCGTTGGTCGAGGGGATCGTGTTGCCGACGCCGAAGTCGTAGATCACCATGCCGTTCGGGACCGGCGTGGTCGAGGTCGCGAGCCCGAACGGCACGTACGGCGACGGCATGAGCACCGGGATGCCCATCGTGCGGGCCTGATACTCGCTCGCGAGGTTGGAGACCTCGTCGTCGCCGATCGCGATCTGCATGAGGACCTGCTTGGTGGGCGTGCCGGGAAAGCCTTCGCCGATGATGACGTCGGCGACCGCGGTGGGCTCGGTGCGATCCCACTGCGTCTGCATCAGGTTGACGATGAGCGCGTCGTCGAGCGCATCGGGATACGCGCCGAACAGCGTGGTGCGGTAGGTCGGCCAGTCGAGCGAGCGCTCGAGCAGCAGCGAGTAGTTGATCGCGCCGACCTGCAGCACGCACTTCTCGATCACGGGGTCGATCGCGCAGACCGTGGTGCCCATGATGCCGCCCTGCGAGATGCCGTAGTAGTGGAACCTGGTCGGGTCGACGAGCGAGCCGCCGCCGGCCTTCGCGAACAAGGTCGTCGCCATCGGGCCGCGCGCGATCTGGACGAGCGCGACGTGGTTGATCATCCCCTGGACGAGGACATCGAAGATCGCGTGGCCGTTGTTCGCGTCGTTGAGCGCGAGCGCGACGTTCGCGACATCGACCTCGCTCATGCCGCGCATGTCGGTGCCGACGATGACCGCGCAGACCCCCGCCGCGGCGTGCCGCGTGCCCGAGCTGGCGACCTGGTTCGATGCGCCGAGCAGGCCGTGCCCGTAGATGATGAGCGGCACCGGCGTGGGCGAGTCGATCGCGCACTGCGGGATGATCGCGGTGAACGGCGCCTTGTAGAAGCCGCTCGAGACCGGCTTGCCGCTCGCGTCGCGGGCCAGCTTCGTCGACACCGCGGTCGAGCCGCCGTTGGTGAGGAACAGCGGGGCATCGAACTCGCCATCGATCCGGCGGGCGATCCGGACGTCGCCCTGCGCCACGTCGGTGGCGACCGTGAACGTGAGGTTCGAGCCATTCGTGCCCATCATCGCGAGGCCGGCGTCGCGCGCCTCGAGCAGATCGGCGCGCACGGACTCGCGCGACGCGGTGGTGAAGTCCCACGCGGTGACGAGCTCGGCCTTCGCGATGCCGTGCGCCTCGAGCGCGGCGAAGATCTCGACGTAGCGCGGGCGCACCTGCTCGAGCAGCCGGTGCGAGGTCTTGCCGCCATCGACGATCGACTGGAATCCTTCCGGGATCGGGAGCTCGCCGCCGCCTGCGGCCTTGAGCGTCTTCTTGATCGCGACGGCGTAGCGCGTGCTGCCCTTGAGCATCGCGGCGGAGCGGATGAACAGCGCCTGGCGATCGGGCTCGGCGGCGGCCGGCGCGTCGAGCTCGGCGAAGTGAGGCACGAGCTCGCCGGTCGACATGTCGATGATGACCGTCGGGCTCGCGGCGGTGAGGCTCGCGGCGATGTTCGAGAAGTGCACGAGGTTCGAGGGATCGACGCCGGTCTCGAACGCCGTGATCATCGGCGCCGCCGACGAGAAGCCGTCGAGCTGGTTGTAGACCGCAGGATCGATCGGGATGCGATCGATATTCTCCGGCAACGTGCCCTCGGGGATCGCGAGGCGCCGCCCGCTCGCGGTGGTCGCGTCATCGATCTGGTAGATCGCGGACGGCCACGGCGTCATGCAGCTCGAACCGCCGAGCGGATTGCATTGCTGGGGTGTGGCGAGCTCGGTGTTGTCGCTGCCGCACGCGACGAGGAACAGGGTGGAAGCGAGGAGGATCCGCATCGGGGCGGACACTAGCCCATCCGGTGGCGGGCCTCCCAGCGGTGTTGCGAGGCGGCCTCAACTATCGTGTGGCACCGATCACGGGATGGCGCGCAACAGGGCCTGCGTGTCGCGAATGGCCGTGATCACAGGGCGATCGCGGCACCGAGCGCCGCGGCGCCGGCCGCCAGCACCCAGCCGAGCACGTACTTGGTCTTCGCGCGGGCGGCGTCGAGCGGGACGCGGAAGATGACGAGCTGATCGCCGCGCGCGAGGTCGCGGTACGGGTCCCCTCCGGGAGGCGAGGCGGCGGACGCGCGCACGTGCCCTCGCCCGGCGAGCGTCGCGGTATCGCCATCGCGGACGCCGCGCGGCACCGTCACCTTCATCGGACCGTCGAGCGTGATGACCTCGAGCGTGCCACCGAACAGGATGTGCCGCGCCCCGACGGGCGTCTCGAGCACCACGTCATCGCCGCGACGCACGAGCACGCCGAGCGTGTCGATCGTGACCTCGACGTACAGCTGACCGGGCTCGCCGCCGTAGACCTCGTTGCCCTTGCCCGCGATCTGGACGTACTGGCCGGTCTCGAGCCCCGGCGGGATCGTCACGCGGATCGCCTCGTTGACGACGCTCAGGCCGTGCTCGCAGCTGTCGCAAGGCGACTCCGCGAAGCGCCCGCGGCCGCTGCACACGCGACAGGTCTCCTGGATCAGATACACGCCCTGCGCCGTCTGCTGGTGACCGGTGCCCCGGCAGCTCGCGCAGGCGAGCATCACCCCACGATCGCCGCCGGTCCCGCGACACCTCGTGCAGCAGATCTCGCGCGCGATCGAGATCTGGCGCGTGCACCCATCACGCGCGTCCGCGTACGGGATCCGCAGCGGGATGCGCAGATCGCTGCCGCGCTTCGGACCGCTCGTCGGCTTGCCGAAGAAGTCGGAGAACAGGTCCCCGAACGTCTCGAAGATCTCCTCGGCCGTCTTGGCCGTCGCGGGTGTCGACCCGCCATCGCGTGCGGCGTTCCACTCCGCATACGCGCGGTTCACGCGGTCGAAGCGCGTGCGGGCGGCCGCATCGCCGGGGTTCCGATCGGGATGATTGCGCAGCGCGAGCGCGCGATACGCCCGCTTGACCGTGGCCTCGTCGGCGTCGCGCGGCACCCCGAGTGCGCGGAACACGTCATCGTCGAGCGCCATCGCGTCCGTTGATACGCCGAGTGTGGCAGTTGCGTCTTCGAAAGCTCATGGATAGCGGACTACGGAGCACAACTTTCCCACGATGGATGTTGTGGATTGGTTAATACATCACGAACATGCACGTCTATTCTGCCCCATGGCGACTGCACCCCGAGTAACCACCAACCTCGACGAATAGGTGTCTCTCGAAGCGTAGACACGTGCTTGCTGACATTTACCCCGATAATCTCGCCTGTTAGACCGGCGAAGAGACATGTTCCGACTGGTAACTCGAATCCGCCGGTGGAAAGATCGGGGCCAGGAGATTTTCTGAAAATGGCCTCTTGTCTGAGCCGAGTGGCGGGGACAAATCCATGTACATAGATGGAAGAACTCTCCACTTCAATCTCAGTCCATTCATTCGTATGACTGACTACTGTTACATTCACATCCGCAGTCGTGGTGGCAATAACTGGAGCTTCAGTATTCGCCGACTCACGTACTGCCTCTCCGACGTTAAGGACTGCTCGCGTTCCAGTGGCTTTGTTCTTGGAGAGGGTGTTTCGATCTTCCAACCAAACCTCACCTAACATGCGTACAGGGATCCAACCACTTGCTGCGACCGAATCGTCTATAAGTTCAATATGCATTCGTCCGTTATCCGTATTGGACTTTGTGAGACGAACACCTGGTTTTACCCATACACCGAACCCTCTTGGTCCTCGGCCATCCTTGTCGCTGAGTTGAACGGTTGCCAGAACGCTCTGCTCTGCCGCCACGCGTTCGATCCAAACCGCGATACGAGCCCGCCCGTCATCGATGACCACTCGAAGTCGCTTCTCGTCTGCGTCAATAACCGGCAGTACGCTTGCCGACGTCGGCTCAGTCGGTCTCCGCGCGGGAATCCGATGACTAATCCAATACTCCTGCACCCTGACGCTTCGAGTGCGGTGTTTGATCTGCGAGAATACACGTTCGTGCCCAAGAGCATTGGCATCTACTGAGAATGCGAGATTCGGCGGGTGAGGGATCTCGATCGGATGGACCTGTCGGTTCCCGCCTATGTCGTGCATTGGTTTTGCGGAGTAGAGACACCCGCCAACCAAGAACACGAATGGCCAGCCGTGCACTAGAAATGAGCGTGCCTTTGATATCCCCTCGACAATTAGTCGTTCGTTCTTACCCCCGCCCATTCGTCACCACGCTGGTCCGGGCGCGACACACGCAAAGCAATCCGGGTTACCGACACCCTGTTGACCCACGCAAGTGTCCGTGCAGAGTCCGTGCCAGTCAGTCAGGGAACGCTCACACAACGCACGATCTATGCAATCCGGATCGTTTGCAGGACACGTTGCAGGAGCGTTCTGGGCACAGTATTGCATTCCATCACTACAACACTCAGGTCCTGGACACTGATACCAACCATCTCCACGAACTAGCCCACAGACATGTGTCGTTGAAGGGATATCACATATAGCCCAAGTCGGAAGACAACCGCATTGAGTCCACTTCTGTCCGAGCAACTTGCAATCATACGTCGAAAATCCACTGCTTTTCGGCCAAGGTATCCAGCCCCACTTGTATCCTGGGTCACCAAAACCACCACACGGTGTACTGACTTCGGCGTTGTACTCGCACTCTGCGAGACTCGATGTTTCGAAGATAAATCCAAACTGGAAAGTGAGCAGTCCTCGCGTATCGGTCTTTCCAACAGGATTGCTATCAACGTATACATAACTGCTCCAGGAAACCCTGCCAAGCGGATCCAGCTGCAAGTATGATCCTGTGAACGGATCGTACGTCCGGTACCCATTCAGAACGACCCCAGGCCGGTGGCGAGTCCCCCCGTCGTTCTGCCAGGCGATCGTCTCGTCGTCCTTGTACTGCCCCGCGAACAAAATCGGCTGGTAGACGCTCGGCCCGACGAGATTCGTGTCGTTGCCCCACGCGTCCGGGTTGATGCTCCACACGCGTGGGCAGTTCGCGCCCGGGCTATTGCTCCAGCAAATCATATCGATCGGCCGATTGCTCTCGTCGGTGCCAACGTAGCGTTTCGAAGTTGCGGCGGAGGGGTAGTCGATCTGCCAGTAGAGGACAAGCCGATCGCCGAGCCAGAACAACTGGAACACGCTGTACGTGGTGAAAGTGGAGGTGTCCGGTGTGTAGTGGACTTCCGAAAGTCTGTCCAAGGCATCGTAGTAGAAGAACCAGGTCGCGGTCTTGAGGGTCGTCTCGTCGTAGAACGACTTGAACACGCGGCGGTTCTTCGCATCGAACGCGCTGGCGACATCGTAGTAGTGCCAGGTGCCGCCCGTCTTGTACTGGCCCCGGACGTTCGTGACGTTGCGGCGCGCGTCGTACGAATAGTCGCGGCGATCGTTGGTGAGGCCGCTCGAATTGTCGTCGTAGCTTCGGTTTCCGCGTGAATCGTACCGGAGGTCCGTATTGCCCAGGACGGGCATGCAACTGGCCGGCGTGCCGGTGGGCTGAGACACCGTCGAGATCTGATGCGTCGACGTGAACAGGGCGAAGTCGTTGATGAGGCACGTCGACCCGGGGATGGGCCGCAGATCGCGCTTCCAGTCGCCCGCGGCCGTGAATGGCGGGCTCGACGTATGGCTGTTCTTGATGGTCGAACCTGTTGTTGGACAGGTTCCGGGGTTGTTGGCTGTGGTCTCGCAGAGCACGCGATCCTGCAAGTCGTATTTGAACCACGAGTCCTTGAGACCGACGATCTGAGGATCGCTCGGGTAGTAATCGCGCATTGTGACGCGCCCTTTGGCATCTTCGAGGATGCCGACGCGATGGAGGTTAGCACCGGTACTTTGATACTCGACTTCGACCTCAGTGATTCGATACGCGAGGTTTCTCCCGATCCGCGTCCGATAGGGCGAGCCCGAGGAGCTGTTGAACTGGTTGTACTGTTTGAAGGGTCCGTAGGGATTCCACAGAATATTGTCGATGATCGGCGTTGCGGTCGAGGTTCGCCACATGGCGGTCGCGCGATCGGTATCCGAGTTGCTGCCTGCCGAGCCGAACGTCGAGCCGATCACGGCCGTCGAAGGCAGCGTCACCTGCGAGAGCGCGCCGTTCTTGGTCCAGGCGTACACGTGCGCCGCGGTGCGCGGCGTCGGCGTCGCGTCGTCTTCGATGTACTCGTGCGTGAGGCGACCGGCGGCGTCGTAGCCGAACCACGTCTTCTGTTCGAGCGTCTTGTCGGTCTGCGTCGACAGGCACATGAGCTTGACCTTCACGTAGGCTAGCCGACCTGAGCTGTTCGCACACGAAGTTCCGCTCGGGCAAGTACCGGGCGGCGCATCGTAGATGCGCACGATGTCCGCGATGTTGAACGTGTCGCACGTGCCGTGATAGTCAGCGTCGAGCGGCCGGTTGAGGCTATCGTAGGTGAACGTGTGCGTCTGGACGCCCGCACCGTTGAACGTCTCCTTCATCGTCACGAGCCGATTCGCCTCATCGTAGACCCGCAGCGTCGGGAAGCCGCCGAGATCTGGGCTCTCCAGCTTCACGACACGTCCGAGGTCGTCGCGCGTGGACTTCGTGATCTTCGAATCGCCGTCGGTGACCTGGAATTGGTTGCCGATCCAATCGAACAACAGCGACCACGTGTCGAACGAAGACCCGGCCGTGTAGCGCTTCTCGGTGGCCACGCGATCGTCGGCGTTGTAAGTCCACTGCGTCTTGGACAGGTTGTTGGCGCCGTCGACCGCGGCGATGTTGTCGATCAGCCCGCGTGCCTCGTAGGTGATCCCGGTCCACTTCGCGGTGTTGACGGGATTCAGGATCTTTTCGAGCCGGCGAGAATCGAAGTACGTCAGCTCCTGACGCTTGGTCACGACACTCGCCGCATCGAACGTCTCGATCTTCGTGAGCAAGCCGTCGGTCGAGTACGTGTACTCCTCGCGATCGCCGGACGAGGCCGCGTTGCAATCGTCGCGGCGTTTGGTCTTCAGCAACCTGCCTCGGGTGTCGTATTCGTAGATCACGCACGAGCCATCGGGCCTCGTGAGCGTCGTCAAGCGAAGCGCCGAATCACGCACGTAGCTCGTGACGAGATCCGCGGAGTTCGACGTGCAGTCGGTCTGGCCGGCCATCGTTTCTCGGCGTGCTGACAGGTAGCCTCGGGCCGAATCGAAGGTCTGGCAGGAGATCGTCCCATCGGGATCGCTCAGGGATGTTGCGTTGCCCCAGAAGTCGAACGTCAACGACGACTGCGTCAAGAACGTCGTCGCGTCCTTCTTGCGCTTGAAGTTCTGGAGGAAATCCGAGGCCAGCCCCGATGTCGAAGACCAGTACTCCAAGACTGTAGCGTCGTACCCTGAGAGCGGGCCGTCGATCAGCGTCAGCCGGCCTTTGGTGTCGTAGTCGTAGTCCGTGGTGTAGCCATAGCTAATGGTCGTGTCTGACGCGTTCTTGGTGTATCCGTAGTTTGTGACGGTATCGAGCTGGCCGTCGGCCGTGTATGTGTAGAATTCTCCGGCACACGGGGCGCTGTAACCTGCTGAGCACACGCCGCCGGTCGGATCGAGATCGCTCTCGCGGCGAGTCGACTGAACGCGGCCTGGAAAGGTACTGTCGTATGTCAAGTAGACCTCGCGTTGGCCGCCGCCATTCGCGGGATCCGAATCTCTGTCGCCATAGACGATCCTCGTCGGCAATCCGTTGGCGTTGAATCCGCGGGCGGTGTAGTTGGTCGACGGGTCTTGGGTCGCCGCGAGATC